>Ga0209640_10000093_pt1 | contig 55266 bp, 55 predicted proteins | sample RifCSP10_1_FD_184018 | JGI IMG/M metagenome (GOLD analysis project Ga0209640, IMG submission 184018) | Soil microbial communities from Rifle, Colorado - Rifle CSP2_sed 10_1 (SPAdes) (version 2) | ecosystem: Environmental > Terrestrial > Deep subsurface > Rock core/Sediment | place: Rifle...
CCGGCCGCTTGGAACGACCCACGGGCCGATCCGGTTGCGTGATCACCACCGCCACATCGTGACCGTCGACGAGGGCATGGAGGGTGGGTACTGCCGCTCCCGGAGTGCCCAGGAACGCGATCCGGCTCATTCGAGGGTCGCCAACCCCAGCGCCTCATCCCGCAGATCCCGCAGGGCCTTCTTGCGCACGGACTTGTCGAGCCGGTCGATCAGAAGCTTCTTGTTGAGATGGTCGACCTCGTGCTGGAGAACCCGGCCCATCAACCCGTCGCCCGCGTATTCGACCTCGTTCCCATCCAGGTCGAGCGCCTTGACGCGGGCAAATCCAGGTCGCTTTATCTCCCACCAGTGACCGGGCACCGACAAACAACCCTCCTCGTACTCCCACTCGCCGCTCACCTCCACGACTTCGGGATTGATCATCACCCTCGGCCCGAGCTCATCCTGAGCATCGAAAACCGCGATCTTGCGGGTGATCCCGATCTGATTGGCCGCCAGACCCACTCCGGGCGCCTCGTACATGGTCTCGATCATGTCCTGGACCAGGGTGCGCACGACGTCGTCGATGAAGGTCACGGTCTTGGTCTCCAGGCGGAGAACCGGGTCACCAAAGGTGCGGATCGGGTAGATGGCCATCGGCTTTCTGGTTGGACGAGATTCTGAGCTTAAAGACTCTCTCCACCCGACGAAACGTCACAGATCGATCGGGTCGGCATCGAGACGTACGGTGGCTCCCGACTCACGCCACCCCTGCACCACCCCGCGCAGCGCCAGCTTGAAGGCTCCCAATGAGCCCTGAACCAGCCATCTCCACCCCTGCCGGCCCGACGCCGGGCCGAGGGTGCTCACAGCACCGAGCCCTCTGAGCTGCCGGTCGAAGAGAGCCGGGTCGACCTCGCCTCGGATCTCCACTGCGAGCATCTCCGAGGCGGGTGGGAACCCGAGACGCGCTCGCTCCCCGAGAAGACCTTCCAAATACGGCATCGGGTCTCCCCGACGCAGGGCGGCAACCAACGGGGCGTCGGGCAGGGAGGTCTGGGCGATCATCCTCCTTCCGTGCCCCGGTTCGACCGCGTTGGCCAGCCTGGCCAGTATGCGAAGGGCCTCTTCTGAGGTTCGATAGTTGTGGCCAAGCATCAGCCCGTCGACGTCCACCGCCACCACCAGCGCCATGGGCTGCAACGTGGCCAGGTCACGCTCGGTGCCGACCGCAACCGGTCGATCGGTTGGGTGAAGCCCGGCGCTGTCCCGCCCGATGCGTCGGTTGACCTCCGCCACGAGCCGCTCTGGTTCCGACGCCATCTCCTCGAAGACGTTGCCCCCACAACCCTCGCATGGGCCCGCGACCCGGCCACAACGGCGACACCCTGGCTCCCGCCCCACCCGGGAGCCACATCCGGCGCATACCCTCACTCTTCGGCATTGCTCGCACCGCATCGACGAGTCAGACGACCGTCGATGGGTGAACACGAAACAGCGTCGACCTTCGCCGCCCATTGCCCGGATCGCCGACACGGTGTGCTCGGCCAGAAAACCCGATCCGGGCATGTCCTCTCGGCGATCGACCACCTCCACGAAGGGCCAGGCGCGTTTTCCGATGCGAACCACTTCCGGTCCTGCTGCGAGTACCTCCAGGGAAGGGGTGGGCCCAAAGAAGACGAGGGAGAACCCTTCGATCCTCGACCTGGTGGCCATCAGATCACGGACATGGATCGTGGGTGTCTGGCGGTCCTTCATCACCCGGCGTCCCTCCTCGAGCACCACGCACAGGGCCAACCCGGCGATGCGCCAGGCGGCGACCCGGGGGGTGCCCACGATGAGCCGGCCCGGATTCTGAACCTCGGCCCACGAGCTGGTCAGGTCCCGGGCGACGTCTCCGGCCACCACCGTCGAGGGGAGATCCCGGGCGGCGGCCGCCTCGCCGATGGACACTGCCTCGGCTTCGGTTCCGGTGACGACCAGGACCGAGCCCCCGCCCGCCAAAACCGGGGACAGCGAGTCGAGCCACTCCAGCGATTGCCAACGCCCGACCAGGGCGGTGGTGGGGCGCTTGCGGCCACTGGCAACCGACAATGCAATGTCGTGGATCGGATGACCGGCGACCTTGGTGGACGAGACCACAGTGGTCGGCGGCGTCACCGGCGAGGGGAGATTGGGGGGAGACGCCCTCTCCAGGAGCACCGACACCGGGGCGACGTAATGGGTTGCCGCCCAACGCAGACTCTTCAGCAGATCGATGTCGAAGACCGGGACCTGGCTGGAGAGGGCAGCGATGTCCTTGAGTTTGCCTTCCCGATGGCCACCGGTCTCGACCACGAATCCTCGGGTTTTCCTACCGGAGAGGGGAATCCTCACTATGGAGCCGACCTGGGTCGAGTCCCGCAAATGGTCCGGGATCGAATACCAGAATCCGTTGTCGACGGCGAACGTCGCCACAGCCGGGACGACGCGGGCCGTGCGCAGACTCAGAGACCGGCCGCGCCCTTGATCGCTTCGACCATGTCCAGGGCCTCCCAGGAAAACTCGGGGCGACCGAAGTGCCCGTAGGCCGCGGTTGCGGCAAACACTGGTCTTGTCAGCTCGAGATGCCGAATGATGGATGCAGGACGGAAGTCGAAGACGCTCTTCACAATGTCTTCGATCCTCTCCGGCGCGACCTGTTCTGTGCCAAACGTCTCGACATGGATCGAGAAAGGCTCGGGATGACCGATGGCGTAGGCGAGCTGAATCTCGATCTTGCGGGCCACACCGGCGGCGACCAGGTTCTTCGCGGCCCACCGAGCGGCGTATGCGGCGGATCTATCGACCTTGGTCGCGTCCTTGCCGGAGAATGCTCCCCCACCGTGACGGGCGTAACCACCGTAGGTGTCGACGATGATCTTGCGCCCAGTGAGACCGGTGTCGGCCACCGGCCCACCGATGACAAACCGGCCCGAGGGGTTGAAGATGAACTCAATGCCAGGCTCGAGCATGTCATCGGGGATCACCTCGGCCACCACCGCGTCAAAGATCTCCTGTCGCATCTCGGCCTGGTCTTTGTCTTCGGCGTGATGGGCGGAGATGAGGACCTTCTCGACCGCGACCGGACGGGTCCCCTCGTAGCGCACCATCACCTGTGTCTTGCCGTCGGGTCTCAGGTATCCGAGCTTGCCCGTCCGGCGCACTTCGGACAGACGCTCTGCCATCCGGTGGGCGAGCTGTATCGGAAGGGGCATCAGCTCGTCGGTCTCGTCGACGGCGAAGCCGAACATCAATCCCTGGTCACCGGCGCCGAGCTCACGGTCTACGCCTGCGGCGATGTCGGCGCTCTGAAGCTGCACCCTGTCCTGGATCTCGAGATCGGCGGCCGAGAAGCCGGGATCGAATCCGTTATAGCCGATCCGGGCAACCGTGTCGCGGACGATACCCTCGACATCTGGCTTGGCGCCCTCGGATATCTCCCCGCCAACCAAGGCCAGCCTTGTGGTGACGAAGACTTCGCAGGCAACGCGCGCTCCCGCTTCCACGGTCAGGGCGGCATCGAGGACCGAGTCCGAGATGGCGTCTGCCACCTTGTCCGGGTGACCCTCGGTCACCGACTCGGATGTGAAGTACCACTGTCTCATTGTCCGGAGCGAGATTAACCCTCTTGCTCGAGTCCCGAGCCGATGCGCTCCAATAGCCTTCTCGCCACCTCGCTCTTGGAGAGCAACGGCAGCTCTTCCGTGTTGCCCTGGCGGTCGATGATGACCACCTGGTTGGTGTCGGTGCCGAAGCCGGAGCCCGGCTCGGTCACGTCGTTGTAGACCATCAAGTCGACATCCTTGCGTTTCGCCTTCTCGATGGCCCGGCCGACGTCACCGGTTTCGGCGGCGAAACCCACCGTGAACGGGCGATGCTCTCTCTTGACCAGTGAAGCGAGTATGTCGGGGGTTCCCTCGAGCTCGATCGAGTCCAATCCCTCGGTGCGTGAGATCTTCTCTCCCAGGCTGGATGTCGGCTTGAAGTCGGCAACTGCAGCAGCCATGACGGCGATGTCGGGCTGCAGGTCCGACACCGCGGCAAGCATCTCGTCGGCGGTCTCCACCTTCACGATCTTCACTGCGGGATGGACCGGGAGATCTGCCGTTGTCACCAGGGTCACCTCATAGCCGCGCCGGACCGCCTCGTCGGCGATGGCATGACCCATCTTCCCCGAGGAGCGATTGCCGAGGAACCGAACCGGATCGACCGGTTCCCGGGTGCCACCGGCCGTCACCAGGAACCTCCGGCCCTGACCTTCCCCGCTCAGGATGCTGTTCGCCACATCCACGATCTCCTCGGGCTCGGCAACCCGGCCCGGGCCGGTGTCACCGCCCGCCAGGTCTCCGACATTGGGCCCGACCACCTGATATCCCCAGCCGGTCATCACTTCGAGATTGTGTTGGGTGGCGGGGTGCTCCCACATCTCGGTGTGCATCGCCGGGGCGATCAGGACCGGTGCCGTGGTGGCGAGAAGCGTGGCACTCACCAGATCGGACGACACCCCGTTGGCGACTCTGCCGATAGTCGCCGCCGTGGCGGGAGCAACGATCACCAGATCGGCCCAACGAGCAAGCTCGGTGTGTGGGGAGACGAGGTCGGCCGCGAACAGAGAGGTGAACGGATGCTCACCGGTGATGGCGGCAAAGGTCTGAGGCCCAACGAACTCCAGAGCGGAGTCGGTCATCTCGACCCGAACCGAGGCACCGGCTTCGACCAGACGCCGGGCAAGGTACGCCGACTTGTATGCGGCCACACCGCCGGTGACGCAGAGAAGGACGCGTCGTCCCTGGAGCATCAGGCCTCGACGGTGTCGACAGAGACTTTGCCCTCGGCGATCTCTTCCATGGCGATGGTCAGTGGTTTGCGGGACAAGGAGTGCACCTGTGGCGGCACGAACTCGCCAAACCCGACGCCGAGCTGGTGGAAATACCCGTTGATCTGACGGGCCCGGCGAGCTGCCACGACCACCGTCGCGAAACGATTGCCGATCTGGTCGATGACGTCTTCGATCTTCATTTCGTCCTTTAGGGGTGGAAGAAGGACAGAGTACCCGATCAAGCGCCGGTAATCAGCCCCACGATCTCGTCGATCGCTCGATCGAGGTCTTCATTCACCACCACATGGTCGAATAGCGTCGGCGCTTCCTCCATCTCCGATTCGGCGATTTCGAGCCGGTCTTCGATGTCCTCCTCGGTGGTGTCACCCCGTCTCCGCAGCCGCCGCTCCAGTTCGTCCATGGAGGGCGGGGCCACGAAGAACATGATCGCATCAGGCCGATGCTCCCTGATCTGACGGGCACCCTGGATCTCGATCTCGAGCAGGACGTCGCGACCCTCGGCCACCGCGGATTCGATTGGGTCGGCCGGAGTCCCGTAATAACGGTTGTTGTAGATCGCCCACTCGAGCAGCTGTCCGCTCTCGATCATCGCCTCGAAGTCACGACGGGATACGAAGTTGTAGTGATCACCGTGGCGTTCGCCGGGCCGGGGCAGGCGGGTGGTGACGGACACCGAGAATTGGAGGTCGAGTCGGTCGAGGAGCTCTCTGACGATGCTCGACTTACCAGACCCCGAAGGCCCGGACACGACCAGGAGACGACCCGCCACTTCAGGAGAACTCGGCTAGGAGGGCCTCTCTCTGCTTCTCACCCAGACCTCGCAGGCGACGGTTCTCGGCGATGCCCAGCGCCTCCATCATTCGCTTGGCCTTTATCTTGCCCGTCCCGGGCATCGATGCGATCACCCTCTCCACTTTGAGCCCGGCGAGAATGTCGTCTCCTTGCGCCTGCTCGACGAGCTCGGACAGCCGAAGTGAGCCGGTCTTGAGCAACTCCTTGACCTCAGCCCGAACCCGTCGGGCTTCGGCCGCCTTTGCCAGCGCTGCGGCTCTCTGTTCGTCGCTCAGTTGGGGTGGTTGCGCCATGTCCTCATCTCGGGTTCGAAGACCCGACCATAGCTACCGATGGCCGGGCTACGTGGCCGAAACCGCCGCCTCGATCTCCTCAGTGATGGCAATGGCCGCGGCCACGACGTCCGGCGCCGAAGTGATCGGACGCCCAATGACGAGAAGGTCGGATCCGGCCCTGATCGCCGCTTCGGGAGTGGACACCCGCTTCTGATCTGACGCGCTGGAGCCGACCGGCCTGATCCCGGGAGTGACCACGGTGAGCCCGAGACCGAGGGCATGAACCAACCTCGCCTCGGTGACCGCGCAAACCACGCCCTCGGCGCCGCCGGCCGCGGCCGATCTCGCCAGGGAGGTCACCATCTCGTCCAAGGGTCGATCGATGCCCATCTCGGCCAACTCGTAGATGCCGAGGGAGGTGAGAACGGTGACGGCCAGGACCCCACCTGTGCCCCCTGAGCCCTCGTTGAGCGCCTCCGCCGCCACTCGCACCATCTCCCGGCCCCCGGAGGCGTGCACCGTCACCCAGCGGGCGCCTGCCGAGCCGAGGAGCTCGGCCGCCCGGCCCACGGTGTTCGGGATGTCGTGCAGCTTGGCGTCCACGAACACCGGCGAGCCGAGAGCCGCCACCTGCGACACGATCGTTGGGCCTTCGCCCATCAGCAGCTCGAGCCCGACCTTGAAGCCCTCAACGTGAGGTTGGAGCTTCTCGGCCAAGACCATCGCTTCGGCGGACGTGGGAACATCGAGCGCGACCAGCACTCGGTTCACCACGGGACCACCCCTGCGACGAGCTCGCCGACCGACCCAACACCGAGACGGTCCATCTGCTTGATCAACTCTCCTCGGATTCTCTTCCCTGCCCGAGGCTCGGCAAGGTGCACGGTCCCCAGCCCGACTGCGGAGGCTCCCGCCAGGAGATACTCGACCACATCGCTCCCGTTCATGATCCCCCCGCAACCCACGATCGGGGCACCGGGCAGAGCCTGTGCCACCTCATACACGCAGCGTAGGGCGAGCGGTTTCAACCCCGGGCCGCTGTAGCCCCCAATCCCTCCGCTCAGCAGCGGTCTGCGAGCTGCGACATCGATACCAAAGCCAAGTGCCGTATTGGTCAAGGTGAGAAAGGCTGCACCGGCATCGATACAGGCTGCAGCAACGGAGACTATGTCGTCCGTGTTCGGGGAGAGCTTGGCTCCTACCGGAACCGCAACCGCCGACACCACACTTTCGAGGACCTCCCGGGAGCGCTTTTGGTCCAACGAGAACATGCGGCCGTCTTCGAGGTTGGGACAGGAGAGATTCACCTCCACGACCGGAACGCCAGTCGCTACCAGCCCCTTGGCTACGAGGGCGAACTCGTCCGGTGTCTCGCCTACGGCCGAGCCCCACACCGGCGCACCCAGCCCGGCGATGCGCGGCTCCATCATCTCCGACCATCGTTCGATCCCGGGATTCTGGATGCCGATCCCATTCAGCATGCCCACACCGCTCGGGGCGACCCTTGGTGCACGGCGCCCCAACCATTCCGTCGGGGCCACCGACTTGGCGACGGCAGCGCCGTATGGCTCCAGATCGGCGACGTCGGCCCACTCCCAGACCGATCCCACCGTGCCCGACGCTGCGATCAGTGGCGAGCGCAGCTCGATCGCCCCGAGCCGGGCACTCAGACGGTCTGGTGCCATTCCTGGAGACTCCTCGGTCGTTGGATTGCGCCCGGACCGGCGCGCAGGCTGCGTGCCACGGCGAGACCGCCCTGGATCGTCGTCACACAAGGGATGGAGTGGACCCGCGACGCGATGCGAATGGTGCGGCCATCGGAACGAGCTCGCCCACCGCGTGGGGTGTTGATCACCAGCTGGATCTCGCCGTCTTCGAGTCGCTGACCGATGTCTCGGGGCCCTTCCCCGACCTTGTGAACCGGATCGGCGTCGATGGCATGGTGTCGTAGGTATCTCGCCGTCCCATGGGTGGCGACCAGCTCGAAACCGAGCATGGTGAATGCCTGGGCAACGGCCAGGCCCATCGGCTTGTCGCGATCGGCAAAGGAGAGAAACACCCTGCCCCGGATAGGCAGGATGTGACCGGCGGCGAGCAACGCCTTGGCAAAAGCAACACCCACATCGGAGCCTATGCCCATGACCTCACCGGTGGCTCTCATCTCCGGTCCCAACACGGAGTCCTCTTCGGGGAATCGGTCCCAGGGCAGGACCGCGTTCTTCACAGCGACAAAGGCCGGACGCACGGTCGAGACCGGCACCAGCCCTTCCCGGCGCAATTCCTCGATGGTCGAGCCCATCATCACCCTGGCCGCGATCCGAGCCAAGGGGACACCGGTGGCCTTGCTGATGAATGGAACTGTCCGGCTGCCTCTCGGGTTGGCCTCGAGGACATAAACGTCGTCTGCCTTCACCGCGAACTGGAGGTTGATCAGCCCACGCACCTCCAAGGCGACTGCCAGCTCGCGAGTGGCCCGCAGGATCTCTTTGTGCGCCTCGTCGGAGATGGTTGGGGGCGGAGTGACACAGTCCGAGTCGCCCGAATGAACCCCGGCCTCTTCCACATGCTCCATCACCCCGCCCAGCAGCAGCTCGGCGCCATCGAAGACCGCATCCACGTCGACTTCCACCGCGGCCTCGAGGAAACGGTCGATGAGGATCGGCGCCCCGATCAACTCAGGGTCGGCAACGCCATAGATCTCGCGCACATAGTCGGCCAGCTCTTCGACGCTGTATATCACCCGCATCATCCGGCCCCCGAGGACAAAGGATGGTCGCACCATCACCGGCAGGCCGATCTGATCGACCACGTCCTCGGCTTCGGTGGCCGATGTGGCCGAGCCTGCCGCCGGCTGGCGCAGGCCGAGACTTCGGCATAGCTCGCCGAATTGCTCCCGATCCTCGGCCAACGCTATCGATGACGGGGAGGTCCCGGCGATGGGAACGCCGGCGTCGTGGAGGGCTTTGGCAAGGTTCAACGGTGTTTGTCCACCGAGTTGGACGATGACTGCCTCGGGCTGCTCCGCCTCGATCACCTCGAGCACGTCTTCGGTGGTGAGCGGCTCGAAGTAGAGCCGGTCGGAGGTGTCGTAGTCGGTAGACACGGTCTCGGGGTTGCAGTTGATCATGACGGTCTCGTATCCGGCGTCACGAAGCGCGAACGATGCGTGCACACAGCAATAGTCGAACTCGATTCCCTGGCCGATCCGGTTAGGGCCCGAGCCGAGTACCACCACCCTGGGCCGCTCCGCCGGAGGGACCTCGGACTCCTCCTCGAACGTCCCGTAGAGATACGGGGTGAACGCCTCGAACTCAGCCGCGCAGGTGTCGACGGTCTTGTAGGTGCGTGTGTGGCCGGCTTCGAGACGCGCCACTCTCACCTGTTCTTCCGTGCTGTCCCACAGGTGTGCCAACTGACGATCCGCGAACCCCAACCGCTTGGCCTGACGCAGCAACCCGAGGTCCAGGGAGCCAACTGCCTCGATCTCGGATCGAAGCTCGACGATCTCGGCGATCTGGTCGACGAACCATGGGTCGATTGAACTCAACTCCGCGACGCGATCCACTCCCCATCCACGTCGCAAAGCCTCCCCGACGGCAAAGATCCGCCCCGGGCGTGGTTCCTCCACCGCGTCCGCCAGCGCCACGTCAGACATGTCCCTGATCGTCTGCTCGGCGGGATCGGCGTTGAGACCGAACCGACCGTTCTCCATGCTGCGCAAAGCCTTCTGCAACGCTTCGGGAAATGTGCGCCCGATCGACATCGCCTCACCGACACTTCGCATCGAGGTGGTGAGAAGCGTGGATGCCGAGGGGAACTTGGCGAAGTCGAACCGTGGGACTTTCACCACGACATAGTCCAGCGCCGGCTCGAACGACGCGGGGGTGGCTCCCGTGATGTCGTTGGCGATCTCGTCGAGTGTGTACCCGACAGCGAGCAGAGCTGCGATCTTGGCGATGGGAAAGCCGGTGGCCTTCGAAGCCAGCGCAGAAGAGCGGCTCACCCTGGGATTCATCTCGATCACGAGCCGGCGGCCGGTTTCGGGATCTACCGCGAACTGGACATTCGATCCACCGGTCTCCACTCCAATCGCCCTGAGGACCGCGATGGCGTCGTCGCGCATCTCCTGGTATTCGCGGTCAGAGAGGGTCTGGATCGGAGCGACCGTGATCGAGTCTCCGGTATGCACACCCATCGGGTCGAGGTTCTCGATCGAGCACACCACGACCGCGTTGTCGTTACGGTCCCGCATCACCTCGAGCTCGAATTCCTTCCAACCTCGCACCGACTCCTCGACCAGGATCTCGGAGATCGGGGAGACGGTCAGACCGTTGCGGGCCACTTCGAGGAACTCCGCTTCGGTCTCGGCGATGCCGGTGCCGCTCCCCCCCAGGATGAACGACGGCCGGACCATGACCGGGAATCCGAGATCCTGTGCGATTTTCACCGCCTCCGCCATCGATCTGGCGTAGCCCGCCCGAGGTACCGCCAGCCCGACCGATTCCATCGTCTCCTTGAAACGGCCCCGATCTTCGGCGCGCTCGATGGCCTCCAGACCGGCCCCGATCATCTCCACGCCGTGACGGGTCAGGACACCGCTCCGAGCCAGCTCGGCGCACACGTTGAGCGCGGTCTGACCGCCGAGGGTGGGCAGAAGGGCATCGGGATTCTCTCGGGCGATGATCTCGGCCACGACCTCGGGGGTTATCGGCTCGATATAGGTGGCATCTGCGAACTCGGGGTCGGTCATGATCGTGGCCGGGTTGGAGTTGACCAGGATCACCCGATAGCCCTCTGCCCGCAGCACCTTGGCAGCCTGGGTTCCGGAGTAGTCGAACTCGCAGCCCTGGCCGATGACGATCGGGCCGGACCCGATGAGCAAGATCGATCGAATGTCGGTGCGTCTCGGCATCAGGCCCCCAGCCCTATCAGCCGGACGAACTCGTCGAAGTGACCATGAGCGTCACGTGGCCCGGGAGCGGCCTCGGGGTGGTACTGAACCGAGAAGGCGGGGACATCGAACAGTTGCATCCCCTCCAAGGTGCCGTCATTCAAGTTCTGATGGGTGGGCATCAACGGGCCGAATCCCGTGTCGACCCTCGGCGGAAGCAGCTCTGCGCCGACCAGACGGGAGCGGCGGGGCGCGATCTCCTTGCTCAGCGACCACAGATCGACCGCGAAACCATGATTCTGAGCGGTGATCTCGACCCGGCCGTCTTCCATCCGCCGCACGGGGTGATTGCCGCCGTGATGACCGAAGGGCAGTTTGTAGGTGATGGCTCCCACGGCGAGGCCCAGGACCTGATGCCCGAGACAGATCCCGAACAGTGGCACCTTGCCCAGGAGCCCGCGAAGGGTCTCCGTTGCGGCCACCAGCGGCTCGGGGTCTCCGGGGCCGTTGGAGACAAAGACCCCGTCCGGTGCCAGGGATAGAACCGTTGCGGCATCAGTCGAGGAAGGAACCACGTCGACCGAGAAGCCCCTGCCGGTGAGATTGTCGAGTATGTCGCGCTTCATCCCCAGATCGATGGCGACCACCCGGCCCAGTGCTTCTCCCTGAGCCTCGAGCCGGTATGGCTCCGGTGTGGTCACAGTGGACGCCAGGTCGAGCCCGACCATGGAAGGGGCGGATTGCGCCAAACCCCGCACCTCGGCCTCATCGGCATCCACCCCGATGGCGACCGGCATCGCACCACGGTCCCGGATGTGTCGGGTGAGTCGTCTGGTGTCGACGTCCCCGATCGCCACCACCCCGTGTCGACGCAGGTAATCGCCCACGGTGCCCTGGGATCTCCAATTCGAGTCGCGGCGCGACATGCTGCGGACCACAAAACCCGAGACCGCCGGTCCAGCGGACTGCTCGTCGAGCCCGGTCACGCCGTAGTTCCCGATGTGAGGGCTGGTCATGACCACCACCTGGCCGGCGTAGGAGGGATCGGTGAGTATCTCCTGGTACCCACTCATCGAGGTGTTGAAGACTGCTTCACCGGTGGTCAACCCGGGCGCTCCCACCGATCGTCCCCGGAACGTCTCGCCGTCCGCGGTGCAGAGCAGGGCTTGTCCGTGGTCGCTCATGCCAGCCCTTCCTCGTGGGTGACAACACCTTCATGGATCGTTGCCAGCACCTTGCCGACCAGTTCTTCTCCCAGGAATGGGCTGTTCGCCGATTTCGAGGCGAATACACGGGGCACCCAACTCCGCTCGGGGTCGAAGATCACGAGGTTGGCCGGTGTGCCGGGCTCTACCAGCATCCCGTGACGGGCCAGGCCGGCGATCCGAGCCGGAGCGATGCTCATCCGCTCGAAGAAGACCGCCTGGTCGCCGCTGAGAGCCACAGAGACGATCGCTGCCGCCGTTTCCAGCCCGATCACGCCTCGTGGAGCCTGCTCGAAGGGAACGGCCTTCTCGACGATCGTATGAGGAGCGTGATCGGTGGCCACTGCATCGATCACACCATCGCGCAGCCCGGCGATCATCGCCGACCTGTCGGCCGGCGACCGGAGCGGTGGGTACATCTTCAGGTTCGGGTCGAGATGCTCGAGCCGGCCATCGTCGATGGCGAGATGGTGAGGAGTGACCTCAGCCGTCACCGCGGCTCCGGTGTCCCGTGCGTGGCGAACCAGCTCGACGGCGGCGGCGGTAGAAAGATGCTGGAGATGGAGACGGGCACCGGTGTCCCGTGCCACCGCGATGTCCCTGGCAACGATGGCCTCTTCGCCGACTCCGGGTATCCCGCCGATGCCGTGCAAGTCGGACATCGCACCTTCGTGGAGGTGACCCGCGGTGGTCAACGAGCGATCCTCGGGATGCTCGGCGATCAGTGCACCCGGCAGGGCGCTCAGATAGGTCATGATCCTCCGGAGCAGCCCGGCCTCGGGCACACAGTCGCCGTCGTCGGTGAAGACTCTGATCCCGGCCTCGTACATCGCGTCGAAGTCGGCCATCTCGACACCGGCCCGCCCCTTGGTCAGGGTGCCGGCGACCTCGATGTGCACGTTGGCGACGGAATCACCCCGGGAAATCGCTTCGACGGCTCTCGATCCGCTGTCGATGGGAGGGTCGGTGTTGGGCATGGTGACTACCGCGGTGTAACCACCTGCGGCCGCCGCGCGGGCGCCACTGTCGAGATCCTCCTTCCAGGTCTGACCTGGATCGCGGAAATGGACGTGCAGGTCGACCAGCCCCGGCCCCAACCAGGCGCCGCCGGCGTGTATGACCCGCGCTCCGTTGGCGGCGGCGACCGAGCCGACCGCCACGACCCGATCGCCCTCGATGCCCACCGAGCATCGCTCGACCCCGGTCCCTCGAAGTACCTGCGCGTCCTCGATGATGATCACGACCGACCCCCCAGGGCGTCCTCGAGCACCGCCATCCGCATCGGGACGCCGTTTGCCACCTGGGACAGGATCAGGGAGCGTTCGCCATCGGCGACTGCGTCGTCGATCTCGACTCCCCGATTCATCGGGCCTGCGTGCATGATCATCGAAGTCGGCTTGAGCAAGGAGAGTCTCTCCTCGCTCATCCCGTAACGAAGGTGGTACGACGGCTCCGAGGGCAAGCCCGTTCCGGCCCCCCTCTCCCTCTGGATACGCAAGAGGTAGACCACGTCGAGATCGCCCAGCTCCTCGTCCAGCGAATGTGAGGTGCGCGCTCCCCATGGGTTGGCATCAGGTAGCAGCGTGGAGGGGCCGATCAGCGTCAATTCCACACCCATAGTGGGTAAGGCGTTGAGATGTCCCCTCGCCACCCGGCTGTTGCGGACATCGCCGACGATGCCCATCCGCAAGCCGTGGAGTGTCCCAAAGTGCTGACGCAGGGTGAGGGCGTCGATCAGGGTCTGGGTCGGGTGCTCCCGTCTTCCCACCCCGGCGTTGACCACCGGGATCCCCGACCACCGCGCGGCCAGCTCGGCGGCATCAGCCAGATGGTGCCGGACGACCAGGGCATCGCTACCCAGCGCGGTCAAGGTCTCGATGGTGTCCCGGAAGGATTCGCCTTTGACGGTCGATGATGATTCCTGGCCGAGAGTCAAGACGGTGGCCCCCAGCGTCATGGCAGCCTTCTCGAAGGAGAGCCGGGTTCGGGTGGACGGCTCGAAGAAGGCGATGGTCACGGTGCGGCGCGCCAGGGTGACCGGTGCGCTTGCACCCGACCCGATCATCTCGACATGACGCTGCCCCGCATCGAGCAGCTGCCCGAGTCGGTCGGCCGTCACACCGCGAAGCGTCAGCAGCCCACTCACGCGGCCCCGTTCCTCTCGATCCAGACCCCTTCCTCGGCGTCGATCGGCGCGATACGCACCCGAACCACTTCGTCCTGACTGGTGGGGAGGTTCTTTCCGACATAGTCGGCCCGGATCGGCAACTCGCGGTGCCCGCGATCTACCAGCACGGCAAGCTCGGTCTGAGTGGCCCGGCCCAGGTGGGACAGCGCGTCGAGCGCGGCCCGCACCGTCCGACCGGTGTAGAGGACATCATCGACGACGATCACGCTGCGTTGCGATATGTCGGCAGGGATCTCGGTCTTCCGGCCGGTGGGAACCGGGCGTAGATCGCGGTCATCCCGGTAGTCGCCGACGTCGAGCTCACCAACCGGTACCGACACCCCTTCGAACTCTGCGATGAGGCTTCCCAACAGACGAGCGAGGTGGACTCCGCGAGTGTGAATCCCGACGATGACCACGCTTTCGGCTCCGCGGTGGCGTTCCAGTATCTCGTGGGCGATTCGGCGGACCGCTCGACGGATGTCCTCGCCGCGCATCACCTGGGGCATCGAAGGACCTCCGACGCCGACGGGTTGTGACCCATCTCACTCCTTCCCGGCCTCACCGGACCGTGCTTTAAAGGCAAGACGACCTTAGCCGTCTTCGACGGTGGTCCAAACCTCAGCCCTGCGCGGTGCGCGCAAGGGAGGCGAGGACCCCGTTTACGAACGACCCGGACCTCTCTGTCGAGTAGGTCTGGGCAAGACGGACTGCCTCCGAGACCACGACCGCGGTCGGTGTCTCCTTGCTGTGACGCAGCTCGAAGAGGCCGATCCGGAGGATCGAGCGATCGAGTATCGGCATCCGAGCGACGCTCCAATGTTCCGACGCCGACTCGATCTCGTGATCGAGCTCCTCCTTGTGGCCGATCACACCGTTGACCAGGAACCCGACGCGGCCCTTCAGGTCGTGAAGATCGCCAGCCTCTCCTCCGGTCTCGAGCTGATAGAGGACCTCCAACGCCATGTCCCTCGCCTCTACGTTGAGCGGTACCCCCAGCGCCCTCGCCACCGCCATCGCCAGGTCGGGTCCCAATACGTCGTCGGGCGAAGAGATTTCGGCGCGGGCTTCGAGGACCGCCTGTACCTCTGTCAGGTCGAGGCGAAGAGCCGCCGCGAGCTGTTCGACCGTTACCCGCGCCGGGATGCTGGCGATAGGCGCGGTGTCCGAGCTCATACCCTGGTCAAGTACTCCCCGGACCTGGTGTCGACCTTCACACTGTCTCCCTGTTCCACGAACAGCGGAACCTGGATCTGGATCCCGGTTTGAAGCGTGACCGGCTTGGTGGCGCCGGTGCGGGTATCCCCCTTGGCCGCCGGTTCTGCGTAGGTGACCTCGAGCTCGACCGACGCCGGCAGCTCCACGCCTATCGCCGCGCCCCGGTACAGGGCCAGACTCGCCGTCATGCCCTCGACCAGGTAGCCCGCGGCATCACCGACGTCGTCGCCACTCAATGCCAGCTGCCCGAAGTCCTCGAGATTCATGAAGTGAAAGCCGAGGTCGTCCTGATACAGATATTGGTGGTCCCGACGATCGATGATCGCCTGATCCACGTTCTCGTCGGCCCGGAATGTCCGGTCCAGAACCTGACCAGTTTCCAGGTTCTTCAGCTTCATACGGACAAAGGCCTTTCCCTTGCCCGGCTTGACATGCTGGTACTCGACGATGGTGAACAGACCGTCGTGGAGCTGGAGGGCCATTCCCGGCCTCACGTCATTGGTGCTTATCATCGTTCGGGCTCAGTCCTCTCGCCTCACGGGGACGGTAATTCGCTCAGAGACCAACAGCGCCGAGCCCTGTCTCCAGGTCGACATCATCGACGTGCTCCACGACGGGATCCCCAAGCGCCCTCAGTAGAACCATGCGCAAGCCTTCGGCGTCTCGCTTCTTGTCATGTCGCAACAGGTCCTCGACCCGGGCCCGGTCCAACCCGTCCACCCGGATCGGCAGACCCAGACCTGCGATCGCCTCGACCATCCGCTGGAAGGCAGGGAACCGGAGACGACGTTCGGAGATCCGCCCGGCCGCCACCATTCCCACGGCTACACATTCTCCGTGGGACAGGGGCGATGCGAACTCGATGGCATGGCCGATCGTGTGGCCGAAGTTGAGAGTTGCCCTCACACCGGACTCGCGTTCGTCTTCACCGACCACTCTTGCCTTCACGGCGGCGGCCCTGGTGACCACCTCCTCCAGCTCAGAGTCCTCACCGTGTGTCGCCAGGAGCTCGAATAGCTCGGGGTCCCCTACGATCCCTGCCTTCAGGGCCTCGGCCAGGCCTTCCCTGCGCAACGAGCCGGGAAGTCGGCCGAGGATGCCGACATCGACCACGACCCGGGTCGGGTGCCAGAACAACCCGACCAGATTCTTGCCGGCGAGGTTCACCCCGGTCTTGCCCCCGATGGCAGCGTCAACGGCTGCCAGCAGAGTGGTCGGGACATGAACCACCTCCACGCCCCGGAGCCAGGTGCCGGCCACGAACCCGGCGAGATCAGTCACCGAACCTCCGCCCACCCCAACCACGGTGTCGTGACGTCCGAAGCCGAAACGAGCCAGGGCCTCGTACACCGACTCCGCCACCGCAAGGGTCTTGGCTTCGTCGCGATCGGGAAGACCGATCACCTCGACCTGAAGACCGTTTCCCCGGAGACGCTGTGCAACATCGAGTGCAATCTGGGTGGCGCCGGGCTGGGTCATGACAGCTACCCGCTGGCGCCCGGCACGGACCGGGAGGATATCGTCGGGAAGCCCGTGACCCACGACCAGCTCCGTTGAGCCGGCCACGGTCAGGATGGCCACGGTGCCCCGGTTCCTTCCTCCACCCCGCGCCTGTCGATAGCGACAGGGCCCGGTGGTGCCATGCCCGAGCCCGTCATCCGGGCCGACCCGCAATGCCCGACTTGTAGCGATCGACCGCGGCCACGAACTCGTCGACGTTGTCGCCCCCGAACTTCCGTTGGAACTCAGCCGCGAGCACCAAAGCCACCATCTGCTCGCCAACGACCGCCGCGGCGGGAACAGCACAGACATCTGATCGCTCCCGGACCGCCTCGGCGGGCTCCCCGGTGGTCATGTCGACCGTTTGCAGTGGCCTCATCAGGGTCGAAATCGGCTTCATGGCACCCCGCACCCGTATTGTCTCACCGTTGCTCATCCCACCCTCACTGCCCCCGGCGCGGTTGGTCGGGCGAGAGAGGAGACCGTCGTCGAGGATGATCTCGTCATGGGACTTCGACCCGGGCAGGCCGGCCACCTCGAATCCATCGCCGATCTCCACGCCCTTGATCGCCGGTATCGACATGACCGCGGCAGCGAGCAGGGCATCCAACCTCCGGTCGTAGTGGACGTGGGAGCCGATCCCGGGTGGCACACCAAAACCGAGGATCTCGAAAACCCCTCCCAATGTGTCCCGTCGCGCTTTTGCATCCTCGATGGCACTCACCATCGCCTTCTCCGCGGCCTGGTCGAAGCAGCGGACCGGGCTCGTGTCCACCAGCTCCAGATCCTGCGGCCCCGGCGGAGCGCCTTCGCTGACCACGGCACCGATCGAGATGACGTGGCTGATCACCGTGACCTCCACCGTCTCGAGGAGAGCCTTGGCCAGGACACCGGCCACCGTGCGCGCCGCCGTCTCTCTGGCCGAGGCGCGCTCGAGGATGTCCCGGGCGTCATCGGTCCCGTACTTGAGCATTCCTGCCAGGTCGGCATGACCGGGACGGGGACGGGTCACCTGCTTTTTGGCGGCTGCCGGCTCCGGGCTCATCTCGTCCGACCATCTCGGCCACTCGGTGTTCCTGATGAGCACCGCCACCGGTGAGCCAAGCGTCTCACCATGGCGGATGCCTCCGAGGATCTCGATCTGGTCCTGTTCGATGGCCATTCGCTTGCCCCGCCCGTAGCCCATCCGTCGGCGGGCCAATTCGTCGGTGATGCGGTCGGGAGATATGACGAGGCCGCGTGGCAACCCTTCCACGATGGTCACCAGCCCAGGCCCGTGTGACTCGCCGGCCGTCATGAAGCGCAACATCGGGCGGATGCTACGTCGGGATCGGGAAAGCTCCGAGTCCGGCGACGGCGATTGCTATCCATGAGCCGAGGATCATCGAAGGCCCGTATGGAAGCTCCACCTTCATGGAATCGCGAATCGACCCCTCCGGCGCCACGGTCCCGCTCCCCTTCCTACGCAACCTCGTCACTGCCCCGGCCAATACCACCGCGACCGACAGCACCCCCCCGATCATCGCGGTGAGGAAGACGCTCCAGCCCAAGGTGCCCCAGGAGATGTAGGCGGTGAAGACCCCCAGCTGCACCGACAATTTCACATCGCCGTACCCGAAGCCCTTCCCTCGTACCAGGAGGAACACGAGGTTGGTCCCGGCAAAGTACGCCGCACCGCCGAGGACACCGCGCAGGAAGGCCGATCCCGCGCCGTCGGCCAGCGCTGCCAGCCCGAGAGCGCCCACCAGGAGAACGGTCCCCCGCAGGTTGAGACGGTCGACGATTCGTAAGGCGTCGACGTCGGTCACACCGAGCGCCAAAGTGAGGGTCAGGAAGCCCAGGTAGGGAACGAGGGCCCAAAACAGGCCGATTGTGTTGGCGAAGGCGATGGCGAACACCACCGCAACCACGAGCCCAACCAGCTCCCGTCCGATGCTTCGCCCGCATCCGGTGCAGGTGCGGTGGGCCCATCCTCTCCGGTTGCCGCACCGAGGGCAGGTTCCGGAGAAGGGGCGAAGCGGTTGATCCCATAGGACCTGAGCTGCCAGATCGTGGGCAATCATGGCCCCAAGAAAGCCAAGAGCTCCGGCGAGGACGCTGGTCACCGCCGGAGCAACTTAGCCTTGGTCGTCGAAACGACCGGTCATTCAGTCTTCTTCGATCTCCTTGAGCACCGAGCCCATGCGACGTCGGCGGAGCAAACCGTGCCCCTCCTCCTCGACCTCCGGCTGACCGTTGACTTCGAGCTGGGAGAACACTTTCTCGAGGAAGGCCTCGGTGTCCTCTTCCACATCTTCGAAATCGGCTGCAGGCTCGATCACCGGCGCATCCAGGTACTCGTCGTCCTCGTAAGAGTCGACTGGCTCCTCTGCCAACTCGGCACTCTCGACCACCGGGGCCGGGGACTCCACCTGGGTGGCCCTGACGAAGTGACCAAACCGGCTGTCCTTGGCCGGCTCGCCCTGCTCGGTGGCATCGTCGGAATCCGCGACCGCGGTCTCCGCGGCGGCCTCGTCGCCGGCCTGGTCGTGCTCGGGCTCGACCCACCACGACTCGTTCGGATCCTTGTCTTCTTCGTCTTCTTCGATCACGGCGGCCGGTCGGGGATCGGCCTCGTCGCGAACGGGCTCAGGGGCGAAGTCCTCGCTCAACACCAACAGCTGTTCTTCGGTCATCTCGGCAGCAACCTTGGCAATCCAGAACTCGGTGGTTCCCAACCGCTCGGCCATCGTTTTCACCGACGCCCCAGAACCAAGCTCGGCGAGCAGACGCCAGGCTTCCCGGTTGACCTTGATCTCCTGGCGATCCCCGATATCGCGGTTCATGCGAATCGTGGCATCGAGGTCGGCGATGACCTTGTGGACGGTCGCCCACTCGCCTGTCCGGCGACGCGTTTCGTCCAGGATCGCCTCCAGCTCGAAGGGCCGGCTGCTGGCATAAGGAGTGGTGGCGTCCTCGGCCACTTCGAACGTGGCGCCCTTGTCGGTCAGGCTATAGAGACTCTCGATCGTTATCTCACGCAAAAGGTTGACGATTGCGGCTTCTCGTTCGCCGAGATCGGCAAAAGTGGCCTCACCGGAAACGACCTTGCGCAGAAACGAGTCGTCGACATAGGCCGAATTGACCAAATGCGTGTGCAGGTCGCGGTCTTCGGCAGTGGTCGCCAGGGAAATCCCCTTCTTGGTTATGAAGATGCGCCCGCGGACGTCCTCGCCGCGCACATCGACCGATCCACGCTGGTCAGACCGCGTCAAAAGTCGGAGCACCTCGCTAAGAGGGACAAACCCCAAATTTCCAGAAAGAGCCACCTCGACCACTCCTTGCCTACGTTTCCTTGCCTCTCCAGATCGGCCTTTTCCCAACCCCTCTTTAGAGCTTTCTCGCCGACTCGAGCATCACCTCGAACGGTGCCACCAGACCGGTCCACCACTCGAATGAGCTCGCAGCCTGGAGTACCAGGAATTCAACTCCATCCATCACCGGTAGGCCGGTGCCCTCCGCCCAGGTCACGGTCGGGGTCGGGTCATGGCCATACGCCAGGTCCACCAATCCTGAAGCTACGCCCATAGTCGCCTCTGGCAGCCGCTCCCGGCGCATTCCGAGCGGGGTGGCATTGACAACAAGCGCTCCGACGATCGAGGTGCCGAAAGGGACGATGCTTGCCGGTACATGGGTGATCCCGGCCAGATTGCCGGCTCGATCCTGGTTTCTCGCCGCCACGTAGACGTGACGCTCGCCGACGGCAGCCAGGACTGCAGCAGCAGCACCTCCCGAGCCGAGAATCAAGATCGGGGCGTCCATTCGAAATCGAGGATCGGTGAACGCCGCTCGCGCGGCAACCACGTCAGTGCTGTGCCCTTCGACGATGCCTTCCCGGAACCGTAGGGTATTGACCGACCCGCTCGCCCGGGCCTCTTCCGTGAGGAGCCCGGCGGCTCGGGCGGCCTCCCGCTTCAGGGGCATCGTGATATTGATGCCCTGCAGGGTGCCCTGGCGCAACTCGTCAATGGCCACCAGGAGCTGCTCGGGCCCGGCCCGCCGCGCCTCGTAGCCGCCTTCCAGGCCGAGATGGCGTATCGCGGCGTCGTGGATCGCCGGGGAGCGCGAGTGACTGATCGGGTCGCCGAGCACGGCCAGACGGAGAGACGTCGCCATTGGCTGCAGTGTGGCACCGGGGTGACTAGTCGTGCCGAAGAACCCCTCTAGGGAAGAACCCCTTCCTCCCTCGCCCGGGCCACGTTGGCGTTGTGCTCGTCGAGTGTCGCAGCGAAGGCGTGATGCCCCTCCAGATCAGACAGGACGTAGAAGAGAAACTCGGTGTTCGCCGGGGCGGCCGCGGCCTCGAGAGAGGCGCGCCCCGGCCCGGCGATCGGTGTCGGCGGGAGCCCGTTGACGAGGTACGTGTTGTATGGAGAGTCCACATCGCGGTCGAACTGTGAAATGTCACGGGTTCCCAGCGCGTAGAGCACGGTGGCATCGATGTCGAGCTTCATTCCCAGGGCGAGACGGTTGTGCACGACGCTGGACACCGTGGGCCGTTCCTCGTCGAGCAGAACCTCGGTCTCGATCAGCGAGGCGATGATCAGCCCGTCGTAAGGCGAGTAGCCATTTGCCTCGAGAACCGACCAGTCGATGCTGTCAACCCGTTGTTCCATGGTCGAGGCGAGGCGTTGCAGGATGCTCGCTGGCGTCGCCGACCGGGCGAACTCATAGGTGTCCGGGAAGAGAAGCCCTTCCCAGTCGGCAAGGTCGGGCTCGGCCGGCATCTCGCGGAGCGAGGTGTCCACCTCTCCCTCGAGAAGTGCCTGCTCGAACTCGGCATATGGTTGCCCGGACACCTCCGAGAGCCGTGTGAGGATCTCGGTGACACGCAACCCTTCGATGACCGTCACCCGGTAAGTGTCTGCCACCGGGCCGACCACCAGCACCGCCACGACCTCCGACGGATCCATCAGGGTCTCGAGCCCATAAGTGCCGGCCTGGAGACGGGACGCGGCCTCGTTGTTGCGAACTGCAACCTCGAACTCCAGGGCGGACCTGACCACTCCCTGGGCGGCGAGGATGGCGCCGATGTCCTCGGCCGTGGATCCAGCAGGGATCTCGACCGTCACATCCAATCCGGGCACGACCGATGGGGCTCCCGTTGGGTCGTCCGAGCTGAAGGTCGAGCCAACCCAGCGTCCGAGATATGAGCCCCCGCCGACAATTGCCACCCCGGCGACGACGACGAGCCCGATCATGGACACGACTTTGGCCACGCGCACCCAAGGCGACGGCTCCGGAACTGGCTCGTACGTCATTGACTCCTGTCCAGATAGTCCTGCAAGATGATGGCGGCTGCCACTTTGTCCACTGTTTCTCTTCGTTTCCGGCGTTTCATGCCCGATTCGAGGAGGGCTACCTCGGCGAGACGAGAGGTGAACCTCTCGTCCACCATGACCACATCCACTCCGGTCACAGTCCGAATCTCTTCAGCGAGCTTCCTGGCCTCGGTCGCAGACACCCCTTCTCCACCACTCAAACCGGTGGGGAGACCGACCACGATGGTACCTATGTCCTGCTCTTTGACGAGGTTCACCACCTCGTCGAGCACCACAGACCGGGGCACCACCGACAGGGGACGCGCCGTCAATCCCAGTGGATCCGAGATGGCCAGACCTACCCGTGTCGTGCCGAAGTCGACACCCAAGGAACGGCTCACAGACTCCCGAGCCGCTGCTCAGCGTCGACGCGCGCGAAGTCGAGTGCTGCGTCGAGATTCTCCCCATGGGGGCCACCTGCCTGCGCCAGCTCCGGATCGCGCGAGCCCCCTCCCCCCAGCTCACCAGCCGCGGCCGCGATGATTTCGGCAGCCGAGACTCCGGCTGCAACCAGATCAGGTGTGACCAGGCCGACCAGGGCCCCCTTGCCCCCATGGACTGCGCCGATCACTATCACCGAGCTGCCGTCCAGCTTGTCCCGAATCCCCAAAGCCAACTGACGCAACGAGTTGGGGTCCAACTCCGGGGTTGGAGCCACCACTAGAGAGTGTTCCCCGACTTTGACCTTCGACGCCGCCAACTCGGTGGCGAGCTCCCCTCGTCGTTGTGACCGGATGGTGTCCAACTCGTGCTCCAGGCCGCCCACCCGCTCGAGAAGAGCCTCCACCCGAGCCGGCACATCGGAGCCGGAGGCTTTGAGCAGTCGCCCGACTCGGTCGAGGTTGGACCGCATTTCGACCAGTTGCTGGTAGGCAGACAGACCTGTGAGGGCTTCGACCCGCCTCAAGTTGGAGCCGATCGAAGACTCGGACATGACCAGAAGCGGCCCCACCTGGGCGGATGAGTGGGTATGGGTTCCCCCACAGAACTCAGTCGAGAAGCTGCCGACCTGCACCACCCGAACGGTGCTGCCGTACTTGTCGCCGAAGAAAGCCAGCGCTCCCATCGCCTCGGCCTCGTCCTTGGTTGTGATCGTCGTCGTCACCGGATTGTCCTCGATCAGCCTCACGTTGACCTCGGCTTCCACTTCGGCCAGTTCCTCGGGTGCCATTTGGGTGAAATGGGAGAAATCGAAACGGAGCCGTCCCGGCTCGACCAGGGAACCGGCCTGGCTGGCGTGGTCACCGAGCACGTCGCGCAGGGCCCAATGCAACACATGGGTGCCAGTGTGGCTCTTGCGGGTCGAGTCGCGGCGTGGGGAGTCGATGGTGGCCCTGGCGACTTGGCCCACCGCGATATACCCCGATTCGACCCGGAGACGGTGGCCGTGGAGTCCCTGGATCACGTGCTGGGTGTCTAGAACCACGCCCCTTCCAGTTTCGGTCTCGATGGTTCCGGTGTCGCCAACCTGCCCACCCGACTCGCCGTAGAACGGAGTCCTGCTCAGGAACAGCTCGACTTCGCGGCCTTCGTCGGCCCGGTCGATCGTCTCGCCATCGGCCACCATCGAGAGGACCTGGCCATCTGCGGCGTCCGCCTCGTAACCCACGAAGTCGGTGAGACCGGCCACGTCGAGCAGCGACCGGTACACGTCGAGCGCCGCGGCCTGATCCCCTCCCTTCCAGGCAGCCCTCGCCCGCCGCTTCTGCTCGGCCATCTCGGCCTCGAATCCTGCCGTGTCCACGTTGACACCGCGCTCGGCGGCGATTTCCCGCGTCAGCTCGATCGGAAAGCCGTAAGTGTCGTGGAGCTTGAACGCGATGGCCCCGGTCAGCTCGGTGTCGTCGTCGGTGAGCTCGGCATCGAGCAACTGATGCCCGGACTCGAGAGTACGTCGAAACCGATCCTCCTCCCTGGTCACGACTTCGGTGATGAAGTCCTTGTTCTGACGGAGCTCCTGATACCAGTCGCCCATGGCGTCGACCGTGGCGGCAACGAGGCCCGGGAAGACCAGACCCTCTCCCCCGTATTGCCAGGCATGGCGAACCGCCCGCCGCAACAGCCTTCGCAAGACGTAGCCCCGCCCGTCGTTGGAGGGGATCACGCCATCGGCGATGAGAAAGGTGACCGCTCGGCCATGATCGGCCAGGATTCGCAACGACACGTCCTGGATTTCGTCTTCTCCGTAGGTGAGCCCGGTATATGCCGCAGCCACATCACGTACTTGCTTGGTGGTGTCGATATCGAAGACCGAAGGCACGTCCTGGAGGACGGCGGCCACACGGTCGAGACCCATCCCGGTGTCGATGTTCTTGGCGGGCAGGTCGCCGATCACGTGATATGGCTCGTCCTGGATGTTCTGCATGAAGACCAGGTTCCAGATCTCGACGAACCGGTCCTCATCGCCATGCGCCGGGCCTCCTCCCTCCCCGAAGGCGGGTCCCTTGTCGAAGAAGATCTCCGAGCATGGCCCGCAAGGCCCCGGAACCCCCATTTGCCAGAAGTTGTCCTTTTCGTCCCTGCGTTGGATTCGGTCCGTAGGGACATGGCTCGCCCAGATGTCGGCTGCTTCGTCGTCGGTCTCGAAAACCGTGTACCACAGACGCTCGGGGTCGAGGCCGAGTCGCTCGGTGACGAACTCATAGGCCCAGGCGATCGCTTCCGTCTTGAAGTAGTCGCCAAAGCTGAAGTTCCCCAGCATCTCGAAGAAGGACAGGTGCCTCTGCGTGGTCCCGATGATGTCGATATCGATGGTGCGAACCACCTTTTGCACAGTGGTGGCTCGCTTGTATGGAGGTTCCTCCTCGCCCAGGAAATAGGGTTTGAAGGGGACCATGCCGGCGTTGGTCAGCAGCAACGTCGGATCGACGGGGATCAACGACGAGGACGGTCTGATCACATGGTCCTTCTCCTCGAAGAAGGAGGTGAACGCGGTTCGGATTTGGTTGCTGTCCAACTGGATGGGCCTTGCTGGCGAACAGCGAGGTTACCGAGCCTCGACCGGCTACCGGCCCCTATTGGGGCGAACCGCCCGGGCCGCGAGATCGAGCAGATCGGCGCCGCTGGCCAAAGCCGCGTTCCTCAGCTCCAGGGGGGTCGGTCGACGGCGGAGGGCACGCACCGTCACCCAGCCTCCCGCCACCAAGCCGGTGACAAACCACCAGATGCGATCGAGCATCGGCTCATCGTACCTTCCCCTCCCGACCCTCCCGTCCCAGGACCTGGTCGATTTCGGACATCGAGGCACTGATCCGCCCCTCGTCACCGGTCTCACCCGGCTGATAGATCACTTCGGGTGGGATCCCATCGGGGAAGTACTGCTGGGAGACGACGCCCCCTTGATAGTCATGTGAGTACTTGTATCCGGACCCGTGACCCAGCTTCTCTGCCCCCGGATAACCGGTAGAGCGCAGGTGGGGTGGGACGCTCGGGGAGGGCCCCTCATTGACCAGTTGGCGGGCGCGAGCCATCGCCTTGCCCACGGAGTTCGACTTGGGAGCCGCGGCGAGGTAGATGGTCGCCTCGGCCAGGTGGTACGCGGCTTCGGGGAGGCCCACATAGGCGAGCGCCTCGGCGGCGGCAATAACCAGCGGCAATGCGCGGCTGTCGGCAAGCCCGACATCCTCGGCGGCGAGAACGATCAGTCGTCTCGCGATGAATTCGGGATCCTCACCACCCTCGATCATCAGAAAGAGCCAATAGAGCGCGGCGTCGGGATCGGAGCCACGGACACTCTTGATGAAGGCCGAGATCACGTCGTAGTGCTGATCGCCCACCTTGTCGTACCTGACAATCCGTCGCTGCAGGGCCTCGGCAACGTCTTCGAGAGATATCGTGCTCCGCCCATCGCCTGAGGCGAGCAGCGCGGCAACCTCGAGGGCGTTGAGAGCTTGACGGGCATCGCCCCCAGTGCGATTTCCCAGCTCGTCGAGGGCATCCGGATCGATGCCCAACCCCATCTCGGCCAGCCCCCGCTCCGGGTCGAGGAGAGCACGTCGGCCCAGCTCGGCTATCTCTTTGGGTGAAACCGCCTCCAATCGGAACAGCGTCATCCTGCTCATCAGCGGCGAGTTGACCTCGAAGAAGGGATTCTCGGTGGTGGCGCCGATGAGAATCAAGGTTCCGTCCTCGACGCCGGGCAGCAGGGCGTCCTGCTGGTTCTTGGCGAAACGGTGGATCTCGTCGAGGAAGAGCACGGTCCGCCGCTCCTCGGTCGCCATCCGGGTCTTGGCGGCAGCCAGCGCCTCACGGATGTCTTTGACCCCGGCCGACGTGGCCGAGAGGGTTTCGAAAGCCGCCTCGGCGTTGGAGGCTACGAGACGAGCCAGGGTGGTCTTCCCCGTCCCGGGCGGGCCCCAGAGCAACATCGACACCGGACGTCCCGATTCGACAAGACGCCTGAAGGCCGCCCCCGGAGACATGAGAGACGGTTGCCCCACCACCTCGTCCAAAGAGCGGGGACGCATCCGGGTGGCGAGTGGCGCGGCGCGGGCAGTCAGTTCGTCCACACGCGCCGAGAACAGGTCGCTCATTGACGACGACGGTACCCGGCTTCTCGTCGGGCTACTTCAGCCTGATATAGCCGCTCACGGACGGGGTCAGGGCCAGCAGTACCAGGGCGAGCCCGAGTGGACCGAATATCGCCATCAGGACCGAGAACGGGATCGACAACAGCTCGAGTGTGATCCACGTCACTTGACCCGCTCCGATGAGGATGGTGGCGGTCCATGACCAATGATGCCCGGTTAGACGCTCCAGGCCACCCAACCAGGCCCATATTGGTCGGCGCCACACTCCGTAGGCCGCGATGAGCGATCCGAAACCGAAGCCGATCAAAAGCACCACACCCGGGACCACCCAGTTGTCGACCAGGGGGATCGTCTCGAGATACTCATCGGGGAGCATGCTCTCCCCTCCGATTCCGAAAATCATCGCCCATCCACCACCCACGGCACCAATGCCTAGAGTCGCAAGCAAGGTTGTGACCAGAGTCACTGTGAACGGCCGATGCTGTCGTGCCGTCCTCGTTGCAGTGAGCGTCATGTCTCGACGCCTCCTTTCTGATGACCCGATGATCAGTCTCAGAGGAGGATCCGCCCAGAGTCCAACGTCACCAATCGCCGGGTGTGTCTGGTGTCTCCCCCAGCTCATCTCGACGCTGCCTCGCCCTGGTGTTGAGATTCAATCCGAGCTCGTCGAGTTGGGATTCATCCACCCAGGTGGGGGCACCGGTCATCGGATCGACTCCACTTTGGGTCTTGGGGAACGGGATCACCTCTCGGATCGAGGTCTCGCCTTGCAGCACCATGACCAGGCGATCGATCCCGAAGGCGAATCCGGCATGAGGCGGCGTGCCGTAGCGGAGGGCTTCGAGAAACCAGCCGAACCTATTCTCTGCAGTCTCGGGAGCGACGCCGAGGATCTCGAAAACCGCCCGTTGGACTGCCGGGTCGTGAATCCTGACCGAGCCCGACCCGAGCTCGACGCCGTTGAGCACGGCGTCATACGCCTTGGAGAGGGCTTCGGTCGGGTTGTCCCGCATCTCTTCGAGCGACATCGGCGACGTGAACGGGTGGTGGGAGAAGGTGACCGAACCGTCGTCCTCCTCTTCGAACAGCGGGAAGTCGATGACGAAGAGAAAGGCCAGGTCTTGATGACCCTTCGGGCGCAACACGTCGTTGCGCAGACCACCGAGCACCTCGACGGCCACCCGCCAGCGATCGGCGGCGATCAAGAGCACGTCACCCGGCTTGGCGCCGAGAGCGGTCTTGATCCCGGATACCTCGGCGTCGTCGAGAAATTTCGCCACCGGCGAGCGAAGCGAGCCATCCTCCTCGGCAACCATCCAGACCAGGCCCTTGGCACCCATCTCCTTAGCCCGCTCGGTGAGAGAGTCGGCCTTGGCCCGCGACCACTCCTGTCCCCCGACATTGATGCCACGCACCGTCCCTCCGGCGTCCAGGGCTCCCTTGAACACTCCGAACCCACTGTCCGTGAACAGATGGGAAAGATCCACGATCTCGGCCGCGATCCGCAGATCGGGCTTGTCGGATCCGAACCGATCCATGGCCTCCTGCCAGGTGAGCCGCGGGAAGGGGCGGGGGATGTCGACCCCCCGCAGCTCCTTGGCCGCCGCCACCAGGACGGTTTCGATCACGTTCAGGACGTCGTCCTGGTCCCAGAACGAGCCTTCCAGGTCGAGCTGGGTGAATTCCACCTGCCGGTCGGCGCGGAAGTCCTCATCCCGATAGCAGCGGGCGATCTGAAAGTATCGCTCGACGCCTGAGATCATCAGGAGCTGCTTGAACAGTTGCGGCGACTGGGGCAATGCATAGAACTCACCCGGACGCAGCCGGGAGGGAACCAACATGTCACGGGCACCCTCCGGCGTGCTGTTGATGAGGGTCGGTGTCTCGACCTCGAGAAAGCCCTGATCGTCGAGAGCCCGTCTGATGGCAGCTGTGGCCCGCGACCGTGCTCGAAGGTTGGCGGCCATGCGGGGTCGTCTCAGATCGAGGTATCGGTGTCGCAGTCGCGCCCTCTCATCGACTTCCACCCGATCGTCGATCATGAACGGGAGGGTGTCCGCGGGAGAGAGGACGACGATCTCCTCGGCGCCGATCTCGACCGCACCCGTCGCCAGATCGGGGTTCTCGGTGCCTTCGGGCCGGGCGCGCAGAACGCCGGTGACCGATATGCAGTACTCCATCCGGAGGTCGGCGGCATCTTCGTGCTCCGAGGGGTCGGCAACCACCTGAATCAGTCCCGATGCGTCGCGAAGGTCGAGGAAGGCGATCCCACCATGATCGCGGCGACGCTGCACCCAACCCGCCACCGTGACACGGTCCCCGATCATCGACTCGCCCATCGACCCCGCATCGTGGGTCCTCATCGGAGACGCTGCATCAGCCACTCGGCCACCTCCCCGATCGGCAAGTCGATGTTGTCATTCCCATATCGGACCCCAACCGGCCCCGAGCTGTCACTGACTATCACTCGAGCCGGGGCAGCCGAGCGAGATGCGACCTTGAATTGCGCCTTGACCGATCTTCCCTCGGTGTCGAAGTCGACCCGCAGACCTTCGCTTCTCAGCACCGACGACGCCACCAGAGCATCCGACGGGTTGGTCTCCGAGATCACGAAGACATCGACCGGCGGGCTTGGAGCGCGGCTCGACGAGAGGACGATCCTGTCGATTCCCAAAGCGAAGCCGACCCCGGGGGCCCGGCGTCCCCCGATCGACTCGGCCAGGCCGTCGTATCGTCCCCCGCCACCGACCGCGTTTTGCGCAGTGGCGAGATCGGTAGCGATGTACTCGAAGGCGGTCCTGGTGTAGTAGTCCAGGCCGCGGACCAGCCGACCGTCCTCGGTGTAGGGGACATCGAGTCGATCGAGAGAAGCCTTCACCCCGGCATAGTGGTCGGCACAGGCAGCGCACAGGTGATCCTTCATCGCCGGAGCGTCACCGAGCACCGGGGCGCACACCTTGCAGTCGAGAACACGCAACGGGTTGCTATCGATGAGACTCACCGACTCGTCGCACAGCTGGGATCGTCGTTCGTCCAGATAGCCGCGCAATGTCGCCACGTATCCGGGCCGGCACACCTCGTCCCCCAAGGAGTTGAGGACGACTTCGAGGCCGGCCACCTCGACCGCGTTGAGGAACCTAAACCCGAGCTCGACGACCTCGGCATCGGCCGCGGGGCCTTCGACATCGAGATACTCCACCCCGACCTGCCAAAACTGGCGGCGCCGGCCGGCCTGGGGCCGCTCGTAGCGGAACATGGGGCCGGAATAGGCGCCCTTCCATGCCCCCTTGACACCGGCGTTGAGAAACGCGCGCACCACCCCGGCAGTCCCTTCGTGGCGCAACGTCACCGACCGGCCACCCTTGTCGGTGAAGGTGTACATCTGCTTGGTGACCACCTCGGTGGCGTCCCCAACCCCACGCTCGAAGAGATCCGTCGCCTCGAACAACGGGGTCATCACCAGCGGATACCCGTAACAATCAGCCCAGGTCTCCCACTCCCGCAGTACCTCTCGCCAGATGTGTGATTGGGGCGCGCCAATGTCGTCGGTGCCCGGCGGTGGCTGGAAACTCATGGGACGAGGCAGGTTAGATCAGGAACGGGTTGGTGGCGCGTTCGCGACCGATCGTGGTCTCGGGGCCGTGCCCGGGAAGCACACGAGTCTCGTCGGGCAACACCAGCACCTTCTCTCGCATCGAGCTCATCAGTGCCTCATACGACCCTCCGGGAAGGTCGGTGCGCCCGATCGACCCGGCAAACAGCTGATCACCGGAGAACACTGTCTCCTCGGCCTCCAGGTAGAAACAGCAATGCCCCGGGGTGTGACCCGGGGTGTGGCGGACCTCGAAGTTGAGCCCGGCCACCTCGACGATGTCCCCATCACCCAGCGGATCGAGTTTCTCGGGGACATCAAAGACCCCTGGCGGCTGCATTCCGAAGATCGCCCTCAGCTGATCGGAGGGGTGGAGGGTGAGGAAGTCGTCGTCGGGATGGACGTAAACGGCTGCGCCCGTGGTCCGCTGCAGTTGGCCGCTGCCGCCGGTGTGATCGACATGGCCATGTGTGAGCAGGACACCGACCAGTGAGAGATCGTATTGCGCGAGCACGGATCCCACGGCTTCGGGATCGGGTGGGGCGTCAACAACCACAGCCAGATCGCCGGCGCCCTCTGCGATCACATAAGCGTTGGTCTGGGTAGCCCAGGCAGGGATCGCAATGACAAGCATCAAGATGTGGGTTCGGTGGCGAGCCGGAAAGCAGAGAAGACGCCGTCTACCCCACGCAGGTCAGACAGCAGCTTGCCGAGCTGGCTCGGGTCCGAAAGCTCCACCTCGTAGCGCAGAATGGCCACACGGTCTTCACCGGTGCTGGTCGACGAGGCGGTGATGTTGCCCCCGGTATCGCTGACCACGCTGGTCACATCTCTCAACAAACGAGTTCGATCGAGCGCCTCGACCTGTATCCAGACGACGAACGCGCCGGAGTCTTCGAACGGCCATGACACCTCGACCGTTCGCTCCCGACGTTGCGAGAGCGAGAAGACGTTGGTGCAGTCGGAGCGGTGAACCGAGACACCCCGTCCCACGGTCACGTACCCGACGATCGGATCTCCGGGCACAGGCGAACAACACCGTGCGAGATGGACGAGCATGTCCTCCTGGCCTTCCACCACCACATGGGCCCCGTCGAGTGGCCGGCGTCGACGTGGTTGGAAGAGTCGTTCACCCGTGTCCGGGGCCAGGAGACGGGTGAGACGGGTCGACACCGAGTCGATAGAGACCGATCCTTCGCCGACCGCGACCTGCAGCGCCTCGAGGTCCTTCTGGCCCAGCTCGGCCGCTATCGACTCGAGCAGCTTCTCCCGATCGGCAGGTGGGAGATCCGACGCCTCGCGCTTGAACATCAGCTGGAGGGCCTCCTTGCCCTCGGTGAGCGCCTGGTCACGTCTCTCCCGGGTGAACCAATGCCTGATCTTGGACTTGGCCCTGCCGGTCCTCACAAATCCCAGCCAGTCCCGGCTCGGAGCAGCGTCCATCGACTTCGACGTCAGGACTTCGATGATGTCGCCCGACTGGAGCCGAGTGGAGAGTGGGACCAGCCGACCGTTGACCCGAGCCCCCACACAGCGGTGCCCGACCTCGGTGTGGACCGCGTAGGCGAAGTCGACAGCCGTCGAGCCGGCAGGGAGGGGCTTGACATCGCCGCCCGGTGTCAGCACGAACACCTCGTCCTGGTACAGATCGAGCTTGAGATTGGCCAGGAATTCCTCGGGGTCTTCATCCTCGCCCCAGGAGGCGAAGTCCATACGAGGGAGTTGACCGGCTTCACCTTCCTTGTAGCGCCAGTGGGCCGCGATCCCGGCTTCGGCTCGCTGGTGCATCTCCTCGGTCCGGATCTGCACCTCGAGCGGCTTGCCGTCAGGCCCGATCACGGTGGTATGCAACGACTGGTACAGGTTGATCTTTGGCATCGCGATGTAGTCCTTGAAGCGCCCGGTGACGGGCACCCAGTGACTGTGGATCAATCCGAGGGCGGCGTAGCAATCCCGCATCGTCGGGGTGATGATCCTGATGCCGATGAGGTCGTGGATGTCCTCGAATGGCCGATTCTGCTCGCGCATCTTCCGGTAGATCGAGTACTGGTGTTTCGGTCGACCGGTCACGTCGGCCTCGATCCCGGATTCATGGAGAATTGCTGAGACCTCTTCGACCATCTTTTCGATGAAGGCTTCCCGCTCCGGGGCCCGCTCGGCGAGCTTGGCCTGGATCTCGGCGTTAGGGCCTGGGTAGAGGATGGCGAAGCAGCGGTCCTCGAACTCGTGCTTGATCTCCTGGACCCCGAGACGATGCGCCAACGGGGCATAGACGTCCAGGGTCTCCTGGGCCACTCTGCGTTGTTTTTCGTCGCGTAGGGCGTGCACCGTCCGCATGTTGTGGAGCCGGTCGAAGAGCTTGATGATCAGCACGCGAACGTCCTGGGCCATGGCGACCACCATCTTCCGGATCGTGGCTGCCTGGGCTTGCTCCCGATTCGAGTATCGGACTCGATCCAGCTTGGTGACACCGTCGATGAGCCGACCCACTTCCTCACCGAACTGGGTGGTGATCTCACCAACTGTCAGCGGAGTGTCTTCAACTGCGTCATGGAGGAACGCCGCGGCCAACGTCTGCTCGTCGAGCCCGTACTCGGCCAGCATCAGAGCGACTGTCACCGGGTGGGTGATATAGGGCTCGCCGGTTTTTCGCTTCTGGCCCTCATGCGCCTCGCGTGCCAATTCATAGGCACGTTTCAGCAGATCGGTGTCGCCCTCCGGGTGATGGGCGCGGAAGGCCTCGACCACATCTTCGAATTCTGCCTGTTTGGCTTTAGTCGTAGGTGACAAGGGCATGAAGAGGTACACCATCCAGCATCCGGGCGCCGTTGAGAAAGCCGAGCTCGATGAAGACCGCGAACCCGACGATGTCGGCCCCCAACCTACGTAACAACCGGATCGCCGCCGCTGCTGTTCCTCCGGTGGCGATCACGTCATCGACCAGGACGACCTTTTCTCCCTTGAAGACGGCGTCGACGTGGATCTCCAGGGCATCGGTCCCGTACTCCAGGGCGTAGTCCTCGCGAACGGTCTCGAACGGGAGTTTGCCGGGCTTCCTCACCGGGATGAAGCCTGCTCCGAGACGACCCGCGATCGGCGTGGCCAGGGTGAAGCCACGAGCCTCGATACCCGCCACCTTGGAGATACCGGAGTCGTAGTAGGGGGCCGCCAGAGCGTCGATCAGATGGGCAAAAGCCGGGCCGTCCGCCAGCACGGGTGTGATGTCTTTGAACACCACGCCAGGCTCGGGGAAGTCTGGGATGTCACGGATCAGTGAGGTGAGTTGTTCCACCGGATCGATTGTACGGTGCGATCAGGCCTGATCGGCTCCTACCACAGATCCGATTGCCTTTCGTGACACCCGGAGCCGTCCCTCCTCGACCCGAAGCACCACACTGTCCTCGTCGACCGAGACGACTGTGCCGTGGATACCGCCGATGGTCCGGACCTGTTGCCCGGCCGTCAAGGACTCTGAGAGCGCCTGTTGCTGCTTGGCCCGGTTGCGCTGCGGTCTGATGATGAACATCCAGAAGACACCAACCATCAGCCCGAGGAAGATCAGCGAGGGCAGCGGGCTTCCCGCGGCCTCCTGAGCTAGGACGAGATTGGTCACTCGGGGTCCTCCAGATGATGAGCTCGGACGGCGGCAGGTTAGGCGTCGCCTGAGGTCTAGGGCGAACCGTTGAGACGTTTTTCCCTCACGTCGGCGGCGAAGGCCTCGAAGCGGCCCGTTCCTACCGCCTCACCGGCGGAGCGCACCAGATCAAAGGTGTACGCCAGGTTGTGGATCGTGAGCAGCCGATATGCCGAGAGCTCCTTCAATCTCAGCAGATGTCGCAGATATGCGCGGGAATACTGGCCACAGGTCGGGCAGAGGCACGACTCGTCGATGGGCGCCTGGTCGGCTTCGAAAGCGGCATTGCGAAGATTGAAGTCGCCATGGGGGGTGAGCACCTTGCCGTGACGGGCGAGACGGGTCGGCAGGACACAGTCGAACAGGTCGGCGCCGCGCTCGATGGCGTCGAGCAGCCCGTCAGTGTCGCCCAGGCCCATCACGTAGCGTGGCTTCTCCCGTGGCAATCCCCCAATGGCAGCCTCGAGGGCGCGATTCCTCTCCTCTGCCCGCTCCCCCACGGACAGCCCACCGATACCGAACCCGGGAAAGCCCAGTTCGGCGGTCCGATGCGCGCTCTCGGCCCTGAGTTCCACATCCACGCCTCCCTGGACGATCCCGAACAGAGCTTGATCTGGCCGGGTGTGTGCCTCCCGGCAGCGCTCTGCCCAGCGCAGGGTGCGCTCCATCTCGGCTTGGACTCTCTCTTTGGGGGCGGGCAAACCGATGCAGACATCGAGCACCATCGCGATGTCCGGTCCGAGCTCCTGCTGGATGATCACCGCCTGTTCGGGAGTCAGGTCGACCAGGGAGCCGTCATAGACCGATCTGAACCGGGCACCATCCTCGTCGATCTGTGGATCCAGCGAGAAGATCTGATACCCACCTGAGTCAGTGAGGATGGGGCCCTGCCATGAGGTGAACTCATGTAGCCCGCCGAGGCCGGCGATCAGCGACGAGCCGGGGCGCAACATGAGGTGGTAAGTGTTGGCCAGCACGATCTCCGCGCCCGCCCGCAGCAGGTCTTCGTTGTCCACCGCCTTCACCGCGGCCCGGGTGCCAACCGGCATGAAGGCCGGTGTCCTCACCCGACCATGAGGGGTCTCCAACCATCCGGTGCGTGCCCGGCCATCGGTTCCGTCCAGAGCCAAGGTGACGGCGGTCATCGACGGATTACCTTCCGGTGGTCGATCCGCTCGGCGTACATCGCATCCCCGAACGACAGAAATCGATATCCCCGATCCAGCGCGACCTGATAGGCGGGGCGCCATCCATCTCCCATGAACGCTGCGAGCAGGACGACGAGACTCGAGCCCGGAACATGGAAGTTGGTGACCAGGGCATCGACCACGCTGATTCTCGAGTCCGGCATCAGAAAGAGATCGGTCTCCCCCGATCCTGGCTCGACCGTGCCCTCTTCGCTCGCCACCGTCTCCAACGTCCTCACCACCGTGGTGCCGACTGCGACGACCCTTCCTCCCCGACGCCGCGCATCCGAGACTGCTGCTGCGGTGGCCTCGGGCACCGAGTACCACTCGGAGTGCATTCGATGGTCTTCGACCTGGGGGACCGTGATGGAACGGAAGGTGTCGACTCCCACGTGGAGGTCGACTGTCGCCATTGCCACTCCCCTCGCCGCCAGCGCCGCCACCACCTCTTGGGTGAAGTGGAGACCGGCGGTGGGAGCGGCCGCCGACCCGGTGGTCCGGGCGAAGATGGTCTGGTACCGGGCGGGATTCTCGAGATGACCCCGAAAGTACGGTGGAAGGGGGATTTGGCCTGCGGTTTCGATCGCCTTCTCGACGTCCGCCGCCTTCAGTTCGATCACGGCCAGGCCCCGGTCCGGTCCGTCGACGATTGAGGCGGTCATTCCCTCGAACTGGATTTCGATGCCAGGTCGGAGTCTCCTGGCCGGACGCACCAATGCACTCCACAAACCGTCGGGTCGAGCGTCAAGCACCAGGAGCTCGATCGATCCTCCGCTGTCCACCCTCCGCCCGAACAAGCGCGCTGCTCGCACCTTCGTCTCGTTGACCACAATCAGATCCTCGGGCTGGAGGAGCGATGGCAGGTCGAGGAATCGGTGATCGCTCAGATCTCGAGTGTCGAGCAGTCTTGCGTCGTGTCGCGGCTCGATCGCTTCCTGGGCGATGGCCGATTCCGGAAGTGGGTACTCGAACTCATCGACCCGCATTGGTGACGGAGACTATCGACAATCCAGCGGCAAACCGTCTCGGGATCAGAGCAGCGTGCCTTGAGGGTCTGGCGGTCGCTCGATGCCTAGGTGGCTGTATGCCCGTGAAGTGGCGACTCGACCCCGGGGAGTGCGCTTGAGGAGACCCGATTGGAGCAAGAAGGGCTCGTATGCGTCTTCCACCGTCTCCGGCTCTTCGCCGACGGCGATGGCCAGGGTGGACAGCCCAACCGGGCCGCCGCCGAACCCCTCGATGATTGATTCCAGGATCGAGCGGTCGACCTTGTCCAGACCGAGGTCGTCAACCTCGAACACCCGGAGCGCCTCGTCGGCGACCTCGGGGTCGATGGTGCCCGAAGCCCTCGCCACCGCGTAATCGCGGACTCGGGCCAGGAGACGGTTGGCTATACGTGGCGTGGAACGACTGCGACCGGCGATGATCGACGCCGCCTCGTCGGATATGTCGACACCGATGATGCCGGCCGAGCGGCGGATGATGACGGCGAGCTCGTCAGGGTCGTAGTAGTCGAGCTTTTCCTCTATCCCGAAGCGGTCGCGCAGCGGGGCGGTGACCGTGCCCTTGCGGGTGGTGGCTCCGATCAGGGTGAATCGGGGCAGGTCCAGCCTGATCGATTGTGCGGTTGGCCCCTTGCCGAGAACGATGTCGAGCTGGAAGTCCTCCATTGCCGGATAGAGAACCTCCTCGACGGCTCTGGGAAGCCGATGGATCTCGTCGATGAAGAACACGTCGCCCACATCGAGATTCGACAGAATGGCGGCGAGGTCTCCGGGACGGTCGAGGGCAGGCCCCGACGTCACCCGTATCTTGACGTCCAGCTCGTGAGCGATGACCCCGGCGAGGGTCGTCTTGCCCAGACCTGGTGGTCCGGAGAACAGGACGTGATCCAATGGCCGGCTCTGCTTGAGGGCGGCCTCCAAAGAGATGCGAAGACGTTCGCGAACCCGGATCTGGCCGACAAACTCGTCGAGACGTTTCGGGCGGAGGGTGACCTCCTCCTCGGTCTCCACTGTCGGGTTGAGCAGACTGTCCTCACGCATGACTAACCCCTGCCCAGCGCCCGGAGTGCGGTCTTGATCTGCACCTCGATCGTCGACTCGGGGTCGAGCTCGTTCATCACGCCGTTGATCTCCTCGGTGGTGTAGCCGAGACTCTCCAACGCCTGGCGAACCGTGATCGTGTTGGGCGACCCGACCACATCGGCTTCGATCCCAGCCAGCTTGGGTGCCAACTCGAGGACGATCCGTTGCGCTCCACGCTTGCCGACGCCGGGAACCACGGTCAATGCGTCGGCGTCTTCGGTGACTATCGAGATGACGATCTCCCGGTGGCTGAGTGTCGCCGAGATCGCCATCGCCAGCTTTGGTCCCACCCCGGCCGCACCCAGCAGCACTCGAAACAGGTCACGATCCGGCTCCGAGCCAAAGCCGTAGAGGCTCAACTCGTCCTCACGCACATGGGTGTGGGTGTGAACCACCACCTCTTCGCCAACCCCGGGCAGGGCGGCAACACCCCGCGGTGTCATGGCCACCTCGTATCCCACTCCACCAACCTCGATGCACACAACCTCGCCCCTTCGTGAGACCAGGACACCGCGCAGACGCCCGATCATCGGCTCATCTCCAGGGGCGCGGCCCTGAGATGACAGAGGGCGATGGCGAGAGCATCGGCTGCATCCGCCGGCTTCGGGGGCTTGTCGAGCTTGAGAAGCCGGGCGACCATCTCCTGGATCTGCGCCTTGGAAGCGGAGCCGTCGCCGGTGATCGCCGACTTGACCGCGGTCGGCACGTACTCGGAAACCTGGAGCCCGGCCTGCGCCGCGACCAGGAGCGCCACGCCTGAGGCACGACCGACCGAGATCGCGGTCTGCAGGTTGCGATTGGTGAAGATGGTCTCGATGGCAACCACATCGGGGGTGGTGTCCTCGATGACCTGGGTCAGGCCGGTGTGCAACTCGGCCAACCGGGCCGCCATCGGGGCTTCGGTATCGGTCCGGATCACGCCGGCCAGGACCGCGATCGGCGGGTGCCCGCTTTCAACAACTCCATATCCCGTGGCCGACAGCCCGGGGTCGATACCCAACACGAACATATGTTTGGTGAGGTTAGGCAGATCGGGTCGAGTGTCGAGGAATTATGGACAGCTCGCACCCGGCTGCATCCAAGCACGCAGCGTGTCGCGGACAGGCGTAGAGTGGATCTGGTCCCACCTAGAGAAGGAGATGCCATGGGAGATGTCCTCTCGACCATCGTTTGGGGTCTGGTGGCCGGAATCATCATCGGTCCGTTGGCACGTCTGGTCCTGCCCGGCAAACAGAGCATTTCACTGGTCATGACCGTCGTGATTGGTGCGGTGGGCGCAATTCTCGGTGGTTTCATCGCCGAGGCGATCGGTGTCGCAGACACCGACGGTATCGACTGGATCAAGCTGGCGATACAGGTCGGAGTGGCTGCGGTGGCTGTCCTCTTCTACGGCGGGATGGCGGGGCGAAAGACAGGATGAGGGTCGAGGAGCCCTTAGACCTCCTCCAGCACCTTTTCCATGATCTCGTCGTCGATGTCGTAGTTGGCGTACACGGACTGGACATCATCCAGGTCATCGAGAGCGTCGATCAGACGCAAAAGTCTCCGCGCATCACTCTCCCCCACCGGCACGGTGTTGGAAGGAAGCTGGGTGACATCGGCAGTCTCCACTTCCAGACCCGCCCGCTCGATCGCAGAGCGGACCTTCGACAGCTCACCAGGCGGAGTGATGACCTCGAACCAGCCTTCGCCGACGTCGCGGATGTCCTCGGCACCTGACTCCAGGGCCGCCAACATCACGTCGTCTTCGGACCCTTTGACCCCGATCAGGCCCTTCTGGCTGAACAGGTACCCCACCGATCCCGGCTCTCCCAGGTTGCCCCCACTCCGGGTGAAGGTGGATCGAACATCAGAGGCGGCCCGGTTGCGGTTGTCGGTCAGGATCTGAACGTAGAGGGCGACGCCACCCGGACCGTATCCCTCGTACCAGACCTCTTCGTAGTGGGCTCCCTCCACCTCACCGCTGCCCCTCTTGATGGCGCGTTCGATGTTGTCGTTCGGCATCGAGGCGGACTTGGCCTTGAATATCGCCGTGGCGAGGACCGGGTTGAAGTCGGGGTTGGCCCCTCCCTCCCGCGCCGCGATCTCGATCGCCTTGGCCAGCTTGCCGAACAACTTGCCCCGGGCCGCATCCTGGCGGCCCTTGCGATGCTTGATGTTGGCCCATTTCGAATGACCGGACATGTACCCCTACCTCAGATCAGGTCCAACAGCATCTGATGGATGCGCCCGTCCCCGGTGAGCTCGGGATGAAATGACGTTGCCAGGATCCTGGATTGACGCACCATGACCGGGTGGTCGTCGATCACGGCGAGGACCTCCACCTCGGACCCGACTTTCTCCACCCAGGGAGCGCGGATGAAGACTCCATGGAACGTCTCATCGAGCTCGGTGATTTCGAGGTCCGACTCGAACGACTCGTTCTGAGGGCCGAACGCGTTGCGTCGGACGACTACGTCGAGCACTCCGAGCAGAGGTTGATCGCCGTCGGTGACCGCGCCGGAGAGGAAGATCAGGCCGGCACAGGTGCCATAGGTCGGAAGACCGGCTTCGACGACCGTCTTCAGCGGTTCGAACAACCCAAACCGCACCGCCATCTTCCCGATCGTGGTGGACTCACCCCCTGGGATCACAAGGGCGTCGATCGTCTCGAGCTGCTCCGCCTTGTTGACCGGCACCGCATCTGCCCCGAGCGACTCCAGGATGTGCAAATGCTCCCGGACGTCGCCCTGGAGGGCCAGGACCCCGACATTGCTCATCTCACCAGCCCCGACTGGCGAGCCGTTCGGTCTCCCTCAGGGTGTCGATCTCGATTCCGGGCATGGCTTCGCCGAGGCCACGGGAGACCTTGGCAACAACCTCCGGCTCTCTCCAGAAGGTGGTGGCCTCCACGATCGCCCGGGCGTAAGCCTCGGGATGGGAGCTCTTGAAGATGCCGGAGCCGACAAACACCCCGTCCACCCCCAGAGACATCATCAACACGGCGTCGGATGGGGTGGCAATGCCCCCGGCGGCGAAGTTGACCACCGGCAGCTTCCCGGTCTCGGCCACCTCACGCACCAACTCGTAGGGGGCGGCGTGATCACGCGCCGCAGACATGAGCTGAGCGGAGTCCATCGTCGAGAGAACGCGGATCTGGTTGGTGACGGTGCGCATGTGCCGCACCGCCTCGACAACGTTGCCGGTGCCCGCCTCACCCTTGGTACGGATCATGGCAGCACCCTCGCCGAGTCGTCGCAGAGCCTCGCCGAGATTGCGGGCGCCACAAACAAACGGTGTGGTGAAAGCCCATTTGTCGACGTGGTGCTCCTCATCGGCAGGAGTGAGCACTTCGGACTCGTCGATGTAGTCGACCCCGAGAGCCTGGAGCACCGCGGCCTCGGCAAAGTGCCCGATCCGGCACTTGGCCATGACCGGGATGCTCACCTCGGCCTGGATCTCCTCGATCTTGGTCGGGTCGGCCATGCGGGCAACCCCGCCTTGTTTGCGAATGTCGGAAGGGACGCGCTCGAGCGCCATCACCGCTACGGCGCCTGCTTCTTCCGCGATTCGGGCTTCGTCGGCTGTGACGACATCCATGATGACGCCGCCCTTGAGCATCTCGGCAAGGCCCCTCTTCACACGATCTGTACCGGTTTCCACTTCTTGCTCCATCGGGTAACCCCATGATACAGGGTCCACCGTTGTGACCTTTACGGGATACTCGAAACATACAGATCCCGATAGGCGGCGCCGACCACGCTCCAATCGAACTCGGCGGCACGCTTGGCACCTGCCGCCGTCAGTTGGGCCCTCTCCTCGGGTCTGGCCAGAAGCTGAAGCAATGCGTTGGCGAGTGCCTCACTGTCACCCGACGGAAAGTGAAGCGCCGATCCTGCCGCCACCGAGACGAACGCCTCGAGGTCCGAGGCCACCACCGCCGCGCCGGCAGACATCGCCTCGACAAGGACGATCCCAAACGACTCCCCACCAGTTTGGGGGGCCACGTAAACTGCGGCCGAGCTGAGGACCCGGGCCTTGGTCTGATCGTCGACTCTCCCCAACCAGGTGATGTCTTCGGTGGCGCGATCGGCGCCCATCACGATCAGCTCCGCATCGGGCCGGGCCGTGACGACCTCGGGCCACGCCTCCAGCAGTAGATCGAGGCCTTTCCTGGGCTCATCGCGCCCGAGAAAGGCGACCCGGTTCTCTGATCGCGGAGTGTCGACTTGCATCGACGCGACATCGAGGCCGTTGGGAATGATCAGGACCTCCATTCGGGAGGGGAGGACCGAGGCCGCCATCGCGCTCACCGCGGTGACCGCGACCCAGTTGCCCATCGCCCAGTCCAAGAGCGGCCAGGGCAGCCGATACACGGCACGACCCACCGGCCCCGGGGCTGCGTGGAATGTGGCGACTACCGGCGGCCCGGCGTGGTTGGCGAGCAGGGAGACGAGGGGCATCAGCGGCTCGTGGACATGGAGGAGGTCGAGATCGGCAATCGCTCCCTCGAGCTTGCCACGAACCCTGGGGTTGAGGGAGATGGGCACGATCGAGCCATTGCCCGGGATCTTGACGCTGGAACCGAGATCCAATCCGTCGATGCCAGAGGGCAAACCGGGCCCGATGACGACCGCTTCGTCGCCATGTCGACTCAGGTAGCCGGCCAGCCCCAAGACCTGGGCTTGAACTCCACCCGGGATCGAAAGGTCGTACGGGCTGACGACGCCGACCCTGATCCGGCTCATTCTCGATCCGACGGCCAGTTGGGCTGCACCAGATGCCATTGCTCCGGTGATTCCCGAATCAGCGATTCCAGCTTCCAGGCCAAGGCCTGGGTCACCGCCATCACCTTCTCCGAACGCGTGCCCTCTTCGGGAATCGGGATGGCTGGGGTAACCACCACCCGATAACCGTTGTCACCATCGAAGTAGGTGGCAACCGGGAACAGCGGGGCGCCGGTGCGCAGCGCCAAAGTCGCCGGACCGGGGGGCAGAGTCGTTCGCTCACCAAAGAAGTCGACCTCGACTCCCCTCCCCTTGAGGTCGCGGTCGGAGAGAAGCGCCACCGCCTTGTTCTGGGCCAGCGCCGCTTCCAGTTTCCGCATTACCTCGGTTCCCCCGGTGGCCAGGACGATCTCGATGCCGAATTCGGCCCTCATGTCGGTGAACCAATCGGTGATGCGCGGGTTGGGGAGCTTCTCGGCCACGGCCACCACCGGAACCTCGACGGCGACGGCGACAGGCGCAGCTGCCTCCCAGTTCCCGACATGGGGCAGACCGAAGATCATTCCCTTTCCCTGATCGCGAGCCTCGATGATCAGGTCCAGTCCCTCGACCCTGGTGTGACGTTGTAGATCGGGAACCCGGCGGCCCCTCACCCACAACGCCTCGGCGTAGTAGCGACCGTAGGAGCTCATGACAGACAACGCGGCAGCCGCAGGATCGGCGCCGTTGCCGAGCGCCCTTCGCATGTGACGCTCCGCCATGCTCCTACGACCTCTGGCGAACCTGTGCCACACACGACCACCAGCCCGCCCGAGACCACGAGCGACCCTCGCCGGGAGGAGACCGACCAGCCCGGCACCTGCTCGCAGGAGGTAATAGCCCAACAGGTCCTTCACTCGAAGGAACGATAGGTATCGACGAAGCGCATCAGGGCTGTGATCCACACCAGGACCACATAGACCCAAAGCATGGGCTCGACGAGCCCGAAGATGAGACCCAACGTGAAGAGAAGGATGCGCTCGGCCCGGCCCATCAGCCCGCCCTTGCCACTGAATCCTTCGGCCTCGGCACGCGCCCGCAGGTAAGGCACCAGCATGGCGCCACCCATGGCCAGGACAACCAGGAGCAGGACCCTCTCGTTCTGGGCGAAGGCCACGCCCAGGCCGGCGAACGCTGCGATCTCCCCCATACGGTCGAAGACCGCGTCGAGGAAAGCCCCACGCGCCGTGACCGAGTCCGAAGCACGGGCGATCGACCCGTCCAACCCGTCGAGGAGCGAACCTACGAGGACGATCACGGCCCCTGTTCTGAGCGCGTGTGAGGCGATGACGATGGATCCCACGATCACGGCTCCCAGGCCGATGGCCGTCATCACGGTCGGTGTCACGCCGACGGCAGCGAGAGCCTTGCCGATGGGCTCGAGGAAACGGGTTACTCGGGGTCGAACCCGTGTGTCGATCACGACACTCCAAAGTAGCAGGCCGTCTGACCTTGCTGCTTCACGACAGCGTTAGGATCGGTGGTCGCTCAAGAGGAGGTCCGTTGCTACCCGAGAGAGTCCGTAACGTCGCCCTCGTCGGTCACGGCGGGAGCGGCAAGACCACACTGGCCGAGGCGCTTCTCTTCGTCGGAGGGGCAACAACCCGTGTTGGCAGCGTCGAGCAGGGCACAACGGTCCTCGACCACGAGCCTGAAGAGATCGACCGCGGGATCTCTCTCAGTCTTTCCGTCGCCACCTTGGAGTACCAGGACCACAGGATCAACCTGATCGACACCCCTGGATCGACCGACTTCTCAGGGGATGCCCGAGCAGGGCTCCGCGCCGCCGACCTGGCCCTTTTCGTCGTCTCGGGCGTGGACGGCGTGGAGGTGCAGACCGAGCAGTTGTGGAGGGCGGCGGAGGAGGAGGGGATCCCGAGAGCGGTGGTGGTGACAAAGCTCGACCGGGATCGTGCCTCTTTCGAACGGACCCTCGATCAACTCCGTGACGCATTCGGGAAGGCGATAGCCCCGATTCAGGTCCCGATCGGTGCCGAGGACAGCCTGCACGGTCTGGTTCGGGTCGCCACCGAGCGCGCCTACGAGTATTCGGGCGGAGAGAAACAGGGCAAGATGTCCGACCTTCCTCCCGAGGTGGAGGATCGGGTCCACAGCGCCCACACCTCCCTGGTCGAAACGGTCGTCGAGAGCGACGACGCCATGATGGAGGCATACTTCGAGGGCACCGAGCCCTCCCGCGAGCAGATCATCGAGACCGTTCATCAGGGGATAATCTCCGGTGAGATCCATCCGGTCCTGGTCACGTCAGCAGAGAAGATGATCGGGATCGATCTCCTCGCCGAGTTCATCGTCGAATACGGACCCAACCCGCTCGAGCGCCCCCTTCCGCCGCTGAGCGAAGGCGAGATCTTCGAACCGACCACCGATGGCCCGGTGGTCGCCTATGTGTTCAAGTCGGTTTCCGACCCGTTCGTGGGGCGAGTCTCTCTGTTTCGCATCTTCTCCGGGACGGTCAGGGCCGATCAGGAGCTGGAACTGGCGCGAGGTGGAAAGGTGCGGCTCCACAATCTGTTCAAGCTGCAAGGCAAAGACCATCACGATGTCCCCGACCTGCCGATGGGTGGGGTGGGAGCCGTGGCCAAGGTGGAGAACGTCCGGGTGGGTGACACCATGAGGAGCTCCGGCACCAACGTCGTCATCCAGCCTGTCGCTTATCCCCGCCCCGTCGCCGAGCTCGCGATCACCCCTCGCTCCCATCACGATGAGGAGAAGCTCTCGACCGCATTGCACCGTATCGAGGAGGAAGACCCGACCGTCCGAATCGAGAGACGGGCCGACACCGGAGAGACCATCCTTGCCGGTTTGGGAGACAGCCATCTCGACGTCACCGTTGCCCGCATCGCCCGTAAGTTCGGGGTGGAAGTCGACACCTCACTGCCGATCATCCCGTACCGTGAAACCATCACCACCAGCGCCGGAGCGGAAGGCAAACACAAGAAGCAGTCTGGCGGGCGCGGTCAATTTGGGGTCGCTCTCGTCAAGTTCGCCCCCAAGCCGAGGGGTTCGGGATATGAGTACATCGACTCGATCAAGGGTGGCTCGATCCCCCGACAGTTCATTCCAGCCGTCGACAAGGGGATCCAGGAGGCGCTTCAGAGGGGAATCCTCGCCGGGTACCCGGTGATCGACATCTCCGCAGAGGTCTACGACGGCAAGTTCCACGCCGTGGACTCGGACGAGATGTCGTTCCGAATGGCCGGGATCCAGGCGCTGAGGGCTGCCACCCCGGACCTGAGGCCGATCCTGCTCGAGCCGGTGATGAGGATCACAGTCACGGTGCCCGAAGAGCATCTCGGCGACGTGATGGGTGACATCAACTCAAAGCGGGGCCGGGTGTTGGGGATGGAGGGTGAGGGGACCCTGAGATCCGTGGTGGCTGAAGTCCCCATGGCCGAGATTCAGCAGTACGCCGCAGAGCTGCGATCATTGACTTCAGGAAGGGGTAGTTTCGAAGTGGCTTTCGACCACTACGCCGAAGTGCCTCACGCCGAGGCACAGCAGGTGATCGCTGCAGCCCATTCCGCTGAAACCTGATAGGAGGACGGAATGGCTGAAGCAGTTATCCGGATCGGTGACAGAGAGCTGCAGCTTGACATCATCGAGGGCATCGAAGGAGACGTTGCCGTCGATATCAGCCATCTCCGCAGCGAGCTGGGCGCCACGACCATGGATCGTGGTTTTGGCAATACCGCCGAGAGCGAGTCGGCAGTGTCCTATGTCGGTGGCGAAGAAGGGGTGCTTCACTACCGGGGGTACCCGATTGAGCAACTCGCGGAGAAAGCGACCTTTCTCGAGGTGGCCTATCTCCTCCAATACAAGGAGCTACCGACCAAGAGCGAACTGGAGGAGTACGAGCAGTCGATCTCGTTGCATACGTTGCTCAGGGAGGACATGAAGCATCTGTTCGAGGCGTTTCCCCATCGAGCCCACCCGATGCAAATCCTCGCCTCAGCCACCTCGGCGCTCGCCACCTACTACCCGGACGCTCTCGACCCCAAAGACGAAGAAGCCGTTGACATCAGCGCTCGCCGCCTCATCGCCAAGACTCCGACCATGGTGGCATGGTCCTATAAGTACACGGTCCATCAGCCCTACATGTACCCGAGCAACGACCTGGATTACCTCTCCAACTTCCTGCACCTGATGTTCTCGGTACCCAGTGAGCCCTACACCCCCGACCCCCTGGTGCAGAAGGCCTTGAATCTGCTCCTCATCCTTCATGCCGACCATGGGCAGAATTGCTCCGCCTCCGCCGTTCGCCTGGTGGGTTCGGGACAAGCCAACATCTTCAGCTCGATAGCGGCCGGGATCCACGCCCTTTCCGGCCCCCTCCACGGCGGGGCCAACCAGGAGGTACTCGAGATGCTCGAGGAGATCGTCGCCGCCGGTGGGGATGTCGAACCTTTCGTGAACCGGGCCAAGGACAAAAACGACCCGTTCCGCCTGATGGGGTTTGGCCACCGTGTCTACAAGAACTTCGACCCGCGGGCCCGGATCATCAAGAAGTCTGCCGACGATGTGCTCGCCGCGCTTGGCATCGACGACCCGCTGCTCGACGTGGCCCAGCAGCTCGAGGAAGTAGCCCTCTCCGACGACTACTTCGTCGAGCGCAAGCTGTACCCAAACGTCGACTTCTACTCGGGCATCATCTATCGGGCAATCGGCTTCCCCACCGACATGTTCACGGTCCTCTTCGCCTTGGGGCGTCTGCCGGGATGGATCGCACAGTGGAGGGAGCTCTCCTCCGACCCACAGGCCCGCATTTTTCGGCCGCGTCAGGTGTATTCCGGGCCGGCCCGGCGCGACTACGTGCCGATCGCCGAGAGGTAGCAATCTCCCCCGGGATCGGGAGAGGCGCCAGGCCACCAGTGTCCCGTCCGGTGGATTCGCTTGCTATTTCGGCGAGCAATTGTCGTTCCTGGCAAGGACGCAGGACAAAAGGCGCACTGGGCCGTTCGTCAAGGACGAGGACGCTGCCAGGGAGGACAAGGGCCGTTGAAATACGAGCACCAGCTGCCGGACAGGGCACTAGGGCTCGGGCACATCCTCCACGTAGGGCACTCCCGCGATCTCGCCAGAGACGGCGTCGACCACTACCAGGCTCCTCAGCAATGGTGGCTCCTCCGCCGAGTACAGCACCACGCTCCAGCGGGGGCGGGAGCGAAGCCCGCCGAAAGTGACTGCGGCCGAGGCGTGCCCGACCGGGAAGCCGACCGCGGCGCCGGCGATGGCGAGAGCCTGGGTCTCGTCGACGGCCAGCGGCCACGCCGAGGCGAAGTTCCACAGAGCTAGCACGACGAGCCCGATGGCCGGCAGCCAACCACCGTCGACGACCAGTGCTGTGACCACGGCGGCCACGACCAACACCCAGCCGGCCGTTCGACGACGTGTCGGCGCCGGGAACCGATAGGGACCGACCAGATTCGAGTCGAGCTCGTCTTCGATGGCAACAGCATCGGCGAGCTCTCGTTCGATGAAGATCCCTGAGCGATCGACCCGGGGCTCTTGGTCGTCGGTCACGAGCCGGGGACCTTGGCCATTTGAACCAGCCGGTTGGTCGCTTCGATGAGGGGGACTCCCCTGGTGTCTTTCTCCTCCCCGTACAGCCTCAAGCCAACCGTGGAGGCTGTCATGTCGTCGTCTCCAACCACGATGACCGCCGGGTGCTTCTGAGTGAGAGCTGTGCGGATCTTGTCGCCAACGGTTTCGTCAGAATCATCGACCTCCACCCGGAGGTGTGCGTCGCGCAGCCTCTCCGCCACAGATGTGGCGTATTCCTCATGTCGGTCGGCCACCGGGATGATCGAGACCTGGACCGGTGACATCCACATCGGAAGTGCACCTGCATAGTGCTCGATGAGGACGCCGATGAACCTCTCCAGGGAGCCGGCCTTCGCACAATGAATCATGTACGGGCGCTCCGTCACGTTGCCCGAGGCGGCGTATTCGAGCTCGAAGAGCTCCGGCAAGTTGAAGTCGAGTTGGATGGTGGAGAGCTGCCAGTTGCGGCCGATCGCGTCCTTGACATGCACGTCGATCTTCGGCCCGTAAAAGGCACCCTCGCCTTCGGCGATCCGGAACGGGACCCCCGAGTCCTCGAGGGTTGCGGCCAATGCTCTCTCGCTGAACTCCCACCGATCCTGGTCTCCCACCGACTTCTCGGGTTGGGTGCTGAGCTCGGCCTCGAATTCGGTGAACCCGGCGTCCTTGAGCCAGGTGAGGACGAAGTCGAGGTGCAACGCCAGCTCAGACCCCAACTGTTGCTCGGTGCAGAACACGTGAGAGTCGTCCTGGGTGAAGCCACGGGCCCGCAGCAGACCATGAATGACTCCGGACATCTCGTTTCGATAGACCGATCCCAGTTCGGAGAGACGAATCGGCAAGTCGCGGTAGGAGCGGGGCCGGCTCTTGTAGATGAGAACGTGGAACGGGCAGTTCATCGGCTTCACCCGATATTCCTGCTCGTTGTCGAGCTCCATCCCCGGGTACATGCTCTCGGCGTAGTAGTCGAGGTGGCCCGAGGTCCACCACAGGTCCGACTTGGCAAGGTGCGGGCTGAACACGAAGTCGAAGCCGTACCGTTGATGCAGGTCGCGGCTGTGGTCCTCGATGACCTTGCGCAGCATCCCGCCCTTCGCATGCCAAACCACCAGGCCCGATCCGAGCTCCTGAGGAAAGCTGAAAAGGTCGAGATCGGGGCCGAGACGCCGGTGATCCCGCTTCTCTGCCTCCTCGACCCGGGTCAGGTAGTCCTCGAGCTCTTTGACCGAGGGCCAGGACGTCCCATAGATGCGCTGCAGTTGGTCCTTGCTTACGTCGCCGCGCCAGTAGGCACCCGAGCTACGCAGCAGTCTCACTGCCGGGATCCGACCGGTCGATGGCAGGTGGGGTCCCCGGCACAGGTCGACGAAACCCTGATTCCGATAGACCGTGACCTCCTCGCCAGGGGTCACCTCGCTCGGCTCAACACCCTCGATGATCTCGAGCTTGAATGGGTGACCGGCGAACAAAGCGAGGGCCTCGTCGCGGGACAGGGCTTCTCGTTGGAATGGCTGATCCTCAGCGATGATCTCCTGCATCCGGCTCTCGATTCGGCCCAGATCGTCAGGGGTGAAAGGATCCCCGACTTTGAAGTCGTAGTAGAAACCGTCCTCGATGGCCGGGCCGATGGCGAACGTGGAGCCCGGGAACAGGTCGAGCACGGCTTGGGCCAGGACGTGGGCCGACGAGTGGCGTAGAACGTGCAATCCCTCCTCGCTGCCAAGTGTTATCACCTCGAATTCGCCACCCCTCTCGATTGGGCGGTCGATGTCGCGCATCTCCCCGTCGACCCTGACCGCGACCGCAGCACGGGCGAGACGAGGGCCAATCGACTCCGCCACGTCGAGCCCGGTGACGCCGGCGGGGTGCTCGACGACTTTTCCGTCTGGGTAACGAAGCTCTAGTGACACGTGGTTATCTCGCTAGCCTGGGGACGGCCAAGAGGCTAACTGCCCGCTGGACACAATCGTGCCGGCCAATGCTGCACAAGGGGAAACAGGGAATGGATGCCAGACAGCTCGTCGCGAATCTCCACCCGAACGAATTGGTGCGGGAGCTCTCCTCCGGTGCCAACAAGGTGTTCCGGATCATCGATGGCGACAAAAGCACGATCATCAAGGTCTACCCGGTTTCGTCCCGAGAGCGACGCGAGCGGCATGCTCTCGAAGCGCTGGCCAATGCGCCCGCCGTACCCCGCATCATCGATCACGGCACCGAAGGCGAGATGGCATGGCTGAGGATGAACGACGCCGGTCATTGGAGCCTGGCCAGCCTGCCCAAGAATCTCGAAGCTGTCGAGGCTTCCGGGGCCGCATTGCGAGGCATTCACACGTCGAAGGCCCACATCACCAATCTCGCCGCGGGGATCGACTCGGACTACGTGCTCAGTCATTACCGATCCACGATCGAGCGTCTCGGCAGGTATCGCCGGCGGTTTGGCATGGAGCAGGTAGTTCTGGACAAGGCAATTCAACTCGAGCCCCCATTGGCCACCGCTCCCGCCCCGTCGCACACCAAACCGGTTCTCTCCAAATTCGTCGTCGACGAAGACGGCTCGGTCACCATCGTTGACTGGGAGTGGGCAACCCTGGCCCCACCGGAATGGGACCTGACCCTTGCCGTCTGGCGTCTCGCTGCCCGCATCGGAGAGGACGCCTCGGCTGCCTTCCGCAGCGGCTACGGAGCAGAGCTGCCAGAGAGCCGCTATCGACCATGGGTCGCGTACCACGCCGCGATGATGATGCTGGAGGCCGCCGAGGTCCGCGAGGGGCGGCTCGGCGACCTCAGTTATCTGGTGGACGATCTCACCGAAGCCGTGATCGGCACCTGATCAGCTGGTCGAAATCCACGGATTTCGACCATTTCCCTCTTAGCCTCAGCATCGCTGAAGCAAGGAGGACGGACATTGTTGGAAGCCCTGGTCGCAGCAACCGCAACAACGGGTCTGTTCGCCCTGGCCAAGGGGATCCGGGGCAATCATCAGTACCGGGTGGATCCGAGTCTCGTGATGGCCCCTCGGGACGAGCGAGGCGATGACCTACCGTGTCCCTGGTGCTATGCGCCGACGACGGAGGAAGACACCCGCTGTCGGGGATGCGGCAGCTCCTTCGGCTGATCAAGACTCGAGGCGATAGACCACAAATCGAGTGACGACCCCGGAAGGCTATCGAAAGTACCGGGAAACGATTTAGGGTGTAAGGGTGAGCAGGGTAGGACTGGTGCTCGGAGGAGGGGGGATAACCGGCGCGTCCTACGAGATGGCGGCGCTAATGGCGATCCGTCTCGCCACCGGGTGGGATCCAAACCAGGCCGAAGTCGTCGTAGGCACGTCGGGTGGCGCCTTTGTCACCGCTCTGGTGCGCAACGATGCCCTCACCCTCGACTCTCTTGTCATGCCAACCGACGACCGGGATGCCGTCGCCGAGCGGATCCGAAGCCATATCTACACCAAGAAGGCGGGCGTCCAGGTCGGGAATTGGGTAAGGCACGGCATCGTCCCGGGGTTGCGCGATCCCGGTCTCACCCTATTCCTCGGTTCACCGGCGCCCTATCACGCCGCGGGGATCTCCGACTGGGTGAAGAGTCACATCGGTGAGGGGCCGGGCGAGAGCTGGCCCGCGAAACCGACCGCGATTGTCGCTTATGACGTTGCCGGCCATGGACGAGTCGCATTCGGCACCGAGTCGGCGCCCGAGGCGGGGATCGCCCACGCCGTCGCCGCCTCGTCGGCGATTCCCCTCCTGTTTCGGCCTTATGCAATCGGTGGCAGGCTCTACGTGGACGGTGGAATCGCTTCCGGCACCCACGCCGATGTGGTGCTCGGGTCCAATCAGCCGCTCGACCTCGTCTTGATCCTCGCCCCACTCGCCGCTGACGTGCAACGAAAACGAGCTCGATTCCACGAGAAGATGTTCGACCGGGTCGGCCAGCGTTCACTTGGAGAGGAGCTACACCTCATCAAGAATGCGTGGCCCCAATGTGAGGTGGTGACACTGAGCCCTTCGCCCTCGGTCCAGAACGCCATGCGTCCCAACCCGATGGACGCCGGGCGAGCGGTGGCCACCTTCATGCGGACCCTCATCTCGATGAAACGAACCCTGGCCCGCCCCGACGTCTGGGACAGACTCGACGATCATCTCCAGCCCGACTCGCCTTCGAAGCGGGTCGCGCTGGGTTGACATTCACAGATCTAGCCTGTCGCCCACGAGAGGAGAATCGCTTGGCTGTCCGCCCAACGCACTTCGAGTTCTATTCGGCCGATCCGTTGGCAACGGTCAAGTTCCTCTCGACCGTGTTTGGGTGGCGTGCCGAGCAGTGGGAAGACGAGGAGTACTGGCTGCTCGAGACCGGCGATGGGCCCGGGATCAATGGAGCCGTGGCCCGGGCCGGCGACGATGGCCCCAAGACCCTGGCCACGTGTGATGTCGAGGATCTCGACGCTGCCATCGAGGCGGTGAACATAGGGGGTGGCCGGCTCCTCACCGAAATAATCGAACTTCCCGGCGTTGGCCGCTGGATCCAGGTCGAAGGACCGGGCGGGGAAGAGTTCGGATTGATGGAACCGGCTCAGCCCTGAGTCATTAGGGGCCCGGTGTTGGCCCCCGAAACGACTGCCACCACCCGCTCACCCGGTTCTGGAGCGTGGACCCCCGTCAACAGCGCGGCGATCGAGGTGCACGCTCCCGGCTCGGCCAGGACCCGGCACGTCTCCCAAAGCCAGACCTGCGCCTCCAAGATCGCCGCATCGGAGACGAGACGCGATTCCGCGATCCATCGATTCGCCAGCCACGTCTGTTCACCGATCATGGAGGCACCCAAGGAAGAGGCGGCAACTCCCCCCACCTCGACCTCGACCGGTCCGCCGGCCAGACGAGCCGCGTGCAGTGTCGGGCAAAGGTCCGGTTCCACTCCAACCACTGACACCTCTCCCCTGCTCCATCCGGCGACCCCTGCGATCAGCCCGCCTCCACCGACTGCCACCATGACAGACGAGACGTCGGGCACCTGATCCATTATCTCGAGACCGAGAGTTCCCTGACCTGCCACCACCTCGGGTTGATCGAAGGCGTGCGCCTCGACCGCGCCTGTCTCCGCCGCCCACTCGTGTGAGGATTGAAGGGCCTCGTCGTAGTACCCGGCTACCACCCGCACCTCGGCGCCGTAGTGGGCGATCCGCCCGACTTTCTCCTCGGGGGACGTCGAGGGAACAAACACCGTCGCCTTGTGGCCCAGCTCGCGAGCGGCGAGGGCGATCGCCAGGCCGAAGTTCCCCCCGGAGGCAGCAACTACGCCGGCGGGAGGAATGACCCGGGCTTTGAGCAAGGAGAATGCTCCACGCACTTTGAAGGATCCGGTTGGCTGCATCGAATCCAGCTTCAACGTCAGCCGGTATCCCGAGTGGAGGGCATCACCCAGGTCGACTACCGGTGTCCGCCGCACGTGCCCTTCGATCCGGTCGGCGGCGGCGCGGATTTCTGCCCTGCTGACACCTGTCACGATCGTCGCAGGCTAGACACCACCCGGTAGGCCCGTTTCTCCCCCCGGTAGGGGGGAGTACCCCGAAGGGGGGAGGGGGGCTCATTTCTCCCCGCGTAGGGGGGAGTACCCCGAAGGGGGGAGGGGGGCTCATTTCTCCCCCCGTAGGGGGGAGTACCCCGAAGGGGGGAGGGGGGCTTCTGGAAACGCGACCACCGTTTCTCCAATGTGGGTGGAGGGGGGCTCACTCTCTCCCCCTGGTCACCTGGAGGCGCCTTATGGGTGACCTTGACATAGAGTCACCGGCCTCTATGACATCGGCTCAACTCGGACCGTTCACCCGGGTCGGCGGCTATCAGGAAGCCCTGGCGCTCGATCGGGAGGACCATCTGGCCGAGTTCCGCCAGCGTTTCGTGATCGACGACCCGGAGCTGATCTACCTCGATGGCAATTCCCTCGGGCGGTTGCCACGCCGGGCCGGCGCCATCATCGAAGATGTTGTGGGCCGCGAGTGGGGAGATCGCCTGATCCGCTCCTGGAATGAGGGGTGGTGGGACCTCCACCTCGACCTCGGGGATCGGCTGGCGCCGATCGTGGGAGCCTCGCCGGGCGAGGTCATGATCTCCGACTCGACATCGGTGAACCTCTACAAACTGGCCATGGCGGCGACGAGGGCCAGACCGGGTCGTTCGAGAATCGTCACCGACGACAGGAACTTCCCCAGCGATGTCTATGTGCTTCGCGGCGTGGCCGAGGCCAACGACGGAGAGCTCGTGATCGTGGAGACGGAAGGGTCTCCGGAGACGCTTGAATCGGTGGAGGCAGCCATCGACGAGCGCACCGCTCTTGTGTCCTTGTCGCACACGTCTTTCAAGTCGGGATATACCTACGACATGACGGCCTTCACCGACCACGCCCACCGGGCCGGGGCGTTGACGCTCTGGGATCTCAGTCACTCCGTGGGTGCGTTCCCCATCGACCTGAACCGAGCCAACGTGGACCTGGCAGTCGGTTGCACTTACAAGTACCTCAATGGCGGGCCCGGCTCACCGGCCTTTCTCTATGTCCGGCGTGATCTCCAAGACGAGCTGGTCAACCCGATCCCGGCATGGTGGGGACATACCGAGCCCTTCGCCTTTGATCTCGACTTCCGACCCGTCGAAGGGATACGCAGGTTCCACACCGGGACCATGCCGATCATCTCGTTGGCCGCCATTGCCGCCGGGATCACCGACGTGAGCGAGGCCGGGATCACGCGCATTCGGGCCAAGTCGGTCGGGCTTGGCGAGTACCTGATACGACAGGTGGATGACCATCTGGCTCCCTTCGGGTTCGTGGTGGCCTCCCCAAGGGATCCGGGTCTGAGGGGCTCACATGTCTCCCTCACGCACCCCGATGCCTGGCCCCTGGCGCGGGCACTTGTCGAGATCGGCAAGGTGATCCCCGACTTTCGCGCCCCCGACTCGTTGAGGCTCGGGCTTTCACCGCTCTACACCAGATACATAGACGTCCACACCGCGATCCAGCGCGCCAAGCGTATCTTCGAAGACGGAGGACACATCGGGTTCGAAGGGCCACGGCCGACGGTCACTTGAGGCGTGGTCGCGGACGGTCGGTGCGTTGAGAATCGTCCCCATCGTCCGCCGTCCGGGTCAGGACTCGACCATCACCATCACCTCATCGAGACTCTTTCGTCTCAGATCCGGCACGACACAATCGTCCGCCGGGTAGCCGATCGGGAAGAGACAGAACGGGCGCTCGTTCTCGGGACGCCCCAACAGCTTGGTCAAGAACCTCATCGGGCTGGGAGTATGGGTCAGGGTGGCCAAGCCCGATTGGTGCAGAGCCGCGATGAAGAGACCAGCGCTGATGCCGACTGACTCCTTGACGTAATAGTGATGGGCCTGGGAGCCGTCGTCACGCACGACATACCGCTGCTCGAAGAGCACCACCACCCAAGGCACCGTCTCCAGGAAGGGTTTGTGCCAGTCGGTTCCAAGTGGCTCCAGGTCTTCACGCCAATGAGCGGGCAGTCTGCCCCCCTCATAGTTAACGCGTTCCTCGTCTTCCACGGCCGACCGTATTCTCCCCTTGATGCCGGCGTCACCGGTCATCACGTAGGTCCAGGGCTGCTTGTGAGCACCGCTCGGAGCGCTCGAGGCGGTCTTGATGGCATACTCCACCAGCTCCCTGGGCACTGGATCGTC
>Ga0209640_10000094_pt1 | contig 55199 bp, 47 predicted proteins | sample RifCSP10_1_FD_184018 | JGI IMG/M metagenome (GOLD analysis project Ga0209640, IMG submission 184018) | Soil microbial communities from Rifle, Colorado - Rifle CSP2_sed 10_1 (SPAdes) (version 2) | ecosystem: Environmental > Terrestrial > Deep subsurface > Rock core/Sediment | place: Rifle...
GTCACTGCCGTCGCGTCGCAGTGCCTGGGCGCGTGTCGTGCTTTGCTCGTTTCCGGCGGCGGTACGCGGGAACGACCCGGTTCCGCCGCCGGCGGACAAGGGCTTACGGGGTGCCGAAGCACCTCACGTACGTCACTACCGAGCGGATTTCGTCTTCCGTCAGAGTCTTCTTGAATGACGGCATCCCGTTCCGCCCGACGGAGATCACCTTGGCGAGCGAGTCGTCACTCACCTTCGCCATGCGTTCCGCATCAGTGAAGGGCGCCGGCCTGGGGTTGTGCATGCGAGCGACCGGACCATCGCCCTTCCCGGTCGACCCATGACACATCGAGCACTGCACCTTGTAAATGCTCGCCGCCGTTTTCGGTCCCTCGGGAGACTTCTTGCAGTCGCGAGCTGGCTTGGTCAGGAAGCTTCCGCTGACCGGGCCTCTGTTGAGATAGGCGATCTGGCGCACGCGCAGTTCCGCTGACTCGACGGGAGCCGGGGCGTTCGCGGCACCCTCACGCCTCGCACCACTGGCAAGGAACTGCCGCACGGCCTGCGTCTCGTCAGGGGTCAATCGCGCGTACAGCGACATCTGGGTGACAATCGCATCCCACTGCGATGCGGTGTACGTATTCGTCGCCCTCATCCTGTGGCAGCGGCCACAGTTGGCCGCCCAGACTTCCGCCCCCGATGGCTGGTCCCGCTGTGCGCGGGCCGCCGACGGAAACACGGTGAGAGCCGCGAGGCCGAATCCCACGAACGCTACGCGCCGCAGGTATGGACTCAGTCGAGACATCTTCCACCCCCTCTAGAAGGCAACGGTGAATTGAGCGGTAAACAGATTGTCTTTCACCTCGGTGACGCTCCGCTCCTTGTTCACACGATAGAAGAGTCGCAGCACGCCGACGTCGGAGGCGTACAGACTGGCGCCCACGCTGACCTCGCGCAGATCCCGGTTGGAGGCGCCGGGGAAATCCATCTGCGAGAATCGGATCGCTGGCTCGAACCACGTACCCGCGAGGTATGACGCCTGAAGGTAGTAACCATTCTTCTTCAGATCGGCCGTGGTCGTCTGCTGAGTCGCCTGAACAACTTCACCCTTGAGCTCGAACCCGGCCTGCTGGAACGTCGCGTCCGCACCCACCAGCGTGACATCGAGGTCGTCCTCAGCGTTGTAAGCGCCGGTGTGCACCGAAGCGCCGATGTCGAATCCCATCGGGCCCACGAATCCGAGGCGCGCGCCGACAGACTTCGAGCGGTCCGCATCGAGGTTGTTGTCGCGCATTCCCCTGAGATCAGCGCCAGGATCGCCGGCCAGCCCGTTCACGACCCAGGCATCATACGTGACCCGGGTCAGGCGCCCCGTCGCCACTCCTCCGCGCACCATCAACCCGACATCGCTGTACGTGGCGGGCATCACGCGATCAAAGCCGAAGGGGCGACCCGGTACCTTGTTGATCCAGGCGGGGTGATTGGCGTTGAAGCTGCCGAAGGGGACGATGAACTTGCCCGCGACGATATTGAGGTACTTGATGCGGGTATAGGCGAGATATGCGTACTCGAGGGCGATCTCGTCACCGCCGTGTTCGTACTCGACCTCAGCGGCCGCAAAGATGTCGCCTCGGAGCTGGCCAAGCAGGATGAGGTTGAGATTGTGGGCATCGAACGTTGATCCGCTGCCCTGCTGGTTCAGGTACTCCACGTTGCCGTAGCCCATCACGTGGAGTCCTTGTGGCGACGCTGCCGGCGCCAGCAGCAGCGAACACGCTGCCCCCAGCAACAGGCAGGACCGAAGTCTGTTCATAGCCCCTGACCTCCTCAGGTGGACGCACCAATCCGGTTTCCGTGTGGCGCAAGCGAGTCGCTCGCCTTGGGCGGGCACTCGCTTCCCGAGGCGGCGTTGCCCCAGGCGCGCGGCCGCCATCACGAGCAGGCTGGGGCAGCCACCAGTACCCCATAGCAATGGCCGTTCCCAGCGCGCGAACAGACGATCAACGTCTTGTGGCGTGAGAACTTATGTCGAAAGGCCAGAGGAAGCGGGACAACAGCCCCGGGGGATTTCACCCGTTACGGCAAGCGACCGCCGCTGAACTCCGGGTCATATGCCCAACGCCGTTCTTGCGAGCGTCTCGATCCTCGGGGCCGTGATCACCTGATCAACGCCACCTCGTCCCAGCGTCTCGAGCCTGCCATCGTCGAGCTGCCATTCTTACGGTCGTCTCGCCGCGAGGTGGCGCAGGTACTCCGCGAGATCGCGCATCTCGTCCTCCTCGAATCGCGGCCATTCGATCTTCCTCACCTGTACGCGATCGTACATGGCGGGCGCATGGTTCCACATGGCCGTGGCGAGGCCCAGCCGGGTGCGCGTGGCCTCGGAGCGCGACAAATCCGGTCCAATCGCGGCACGGTTGTTGTCAGTATGACATCCGGCGCATCCCTTCTGCGTGAACACGGCCTCGCCCGCTCGCACGTTGCCACCCGTGTCATTGAACCGGAGGAAATAGAGAAACGCGATGATGTCCGCCATCTCGGTCCCCTGAAACCGCGGGAAGGCGAAGCCCCGTGCCTGCATGGCCGCAGACATCTGGAAGGAATGGTTCCATAGCACGCCAGCGATTTCCGAGACACGCAGTCGCACGGTGGCGGCGTGCAGGTTGGGCCCGAAGGAGGTGCCCCTGCCGTCCGGTCCGTGACACCTGATGCATCTCTTGGTTTCGAAGAGTCGCTTCCCTTGCGAGGGATCGGGTGGCTGGAGGTATACGACCCGGCGGTCACGGAGTGACGACGCACGGCGGATGTACGCCTGAATGTCAGCCATCTCGCGTCCAACAAAGGTCGGGACGGGCACCCCGCGACTGGTCTGCGTCGTCTGCATCGCAGGGCCGTGGTTCCACATTCCTTCGGCCAGCATGATCGGAGCGATATAGCGCGCATAGCGGTCCAGGCTCGGGCCAACACGCCCGCCTGTTCCGCCCACCACGTGGCATTCCGTACACCGCTTCTCCCGAAGCCAGCGCTCGCCGAGGTCAGGATCGCCCGGTTCGTCGAACAGCTTCACGTAGTAGACGTAGCTGATGACGTTGGCGAGCTCGCTCTCCGTAAAGGTGGGCCAATCGACGCCGCGGAGTCGCACGGTTTCGATCATTCGCGGCGTGTGGTTCCAGAAGAGGCCTGCGAGCTGATGCATGCTGCGCCCGGCACCGATGATGGCGAAGTCGGGCCCCAGGGTGCCACCGTTGCCCCAGATCGAATGACAGGCGATGCACCCTCGCTCCTGAAACAGGCGCCTGCCCGCTGTGGGATCGCCAGGGAACAATCCCGTACCCTGAGCGTGAGCAGCCGCCAGCGCGGCACACGCGGCAACGCCGAGTACGGCGACTCGCCGTGCTTCACGGAAGCGGGGCGCGCCCATCAGTCCCCCGCCTCCGGGAGGGGCGAAGGCAGGTATCCCGCGACGCGATCCGCCACCTCGCGTACTGACTGTTCCCGTCCTTCCTTGATTTCCCAGATCGAGATGATCGGGAAGAACTTCGTGGCGACCATGTACAGCAGGACGAAGCCCGCGAACGTGGCCGCCATGATCGAAAGCTCGACCCACGACGGCATGTACCGGCCGAGGGATTCGAGCTCCCAGCGCGGGTTCACCGACGTAGGAACCACGATATTGAAGCGCTCGAGCCACATGCCGATCACCACGGCGATGCCGGCGATGAGAGTGCCGCGCGGGGTCCGCGTCGCCTTCCGGCACATCAGAGCGAGCGGGATGACGACGCAGCCCGCGACCATCGCCCAGAAGGGCACCGCGAACGGGCCGGCAAGCTTCGCCCAGAAGGTCCGCATCTCAGCCGGTTCCCCACCGTAAAACGCGGTGAGGTACTCGGCGAACGTGAAGTAGAACCAGAGCAGGCTGAAGAGGAGGAGGAGCCGCCCCATGTAGTCGAAATGGATCGGCTTGAAGTATTCCTCCAGCTTGTAGACGCGGCGCAGGATGACCATGGCGATCAGAATCGCGGCGATGCCGGAGTAGATCGCACCCATGACGAAATACGGACCGAAGATGGTGCTGTGCCACATCGGCCGAAGCGTCATGGCGAAGATCCACCCGATGATCGTGTGCACCGAGACAGCGATCGGGATGACGACGATGGCCAGAACTCCGATGATGCGCTCGAGGCGCGCCCGCTGCGCCGGCGTATCGCGGTAGCCGGCGGCCAGGAAGCCGTAGAACCGTGGTGCCTTGATGCCGGAATCCCGGATGATCGCGAGGTCGGGGATCATTGGGATGTAGAGGTAGATCGTGCTCGCGGTGAAGTAGAGCGCGATGCTCATCACGTCCCACAGCAGCGGCGAACGCAGCTGCGGGTGGAAGAAGACGTTAAAGAGGCGGTCGGGGCGACCGAGATCGATGATCGGCTGAATGGCACCGAAGCCGAGCACGAGCACCGTGATGAACTCGGCCGACCGGGTGATGGCCCGGCGCCACTCAGCCTTGCTCACCCGCAGGATCGCGGAAATCAGTGTGCCCGCGTGACTGATGCCGATAAAGAAGACGAACTCGATGATGTATATGCCCCAATACTCGGGACGATTCAGACCGGTGCGACCGAGGCCGTATCGGACCTGCATGTAGTAGGCGAAGATCCCCCAGGCGACGATCGCTCCCAGCACCCCAGCCGCCAGGTAGAACTTCGGCGTAGTGACAACGAGCGGCCGCAGCAGCGTCTGCTCGTCGCGGGACAGGCGGGCCAGCTTTGCGGCGACGTCGCTGCGCATGTCAGGCCCTGGGTGCGAGGTAGTACACCTTCGGCTCCGTTCCCAGCTCTTCCATGATGCGCATCGCACGCGGATCGTGCTTCTGCGCGTGGACGCGGTGCAGCGGGTTTTCCAGATCGCCGAACACGATGGCCCCGGTGGGGCAGATTTCCGCGCAGGCGGGTTGGTAGTCCGCTTCACTCAGCTCGCGGCCATTGGCGCGCGCTTCTTCTCGCGCCTTCTGCAGCCGATGATGGCAGAAGGTGCACTTCTCGATCACGCCCTTGGGGCGCACCGACACGTCCGGGTTCAGATACTCGCGCTCGGATTCGGGCCACTGAGGTGCGTACCAGTTGAAGTACTTCACCGTGTAGGGACAGGCGTTGGCGCAGTAGCGGCAGCCGATGCAGCGGGGATAGATCTGACCGACAATCCCCTCGGCATTGATGTACGTCGCGGCCACCGGGCAGACGCTCACGCAAGGGGGATTGTCGCAGTGCATGCAGGGGCGTGGCACGAAGCGCATGGTCGTATTGGGGAAATCTCCCTCGACCTGCGTGATCACTTTCATCCACGCAAAGGCGCGCCCCAGGTCGGCCTGCTCCGGCGAGACGGTCGCGACGTTGTTCTCGCTCTTGCAGGCGACCTCGCAGGCGCCGCAACCGGTGCAGCGGTCGAGATCGATCACCATCCCCCAGCGCGTCATGCCACGCTCTCCGGCGCCGGCTCGAGCCTGACGAAAGTGGTGAACCAGCACGCCATGCCCGTCAGCGGATCGGTCGAGCCGTCCAGCAATTGAAGCGGGTTGGCGAGCTCGCCCCCGGGATGACGGATCCCGTACGGCGCGCACACGGTGCCTGGGGCGGTGCCTTGGAAGAGCTTGACCCGCGCGCGATACCGGCCGCGCGGCGACGTCACCCAGACCGACATGTTGTGGGCGAGCCCGTGCTCCGCCGCGGTGACGGGATGGACGTCGACCCACGGCACCCAGTGCCGGTCGGCGAAAACCGTCGGCGCTTCCGCAAGCCACCGCTCCATCGCACCGGCCTCCGACGATAGCGTCGAGATGCGATACGGTATCAGCCGCAGGCGGAAGTCCTGGGTCTCCGCTGATGCGCGCTCCGGTGAGGGCACGTAGGGGCGCGCGCCCTGCAGCGCGGCCGGCAAGAGCTCGATGCGGTCACTGGGGGTCTGCGTCAACCTCGCGGGATCGGTTTCGTCGAAGAACAGATCTGTCCACCCACCTCGCGCGACCAGCTCCTCCCAGAACGTGTCGAATTCCACGTTCTCGGGAAGCCACCACCCCCGTTCCTCCATCTGCCGATAATGGATGCGCTCGAATTCAGTTCCGAGCATCATCCCACGGCGGGCCTCGTGGAGTCCGCGGGCACGAGTCTTCAAGAGCGTCACGAAATCCGCGTACGGAAGACTGCCGGCAACACTCCCGCCCACGCGCTGCGCGATTTCGAGCACGGCATCCCCGGTCGCCTGGCCGGCCGATCTCGGCTCGACCAGAGGCCGCGCGAGCGCCCAGACAGGGTAGGGGTACGAAGCCGGCGTGGGGGCATCCTGCCAGCGTTCATACGGGAGCAGGTCGGGGAGGATCAGGTCCGCCTGACGAGCGGTCTCATCGAGGAATGGCGAGAAGCTGACCACGAAACCGATGCGCGAGAGCGCCGACGCCCAGGCCTCGGCGTGTGCCGAGGAAGCGAGGGGATTGGCGTGATAGAAAAGCAGTGCATCCACGGGTGAAGTCGTTGCCTGAGCAACGACCTCGGCGAACCGACGCGCGGTATCGCCCGCGGAGAATGGCGCTGGCGAGACGATCGGTTTCACGGCGAGTCCCGCCCGTGCCGGCGCATCCAGGATCCGTGGAGCCAGTGGCGCGAGCGGCGGAGCGTCGCCGAACACCGTGCCTCCGGGCCGATTGATGTTACCGGTCAACACGTTCAGGCTGTGGACAGCGAGGCCGCTGAGCAGCCCGTCCGGCGCGTGCATGACATCCGCACCGCAGACCACGATCGCGCGTTCCGCCTCGACGAGGCTCTTGGCGAGCGATACCACGCGCTCCACCGGAACTCCGGTGATGGTCGAAACTTCTTCGGTGCGGTAGTGCCGCAAGACCATGGACCGGAAACCTTCGCGCACGCGACCGGCCGCGTCGACGCCGTCCTCGAAGCCGGAAACATGCCGGCTCACGAAGCCGTGGTCGTACAGCTCCTCTTTGATGAGCACATAAGCAATGCCGAGCGCGAGGACTCCGTGGGTTCCCGGCCGAACTGCGATCCATTCATGGGCCCTTGCGGCGGTGCGCGAGAACCGCGTGTCCACCTGCACGAACCGCGGTCGTGTGCGCTCTGCCCCGCCCGAGCCACCGAACGCGATAAACGCCTGCAGCGGCGACCACCACGCTTCGAAGAGGGGCGCACCGAACGACACCACCAGACGGGTGCGGTCCAGGTCGTAGCCTGGTCGCCGCGGGATTCCGTGCATCAGGCCCATGACCGCCTCGGAGCCGTCACTATGCGCGTCACACACGTAGTTCGGCGATCCGTACGTTTGAAGGAACTGCCGCCACACATCTTCCATCGAACCGGTGCAGTCCCCGGCAACCAGAGCCAGTGCTTGCGGCCGCCCAGCCGCGCGGAGGGACTGAAGCCGCTCGGCAATGAGATTGATGGCCTCCTCGCGGGACAGCGGACGCCACTCGTTCGCGCCTCGCTGGCCCACTCGCAGCAGCGGAGTACGGATCCGTTCCGGATGGTAGAGGAGTTGCACTCCCGCGATGCCGCGGGGGCACACACCTCCGCGACTCATGGGGTGCAGCGGATTCCCCGTGATACGTACGAGGCGCCCGTCCACAACGCGCCCGCGAATGCCGCAATGCGCCGGACAGAGGAGGCAGGCGGAGCTGAGCCGCTCCTCGATGCCCGGCGCCCAGCCCTGGTCAGCGACCTGGTCAGAGGTCCATTCGAATTCCAGTCCATCCCGCAGCCACCACACCGCCGCGGCCGCGCTTCCCGCGGTCCACAGGAACTCCCGGCGCGTCCGCATCATCCGGGCCTCGTTCGGGCTAGCGATGGCATGCGACACAATCGAGCGACTGACCTTTGGCCCGGTGACAGTCGAGACAGAATTCCATCGTGATCCGAACCAACGCGCGACGTGGTGGTTGCTGGGACCCAGCGATGGCCCCATGGCAGGCGTCGCACTCAAGCTTGCCAATGCCGACGTGCCGGCGGTGAGAGAAGTACACGTGGGCCGGCAGACGAAAGAGCTTGTTGAATTGGAGCGAATCCGGCGGCACGAACGGAACCTTCACGCCCGCGGATTCCGCTGATGCTGCCCTCTGCGCCTGATGGCAGAGCCCGCACGTCTGAGCGCCAGGCAAGCCGGCATACGTCCCCGTGATCACATGGTTGTGACAGAGTTCGCAACTGAGCTCGAGGTCTTTCGTGTGCTTCAAGTGATCGAAGGCAACGGGCTGCTGCACCGGCATTCCCCGTAGCCTCATGGACACGAGCAGCAGGACGGCGACGACCGCCAGCAGGACCATGAGGTAGCGTCGTGTCCTCGTCGTCACCTTCCCCTCCGGGACTTCCGTTTCGTGCTTCGGCTTGGCCAAGCGAGTAGGATGGACCCAGGCTCACGGTGGGCGTGCACAGCTTGCCCCAGGGGATTCCCAGGCAAACAAGCCGAGCGCGGTCTTGGCGCGCGGTCGTGGCTCGGCGCTGATGACCAAGGCAACTGGCGTTCCGTGGTTGGCCGTTCGGGTCAAATGCCTTGCGACGGTTGGACTTAGTGTCGGCACGTCAGGGAATCGGCACCTTGTCTTGGGGGAAATCCCCCATGGTGCGGGAGATAGCCCTTCCTATAGTGGGTCAGATCGCCCACCGCCTTTAGGCACAAGATTGTTCAGCGCCCTGTCAACCCGTCGGTTAGAGGCGGTCTTCCGGTGGGCGTTGATCTTGCTCTGGGGGTTCTGAAGACCCTGGTAAGCTGTGCTGGGGCCGGGAGCAGCGATGGCCGCACGACATCAGTTGACGGCACGCATGTCGGACGCAGTTCGGCGGCTGCGAGGCCGATTGAGCCTCCGGCTGCTCGCGTGGTTCCTCGTTTTCTCGCTCGTGCCGCTGTTGGTCACCAACGCTGTCGGCTACCGGAGCAGCGAGACGATCATCGGGAACCAGGTGGAGCGTTACCTCGCGGCCATCGCCGAAGTGCAGGCGGAGCACGTCCGCGACCGGATCGACCACCACCTGCGGCTGCTGCAGGCGATCACCGCGGGGAATGACTTTCTCGCTGCGGGCGCGATGCGATTTGCCGGTCGCGACGCGGGCGAAATGGGGACGGTGGCCGACCGCCCCACACTGGAGCGGTACCTGCGGGACAAGATCGACGAGCTAGGGGCGTTCGACGCGCTGTATCTCGCCGTACCGGGAAGTGGCGTCGTGGCCTGGGCGGGGCGCCGCGACGGCGTGCCCGAACCGCTGCCGGCCTTGGGGCTTACAGCGGAAATCGGGAATCACGGAGTCACGGCGCAGCCACAGTTCCGGCTGACCGTCCCTGTCAGCGGGAGCCACTCGTCGTCGGTTGCCCTTCTCGGCGCTTCGGTGAGTACGCTCGGCTCACGCGACTTCCTTCATATTCCGGAACATCTCGCCGGACATGTCGAGAGCTTCATCGTCGACGAACGGGGGCGGCCGCTGTTCGTTTCGCATCCGCATGGCGAGCTGGATTACTCCATCCCGCTTTCCACGCCGCTGCTCAGGCTTCCTCCGGGTTCGCACGCGCGCTACCGCGATCGGCAGGGACGTGATGTGATCGGTTCGTCGGCGGCCATCCCCGGGTATCCATGGCGCTTCATCGCCGAGGCGCCGGCGGACGAGGCGTTTGGCGAGCTCCGGCAGCTGCGACGGCTGTCCCTCAGCCTGGAGCTGGTATTCATCGTGGTGCTGGTGGGCGCCGCGTGGACGGTCGCGAGTGGCATGGTGGCGCCGCTGCATCGGCTGGTGGACGCCACGCGGCGAGTGGGGCGGGGGGACCTCGAGGTGCGGGTTGCGGCGCGGGAAGCAGACGAACTCGGAGAGCTCGGGCGCGCCTTCAACGAGATGACGGCCGCGCTGGCCGGGACGACGGCGCGAGTACGGGAACTGCACCAGCGGGAGATCGAGCGCGCCTCGCAGTTGGCGACCGTGGGCGAGTTGGCCAGCGGGATCGCGCATGAAATCAAGAATCCGGTCGTGGGAGTAGCCAACGGCCTCGACCTCGTTAGGCGCCGCGTGGGTGAGGACCCGAAGCTGACACCGATCATGGACGAAATGGCGCGTCAGCTGGCGACCATCCAACGGGCGCTGGGGGAGCTGCTCGCTTTCGCGCGACCTGCCACGCCAGCGCTGGCGCCGGTGAACGGCAACTCCGTCGTGGAACGCGCCATCCGGCTTGTTCGGCCCACGGCCGAGCAGGGCGGCGTGGGCATCGATCTGCGCTTCGATCTCTCGGCAGGGCACTTTCTCGCCGACGAGGAGATGCTGTACCAGGCATTCGTCAATCTGCTCATGAACGCGCTCGAAGCGAGTTCCCACGGTGGCAACCTGCGCGTGAGCACGCGGGTAGCCGGCGATGAGTTCGAGGTAACGATCGCCGATACGGGCCGGGGGATCCCGCCCGAACATCTCGATCAGGTGTTCAAGCCTTTCTTCACGACGCGGCACACGGGCACCGGGCTCGGGCTCCCCATAACGCGTGAGATCATCCAGCGGCACGGCGGGCGCGTGACGCTCGAGAGCCGTGTCGGCGAGGGGACGGCAGTCACCGTGCGACTTCCGATGCGTGCCGGCGAGGAGCGTGCCTCACTCCCGCCTGAGGAGGCATGAGCCGAATGGCAAGGGCCCGAATCGTTGTCTGCGACGACGAGATGCTGATCCGTATGTGGCTGGTGGAGCACCTCAGCGACGCCGACTACCGCGTCGAAGATGTCGCCGATGGCGCCGCTCTGGAAGCCGCGTTGCGAACCGAACCGGCAGACCTCGTGCTGCTCGACCTGCGGCTACCCGATGTATCCGGTCTCGACCTGCTCCCCCGCGTCAAGGCCATCGATCCGCTGCTGCCCGTCATCATGATGACGGCGTACGGAGAAGTGGAAACGGCCGTGGCGGCGGTGCGCGCGGGGGCGCACCACTTTCTGGAGAAACCGATCGCCTTGCCGGAGCTGCTCCTGCTCATCGAGCAGGCGCTCGCGGCGCGCCGCCTGCGCTCGGAGGTCGACCGTTACCGTGAGGGATACCGCTGGCAGTTCGCGGATATCTCCCTTGTCGGACGGTCGCCGGCGCTGCGCCGTATCGCGGAGTTGATCACGCGCGTGGGGGCGCGCGGCAGCCCGGTGAACATTCTCCTGCGGGGGGAGAGCGGCACGGGGAAGGACGTGGTGGCGCGCGCCATTCACGCGCGCGGGCCCCGTCAGGCGCACCCCTTCGTGAGCGTCAACTGCACGTCGCTGCCAGAACAACTGGTCGAGAGCGAGCTGTTCGGCCACGAGCGGGGCGCGTACACGGACGCGCGGGAGCTCAAGCGGGGGCTCGTGGAGATCGCGCACCGGGGCACCGTCTTTCTCGACGAAATCGGCGACATGCCCAAGCTCATGCAGTCGAAGGTCCTGCACTTCCTGGAGACGCACGAATTCCGGCGAGTGGGCGGCGTGCGGAGCATCGAGGTCGATGTTCACGTCATCGCGGCCACGAACCGCAACCTCGAAGAAGCCGTCGCCCGCGGCGATTTCCGCGAGGATCTGTTCTATCGCCTGAATGTCGTCCCGATTCAGCTGCCACCCCTGCGCGACCGGCCCGAGGATATCGGACCACTGGCTGTTCACCTGGTCGACTCGCTCTGCCGCGAGTTGCGCATGGCGCCGCGCGAGATTCACCCGGAGGCACTGCTGGCTCTCGAGGGCTACTCCTGGCCCGGCAATGCGCGCGAGCTCCGCAACGTGCTGGAACGCATCCTGCTACTCGAGGAGTCGGCTTGCATCGGCGTGGAACATCTGCCGGCGGAGCTGCGCGCCGCGAGCGCAATAAAGGCAAAGGGGTTTGTGCTGCCGCCCTCCGGTATCGACCTCGAGGCGCTCGAGCGCGACCTGATGTGTCAGGCAATGGAGCGCGCCGACGGTAACAAGACCAACGCGGCGAGGTTGTTGTGCCTCTCGCGGGACACGCTTCGGTACCGGCTGGAAAAGTACGGCATCTGACAACCAAACCGATCGCCGAGAGCACGAGGACCGCTCGCCCTACATCGTGCGCGGTATCGGCGACGCCTCATGCGTGAGATCCGGTTGCCGCCGTTCAGTACTCGTCACTGCCCTCTTCTTCATCGCCCCGCAACAGCGCGAGGATCGCGCCCTGCGGGATCACCAGGTACGTCTCGCCTTCGAACGTGATTTCGACCGCGGCCTTGCGGAAGAACAGCGCGTAGTCGCCGACCTTGGCCTGCATCGGCACGAACCGATGCTCGCGGGGCCCGGTGCGCCACGGCTCATCACTTATCTCCGACGGGTCGGGCATGGGAAGGCCCGGTCCGGTCGCGACGATCTTGCCACCCTGCACGGCCTGATTGTCTACGGCCGTGGGTGGCAGGTACAGCCCCACCTTGGAGCGCTCCTCGCCCTCCTCAGGCTTCACGAGCACCCGGTCGCCAACCACGATCAGCTTCTTCTTTGGCATAGAGGGGAACTTAACGGGTCGCGGGCAGCGGGTTGCAGGGTCTCAACTTCCTGCACGCATCACAACGGCCGCGACGGAATCGGCCACCGAACGCGCCACGGCCGGAAGATCTTCCGGCATGAAGTCGAACGTATTCGCCCAGACCGCCACCGCGTCGTCCGCGCGGAGGAGTCGAACCGTGAGTCGCAGGCGTGATCCGCCCCCTTGAACGCTCCCATCGGCTATGAAGGCGACGCCGAGCCGGCGTGCGATCTGATCCACATCGGCGCCGTCGCGCAGCATGGCTTGTGCCCTTGTCGCGCTACGCAGCGTGATGCCAGGCGTCACGGCCAGTCCCGTCGTCATCTCCTCAGTTACGGCATCCGCCGCCTGCTGAAGCTGATTCCCTCCAATGGCTCTCAGAGGGATGACGGACACCGAGTGTGCCCCGGCGCGTGGACTCCAGGGCGCGTCTGGCCAGAATATCGCCGCCGCAATCGCGCCGAGGAGCACCACAATCGCTGCCGCGGCGACCGCGGCACGAGGTCTCCGCACCGGAGTGCCCCGCGTCACCGGGCCTAACGACTCCGGTACGGCAGCCGGCGGCGCGGGTAATACCTGCGTTGGTTTCAGCGCCGCCGGTGGGGTCTCGTGCGATTCGCCTTTCCGCGCGGCTCGATTGAGGATCCCCCATTCGTGAATGGAGATGACGATGTCTCAAATGCTCCGCAAACTTCGGGTAGTCCGGCTCATGATGGGGACTTGGCTCAGTCCAGAGGTCGCGGCAGTTGTGCGTCCGGCCATTGTCCGTCGCGCACACGCTTCTGGAGCGCCACCGCATCGCACCACACGACGCTGTGGTCGAGTCGAATCTCGTCCTCGCCGCGGTTGATGATGAGGTCCTCACTCAGCGCCGCACGTAGGCCGTAGAGGGCCCTGCGGAGGTACGTGCGCGCTGCGCCTGGTCCAGCTCCGGCCAGAACAGGCTGATGACGTAGTCGCGGCGCCGGAAGCCATCGACCGTGGTGAGCGCCAGGTACGCGAGCAGCGCGAGGCGCTTGGGCTGCCTGGCCAGCGCGTCGTTCCTGCTCGACCTCGTAGCGACCGGCCAGCTCGGCGCGCAGGTGGCTCAGGGCGTCATCCATGGCGTCGTCACGATACTGCTCGCAGGCTGTGGACACCAGCAACGGATGGGCGTCCACGGGCCAGCATGCAGGCGGCCGGAGCCGGCGGAGTTAGGCAGGTAGTCGGCCGATTTGGTCAGTCGGTGTATTCGCCGCCCCAGAGACCGTCGAGAAACGCCCGCCAGGGCAGCACGACAATATTCCCCACTGTTCGGCGCCGCGGCTCGAGCGACACGCAGACATATCGCTTCAGCTTCCGTTCCTCGGCCAGCGCGACGAGTCCCTTCAGATCGTTCGGTGAAACCGTTGCCGTTGCCTTGGCCTCAATCGCGGTGTGATCGCCCAGGATGAAATCGACTTCGAATCCCGAGGTTGTGCGCCAGAAGCGGAGCGGTTCGCCGGATTGATAGTCCGAGTATGCCGTCAGCTCGTGCATCAGGTACGTCTCGAACGCGGGGCCGAATTCCGGCGTACCGGCGCGCACCGTGCGGCCCTGCAGGATCGACGCGACTCCAACATCGAAGAAATAGTACTTCGACGACACGATAGGCTTGCGCCGCCTCGCCCTGCGCCACGCGGATAACTCCAGCAGGACAAGGGTGTCCTTGAGGATTTCGAAGTACTCGTAAACGGTCGTGCGCGGCACCTGAGCGTCGTTGCCGACGTTGGTGAAGTTCACGATGGTCGCGTTGCAGTGCGCCGCAACGCGAAGGAACCTGCTGAACGCAGATGCGTTCCTGGTTGCGCCCTCGGCGATGATCTCCTGTTGCAGGTACGTCCCGGCGTACGCGTTGAGGTCCGCGGCGGGATCGTCCGAGAAGTAGATAGACGGGATGGTTCCCCGCTCGACAGCACGAGACAAGTCGAAATGCGAACCGAGCTCCCCATACGTCAACGGATGCAACAACTTCGTCCGAGCGCGGCCCCCGAGCACGTTGACCCCGCCCGTTCGCAGCTTGCGCGCGCTTGAACCGGTGAGCAGGAATCGCACGCCTCGGTGCTCGATGAGCCGGTGTACTTCGTTGAGCAGCTCGGGGAGACGCTGGATTTCATCGATCGCCACAACCCGCGTGCGCGGGTCCAACTCCTCAGCGATGCGACCCGGATCGCGACTCAGCGTCAGGAACACACTGCTGTCGAGGAGGTCGTAGACGCGTACGCCGGGCAGCGAGTCGCGTATCAGGGTCGTCTTCCCCGTTTGGCGCGGCCCAAGAAGAAAATGGGACTTCTGCTTCATGAGGGCCCGCAGGTCGAGCGCTCTGGGGATATGCGGCGGCGTGGATGACGTCATGGTCGTCATTTATCATGCCAAACGACGATCAGTTCGTCAACCGGAAACAGGGGGATAGCTCACCCACCGCGTTCTGTTGCCCGCTGCCGCCACCGTCCGGCGCGCGCCAGATTGTGCCTCGTGCGACCGGTCGCTCAACTCCACAATGACATGCTCGATGCGGGCGTTATCACCAACTACGCCCTGTTCGGGGCGATCGCGCAGATGCTGTACACGGCGCCTGTGGCAACCATCGACGCTGACGTTCTCGTCGGGCTTCAGTCGCCGGACCGACTCGACGTCCTGGCGCCGATCTACCGCTTCTGTCACGACCGCGGTCTCGAAGTCGAGGGCGAAACGATCCGGGTTGGGGCTTGGCCGGTTCAGTTCGTCCCGACCTTCAATTCACTCACGGCAGAGGCGATGGAGCGCGCCGACACCACGGATTTCGAAGGAGTCAACCTTCGTGTCGTGCGAGCCAACTACCTCGCGGTCATCGCGCTGAGCACGGGCCGCGCAAAGGGCTTCGCTCGGATCCTGGCTCTGCTGGAATCGACGCACCTCACCCGTGACCAGATCGCCACCCTGGCCGGCCGATTCGGGCTGGCGCAAGCATGGGCGCGATTCGAGGACCGTTTCCTCGATGAATGATCATCGCGAGATCCTTCGAAAGCAGGCTGAGTGGCAGCGCGCGCAAGCCGACCTCTCATGGCCGGCGAAAGTGCGTTGGGTCGAGGCGGTGCGCGAATCTATCGTGCGTCTGAGATGTCCGCCGACCCACGCTGTGGAACCGCCTCGCCCTCCCGACGAATCCGGATAGGGCACGGCACTCGCACGCGGTTGGCGCGTGATCAGGCCGGAGGTCGTTGGCCTTTACGCAAACCGCAGAGCCGAATGACCGGTTCTCGTCACACCTCGTAGAAGCTGACATCCGACATCGGATAGTGCTTTCGGTCAAGCGTCCATAACCGCAAACCTGAAGTCACTGCCGCTGCCGCGACGAGCGCGTCGGCGATCTCCACCCCGTGCGACTTCGCGTAGCGGGCGAGGTAGGCCCCCGCACGCCGGCCGACTCTCCCGGTGCAGTAGGTCGGCACGCCGCCACCTTCAAGAACGGTCGCCGCTTCCACCACTCGCGACCGGCGCCGCAGGATCTCAATGATGACGTCCGAGTCGTACAGGACGCCGGTCAGCCCCTGTTCCGGAGCCGCCTTGTATCCCGCCTCGGGCGCCTCACGTACGAGGCGGTTTCGCCGAGGTCGCGTCGATCGCGCCATAAGGAAGCGATGCCTTCGAGTGTGGTGATACGCTGGTCGATATCGCCGGAACCGAATGCGCGCGCGACCGCCTCGCGGACGAGGTCCGAAACCGTGCGCCCCTGTTGCTCAGCGAGTGCCCGAAGGCGCCTTTGAACGTCAGCGTGCGGCGGCTGAACGAGGGCCTTCAGTCGGGTCAGCAGTGCTCCTGCAGGAGACCCGCCTCGTTGCCTCCCCCGTTGGTCCGACCTATGATCGAGCATGTCGCCACTCCCCAGGCGCCGGATCCACGCGCTGGTGACGCCGTTCCTCCTCGCGCTGGGCACCACGACCGCTCCCGCAGCGACTGCGGCAGCGCAGGCCGTTCGAGTCGTCGTCCTCGATTCCGCGCAGCGGCGGCCGCTGCGCGACGTTCTCATCTCGCTCCTCGACTCGGCCGCCGATCTGATCTCGATGAAGAGGAGCGATCGCGACGGGCGCGCGTGGCTCGCCGCGCCAACGGCGGGGCACTACGCCGTTCGCGTTCAGCTGATCGGACGGCAGTCCGTTGTGAGTAACTGGCTGGCGCTCACCAACACTGATTCCGTCGAGCTTACTTTCCTGCTTGCGCGAGCGATCCCGATGTTGTCACCCGTCGTGATCAAAGCACAACGAGACTCGATCACGCCTCTCTTGCCGCCCGGAATCAACGCGAAGGCCATCGCGGGACGGGTGATCGTCCCGGCCGAAGTCGCGGCGCATGCGATGGGCGCGCGTGACTATGTCGACATCCTGGGATCGGTGGGCGTCGCGGGCCTTACCATAGCCAGCTGGCGCGATGCGATGCAGCAGGAGCGGCGTTGCATCGCGAACCTTCGCTCGATCAGCCGCCGGGTCTGCGCGCGCGTGTTCGTGAACAACATGCGCGCCGATCCGCTCAGCGCGATGGACCTGGCGTCACCGGAGAACCTCGACTTCGCCATCTGGCTCCGTCCCGAGGACGCCGGCGTTCTCTACGGCACCGCAAGAGCTGGCGAGGACGCGAGCGTCCTGCTGCTCTTCACGAAGGACTGGCGCCGAACGCATACACCGCGACCGCCCGAGTGAAGTGAGTTGCGAGGTGCGAGTTGCGAGTTGCGAGGAAGACCGCGCTCACAACTCTCAACTTTCAACTATTTCACGATGTGATACTCCGACTGCCGCCGGATCGCCCACCTCGGCTTCCCGTCGGCGCCGACGATGAAATCCTCTTCCTGCGACACGCGCACCGGCTGCCCATTCCACTCCGGCACCGGAGTCGTCACCTGCAGCTCGGCCGAAAACCACATGCTGGGAATCACCTTCGCGTCGCCGCGACCAGGCACTCCTTCCTGGTAATCCCAGAGGCCGATCAGTGGACCGGCGCCATGGCCGTTCATCCCGATCGGATGTGAGTACATCGTGCCGTCGAGCCGCTCGGCCTTCAGCTTCGCCAGCGTCGACGCCAGAATCTCGTTCCCGGTGCGCCCCGGCCGAACTTCCTCGAACAGGATATCCTGGAAGCGATTCGCGTTGCGCAGTGCGGTCTTCAATCCCGCCGGCGCGTCCGCCTCCCCATCGCGCAGTACGTACGCCATGTGCTGGGTGTCCGTATTGAGCCGGAGCGCGGTGATCCCCACATCGCAGTGGAGCACATCGCCCTTCTGTATGATCGGATCCTCGCCCAACTGCTCGCCAGTCACGCCACGCCGCTGCACGTCGATCGACGGCTGGAACCAGGTCCCAAGCCCGAGGTCGTTCACCTGCTGGCGCCACCACCAGACCAGGTCACTGGTGCGTGTCACGCCAGGCTTGATCACTTCCCCCGAGTACATCCGGCCGATCAGCTGCCAGACCAGCGCCTGCAGCTTTCCGTAGAAGGCCTCTTCCTCCGGCAAGCGCGCGGCGATGAACTCCACCGGCAACGCCTCGGCCCGCGTGAACCGCGAGGTCCACTCCGTTCCAAGGGACAAGGCCATTCCTTCGATCTCGCCTGACGAGAGCCCGTCCGAGAAGGCAAAGATCCGCGACGTGTTGATCCCGATGACCTTCGGGTTTCGTTGCGCGATCACGTCCTTCAGCACCTGCCACTGGGCGTCACCCCATAACTCGGCCTGGCGGCCCCCTACCGCGGCGTCCACGGCGCGAGTGGAGCGCACGGCTTCATACAGCCCGCCCTGCGACGTGCCGCCGAGGGCGATGCGCTCCACGCACGATCCGTCACCGGGGTCGGTGCGCTGGCTGGCCGCGCATTTGTCGAAGAAGACGTAGATCGTCCGGCGCCGCGCCGCAAACGTAGTCGGCGACACCAGCGAGTTGAACGTCGGGTCCTCGTTGTACTCGCGCATCGGGATGACCCACATGTCGATCCCGTGCTTTCGCATCAGTCCGGGGAGAATGGTCTTGAGTCGCTTCTCGAGCCACGACTGTTGCAGCGTCGCCTGTTCGCGCAACGTTCCAAACGGCCGTGTCTGTGCGGTTGCTACGCTCGAAAAGCCGACAACCGCCGCAACGAGGTACTTCATGGCTCTCAGCGTGGTCATTCTCGTGACTCCTGATGGGGCCTGGGGTCTGGGGCGGGCCTGATGCCTGATGCCTGATGCCTCGCTGTTTGTACAACCCCAGCGCCCGCTACGCCAGTAGTGTCCTGCCCGGTGTCACCCGACGGATCTTTCACGACAACGGTGTATTTCTTGGATAGGGAGGTGGTGAACCTGCCAGGCACACCTGTGAGGGTTGCATGACGAACGGGCACGTCCGTAGTGAAGTGCGGCGCAATTCCCGAGGAAAGAACGCTGTTCTGGTCGCCATCTTCCTGGCGCTGGCCGGCAATCTCATCCTCGTAACCCGCTATTTCCGATACAAGGAGGAGACGGCCCGCCTTCGTGCCGGCATGACGACCGCGCAGCGTGAGCGCGCCGATGTGGTGGTGGCTGCTGAACGACATCGCCTCCGCGTTGAATTCGAGCTGATCCGTCGTCAGGCGCGCGGCGACCGGCAACTCCATCTGGCCGTCAACGTCGACAGCGGCCGCATGGTGCTCGAGCGCGACGGCGTGGTCCTCCGCGACATGAGCGTGCGGATCGGTCCGGAACGCCTTCCGGGAGCGCGCGGCGACTCGGCGATCCTGGTGAACGCGCTGGGACAGCGGACCATCGAGCGGGTGTTGACCGGGAGCGACGCGTGGGAATTGCCCTCCACGGTCTTCGCCGAGCGCGGACACCCTGTTCCCGACAATCTCAGAGTCCGTGGAGCGTTAGGCGAGGACGCGATCGTCCTCGATGATGGAACGGTCGTGTATGCCGTACCGTATTCAGGCCCGCTGGCGGACAGCTCGTACGTGCTGCCTGGATCAGTTCAGCTCGCGGCGGCAGACCTCAAGGCGCTCTCGGCGAATATCCGCCCGGGAATGGCGGTCTACTTCTACAAGTGAGGACCGAAAGAGTGAGGAGCACGAAGAGGCTTGAACGACAGGGGCGCGCGTTGGGCGTCGCGGTGGCGATCCTGGTCGCCGTGGGCGCGACGGCGCTCATGGGCTCCGCCACCATCGACGCCAGGTTCGAGCGTGACGTCTCGCGCATCGTCTACAACGACAACCTTGAATTGCTGGAGAGCCTGCGGCGCCACGCCGGCGCGGCGGACGATTCGATGCTGGCGTTGCTCGAAGCGTCCGAGGAACCATCGCCTCCGGGCGCGATCATCATCAGCGTTACCGACAACCGGCTGTGGTATCGCGTGGATGACAGCGTGGTCTTCGAGACGCGAGTAGCCACCGGGAGCGGGAGAGTCCTGGAAAAAGGTCCCGGCGGGTCAACCTGGAAGTTCGAGACGCCGCGCGGACGATTGAAGGTGCTCGACAAGGACGAGGATCCTTCATGGGTCCCGCCCGACTGGCACTTCGTCGAACAGGCGAAGAAGCGCGGCCTGCGCCTGACGAAACTGATGCGCGGACAGTCAGTCGACGCCGGGAACGGAAGCGAGATCACGGTCGTCGGCAACGACGTCGTACGTCGGTCTCCCGATGGCGACGTGACGCCGCTCGATGCCTCGGATGGCCGCGAAATCGTCGTCGAGGGACAACTCATCGTGCCGCCCTACGGGACCAATCAGCGACGCTACAAGGGAGTGCTGGGCACGCACCGCCTCATTCTGGGAAATGGCTACGCAATCCACGGAACCAACGTGCCGACGTCGATCGGGCAGTCCGTGAGCCACGGCTGCGTGCGACTGCTGAACGAGGACATTGCTCACCTGTACGAAATCGTCCCGGTCGGGACACCGGTGTACATCTACTGAGCGAAGCTGAGTTGTTAGTGGTGGGTGCCAGGGCGATTTACTGGAACTGGGGCTGGCGCTGAACACTGGTGCTGGTGCACCCGGCACCGGCTCCAGTCGCAGCAAATCGCTCCAGAACCCAGTCCTGACAACTCAGCGGGCGCGTTTATCAGGGATTTCCCAATACCAGCTCGAGCCCGTTTCAGGCAGTTTTCACCCCGTTATCGGGACGCGCCTTAACCGATTGGTCGGATGCGCGTCTCCTTCTTCCGGCAGGTGCGCCGCGCGATCGGCGAGATGCCAATACCGTCTCTCCATCCGCAGAAGCGCGCCCGATGCGAATCTCCCTGAGTCGGCAATTCCGGCGGCTGCCCTTCATCGCGGCGATCCTCGCGGTGACCGTGGCCACAGCACCCAGGTCCGCGCTCTCAGCTGACGCTGTGCGGCCCGCGGCACGTGATTCGGTTCCCCGCCCTGCTCCATGGAATCGGGACACGCTCACCGGCCGAAGTGGGAAGCTGTGGCTGAAGCTCGTCGCGTCGAAGCCGAGCGACAGCACGGGCATTCTGGCCCGGCTGTTCGGCGACAGCGCCGTGCGGCATCCCGGTGTTTACGTCGCGCGCGACAGCGCCAGGGCGGGTGAGTTCACGTTCGTGAACCTCGTTCCCTTTGCCGCGAAAAAGAAGGGAATGCTGGGCGGGTATCGGATGGGCTCCTGGCCCGCGGAAAAGCACTCCGTGTCGCAGCAATACGGCAATCCTGATGGCTTTATCCAGGTCACCCCGGAAAACCAGAACACCAGGATCTCCGAGCATTTCCGGCTGCGCGATTTCCTGACGAAGGATCAGGCGTCCGTCTGGCCGAAGTACCTGGTGCTGCGCGAAGGACTGATCGACAAGCTCGAGCTGGTAATCGGCGCGCTCGGCACGCGCGGCGTGAACGTGGCTCGCATGTCAGTCATGTCCGGGTTCCGGACGCCCCAGTACAACGAACGCGGCGTCGGCGCCGGCGGCCGGGCGCAGAACAGCAGGCACCAGTACGGTGATGCGGCGGACGTGTTCGTCGACAACGATGGCGACGGCGGGATGGACGACCTGAACGGGGACGGCCGCGTGAATACGAGCGATGCCCGCTACCTGGCGCTGGTCGTGGAACAGGTCGAGCAACAGCATCCCGAACTCATCGGCGGCGTGGGCGTGTATCCCGCGACCAGCGCGCACGGTCCGTTTGTCCACGTGGACGTGAGGGGGGCGAAGGCACGTTGGTAGCGAGCAGCGATCAGCGAGCAGCGATCAGCGAGCAGCGAGCAGCGATCGCTTGTCGCCAGCTACGCGATTCTTTCCCCCGTCCGCCGCCGACCTTCCGGCGTCTCTTCACCCAGCGTCACGCGGGCCATCTGAACCACCGCGGCGAGGACGAGCGCGAAGACAACGATCGAGGAAACACGCCAGGTGAATACGCTGGCGACGATGCCGGGCCAGTCGGCAAACGCGGCTCTGGCCGAGCCTAGCGGCTCGCGATGAATCGCGATCAGCCCCAGACTCGTGAGGGATTCGGCTGCCGCCTCGATCAGCGCAAAGAGCGGCGCGCGCCAGACCCACCGGCGCACGGTGAAGTTGCCCAGGTGGAGGGTGACCATCCCGAACAACACGACAAAGCCGATGGCGAAGGTGACGCCGAGGAAGAAGACGTTGGCGCCAGCCAGGGAGAGGGCCAGCGCGCGATAGACCCGCAGCACGACAGCCGTGACCACAGCCATCTCCACGACCGAATACGAGAACCGCCGGAAGGCGCGGGTCTCGTCCAGCTTGAAGCTTGCCGTCTTGACGGGGAAGAAGGCTGGCATGTCGGTCGAGTCATCGGTGCGTGCTGCTTACTGCTTGCTGGGAGGGCATAGCCCTCGTTGAGACTTAACCGAGCGCTGATGGGCAACGGTGTGATCTACGGCACGGTCAATCGGGCAGCCAGCCATGCCGCGCTTTCAGCCGCATGACGCCGCCAGTAGTCCCAGCTGTGTGACCCAGCGTACTCCCTGTACAGCAACTGACCCCCGGAAGCGCCGAGGGCGTCACGGAAGGCCCGGCTCTGGGGCAGGAGGAAGTCTTCCGTCCCGCAATCCACGTACAGCCCCGGCATCAGTTCCGGGCGGGCCCTGAGGAGGCGCGCCACGAGCATCGCCGGATCGCGTGCCGCCCAGGACGCACTGTCCTTGCCGAACACGGGCTCCTGCAGGGCCGAAAGCCACGCTGGATACGACGCCCGCAGCGAATCGAGGTCGAATCGGCCTCGTGGAACCGGAGCTCGGCCACCACCGCGTGCCGGCGAAAGCACGCCCGAATGACTGGCTGCCGCGGAGAACACGTCGGGATACGTCACGGCCAGCGCAACGGCCCCATAGCCACCCATGGAGAGCCCGGCCACGCCGCGATGGCGGCGGTCGGCGAGCGTGCGGTAGCGTTGATCGACGAAGGCCACCAGGTCACGAGCGATGTACTCGTCGTAATGCGGCCACGGCACGCAGTACGAATCGGCCGGCTCCGCGTTAGGCGGACGGTTGCGACGACAGGCGGGCCAGTCGCCGAGGTAGTTCCAGGTGGTGTAGAAGCCGTCATCGCCGTCGGGCATCACGACGATCATCTCGGGAGCGCCCGCGGCGACGAGTGAATCGAGCGTGCGCGCCAGGCGACCGGCGTTCAGCCAGTTGGTCTCATCGCCCGCGGCGCCGTGCAGGTAGAACGCGACCGGGTAGCGCTTCTGCGGCTGTGCGGCGTACGACGGCGGCAGCCAGATCATCACGCGCTTCCGAATGCCCAGCGATTGGGACCAGAAGGTATCCGCTGAGACAGAACCGGCTGCTTGCTGCTTACCGCTTGCTGCACCAGCTGCGCGCTGGGGCTGGGGCTGGGGCTGGGGCTGGGGCGCGCCTGCGAATATGAGCGCGCCAGTCAGCAAGATTGAACGCCCGGCCCACGGCGGCCGTGTCACCCTGTCCACCATCTCACGTCTGCCATCCGCCATCCGCCATCCGCCATCCGCCATCCGCCTTACGCCATCTCACTTCTGCCTGGCCAGGCACTCGATCTCTACGCGCGCGTTCAGCGCCAGTCCGGTCGATCCAAATGCACTCCGCGCCGGCTTGTGATTCGGGAAGAACGTCGTGTACACCTCGTTCATGGCATCCCACTCCTTCATGTCCGCCATGAACACCGTGCACTTGAAAACGTGCTCCATCGACGATCCCGATTTATCCAGCACGTCCTTGATGTTCAGCATCGTCTGGCGCGTCTCGGCCTGGATGCCGCCCGGCACCACTCCGCCCTGTGCGCTGGCGGCCGTTCCGATCTGTCCGGCGAGGTAGAGGATGTCACCTACCTGCACCGCCGGCGTGAACGGACGCGTCGGCCGCCCGTAGGGCATATGGTAGGTGATCCCGTTCACCGTTTCCTTCAGGGCGCCGCCCTGCGAGACGGTAGAAGCAGCGGCCGTCTCTACAGAAGGCGACGCGGCCGAACGAGCCAACCAGAACAGGAGCGCGGCAGCAAGGAGGAACGCGGCGACGAGTTTGCGGAGAGACATGGAGGCGTCCTGTGGGGGATGCGCTATGTTGGCGCGGAGCTGGGATTCGCGGTAGTGGGGCACCTTGTACCGTTGGCGGGTTGCGGGTATCGCAGCGCCAAGCCTCAGTCGTCATCGACCGGCACTACCCGCGACCCGCGACCCGCCACCCTCCATCGCTTTCGCATCAGCGGATGCGATGGAATATCCGCCCCCACCTGATGTCCGTGATCATGGGCAGTGGCCGATCCGAATCATCCTGGTTCCACGAGTAGTACACGAACATTGGCCGGCCCCGGAAGTTTTCACGGGGGACGATGCCCCAGTACCGGCTGTCCTTCGACTGGTACCGGTTGTCACCCATCATGAAGTAGTACCGAGGCGGAATGACGAGCGGGCCCCAGTTGTCATGCGTGGGCTGTTCCGGCGCGGGACCAAAGCGCGACTCCTTGAGCGAATACTGCTTCTGCCAGTCGAAGAGGAACGAGACCTCATCGGGATCGCCGGGAGGGCTCTGGTCACCGTACCCCTGCTTCTGCTCGACCCCGTTCACGAACAGCCGGGCGCTGCGCATGTAGAGCGTGTCGCCCGGAAGACCGATGATTCGCTTCACGAGCGTGGGCGTTGGATCCTCGGGCTGGTCCACCTGATTGGGAGACACGAAGACGGCGATGTCGTACCGCTTGGGCTCGGAGTAGCCCGGCAGGTTTATGCCCGTGAAGGGAATGTGCGGACCGTAGACCAGCTTGTTCACGAAGAGCCAGTCACCAACCAGCAACGCCGGCACCATGCTGGGCGACGGAATGCGGTACGCTTCGACCAGGAACGTGCGCAGGAAGAGAAACAGGAGGACGGCGCCGCCAATTCCCTTGATGTTGTCCCAGAGAGCGCCCGGTCGCTTTGCGCCGGACTTTCCTTCCCGGACGGCCGCGACCGCGCTCTTGGCCTTCGGCTGCACTGGTGCCTTTGCCTTTTTCTTCTTGGTCGAAGCCATCGTCAGGGCAAAGGGCAAGGGGCAAGGGGCAAAGCTGGAGCGGTGAATCTAACTACGCCCTCGGCCCGGCCTTGTTGCAGGGGGACGAGGTACCCGGACGCAACAAGGCGCGCCCGGGTGGACGCGCCTATTGAAGCTGCGTGCAGGTGCTGGTGCTGGTGCTGGTTGCTGCTTACTGCTGTCAGCTCAGGTGCCTGCTCACCAGCTTGGTCATCTCGAACATGGACACCTGACTGCGGCCGCCGAAGACCACCTTGAGGTTGGCATCGGCGTTGATCATGCGGCGATTCTTCGCGTCCTGGAGCTTGTACTTCTTGATGTAGTCCCAGATGGACTTGGCGACCTGCGAGCGCGGGCGTGCTTTCGGGCCGATCACCGCAGCCAGCGCGGGGCTTGGCGTCACTGGCTTCATGAACGCCGGATTCGGCTTCCGCTTCGCCTTCTTCTTCGCCGGAGCCTTTTTCATCGCCTTCTTCTTCGGCTTCGCGGCCTTCTTCTTGGCCTTTTTCTTCGCCGCCATCATGGTTCTCCTGGGCTTTTGGGTCGTCACGCCGGTATGTGTGCAGCTTCGTTTCCGACGCGCAAAAGCTAAAGTGACCCGGGCGTCGCGCAATAGGGAATTCGTTTTTTCCCTAGTGCCGTTCCAAGTATCTCAGCCTGATACGGCTCACTGGTCGGAACGGTGCGAGTGCCGGAAGCAACTTGGAACGGCACTAGCATTGGCGCGTAAGAATCGCTTCTGATGATCAACCAGCGCTTCGCGCCCGGCCCAGCGACTCCCGCCGATGACGCCAGGCGTGCCACGCGGATTTCATCTCACCGGTCCACTCGGGAACGATCAGCGAGATGGCGACATACTCGGCCGCCACCGCCAGCTCGACGAACGCCGCGAGGCGGAAAGGCAGTGGGGTAATCCCGGTGAACAGCAGAACGGCCCCTACGGCGAGCAGCACGCCGGACGACTTGGCCGACACCGTGTGATAGCCCAGGAGACGCCTGAATCGGAGCAGGCCCCAGGCGTTAGGTATGACCAGCGCGGCCAGCACGAGCGCGAAATAGCCGGCCTCCTCCCGCATGGTATCGGGCCACAGGAGGGTGGCCCCGGCAAACGACACCAGGGCGATGAGCAGATCGGCCCAACTGTCGAGCAGGCGTCCGGTCTCCGACGAGGCGCCCAGGCGTCGGGCGAGAGCGCCATCCAGCACGTCACTCAACAGCGCGGCAATCGCCAGCCAGAGGAAGAACCGCTCCTTTCCCATGGCCGCCAGCACCATCAGCACTGGCGCCGAGCACAGACGGAAGACCGTGAGCGCGGTCGGGATGGACCGCACAGACGTCGAGAGACGGGACTGGTTCACTGCAGGCGAAGAATGGTCATGCCGATCAACGGCGGCGCCGTGCCACCAGTGACCGAGCGGATCGCCAGCGCCTGTGGCCCAGCCTGCGTCCCTGAGAGCTCCCAGGCGGCAAAGCCGCCGCCGCGAAGACCCACGTCGGATTGCGATGTGTTGAAGTTGCCGAAGGAGACGCTCCGCACCTGCAGCGGCCACGGGAGGGGGTACGCCTTCGTTCCACCATCGAACAGGTTGTCGCTCATGTTCTGGAAGAGGTCACGACTGTTCCAGCTCGCCAGCCGCAGCCTGGGATCGGTGAGGTTCACGCCCGGATAGTTGTCGACCGTGGAGGCGAGCGAGAACATGCCCAGCAACTCGGAGAAGGGCCTGCCGCTCTTCGAAGCCACGTTGGCGACGCCGTGATCGTTCTGCACCTGGACGATCGAGCCAAGGAACGCTGGCTCGCTCTGACCGTAGGTGTCCGTCACGTATCGCATGAACGACCAGGAGCTCCCGTAGATCACGGGATCGATCGGCCCGAAGGGATCATCGAGGATCGACTTGAACTCGAGCGACCCGTAGTGGTTATAGAGGAATCCGAAGTGGTGGAGGATTCCCTCAGCGGGATCGGCACACCCTCCACCCACCGGCGCATAGTCGCAGTTCGGTCCATCGGCCCACGCGATATCCTGCTTCACGCCCCGGGAGTACATGTTGCGCGCCCAGATCTCGCTGGCCTGCTGCGCCGTTGCCTCTTCGAGCCAGGTCTCTTCCAGCTCTGAGGCCTCGTAGAAATACCGCCAGGCGTACGAGTCGATGTGCTTTGCTTCGTGGATCAGCGTCCCTCGAATGAGCCGGCGCCAGAACGAGATCGACCAACCGGCGGTGGGATCCGGGACCAGGGCGTAGAACGCCTCACCCTCATTGCTCGACGGGCAGGCCGGAACAACGGTGCCATCCGGCAGCGTAATGGCCACGCGGGGGAAGAAGTCGCACAGCGTGACGAAGCCGAGGATCTGGTTCGACACGCCGTTGATGGTGTAGGCGTTCACGCGCGGCGAGAACAGCGCCAGCATGCGCCCATTGTTGTCCAGCGCCGAGTCCACCACGAGCGGGTCGCCGAAGACCAGCAACTGGTCGTACATCACCTGGTCGAATTCCTGTCCCAGCTTCACGTATTCGTCGTCCATGGTTCCGGCGAGCGGTGACGCGGCGTCCTCGAGGATGACCATCTTCGTGCCCGAATACACGACCTTGAACGTGACCTCGTCGTAGGTGCTCGCCGAAGAGAGCGTGCGTCGCATCCGATACTGCAACTGCTGGCCCACCGCCGGCGGTTCTATCGCAGCGACGTTCAATGCGACACCGCCACTCCCCGCCTTGAGACGGGCGCGCTGGCGCAGGTGAGGATTCCCAAGCTGTCTGGCGAGCTCTCGGTCCTGCCGCATGAACGCAGAGTGAGCGCGCAGGTGACGCGTGGTGGGGTCGTCAGGCAGGACGGTGCGGGGAGCGATCGCGGCGGCCACCTGTGGCTGAGCGGTGGCCGTGAAGGCACTCGCGGTCGTCTGTCCCGACCCCGTCAGCCGGAACGAGGTGCGCACGCCGGCGTTGCTCGCGTAGTTGAACGCCGTGATCAGGTATTTCCCGTCCGTACCGGCAAACTCGTTGCAGACCAGGTCCGCGTCCGCGGTCAGCAGGAGCGACTCGCCGACGGCGAGTGAGCGGTCGGACGCGACGCGGAGTTGCATCGTGGTGAAGGCCGTGTCGCCGTTCGCCACGAGTGCGACCTGGGCCGGTCCCGTCGCCGTGCACGGGAGTTCGGTCTTCGCGGGCACCGTGAACGTCAGCGACGTGCCCGTGGCGGCAGTGACTACGCCAGCCGCGCCGTTCACGAGTACCTGATTGTCACCAACCGTCTCGCCAAAGTTGACCCCGGTCAACGTGCCGCTTCCTCCGGGAACGAGCGTGGCTGACGACGCCCCCGTGATGGAGGGCGTGACGAGACTCTGCACGCGGAGGTTCAGCGAGTCGGTTCTTCCCTCGGTCGATGCGCGGATGTAGACGTTCCCCGGCGAGACGCCCGTGACCACCCCACCCTGTGTCACCGTAGCGCGCGCGGCATTCGCCGAGGCCCACGTCACTGTGTGCCCGGTCAACGGCTGTCCGATCGCGTTCTGCGGTTGTGCGGCGAGCGTTACCGTTTCACCCTGTCGCACAATGGGGTTGGTGGGCGTGATGGCGATGAAGAAGACCGGAATCGGCGTGACCGTCAGCGCGAGGTTGCCCGGCACCCCATCGACCGTTGCCGTGACCGTCACGGGACCAGGGGACGCGGCAGTGACGAGGCCATTCGTGCTGACTGTGGCAACCGAGGAGCTGCTCGTCGAGTAGGTGACCGTCTTTCCGCCCAGTTGCGAGCTGGAGGCGTCGTAGTAGCGCACGGTCACCTGCATGTTCTGGCCGACTTCCATCGTGGGACTCGGCGCCGAAACGTCGACCCGCGCCACTTTGCCGGGCGGCGTCGTTGTCCCGCCACCATCTCCGCCACCGCCGCACGAAGCGGCCACGACGACGACGGCAGCGAGCGCGAGGGCGGGCGGAAGGCGGGTGGCGATGCGCGATCGAAACATTCAGATACCCCAGGGAGAGAAGGCGAGGGGGGCTGACCGCAAACTAAGAGAAGAGATGGCGGATGTGGGATGGCGGATGTGGGATGACGCCTGTCACGAACAGCACCCTTACACGGGTTGGATCGCGTGTCGTCACGGGCGTAACTTTGACGAGCGCACTGGAGCCGCGTTTCCGGCGCCGCGCAGGTTTCGACGACTTTCTCGAGGTTACCCCGAGGTTACCCATGAGCGCCCCCGTAGCCGAGCCGACCTCACGGCCGGTCCCCCAGCCCCAGTCCACCGTGACCAGCCCCGCAGCAGCGCCTGGCCTCGTGCCATTCAACGGCATTCGCCGCGTTCCGGTGGCCGTCAACGAACCAGTGCGTTCGTATGCGCCGGGATCGCCTGAGCGAGCATCGCTCAAGGCGCGACTCGCGTCGATGTCGGCGGAGCGCATCGAGATCCCGATCATCATCGGGGGCGAGGAATTCCGTACCGGTGAGATTGCCCAGGCCGTGATGCCGCATCACCACGGTCACGTGCTGGCCGACTGGCACAAGGCGACGCAGAAGCATGTCGAGATGGCGATCGCGGCGGCGCGGAAGGCGCAGGTGGAGTGGGCCAACTGGCCGTGGGAGGATCGCGCCGCGGTGTTTCTTCGCGCGGCGGAGCTGCTGGCGACGACATGGCGCGACACCGTGAACGCGGCGACCATGCTGGGCCAATCGAAGACGGCCTTCCAGGCCGAGATCGACGCGGCGTGCGAACTGGTCGACTTCTGGCGCTTCAACGTTCAATACGCGCAGGAGATCTACGCTGAACAACCGACCTCCAGTCCGGGCGTGTGGAACATGTCGGACTATCGCGCGCTCGAAGGTTTCGTCTACGCGATCACGCCGTTCAACTTCACCGCGATCGGTGGAAACCTGCCGACGTCTCCGGCGCTCATGGGGAATGTCGCCGTCTGGAAGCCGGCGTCGAGCGCGATGCTCTCGGCGTACTACCTGATGAAGCTGCTGCAGGAAGCGGGTTTGCCGCCGGGCGTGGTGAACTTCGTCCCGGGCGATGCGGTGAAGATCAGCGACGCCGTGCTGTCGCATCGCGATCTGGCCGGTGTGCATTTCACGGGGAGCACGAGCGTCTTCAACAGCATGTGGAAGACGATTGGTGCGACTATGGGACGGTACCGCACGTATCCGCGGATCGTCGGCGAGACGGGCGGCAAGGACTTCATCATTGCGCATCCGTCGGCGGATCCGCAGGCCCTCGCGGTGGCGATTGCGCGCGGTGGATTCGAGTACCAGGGGCAGAAGTGCAGCGCGGCCAGCCGGGTGTACATTCCCCGTTCTTTGTGGAGCGACGTGCGCGAGCGCACCGTCGCCATCATGAGCGAGATTCAGATGGGTGACGTGCGCGATTTCCGGAACTTCATGGGCGCGGTGATCGACCGGAAGGCGTTCGACAAGATCAGCGAGTACCTGGCGGACGCGAAACAGAACGCGCGCGTCATCGCCGGCGGCAACGCGAAGGGCGACACGGGCTACTTCATCGAACCGACGCTCATCGAAGCGCCCTCGGCGGACTACCGGCTGCTCTGCGAGGAGATCTTCGGACCGGTGGTGACCGTCTGGGTCTACGACGACGCCAGGTGGAGTGAGACGTTAGGCGTGGTGGACCAGACCTCGCCATACGCATTGACCGGCGCCGTGTTTTCGCGGGACCGGAACGCGGCGCGCGAGGCGCTGGGCGCCCTGCGCAACGCGGCCGGCAATTTCTACATCAACGACAAGCCGACGGGCGCGGTGGTCGGGCAGCAGCCGTTTGGTGGAGCCCGCGCGTCGGGCACGAACGACAAGGCGGGCTCGAAGTGGAACCTGATGCGCTGGGTGAGCCCGAGGAGCGTGAAGGAGACGCTGGTTCCGCCGACGGACTATCGGTACCCGTTCCTTGGCGCAGAATAGGAGTCCGAGGTCAGAGGTCAGAGGTCCGAGCCAAAACCCCCGGCCTCCCTCGGACCTCTGACCTCTGACCTCTGACCTCGATGCGTTTTTTCACTGCCGACGTCTTCACGTCCACCCGCTTCGGCGGCAACCAGCTCGCCGTGCTTCCCGACGCTCGCGGGCTGACCGACGAGCAGATGCTCGCCATTGCGCGCGAGTTCAACTACTCCGAATCGACGTTCGTCTTTCCGCCTGACGATCCGGAGCACACGCGTCGCGTGCGGATCTTCACGCCGGGTGGCGAAGTGCCGTTTGCCGGCCACCCCACGGTAGGCACGGCGTTCGTGCTGGCGGCGATCGGCGAAGTGCCGCTCACCGGCGCGGAAACGCGGATCGTGCTCGAGGAGAGAGTCGGGCCCGTCCCGGTGGTCATTCGTGCGCGCCAGGGCCAACCGGAGTTCTGCCAGTTCTCGGTGGCCAGGCTGCCCGAGGTGGGACCGCCGCTTCCTTCGCGTGCGGCGATCGCCGAATCGCTGTCGCTGAACGAAGAGGACCTGCTCGATGGCGCCTGGCACCCGCAGGTCGTGTCGTGCGGCCTGCCGTTCGCCTTCGTGCCGGTCCGTGACCGTGGCGCCGTGGCGCGGTCCCGCATCCGGCTCGACCGCTGGGAGGAACACCTGTCACGAACGGACGGCGAGGCGGTGATGATCTTCGCGATGGATGCCGAGCAGGCCGGCCATGACGTCCGCGCCCGCATGTTCGCGCCGGGCTTCAGCGTCCCCGAGGATCCCGCGACCGGTTCCGCCTGCGCGGCGTTAGGCGGCTACCTCGCGGCCCGCTCCAGGCAGGAGGGCACGCTGCGCTGGGTGGTGGAGCAGGGTTACGAGATGGGTCGGCCGAGCCTGATCGAGGTGGAGGCGGACAAGAGCGGCGACGCGATCACCGCCGTCCGTGTCGGCGGGTCGAGCGTACTGGTGTGCGAGGGAAGGATGCGCGTCGGGTAACGGGCAGCGGGTGGCGGGTCGGCATTCTCCAGGCGCAGACCCGCTACCCGCGACCCGCAACCCGCCTGCGCCAGAAGGCATACGACGGCGCGCCGGCGAACACCATCGCCAGACCGATGGCGGCGACGCGCGGCTGGGCGACGATGGTGTTGAACACCAGCGCCACAGCGGCCGCGATGAAGAGCAACGGGGTCCACGGATACCCCGGCACCCGATACGGGCGTGGCGCATCGGGCCGCTTCCGGCGCAGCACGATCACCGCCGCCGCGCCTAACGCGTAAAAGATCCAGCCGACGAAGATCACGTAGGCGAGCAGCTGGTCGAACGTGCCGCTCAGCGCGAGCAGCCCCGACCACACGCAGAGCGCCACGATCGACACGGCGGGCGTGCCGAAGCCGGGGTGAATGCGCCCGAACCGGGCGAAGAAGACGCCATCCCGCGCCATCGTGAAGTAGGCGCGGGGCAGCGTGATGGCCACCGCCAGCGCGGCACTGCACATCGAAACGATGATGGCCGCCGCGATCGCGCTCCCCGCCCACGGCCCGAGCACGGTGGTCATGGCGTCCGCGGCGACTCGCTCCGACGAGGCCACCCGCGACGGCCCAAGCGCAGCCAGATACCCGACGTTCGCCAGCAGGTAGACGAGGATGATCCCGGCCGTTCCCAAACCGATCGCGCGAGGCAGCGAACGCTTCGGGTCGATCGACTCGCCAGCGGCAAATGTCACGTACTGCCATCCCTCGTACGCCCACAGTACCGAGATCATCGCGGTGCCGGCGGCGGAGAACAGCGAGACTGTTCCCTGGGAGACCTGGGCTGGCATTGGCGCGCCACCCGTTCCCATGGCCAGGAGCACGACACTCATCACGATGACGGCGAACAGCTTGACGACAGTGCCCCAATTCTGCACCGAGGCGCTGCCGCGCATGCCGCGCACGGTGATCAGTCCAATGCCGGCGATCAGGACCAGCGCCACGGCTCGGCTCGCGCCCTGGCTCAGCGTGACGAATTGCCCGAGGTAACCCGTTGCGGCCACCACCAGCGCCGAGATGGTCCCGCCGCCAATCCCGAAGAACAGCGTCCATCCGAACAGGAATGCCGGAAACTGACCGAACGAATCACGCACATACGAGTAGAGTCCACCGGCTCCCTCATCCATCGCGCCCAGTTCGGCGTAGGCGAGCGCGCCGAACAGCGACAGGATGCCGCCCACGACCCACACCGTCAGGGCGACGTTCACGGAGCCCGATTGGCGCAGGACCGTCGAGGGAACGATGAAGATGCCGGACCCGATCACGTTCCCGATCACGAGAAGCGTGAGGTCCCACGTGCCGAGCGTCCTTCTGAGACTTGTCACGCTCAAAGCGGGTGAGTCGTGAATCGTGAATCGTGAATCGTCACGTCGGCTTCGGTCGCGGCCCTGCCAGGATCCACGATTCACTATTCACGATTCACGCCTTGCCTTCCTTCGGCCTGACGAACGCCTTGGCGAAGAAGAAGCAGACGAGGCCAATGACGAAGAAGTTGATCAGGTTCCCGATGATGTTGCCGACCAGCATTTTCGGCCCGTCAGCGCCCGCGGAGGTCAACGGGAGGTACCAGTCCTTCCAGGATCCACCCGTCGCCGCAGTGGCGAGGTTCACCACGGGCATGATGACGTCATCCACCACGGAAGTGACCAGCTTGTTCAACGCGAGGCCGAGGATGACCGCGATGGCAAGGCCGATGATGTTGTCCTTGATGAGGAACGCCTTGAACTCCTTCCACATGTTCGCGCCTCTCCGTGAGCGTGACGCGCAAACATATGCTCGCCACGGGCAGAGGGAACAAGCATGTGGCTTCAACTCTGACCTCTGACCTCTGACCTCGGACCTCCGTTCAGAATCTCGCCTCGAGATACAGGTCGAATCGATATCGCTTGCTCGGATAGATCCCGCGTGCCAGGTCGGCGCGCACGAGGCCGTCCATGAACGAGACGCCCACGCCCGCACCCGACATTGGACGGCCGGGGTGACTCCACAGGTCCCGCGGGCCCGCCCAGCCGATGTCGCCGAACACGACGCCGCGCGCGGCCGCGAGGCCGCGACCCAGTTCCAGTCGCGTGAGCCAGTAACTGTCACCGCCCTGCGTGCCCGGGCGCTGACCTCGCACGGTCTCGGTCCCGCCGAGCAGGAAGAGCCGCTGCACGGGCGCCTTGTCCGAGATGCCGGCGCCCAGCGTAAGTGACGCGGCGGTGCGCTGGCCAAAACCCCGCGAGATGGTAAGGTCGAGCGCGGCGCGCGTGTAGAGCTCCGCGTCCAGACTGTCCGCGGTCGGCGCGAACCAACCGCCTTCGAGCCGCAGCTCGCTGAACCCGCGCCAGCCCTGGGGATCGAGCCCGGCGCTGCGCACGTCGCGGATCGAAAGACCGGCCACGTTCCCACGCGTCGCGATGATGTTCTCGGCGAACTCGGTTCCAGTCCCCATCGCCCGCGCCAGGCTGAACCGCGCCGTCACGTCGGCTTCGCCCTGATGCTCGGCGAAGAATCGCGTGGTGAGGCTGCCGCCGGTGGTGGTCCGCGTCAGGTCGATACCGGCGCTGCGGAAATAGAAGCCGTCGTCGCGCCCGAAGAGGAGCGCGCCAATACCCGCGCCGAACGACAGCGGCGCCCCCCAGTCGCTGGCGACCGCCAGGCGCCGATAGCCGCCCAGGCGCCACGTCGTGCGGCCGTTGCTGCGCGCCATGCCCAGCTCCGCGTTAGGCGACCAGTCGCCGGTGCCGAGTCGTGCCGACCCGTCGATCGCGTAACCTTTCCCCAGGTCCGTCGACCCGGCGATTCCGGTCGAGAAGCCTTCGACACGGTTGTACCGGGTCTGACCCAGGCCATACTGCCACAGGATCGGCTGTGGCGCCCATCCGGACTGCAGCGAGAAATCCAGCGACTTCAGCAGCTCATCGCGCTCGGCCGTTCCGAACAGTTCTTCGCCGGGATCGTAGATCGAAGACGGGAGATCGGGCGAGTTGGCCAGCACGGTCGAATCGCACGGAACCCTGACCGCCATCCGCAGCGCACCTTCATGGCGATCCCAGTCCCGCGTGTACGAACCGGTTGCCGCGCACTCCTGCTTGCGCTGGCGAGCTCTCGTTTCCGCCCGCTCGGCCGCCGCTCGCGCGATGGCACGGTTCCTCGCTCGGCGCTCCTCGGCGGGCAGGTTTCGCCACGAACCTGTGTCGCCCGGGAACAGCGAGTCACGCAATGATTTTGCGGGCGGCGGCAGCGCGGGAAATGCCTCGGGCCCATTCACGCTCGCGTACGTGAAGGACTCTTCGATGCGCACGGGAACCCGCATGAAACCCGCCTGCGCATTGGCCATCGCATACTGTCTGCGCGGCAGCCAGAACCGGCCGCCGAAGAGTCCGTACTCGATCGTCACGGCCTCGAGGTTCGCTTTCAGCGGCGACATCATCCCTCGAACCCAACCCGGCACGTCGTCCTCTTCCTCCAGCTCGCGCAGTTCGTTCATGCCACCGCGACGCGACGAGTCCTGCTTCGACCGCTGCGACTCTTCCTTCGCAACCGCCCAGATGTCCATTGGCGCCGAGAATCGATACACCGCGCGCACGAGCTGGCCGCTCGACGCGTCGAACCAGAACGATCCCACGGACAATCGCCATTCGGGCCGCCGGGGTTCGACGCGCAACTCGCGCAGCGTTATCCGCGTGCGGTCGGGCATGGTGAAGATCAGCGAGTCTCCACTGCTGTAGCGGTAGTACGCTTCTGACCCGGTGGCGATCGGGTGGACAAGTTCCCGATCATCCACTTCAGCCCGGGAGACCCCCGACCCGCCGATCCACAATGCCTCGCGGCCCGGGTAGTACGGGACGGGCGACGTCATATCGGACTCGAAGTCCGCCGTCCCGCCGAACGACGGAGCGACCGCGCGCTCGCCGCTGATGTCCACCAGCGCGCCGCTGTTCCGCGTCCATCGCACTCGGGAAGCGACTTCGGTCCGGAACAGCAGGCGGTCCCGGCCGATGGCCCGGAAGCCAAGCCCGACGGAGATCCGCTGGTATGTCTTGGCATCGTACGATTGGAGGCTCGAATCCTGCCGCAGCCGCGCAATGCGCGCGCGGTACAGCAGCTCGCGAGCCCCGTCGTCGGCGAAGGCCGTGCGCTCGAGTTCGGGAGTCACCGAGTCGCGACGCGGGGGCCGTCGGTCCCTGGACGAGCTTCGGATGGACTCCTCGATCACCACCGCCAGGGAATCGCGCTGTCGCTGCTTCAGGCTGTCCTCCCGGGTTTGCACCCGGACGGTGACCTGGAGGGCGAGGGACAACGTGACGACGGCCAGCATGAAAGCGAGTCCTCCTTGACGGGAGAGACTATACGCCGGTGGAGCCCGGCGGGTTTCCGAGGGTCGTTAACCGGGCTGTTCGTCTCAGCGAGCTGTTCCTCGCTTGGCCCCGGTATCGGGGACGACGCGATCTGGTCCGGGCCTCATCGGCGCCGCCTTCAGCGAGCCGCTGTGCATCCGCAGGATTTGCAGGCGCTGCTGGAAGTCCCTGTTGAGCCGCTCCTCACGCGCTTCCGGCAGCTGCAGGAACGTCATGCCTAACGCAAACGCCACCATGAGCCACGGCATGACCGGTGATCCAGGCAGGCCACCCTGACCGCCTCGCCGCGCACCCATTCGGGAGGCCAGCGCCGGAAAGCGACGTTGCATCCATACGGTCGCGGCCAGCAGCGCCCCGCCCAGCAACGCCAGAACGATGGGAAAGTAGGCCGTCGACTTGAACACTTCCGCCGCGAGGTAGACGAGATACAGGAAGAACGCGAACACGCCAAAGACCAGGTGCGTTCGGCGTCCCATCACCAGCGCCACGGCCACGGCGCCCAGTGCAAGCACCGGCAGGCCATGCCGCCAGACTCCGGCGACGGGCCACATGGAGAGGATCGCGATGGACAGCGTCACCAGGCCCGTGATCCACAGCGGAAATGCCATGTCGCCACGGCCCGGCCCTGCCTGACGAGGCATCCGTCGATCGGTCGTGTCCGCAATGGCGCAGACGAACAGGGCGCCCGTCATCTGAATCCAGCGCTCGAGAACCGGCGTCAGGTCGATGCCGACCGCGCGTGGCAGGTGCATGACGAGCCCGAACAACGCGACGCCGATCGGCAACACGACCGCGGACCATGACCGTCGGCGGAGGACGAGCAGCCCGGCCAGAATCGTCGCCAGCTCCGCGATCAGCCAGCGTGTCGCCTCGGCGGCTGGATACTCGGGGTAGTACGGCTGTCCCCACGTCTCGACCGGCCACCAGCCTGTGAGAGATTCGATTGCCCAGACTGCTACCGGAGTGAGGGAGACAGCGACCATGGCCGCAATACCGGCCGCCTCCCTGAAATCGCGCCGCTCGAGCCAGATCGACGCTGCCGCGGCCGCGGCCGCGTACAGCAGTATGACGAGCAACACGCCCGCCGGCCCCAGCGAGAGCCAGCGCTGAGCGAGGAACCACCCGCCGGCGAACACGACGAGCAGCGCGCCCAGTGCATAGGCGATCGTGACCCAGTTGAAACCGCGCGGCATCTCGCGCAAAACCGCACCGTCTTCGGTGGCGAGGGACACCAGCGACGCGTGCTGCGCGGCGGTGATCATGCCGCGCGACAAGGCCTGCTGAAGGAAATCGTCGATCGATCGGGGCACTGGTTCGCGAGAGGTGTTCGTCGCAACGCTGCCAGCCGCGACAGCACGGGACAAGGGGGATTCCCTCTCATAGTCCCGGCTGATGGCTTGCCGCGCCACCCGGCCTGCACCACACTCATTGAATCGAGGTCAGCGTCCAACATGCGTGATCGAGCGAACGTCGACAGAGGCATCTCGCGTGGCACCACGGAAGCTCTAAGGGCGTTCGTGGTCGCGGCGTTGCTGCTTTCGTCCATCGCGCTAGAAAGTGCGGCGCAGGGCGAGATCAGCGGGCGCGTGCTGGCGCCCGACAGTGGACGCCCGCCGATTCAGGGTGCCGAGGCGTCAATCTCGAAGCTCGGGCGCAGGGTGCTGAGTGACTCGTCAGGCCGATTTCGCCTGAAGGACATCCCACCGGGCCAGCACGTCGTGGTGCTGCGGGCAATCGGCTTTCGATCGGAGTCGTCTACCGTGACGATCGATTTCGACGAGGTGGTTTCGTGGGATGTGGTCCTGACCCGATCAACCGGCACCGTTCTGCCTGAGCGCGTTATCTCTGCGCCTGGGGAACGGCCGACGGCCAAACTGGCCGAGTTCACGGAGCGCCGGGAGGCCGGGATCGGACACTTCCTCACCAGGGAGCAGCTGGCGAAAGCCGAAGGCGGGTTCCGTAAGACCGGCGACCTGATCGCAATCCTTCCCGGTGTCAATGCGCGGAAGGGGGGGAACAAAGTTTGGATAGCAACCGGACGGGCGACAAGCACCGGATGCGCGTTCTGCACCATGAGCGTGGAGCAACTCAATCCCTCTGACGTTGTTTCCGGGGCGCGCCCGGCGTGCTTCATGGATGTCTATCTCGACGGCGCCATGGTCTTCGACTCACGCCATCCCGAGAACGGTCTCTTCGACGTGAATTCGGTGCCGCCGGAACACATCGCCGGGATCGAGGTCTACAGCAGCGCCGCGCAGGTCCCCGCGAAATACAACCGCACCGGAAACGGATGCGGCGTGCTGCTGATCTGGACGCGCTGACCCTCGCCTAACCGGCCGCCGGGAAGAAGTGACACCCGGAGCGCTCCGCCTCGATCACCGCGAAAAACCCCGACGGCTGCAGGATCACGCCCGGAATGACCTGCTGGAGCACGACCGCGCGCGCGGCGGTGCTGTCGATGCCGGCCTTCCTCGCCTCGCGGCTCACCACCGAGCGCCCGAACGCGTAGTTGCACGCCAGCACGATGCCGCCCGCCGCGATGAAGCCGTCGATCGACGTGCCGCGACGCCCTCCGCCAGCACCCTCCCTCGACAGGAACGGGTTCTGTTTCGCCGGTTCACCGCTCGCCGGGTCGTCGATCTTGTCCTGCGTGCCGACCTCGTGCCGCTCCCAGAAGGCGTGGTTCATGATCATCGGGATCGCTTCATGTCGGATCACGAGAACGGTCGACACGTCCTTCGCTTCGTCGCCATAGACCTCCTGCACGCTCCGCTTCCAGTCGACCGCGCGCCACAGTCCCACCCCTTCATTCACGATCGGGTTGTCAAAGACGGCCCGGAACGGACCCGTGACCCGGTCCCGCCACGTCATGTCCCAGTCGGCACTCACCGGCCGCGGACCCTCAGGCTGTGCGCCTAACGCGGTGGGGAGCAGCGCGCCGGTGGCGGAAAGTGCCGCCACGCTGCCCAGGAATTGCCGCCGATTGCCGTCCATAAATCCTCCAGGTCGCCATCAGGTCGTTTCGAACGATAGGGAACGGCGCCAGAGGTGAACAGGTCGAAAGGGACTACCCGTTGTCGGGCGTTCGCGGACCGTCTTGCGGCTGGACGGTCCCTGCCGCCGGTCCATATTCCCGGTACCACCCCCGCACACGTGATCGACGACCTCAAACTGCTGCGCGAGACGCTCGCCCCGAGGTATGTCCTGGCCGAGGAAATCGGGCGCGGCGGGATGGCCACCGTGTACCGCGCGCGCGACGTGAAGCACGAGCGCGACGTTGCGGTCAAGGTCCTCGACCCCAGTCTCGGGTCCGCGATCGGGCTGGAACGTTTCGAGCGAGAGATCGCGATCGCCGCCGCGCTGCAGCACGCGAATATCGTCCCGCTGTACGACTCGGGTGGCAGCGGCAGTGTGCTCTACTTCATCATGCCGCTGGTCAGCGGCGAGTCGCTGCGCCAGCGGATGAGGCGGGAGACGCAACTGCCCCTGCCTGACGCGATCTCGATCGTGCGCGACGTGGCTGCCGCGCTCACGCACGCTCACAGCCTCGGCGTCGTCCACCGGGATATCAAGCCGGAGAACATCCTGCTGAGCGGCGGCAAGGCGATGGTCACCGACTTCGGGATCGCGCGGGCCGTCACCAGCGCCGGCAACCAGGCGCTCACCGAGCTGGGCGTGGCGTTAGGCACGCCGGCCTACATGAGCCCTGAACAGGCGGGCGGCTCAGAATACGTCGATGGCCGCGCCGACATCTACGCGCTGGGATGCGTCCTGTTCGAAATGCTGGCCGGGGAGCCGCCGTTCTCCGGACGCACCGCCCAGGCCCTGCTGTCGCGCCATCTGCATGAGCGACCGCCGTCACTGCGGGTGGTCAGACCGACCGTCAGCGACGGGCTGCAGCAGGCCGTCGAAAAGGCCCTCGCCAAGGTGCCGGCGGACCGCTTCACCACCGCTGTTGGATTCGCTGACGCGCTGGAGGCTGCGCAGCTGGCCAGCATCAGCGGCGCGGCGCAGGTGGAAAGGATCCGCCGGCGGCCGCGCGTACTGCTCGGAGTGGCCGGGCTGGTGGCGCTCGCGCTCATCGCGACGCGCGTGGCCCTCGGCCGCGAACCGCCGGCAGACCCGAACCGTGTCGTCGTGTATCCCCTGTCCGTGCCGGGAGCCGGCACGGAGTCCGCCGCCGGGGAACAGGTCGCGCTCATGATCGAGAGCGTGCTGGAACACACGGAGCCACTGCGCTGGCTCGACGGACAGGCCCTGCTCGGACCCGATCGCCGCGCTGACGCGCGGATCCTGGGCGCCGAGGCGGCGAAGGTGGCGCGGCGTTCCGGGGCACGGTACTACCTGGACGGAGCGCTCGTCAGCGATCGCGATTCGCAGACGGTCATCATCCGGTTGCACGACGCGCTGGCGGACTCCCTGGTGCGCCAGGAGAGCGTGTCCGGACCCGTGGCATCCACGTCGCCGCCCCAACTCGCGCTCCGGGCGGTCGCGCTGATCCTGCCGCGGCTGCTGCCGCCTAACGGGCGTGTGGACGTGTCCTACCTTGCCGACCGGAACCCGGCCGCCGTCGCCGACTGGCTGCAGGGAGAGCGCGAATACAACCGGTCCAGGTACTCGCTGGCGATGCTGCACCTGAATCGCGCGCTGGCCCGCGACTCGGCGCTCGGCGTCGCGGCACTCAAGGGGGCGCTGGCCACCACCTACCTGCAGGACTATTCCGCGGCGCGGGGACTCCTCGACGTCGCGCTTCGCCACGAGGCGCAGCTCCCACGCCACCACCTCGCCCTGGCGCGCGGGCTTCGCCACTTCGTCGCCGGACGGGCCGACTCGGCACTGATGTCCCTGGCGCAAGCCAGCGCGTTGGACTCCACCTGGAGCGAACCGTGGATGCTCGTCGCGGAGACCAACCATCATCTCATGCCTGCCTCGGTCGCCGACTCGGTGACCGAACAAAGCCTGACGACTGCGCTACGGCTGCAACCGGGGTTCGCGCCGGCGTTGTTCCATCTCGTGGAGTTCGTCACGCGCCGCGGCGAGGCGCGCAGCGCCAGGGCGGTCATGCACCAGATCGAAGCGGCCGCGCCCGACAGCGACTGGACCTTCCAGGCCGACCTGATGGTGCGCTGCACGTTCGACGGTCCGGAGTCGATCGATTGGACCCGGGCAGTGAGCCGCGCCAGCGACCGCGTCGTGGACGTCGCCCGGATCCTGGGCGGCGGCGCCGTGAGCATTCCGTGCGCCCGTGCCGCGCTGCAGGCCGTGCTCCAACACGACTCGGACACCTCGGCGATGCACGCGATCTATCGCTGGTCAGCGCTGAAGGGCCTGAACTACCTCGACATGATGGAGGGTCGTGATTCGGCGGCGCGCGCGCTCCTCGATTCTGTCAGCACGGGAATCCCGGCCGCGGTCTCGCTGCACGTCCTCGACGCGGCGGCTGGCTCACGGACGAGCGAAGCGCAGGCCGACTCGGCGATGCGCACGCTGTCGAGCGTTCCCGTGAACCGGATGTCAACCGTGAGGTTGCGCTACGTATCTCTCTGGGCCTGGCACCGTCGCGATGAAACGCGACTCGACTCGGTCGCGCGACGGATGCGCGTCATTGCCGATTCCACCAAGCTGGGAACTGACCGGCTCGTGCTCGACGGAACCGAGGCCCGCCTGGCGCTGCTTCGCGGCGACACGACGTCGGCGCTTCGCCTGCTGAAAGCCCTCCGGCCGGCGGCGGATCCGTCTTTTATCACCTGGGATCTCTGGGAATCAGCGGCGAGCGAGCGCCTGCTGCTGGCCGAATTGCAGTTGGCCACCGGCGACGCCCCGGGCGCCTGGGAGACGGCCAGGGCCTTTGACTCGCCACGCTCGCAAGTCCAGCAGCTGTATCTGGCGGCGAGCCTGAACGTTAGGCTTCGCGCGGCCGAGCAGCTCGGCCGGGGAGCGGACAGGGCCCGGATGGAGGCGCGGCTCCGGGCGCTCGGCAGGCGGGATCTCCTGGGCGGACGCGGGGCGACCTAGCCGCCTTATCGGGGCGGTGGTACGTTCGCCGGACCCTGACCAGGGAATCCCGGCGGGGGGTTGCCCGCCCTACGCACGAGAGGCTCCAATGGCAAGCACCGAGGCCCGGCTCAAGAAGCTCGACAAGAAGGCCCAGAATCTCGAGGCGCTGGTCAAGAAGGCGAAGGTGGAGGCGAAGAAAGGGAAAGGCGACATCGCCAAGCTGAAGAAGGACGTCGCCAAGGCGCAGAAGGACATCGCGCAGATCATCAAGTGGATCCAGTCGGAAGTCGCCTGGTCAGCAGAAGTGACCAAGATGCTGCGGATGATCGACTGGGCTGCACTCGCGGTCGCCTTCCCCGGCACCGGTGGTACGAATCCTCCGCAGACGCCGCCCGACTGGCCGCCTCCAGAAGCATGATCCCAACGTCGCGACGGGGCGGGGGGTAACCCTCGCCCCCGGGGTGAGCGTGTGATGGCAACGCCCGCGAAATCGCGTCGGTTCCGTTACATCGCCACGGCTTCAGCCGGCCTGGCGCTGTCGTGTCCTTTGGGCACGCCCCCGACCATCGCGGACATCGTCGTTGAATTCCCGGGGACAACCGCGGCCAATCCGCCGCTCCTGTTGTACAGCGGACGCGAAGGCGCCAACTGCCCTGAGTTCGAACCGCACGTGGCCAATCCGACGGTCACGCTCGACGACGTGTCGTTCGACATCACGTGCCCTGTTGAGATGGATGCCTTCGCGCCAGGTCTGGGTGCCTTCGCGCGCTCGCTCGATCCAACGGTACCGGGCGATGTGGAATGGCTCGAGACCGCGATTGAGAGCGGCTCATTGGCGATTTCGCTTCCGGAATTGACAAGTGTTCCGCTCCGCCTGTGGATAGTCGCCTCGACAGCCACCGACATCGCCACGGCAAAGGGCATGCGGGACCGGCTCCTCGACAAGGCGTATCCGATCCTCGAGACCATGGGGACGGGATTGACCCTCGATACGGCTTCGTCCCCGTTGATTCCGTCGGTGATTGACCCGAACTGCGACAAGGCCGGTATCATCTCGACGAACCCGCTGATCTACGACGCAACGCGGATCAATGTCTACTTCGTCAGGAACTACCGGAACCTTCCTGACCTGACGCCCGCCCAGAACTGCTGGCTGAAGACGCATCCGGAAATCGTGTTCATCTCATGGGGGAACTCGAACGTCGTTGATCCCACACTCGCGCACGAACTTGGACATGCGCTGGGACTCGTGCACCCGAACGCGGACGGTGGCCACACGTACCTGGTGCCCGGATTCGACGCGTTCAACCTGATGGCGACCAACACCGACGTCACGAATGCATCGATCGGCCAGCTCTACGCACTCAACTTCTCGAGCGGTTCGTGGCTTAACCGCACGGGCTCACTGTTTGTGAAACCGGTTGTGCGAGACTGTCAGGATAGCTGGGGAACGGGGGTCTGCCCTGCCCTCACGTCGTTCGAACCCGGGTGGCCGCCGTGACCGGGCCGCGCCGCTGGCCGGTGGTCGCGCTGCTTGGCACGCTCGCGTGCCCGGGCGTGCTTCAGGAGCTCAGCCCCGTGGAAGAAGTCACGGTCGAGCGTTACCTCGCCTGCATCGACTGCATCATCCCGCTGGACAGCGTGCGCGCGCTCGCAACGCGGAAGGCCGACGCCACCGTCGACTCACTCAACAGCGGACTGTTGTACGGCCCCGGGCTCCAGGCGGTGGCGGCGGCGGAGAGCATCCTGGTGATCGGGTACGTGCGCGACTCGATCTGGCGCGCGCAGAAGGGTCTGTTGCCGTTGCCGCAACGGCTCATCTACGTGAGCGAGGCTCGTGAGCGATACGTGAACGGGTACCGGTCCCGAGGGGCCATCGGCATGGGATGGATCCACACGCCGCGCGCCGTCGCGCATCTCGATTCGGCAGCCGCGCTGCCGCTGCCGGCGTCGGTGAAACGGGCCGTGCTCTATGCGCGGGACAGCCTGCCGCCCCAGTAGCCGCATTCGTTGCCGCGTCACCTGTGATCCGGTGACACCGTGGCAGCCGCCCTGTTAGCATCAGCGATGCCCGGCGCACCACCCGCTCTCGAAGTTCGCGCTCTTCGCAAGACGTTCGGCACGGTCGTGGCGGTTGATGACCTGGACCTCGAGGTTCACAGCGGCGAGTGCTTCGGCCTGCTGGGCCCGAATGGCGCCGGCAAGACCACCACGATCGAAATCTGCGAGGGGCTGCAGGAGCCGGATTCAGGTGACGTGATCGTGCTGGGTCGGCGATGGGCGTCCGACGAACGGATCCTCCGCGAGCGACTGGGCGTTCAACTGCAGGAGACCCAGTTCTCCGAGAAGGTCACGGTCGAGGAAACGATCACGCTGTTTCGCAGCTTTTTTCAGCGTGGACCAGCAGTCGAAGAGATCATCGGCCTGGTACAGCTCGACGAAAAGCGCTCCGCGCGGGTCGGCACGCTGTCCGGCGGGCAGAAGCAGCGCCTGTCGGTGGCCTGCGCACTGGCCGGCGATCCCGAGCTGCTGTTCCTGGACGAACCGACCACCGGCCTCGATCCGCAATCGCGGCGACAGCTCTGGGATCTCGTGGAGCGGCTGCGCGCGTCAGGCCGGAGCATCGTGCTCACCACGCATTACATGGAAGAGGCCGAGCGGCTGTGCGACCGGGTGGCGATCGTGGATCACGGGAAGGTGATCGCCATCGACACGCCGCGGGCACTGATCCGTTCGTTAGGCGCGGAGCAGGTGGTCGAGGTCGAGCTGGCCGAAGGGGCCGCGGTGCCGGGAGGGATCTTCGCCTCCACGACCGGGGTGCTGGAGGCGCGGATCGACGGGCCGGTGTGGACGCTGCAGGTCTCCGCCGCGCACGAGGCCGTGCCGGCCGTGCTGCGGACCCTCGAGCAGGCGGGCCTGTCCCTGACCGAGCTGCGCACGCACATGCCAACGCTCGAAGACGTCTTCGTGTCGCTCACCGGCCGCCACCTGAGGGAGCAGTGAGCGACACCGCACCGAAGAACCAGCGCCCCGCTCCGGCCGGCGCGTGGAATCCACAGCCGGGCAAGGTCTCGTCGCCGCTGGTGCAGCTCACGCTCATCCGTTTCCGGGAGTTCCTCCGCGAGCCCGAGGCCGTCTTCTGGACCTTCATCTTCCCGCTGTTGCTCGCCAGCGGGCTTGGGCTGGCATTCCGGTCGCGGCCGGCTGACGTGGCGAAGGTCGGCGTGCTGTCTTCCGCGCCGGCGGCCGGGATGGTCCGGACGTCGCTGGCCGCCGACAGCACGCTGCGGGTCGTGAGTCTGGATGACACGGCCGCGGGAACCGCACTCCGCATCGGCACGGTGGCGCTGGTGGTCGTGGCGCTGGACTCACAGCGCGTGGAGTATCGCTTCGACCGCGCCCGCACCGAGGCGCGCACGGCACGGCTGCTCGTCGACGAAGCGCTGCAGCGTGCGAAGGGCCGCAGAGATGCGCTCGCGTTCACAGACTCGTTCATCAACGAACGCGGATCGCGCTACATCGACTTCGTGCTCCCCGGCCTGCTCGCGATGAACCTGATGGGCAGCGGGATGTGGGGGATCGGCTTCAGCATCGTGGACGCGCGGCGCAAGAAGCTGCTGAAGCGCTTCGTGGCGACGCCCATGCGGCGGTATCACTACCTGGCGTCCTTCCTGCTGATGCGGCTGGGGCTGATGGTGATCGAGGTGTCCGTGATCACCCTGTTCGGCCACTTCGCGTTCGGCGTGCCACTACGGGGATCGCTCGTGGCTTTCGCGGTCGCCTGCCTGCTGGGCGCGCTCGTGTTCGGGTCGTTAGGCCTGCTGGTGGCGTCGCGCGCCCGCACGATCGAGGCCGCGTCCGGCCTGATGAACCTGCTCATGCTCCCGATGTGGGTCGCGTCCGGCGTGTTCTTCTCGGCCGCCAACTTTCCCGACGCCGTTCAGCCGATCATCCAGGCGCTGCCGCTCACGGCGGTGGTGGATTCGGTGCGGGGCATCATGATCCAGGGGCTGGGCTGGGCGGCCCTCGCTCCGGAATTCGCGATTGTGGCAGCCTGGCTCGTGCTCACCTTCGGGGTCGCGCTGCGGTTCTTCCGTTGGCGATGACCCAGCCGCGCGGCCGGATTCTCCTCGCTTTCGCGTCGATCTATCTCATCTGGGGATCGACTTACTTATTCATGCGATTTGCAGTGGAGACGCTGCCCCCCGTGGCGCTGGCGGGCGTCAGGTACTTCGTGGCGGGCGCCATACTCCTCGCCATTGCGTCGTGGCGCCGCATTCCGGAGTCGAGAAAGGTGCCGTGGCGCGGGCATGCGGTCGTCGGCACACTGCTCACCGCCGGGAACGGTTCCGTCGCGCTCGCGGTGCAACGCATACCGTCGGGGGTGGCGGCACTGCTGGTGGCGCTGACGCCCTGCCTGATGGTGCTGCTCGAATGGTGGTGGCGTCGCGGATCGCGACCGACTGTTGGAGTCGTATCGGGGCTCGTTCTGGGTGTTGCCGGTATGCTGGTGCTGGTGGGCCCGCGTTCACTGGGCGGTGAGCCAATCGATCCGGTTGGAGCAGGCATCGTGCTCTTCGGCTCCGCCGCGTGGGCAGTCGGGTCCGTCTACTCCCGCACCCTGCCGCGCTTCGAGTCCGCCATGCGCACCAGCGCCATCCAGATGCTCGCTGGTGGAGCGGTCGTCACCGTGATTGCCCTGGTGAGCGGAGACTTCGGACGCTTCGACCCGTCAATGGCGTCGTTCAAGTCCGTCTTCGCGTTTGCGTACCTGATTCTCGTCGGCTCTCTGGTTGGCTATTCGTCGTACATGTATCTGCTGGGAGTCACCAGCGCCGCACGCGCGTCGACGTACGCGTTCGTGAACCCGGTCGTCGCCGTGTTCCTGGGCGCGGCGTTCGCCAACGAGTCGTTGAGTCCCCGGGTATTGGGCGCGGGCGCGATCATCGTCCTGGCCGTCGCGCTGATCACGCTCTTCGGCGGGGAGCGGAGGCTGCCGCCGACGCGTCCGCGAGCCGGCGAGGGGATGGAAGTGCATGAGGCGCCGTGAGGGAACAGCGCAAAGCGGAAGGCGCAAAGCGCCAGGCGTGTGGTCGAACCCAACCAGTGTGGCCTGACGGGAAGATGCTGACGCCGGTATCGTCAGTTGATCGAAATCCCTTTGCGCGTTGCGATTTGCGCATTGCGCTCACCCTGAGATCTGACCTTCGCTCTGTCGCACAACGATCTTTCCCCCGAATCCCTGCACGCCGCCCTGGCGCGCGTGACCACCTGGATCGAACGCTACCTCGAGGATCCCGGCCGGTTTCCGGTCCTGTCGAGCGCCGCGCCGGGTGACATCGCCAGGCAACTGCCGGCCTCGCCCCCGGCGAACGCGGAATCGATGGACGCGATCCTCGACGACTTCGAGCGCGTCCTTCTGCCGGGCGTGACGCACTGGAACCACCCCGGCTTCTTCGCCTACTTCGCCATTACCGGATCCGCTCCGGGCGTGCTGGCCGAAATGCTCGCGGCCGCGCTCAACATCAATGCCATGCTCTGGAAGACGTCGCCGGCGGCGACGGAGCTCGAAGAGCGCGCGCTGGACTGGCTGCGACAGATGCTCGGGCTGGGCGAGGGATGGTTCGGCGTCATCAACGACACCGCATCCATCACCACGCTCCTGGCGTTGGCGGCGGCCCGCGAGGCGCGCGGTGAACTCCAGGTAAGGCAGCGCGGCCTGGCCGGCCGGACCGACCTGCCCGTCCTCCGCGTCTACCTGTCCGAGCAGGCGCACTCCTCGGTGGACAAGGCCGCCATCACGTTAGGCATCGGCCACGAGAACTGCGTCCACGTCCCGGTGGACGCCGCGTTCCGCATGCGGGCCGACGCGCTCCAGGCGGCCATCGACGACGATCGCGCCGCCGGGCGGCTTCCCCTGGCGGTCGTGGCCACGGTCGGCACGACCAGCACGGCCAGCATCGATCCGGTGCCCGCCATCGCGGACGTTTGCGCGAACGCCGGCGCGTGGCTCCACGTTGACGCCTCCTACGCGGGCACCGCGGCCATCGTCCCGGAATGCCGCGAGGCTCTCGCCGGCGTCGACCGCGCCGATTCCCTGGTCGTGAACCCGCACAAGTGGATGTTCACCCCGGTCGACCTCTCCGCCATGTACACGCGTCGGCCCGACGTGCTGAAGCGCGCATTCTCGCTCGTGCCCGATTACCTGACGACGGCTGAACAGGGCGAGGTCGTGAACCTGATGGATTACGGCGTGCAGCTCGGCCGTCGTTTCCGCGCGCTGAAACTGTGGATGGTCATCCGCGCCTTCGGCGTGAAGGGCATCGTCGAACGACTGCGCGCGCACATGGCCATGGCGAGCGAGTTTGCGGCGTGGGTGGAGGCGGATACCGAATGGCTGCTGGCGGCCCCGCAGATGTTTTCGCTGGTGTGCTTCCGCTTCGCGCCGTTCGGCGCGTCGCCGGCGGAATGCGACGCCATGAACCAGCGCATCCTCGATCGCGTGAACGCGAGCGGTCGCGTCTACCTGTCGCACACGAAACTCTACGGCCGGCTCGTGCTGCGACTGGCCATCGGCAATCTGCGCACCGAGCGACGTCACGTCGCCGAAGCGTGGTCTCTCCTCAGAGAAGCGGCTGGTGAAGTCCGGGCCCGGTGACACGCGGCCCGTTACTTGATATTTCAAACATTTGCTCGTAGCATCAGGCCGACTCCTCGGGAGCGTGGCGCGTGCGCGTGCTGGTGATCGGCGGAGGACCGGGCGGCCTCTACACCGCGCTGCTGATCAAGCGGCGTAACCCGCAAGCGCACGTCGGAGTCATCGATCGCAACCGCCCCGACGACACCTTCGGATGGGGCGTGGTCCTGTCCGATCTCACCGTCGCCAACCTGCGAGCCGCCGACCCGGCGAGCGCCGCGCCGATCTCTGCCGCCCTGCATCACTGGGATGATATCGCGGTCCACTTCGGCGGCCAGACCATCCGATCCGGAGGACACGGCTTCAGCGGCATCGGTCGTCACCAGCTGCTCGCCCTCCTTCAGCAGCGCTGCCGGGACCTTGGCGTACGATTGGAACACGAGCGCGACCTTTCGGTGGCCGACCTCGAACGATCAGTCGCTGAGCACGGAATCGACTTGGTTGTCGCCGCGGACGGGATCAACAGCGGCGTGCGCAACCAGTTTGCCGGGACCTATCGTCCCGATGTCGACGTGCGTCGTTGCCGGTACGTCTGGTTGGGCACGCCTCACCAGTTCGACGCCTTCACCTTCGCGTTCGCCGAAACGCGGTCGGGCTGGTTCCAGGCACATGCGTACCAGTTTGCCACCGACACCAGCACGTTCATCGTGGAAACGCCATGGGAGGTCTGGGAGAACGCGGGTCTGGGAGCGATGTCGGAGCGGGAGTCAATCGAATTCTGCGAACGTCTCTTTGACTTCGTCCTGGAGGGCGCGCCGCTCCACAGTAACGCGGCGCACCTCCGCGGATCGGCACAATGGGCGCGCTTCCCGCGCGTGACCTGCGCGGATTGGGTGCACTGGCTGAACGTCGAGAATCGCCGGGTCCCCACCGTCCTCCTCGGCGACGCCGCGCACACCGCTCACTTCTCGATCGGCTCGGGCACCAAGCTGGCGATGGAGGATGCCATTGCGCTGGACGCGCTGCTGGCGGCCCATCCCGGCGACGTCCGAACGGCGCTCGTGCGATACCAGGCCGAGCGCTCGGTCGAGGTGCTGAAGCTGCAGAATGCCGCGCGCAATTCAACCGAATGGTTCGAGCACGTGGATCGTTATGCGCGCCTCGCGCCGGAACAGTTCGCGTACTCCCTGCTCACGAGGTCGCAGCGGATATCCCACGAGAACCTCCGCGTGCGTGACGCGAAGTACGTCGAGGCGTTCGAGCGCTGGTTTGCGCAGAAGTCAGGCCTGACAATCGCGCCCGCCACCGCGCCGCCACCGGCCATCTTCACGCCGTTCCGCGCGCGGGGCGTCACGCTCGCCAACCGGATCGTGGTTTCTCCCATGGCGCAGTACACAGCCGAGAACGATGGAATGCCCACCGACTGGCACTTCGTGCATTTGGGCGCACGAGCCACGGGAGGCGCCGGACTGGTCATGACGGAGATGACCTGCGTTGCGCCCGACGCCCGCATCACACCCTGGTGCACCGGTCTCTGGAACGACTCGCACCGCGATGCGTGGGCGCGCATTGTCCGATTCGTCCACGAATACAGCACGGCGAAGATCGGGCTCCAGCTCGGCCACGCCGGGGGAAAGGGCGCGACGAAAAAGATGTGGGAGGGCGTCGACCAACCGTTGCCCAGCGGGGAATGGCCCGTGATCTCCGCTTCGGAAACGCAGTACCTCCCCGGCGTGTCGCAGGTGGCGCGGGCGATGACCGAGGCCGACATGGACCGCGTCACCGCCGAGTTCGTGCGCGCCACGAAGTTGGGAGTCGAAGCCGGCTTCGACTGGCTCGAACTCCACTCGGCACACGGGTATCTGCTCTCCAGTTTCCTTTCGCCGCTCACGAACAAGCGCGACGACGCGTACGGCGGCGACCTGGCCAATCGAGCGCGCTTTCCGCTGCGCGTGTTCGCCGCGATGCGCACCGAGTGGCCCGCGCACCTGCCGATGTCGATTCGCATCTCCGCGCACGACTGGTCCACGGGTGGAAACACCGCCGACGAGGCGGTCGAGATCGCGCGCCTGTTCCGCGCCGCCGGCGCTGACCTGATCGATGTTTCCGCAGGCCAGGTGGTGAATCACGAGCAGCCCGTCTTTGGCCGCATGTGGCAGACACCATTCGCGGACCGGATCCGCCAGGAGGCGTGCATCTCGACCATCGCGGTTGGCGCGATCACCGACGCCGACCAGGCGAACGGAATCATCGCGTCGGGGCGTGCTGATCTCGTTGCGATCGGACGGCCACATCTCGTGAATCCGGCGTGGACCCTGTCCGAGGCGGCGCGGTGGGGCTACGCCGGCGCGACGTGGCCAGACCAGTATCTCCCCGGCAAGGCGCAGCTCGAACGACTGATCGCGCGCGAACGCGCGGCCGCGGGAGCAAGCGTGGTCACTGCGGGGCCGCCCCGTGGAGAATTGACGTGAGTTCGCTCGCCGGACGTCACGCGCTGGTAACCGGCGCCAATCGCGGCATCGGCGCGGCCATCGCCCGCGCTCTCTCGAACGAGGGGGCAGGCGTGACCCTCATGGTCCGCAACGCGGAGCGTGCGCGGACCGTGGCCGGAATGCTCTCCGGACCTCACGCCACTGTCATCGCCGACCTGACCGATCGCGCCGCCGTTCACGCCGCCTGCGCCGAGGCCGCGGAGCGCCTTGGGCCTGTCGATATCCTGGTCAACAACGCGGGATCCACGGAATCGGCTCCATTCCTCAAGTCAGATCCGGAGCTCTTCGAGCGCATGATCGCGATCCACCTGCTCGGTGCCGTTCACGCCACGCAGGCGGTCCTGCCTTCCATGATCGAGCGTGGTCACGGCCAGGTGATCAACGTGGCAAGCACCGCCGGCCTCCACGGCGAGGCGTATGTGACCGCCTATGTCGCGGCCAAGCACGCCCTCGTGGGGCTCACGCGGGCGCTCGCGCTCGAGATGGGCAAGCGGGGCATCGCCGTAAACGCCGTCTGTCCCGGCTACACCGAGACCGATCTCGTTCATGACGCTGTCGCACGCATCGCGGAAAAGACTGGAAAGAGCGAGGACGAAGCTCTACGCATGATCCTCGCCGGGGCCGGACAGGCGCGGCTGGTGACGCCGGAGGAAGTGGCAGCCGCGGTCGTCGCGCTCTGCACGGCGCCGGCTTATTCACCGACCGGTCAGACGGTGGTCATCGACGGGTCGCCGCCATGACGGCTGCGCATCGAGTGACACGCGTCGCCGAAACGGCCGAACATGACGCGCTTCGCCTCTGGCTGCGTCTCTTCTCCTGCTCGACGATGATCGCACAGCACGTTGGCAGCGCGCTGAAGCGCGAGTTCGGATCATCGCTGCCTCGTTTTGACCTGCTGGCTCAGCTCGATCGTTCACCCAACGGCCTGCGGATGGGTGAGCTGTCGGAGCGCACACTGGCGACGGGTGGCAACGTCACGTGGCTGGTGCGCGCGCTGGAGGCTGAGGGTCTCGTCAGGCGCCGGGTCGCCGACAACGACCGGCGCGCCGCCGTCGTGACGCTCACGCCGGCCGGCCGGCGACACTTTGCCACGATGGCCCGCGCGCACGAACGCTGGATCATCGCGCTGTTCTCTTCCCTGACGGCCACGGAGCGGCGGTCCCTGCACGCGCTGCTCGGCACGGTGAAGCAGGGATTTCGCCCTTCGAGGACTCCTGAATGACTGCCTCCGACCCGATGTCCGCCATGCGCCGGCCGATCGCCGGGCTCGCGCCCTCGCATTTTGGCTGGTCAACCGCGCACGAGGGGCGCGTCGGCATCGTCACGCTCAACCGTCCGGCGCGCAAGAACGCGCTGACGTTCGACTCGTACGCCGAGCTGCGCGACCTGTTTCGCGACCTGCCGTACGCGTCGGACATCCGGGCGATCGTGATCACCGGCGCCGACGGGAACTTCTGTTCGGGCGGCGACGTGTACGAGATCATCGAGCCGCTGACGAAGATGGCGGTGCCCGAGCTGCTCGCCTTCACGCGAATGACCGGAGACCTCGTGAAGGCGATGCGCGCCTGTCCGCAGCCAATCGTGGCGGCGGTGGACGGTGCGTGCGCCGGCGCCGGCGCGATCCTGGCCATGGCGTCGGACCTCCGCGTCGCGACTCCAGAGGCGCGCACGGCGTTTCTGTTCACGCGCGTCGGGCTGGCCGGGTGCGACATGGGGGCGTGCGCGTTCCTTCCTCGCCTGATCGGTCAGGGGCGCGCCGCCGAATTGCTGTTCACCGGACGAGTGATGGACGCCGCGGAGGGAGAACGCTGGGGGTTCTTCAATGCGATCGTCGGGCGAGCAGACCTCCTCGAGGACGCAGGGCGGCGCGCCTCGGAGCTGGCATCCGGGCCGTCGTTCGCCCACGCGATGACCAAGACGATGCTGCAGCAGGAGTGGAGCGTCTCGGTGGAGCAGGCGCTCGAGATGGAAGCGCAGGCCCAGGCGTTATGCATGGGCACCGCCGACTTCGCGGCCGCGTTCGAAGCGTTCGCGGCAAAGCGCCCTCCGGTGTTTGAGGGCCGGTGACAATGCATCCGGCTCATCTCGACTGGCCGTTCCTCGAGGATCGGCATCGCGAACTGTCCGCGTCAGTGACGGCGTGGCTCGCCAAGCGCGCCCAGGACGGCCCCGGCGCTGGAACAGCCGTGAGCGCGGACGCGACGGCGGTCGACACCACGTGTCGCGACTGGGTTCGGCAACTCGGCGCCGCCGGCTTTCTGAAGTACTGCGTACCCGCGGCGTGGGGCGGCGCTCTGGCGACCGTGGAATCGCGTTCGCTGTGCGTGCTGCGGGAAGCGCTGGCCGCGCACGACGCGCTGGCCGACTTTGCCTTCGCCATGCAGGGACTGGGCTCGGGAGCCATAACGTTAGGCGGCTCGGATGCCCTGCGCGCCGAGTGGCTGCCGCGCGTGGCCCGTGGCGACGCGATCGCCGCGTTTGCCCTGTCGGAACCTGAGGCCGGATCGGATGCGGCGGCCCTTCAAACGACCGCCATTCAGGCGACGGGCGGCTGGCGGATCGACGGCAGCAAGACCTGGATCTCGAACGGCGGCATCGCCGATTTCTACTGCGTGTTCGCCCGGTCCAACCTGGCCGCGCCGGGGGCGAAGGGGATCAGCGCCTTCCTCGTGCCCGCCGATGCGCCGGGGCTCGCCGTCAGTGAGCGCATCGGCGTGATGTCACCGCATCCGCTCGCGACGCTGCAGTTCAACGGGTGCGTCGTGCCTGACGAGTGCCTGCTCGGCGCCGAAGGGGAAGGCTTCACGCTCGCCATGCGGACGCTCGACGTCTATCGCGTATCGGTCGCCGCGGCGGCGACCGGGTTCGCCCGGCGCGCGCTTCGCGAAGCCCTCAATCACGCCGCCAGACGCGCCATGTTCGGCGCGACGCTGGGCGCGCAGCCGCTGGCGCAGGCCATGCTCGGCGACATGGCCACCGAGGTAGACGCGGCCGCGCTGCTGACGTACCGAGCGGCCTGGCATCGGGACACACAGCCGGGCCGCGTGACCGGGGTGGCGGCAATGGCGAAGCTCGGCGCCACGGAACTCGCCCAGCAGGTGATTGACCGGGCGCTCCAGCTTCACGGCGCGCGCGGGGTCCGTGTGGGTGAAGTGATCGAGCGTTTGTATCGCGACATTCGGGCGCTCCGCATCTACGAGGGCGCGACGGAGGTGCAGCGAATGCTGGTGGGACGAGAGATGCTCAAGGCGATGAAGGACGCCCGGACGACTCCATGACGACAACCGTGCATCCCAGCGGTCACGTCGATGGTTATGCGCGCGCGCACCTGCCACCCATGGAGCAGTGGCCGGTGCTCAACCTCACGGGTGTCTATGCCGCGCCGGCGCGCATGAACGCGGCGGTGGAGCTGCTCGATCGTGTCGTCGCCGCCGGCGACGGAGGGCGCGTCGCGCTCGTGACGCCCGACGGTGGCGGCGGATGGTATGAGACCACGTACGCCGAATTGTCGGCGCAGGTCGATGCCCTGGCCCACGTCCTCGTCAGCGAGATGGGGCTGGCGTCCGGGAATCGCGTGCTGCTCCGCGGGTTCAACGGCCGCTGGATGGCTGCCGCGTGGCTGGCGACGCTCAAGGCGGGCATGGTGGCGGTGACGACGATGCCGATGCTCCGCTCCTCCGAGCTGCGCGTGATCATCGAGCGCGCCGCGTGCGACGCCGGACTCTGCGACGCGCGATTGGTCGACGAGCTCGCGACCGCGGCCGCCGGAACGCCAGTGGCGCGCGCCACCCGCGTATGGGGCGGCGACCAGGCCGCCCGGCTCGAATTCGCCCTCACGCGACACCACGCGCCCTTCACCGCCTGCAGCACCGCCAGCGATGACGTTGCGCTCATCGCATTCACGTC
>Ga0209640_10000095_pt1 | contig 55191 bp, 50 predicted proteins | sample RifCSP10_1_FD_184018 | JGI IMG/M metagenome (GOLD analysis project Ga0209640, IMG submission 184018) | Soil microbial communities from Rifle, Colorado - Rifle CSP2_sed 10_1 (SPAdes) (version 2) | ecosystem: Environmental > Terrestrial > Deep subsurface > Rock core/Sediment | place: Rifle...
CTGACAATCTCGCTATGGTTCACGGCACGGAGGACTGTACAAAGTGCAGGGTGCAGGGTGCAAGGTGCAAAGTGCGGGTGCAGGGTGCACGATCGCACCTTGCACGTTGCACGGTGCCACATTGAACGGTGCAGGGTGCACGATCGCACCTTGCACCTTGAACGGCAAAGTTCTACTTCCAGCGCGTCAGAATCGACTCTCTATCGAAAAGGGCAATCCCGAGGAACATCAGGCCGGCATTGACGGCCGTCAACGCCAGCGCGATCGATGCGATGACCGGAACGGTCAGCTGGAAGCTGCCCGTGAGCTGGAGGACGAGTGTTGCCCCGATCGGCAAGACGACGAGCGCGCCGATCTGCTGGGCGCTTCGCGCGTCGTTCACCCGCGATGACACGCACACCGCGAGCTGCAGCGCCGCCAGCGCAGCGAGCGGTCCGAGAATGAAGATGATCGCCAGGGGCGCGGGCAGGAGGAGCGCTCGAAAAACGCCCGGTTGCGCAAGAAGGGCCACACCTCCGAGGTACGCGGCGAAGCAGGCGAGTGTCAGCCCCAGCGCCGGCACCAGTGCGCCAAGGACCTTCGCGGCGAGCAGCTCGAACGTGGTCAGTGGTGTCGCAAGCAGCGGCTCGAGCGTGCGCGCCTGCTTCTCGCCGATCACGCTGTACGCGGCAATCGACATCGAGCCCGCGACGGGCGTCAACACCAGCAGCACGAGGAACTGCTGGAAGATCCACGCTTGGATCGCACCTTCGGCATTGAGATCGGCAAGCGCCGGTTGATCGCGATAGATCCGGCTCGCGATCTCGACATCGCTCGAGTCCGACAGTTGCTCGCCGGTGACGGCCGGGACGAAAATCGCAACGAAGAACGGCAGGAATATCGACACGATTCCTGTGAGAACAGCGGGAAGGAATACCGCCCGGTTCTGACGAAGGTCCGCCAGCTCTTTGCGGAGGAGCGCGACCGTTCGCGTCATGAGCGCACCGCTCCCGACCGAGCATCCCGCTGCAGGAGTCGCAGATACACTTCTTCGAGTGAAGGCTGCTCGGGAACCACCGTTACGACGCTCGCTCCTGCTTCCACGAGCCGCCTGACGAGCAACGGGGCGTCGGCAGCGTGATCGTCCACACCAATCGACAGCGTCTCGCCGTTTGTCTGGATGTCGGTAAACCCAGTCTCTCTCAGGACGTTGATGAACGAAGCGCCAGGTTGCACGAGCACGACGCGGACGCGTGCGCCGAACAAGTGTGCACGCAGCGCGGCCGGCGTGTCCACCGCGACGAGACGCGCGCGCATGACCGCCACACGGTCGGCGACGCGCTCCACTTCGTCCAGGTTGTGTGTCGAGAGCACGAGGGTGCGCTGCTCGCCGCGCAGGCGGAGCACGAGCTCGCGCACCTCGCGCGCGCTCTCGGGGTCGAGACCGGCTGTCGGCTCGTCCAGCAGTACGATGGCCGGCCGGTGCAGCAGCGTTCGAGCGAGCGCAACGCGCTGACGGAGTCCTTTCGACAGCTGCGCGGCCGGATCGCCGGCTCGATCCCGCATGTCAAGGAGATCGAGCGCCTCATCGACCGCGGCGTCCGGCCGTGACAGCCGATGAAGCTGCGCGTACACGAACAGGTTCCGCCGGACCGTGAGACGGTCCCAGAGCCCCGGCATCTCCGTCAAGAACCCGATTCGGCCCCGCAGCCGCGATGCGTTCTGCCGCGAGAGCGTCTCTGCGCCGATCCTCACACGTCCCGACGAAGGCTCGATCAAACCGGCGAGCATCCTGAGCGTCGTCGTCTTGCCGGCGCCGTTCGGACCGAGGAGCGCAAAGATCTCGCCGGCCACCAGGTCGAAGGAGACGTCTTCGACGGCAACGCGGCTGTCAAAGCGGCGAGTGAGATGCTCGGCGGTCAGCACCACGGCGCGATGTGGTCTGAACCGGCCGTCACGATCACCGAAGTTGTCGACACGGGTATCGATGTAATCAGCTGCGCGGGTCGAACTCGTAACACCCCGGTGTGACGAGCAGCCGGTTGTCCTGTGTGAAAAAGAGGCTCGTCGGGCTGATCGGCCCGGCGGCCCTGAACTGAATCACCCGCCTCTTGTCCCCCTGCACGTCGTATACGTACGTATACGCCTCGGTCAGCGAAATCCACAGGTATCCGCGATTGTCGACGGCGGCGGCGCGCACGGCTGGAGTCACGAGCGGCAACTCGCGATCTTCAATGCGTCTGGTAGGCCAGCGGGTCGGCAGCCCCGCCAAGTACCTGTCCATCTCCGGTCCTTCGATGTGCCGTTCGTAGAGCAGCCGGCCGGCGCCGTCGTATTTCTGGAACATCGGACGACCGGCCAGGAACACGTAGAAGTAGCCGCCAGTTGGATCGACAAGGGGTACTCCCACGTTGAGTGCCAGATGGACGTCGCGGTCCTGTTCATGTCCGGTGCCGCGCAATCGGCCGAAGCTGCGGAACGCATAGCCGGACGACGAGTATTCCGTGAAAAGGGTGCCGCTCTCGGGCTGGCTGATCAGGACCGTCGGTTCGGTGAACTGAATCGCGCCGATGCCGGAGAGCAGGAGTGGACCGACCGCAAGCGAGGCCGTTCGCTCGCGGTCCGGGAGGGTGAAGCCACCACGCCGAATTCCGCCGGCGCCGAAAATCTGTACCCGCTCGACACCCCGAGGCGCGTCGGCGACGACGAACGATCCTGTTGGCGACGTGTCGAACCCGCGCGGCTGAAGGATGCGGCCGAGCTCTGGACCGATCTCCACCAGCTTGATCGTCGTCTTCTTGTCCGAATCCACGGCGTACACGGTGTGTCCGCGGCGGTCGAAGACGTAATACGGGCCGCCTGGCGTCTGCTGAAAACTGAGCGGCTCTTCAAATGTGCCGACGATGTGTGGTGGAAGACCGCCGTCCGAGCGCAGCACCTCGACCGCCAACCTGGCGTCGGTCCTCGCAACGAGGAAGGCGAGCGTCAGAGCGACAACCGCGGGAACGCGGCTCATGGTGACCGTCAATACGCAACGAGTTTGCGAATCGCCTCGAGGACATCCGAGGTGTTCGGCAGAATCGTCTCCTCGAGAACCGGCGCATAGGCCACCGGACAGTCGAGTGCCGCGACGCGCGTCACCGGTGCGTCGAGGTGATCGAACAGGTCCTGCGCGATGCGGGCCGCAATCTCGGCGCCAAAGCCGCACGTGAGCTGGTCCTCGTACGCAACCACGACGCGGCTGGTCTTCTGCGTGTAGGCGGCAATTGTGTCCCAGTCGTAGGGAATGATGGTCCTCAGGTCGACGACGGCAACGCTGACGCCGTCGCGCTCGGCCTGGGCTGCGGCCAGGAGCGATCTGTGCACCAGGGCGCCCCACGTGAAGATGACCGCGTCCGTTCCATCGCGGGCGACAGTCGCCTTCCCGAACGGCACCATGTACTCGGAGCCCGGATAGGCGCACTTGTTGTACGGCTGACGATACAGGTGCTTGTGCTCGAGAAACAGCACTGGGTCGTCGCAGCGCATCGCCGTGCGCAGCAGGCCAGAAGCGTCCTGCGCATTCGACGGAAACGCGATTCGAATGCCGGGCGAGTGCGCAAAAATCGCCACGCCTGATTGGCTGTGATACGGTGCGCCGCCGCGAAGGTAGCCGCCGATGGGGACGCGAACGACCATCGGACACGACCAGTTGTTGCTCGACCGGTATCGCATCATGGCCATCTCGTCGCGGAGCTGCATGAAGCCCGGCCAGATGTAGTCGAAGAACTGGATTTCGACGACCGGCTTCAGCCCTCGGAGCGCCATGCCGACACCACGGCCGATGATGTTCGCTTCGGCCAGCGGCGCATTGAACACGCGATCGCTGCCGTGCGCGCGCTGCAGGCCGTGCGTCACCTTGAACACGCCGCCCTTGCCGGCGACGCTCGCCAGCGTCTCTTCGCGCGTCGCGTCGGCGACATCCTGTCCAAACACGACGATGCGCGGGTTGCGCGCCATCTCGTCGCGCATTGTCGTGTTGATGATCCCGACCATGGTGTCGGGCTTGCCTTCGGGCCGCGGTTCGGTCGAGAAGGCGGCAGAGGACGGATCGACGTCCGGAGAGAACACGTACCAGGCTGCGGTTTCCGCCTCGGGTTTCGGCGCCGAGAGCGCCTGCTGGGCAGCGGCGTTCACCTCGCGCTCGACGGATGCCTGAATCTCGCTCAGCTCCGCGTCGGTCACCAGTTCGCTCGACTTCAGCAAGTGACGCACTCGCACGAGAGGATCGCGTCGCGCCTCTGCCTCTCGCTCGGCGGCCGTCTTGTACAGCTTCTCGTCGTCCGAGAGCGAATGCGAGTACGGGCGAACTACGGTGGCATGAACGAACGCCGGTCCCTTCCGGCTGCGAACATGCGCCACTGCCTCGCCGAGCGTGCGGTAGCTCGCCGGATAGTCGGTGCCATCGCAGCGGAACGTACGGAGCGCAGGAAAGTGCTCGACGATGCGCGAGATGTCGCCGCCGGGGGTCTGCGCCTCTACGGGGACCGAGATCGCGTAGCCGTTGTCTTCGCAAAGGTAGAGGATCGGCAGCCTCTTCGTGCACGAGGTGTTCAGAGACTCCCAGAATTCACCTTCGCTGGTCGCGCCGTCCCCAAACGAGACGTAGGTGATCTCGTCGTCGTGGAACCTCGCCTGACGATCGGGAATCTGAGTGACGCGCTGGTAGATGATCGTCGCTTCGGCACAGCCTACTGCGTGCAGGCACTGCGTGCCGGTGGCGCTGCTCTGCGAGGGGATGTTGAGGCGGCGGTGTCCCCAATGCGAGGGCATTTGTCGGCCTCCGGATGCGGGATCGTCCTTCGCGCCAACCGAGGAGAGAAACATCTCGAAGGGGGTGACGCCAAGCGCCAGGCACAATGCGCGATCGCGGTAGTAGGGGAAGAACCAGTCGTAGCCGCCACGAAGGTGCTGACCGGCCGCGACGAGCACGGCTTCGTGGCCCGCACCGCTGATTTGAAAGAAGGCCTGGCTCTGATTCTTCAGCTGGATCTCCTTGTCGTCGATTTTTCGCGACAGGAGCATGAGGCGGTAGGCGGCGAGGAGTTCATCCCTGGTCAATCCCCCGTGCTCGCCTTCCCGTGTTCTCTGGCCGGCGGCGCGCACGTCCGCCAGGGACGACCCCTTCATACGTCGGAAATTATGGCACTATCGGGAAGGCTATGACTACCGTGCGTGTGCATCGCTGGGAAGAGATCGCGCTCGACAAGATCACCGAGATGATCTCGCAGAAAATCATCGCTGGCGAGCGCCAGATGCTCGCGCAGATCTATCTGAAGCGGGGAGCGCTCGTGCCAATGCACGCGCACGAGAGCGAGCAGATGACCTACATCCTCCAGGGCGCGCTGAAATGTCTGGTGGGCGGCGAGGAAGTGATGGTTCGTGAAGGCGAGGTGCTGCACATCCCCTCGGGAACGCCGCATCAGGCCGAAGCGCTCGAGGATACGTTCGAGCTCGACGTGTTCAGCCCCGTCAGACTGGATTGGATCGAGGCCGAGCGCTGAATGACGGCTGCGACGAGAAGCACATCATCGGGCGCTCCCAGCGCGGCGGCGCTTCGCCTGCTCTCTTTCATGCTGGGATTGTTCTTCGTCTTCAACGGTCTCGAGAAAGTTGCGTGGTTCACTGACAGCGGCATCCTCGGAGGCCGGCTCGACGAATGGCTCGAGAACGCACCGCCCCTCGTCCGCTGGTACATCGAAACCATGGCGGCTCCAGGCGTGCCGCTGTTTGCCAGGATCGTGCCGCTCGCCGAGCTCTCGACCGGCGCCGCATTGATCGTGGGGTTCTGGACGCGTCTGGCGGCGTTCCTGGCGTTGATGATGGTTGCGAACCTCAATTTCGCACGCGGCATGTTTCATTCAGGGGAGTTCTTGACGGATGGTGTCGGTTTTCCTGTGACTGGCGCCCTGCTCGCGCTGGTCATCGCGGGATCGCATCTGCCGTTCAGCGCCACGAAGTGATCTGTCCTCGTACCACCGACGTCGGGTCGCTACGCGACCCGACCCGGCCAGCCGCTGGCTGGGCGGTCCGCATTTGCGGACCGCACCGAGACACCGAGGAATTCATTCCAATCTGGCCTCGGTGCCTCAGTGTCTCGGTGTTACGTGGTTGTGAAAAGCGGTCTCAATGAACGCGTCGGTCGACGTCGTCCGCGCGGCCGCCGGAGTACACGTCGAAGCGGCGCCGCATCCGGTTGATACGCCACTTCAGGTACTTGTATTTGATTTCAGACAGCAGATGAACCCGCGGGCCCTTCTTGAGATAGAGGTAGGCGACCAGCAGCCCTCCGAGGTGCGCCGTGTGGGCGACGCCGCTTCCGGATCCATCCGCGGCGGCGAGGAACGCAATTGCACCGATGATGATGACGAAGTACTTCGCCGGGATTGGAAACACGAAGTACATGTAGATCGGGCGATTCGGGAAGTACACCGCATACGCGAGAAGGACTCCGTAAATCGCCCCGGACGCCCCGACGGTTGGAATAACGTATGCGCTTGCGCCAAACGGAGTGAGGCTTGCGAGAATGTGCACAATTCCGGCGCCGATGCCGGTGATGAAATAAAACTTGGTGAAGTACCTGCTGCCCCACATTCTTTCCAGCTCGACGCCGAACATCCAGAGCGCGAGCATGTTGAAGAGGATGTGGAACACGCCCCCGTGCAGGAACATGTAGGTGACAACCTGCCAGACCTGAAGTCCCTGTAAGACCGCAACAGGCCTCAACCCGAAGAAGCCGCTGAGTGGAATACCCGCGGTGCGCGTGAAGACCCATTCGGCAACGAACGCCGCCACATTGACGATGATCAACAGCTTGACGGCAGGCGTCAGCGGCCCAGGTCCGAACGAATATGCGACAGTGGATGGGGCAGTCGGGCGGCGCATCTAGTGGACCGTCAAGTCTGTTCCAACTCTAGCTTACCGAGCAACATCCATGCCCGTGGTTTCGGGCGGGCCGACATCGGACGCGCGGGCAAGCGTGCGTCCGAGCTTGCCTGCCGGCAGCGGCGCTGCAAACACGGCCGCAACCAGCGGCATGAACGCCATCACGCTAAGGGTACGTTCGATTCCAATGCGATCGGCCAGCATTCCGACAAAGGGCACGGCGACGCCGCCCATACCCCAGGCAAAGCCCATCATCAACGACGACACGGTAGCCGCGCTGATCGGGGCGATCATTTGGCCGAAGGTGACGTTGACCGGCAGCGTCGACTGCAGCAGGCAGCCGCCGACCGACACCAGGAGCACCAACAGCCACCCCGTCTGCATTGGCGCGGCCGCAAGAAACGGCACGGCAAGGACGAGCGACCAGAGGATGACGTTGCGTGCACCCCAGCGATCGGCGAGCGGACCGCCCAGGAATCCGCCGATGCTGCTGACGAACAGGTATACGGCGATGATGGTCCCAGCCTCGGCCACCGACATGCCGCGGCGTGTCAACATGACAGGCATGAAGGTAGCGAAGCTCAGTGCGGCCAGCGTACGCAGCACGACGACGACGTACAGCAGCGTGAGAGGCTTTCTGTAAGGCGCCAGTGCGCGGAAACCGCCGGACGCGCCGTGCTCAGCGAGACTTCCGATCGCCGGCACACGCGGAAGAACGACCGCCAGCACGACAAGTGCGGGAATCATCAGGATTGGTGTCCAGTGCAGCCCGTAGCGCTCTGCAAACGGCGCGAAGACCAGCGGCCCTAGCGAAAAGCCGAGGGAACCTCCCGTGATGTGAAACGACATCGCATAGCCCTGGCGTGCGCCTCCGAGCCGATGGACAAGCGCTGCGGCGGGTGGGTGAAAAGCGGCGGCGCCAAGACCGCCGACGGTCAGGATGACGCCGAGCGCGACCGGCGTCGATGCCAGGCCGATGAGCGCCAATAGCGTCACGGTGAATATCGGGCCGGCGACGACGAGCAGTCTGGGGCGCCAGCGGTCGGCGATGTGGCCGAATGCCAGCTGCGCCACGGAATTGGCCATCAGAAAACACATCTGCAACGTTCCCGCAGTGGCCAGCGAAAGATTCAGGTGCGGGATCAGCAACGGAAGCAGCGGGGCGTAGATGTTGCTAAACCCGTCGACGAGAAAATGGGTGCCGGCCAGCAACAGCACGGTTGGATGCAGTCCAAGAGGGCGCTTCATCTGCGAAGCTTCCGCATGACCATCGTCACGCCTTCACGGAACTCGGGGATGTGCAAGACATGCGCGGCTGCCGCGAGCACGGCGAGGGCGACGCCGATCGACGTTCCGAGACGAACAATCTGCCTGACGAGCGCGTCACCCGGCAGCCACGTTGTGCCTGATGCGTCAACCACTACGACCGCCACGGCCATGGCGGTCGACGCAATCGCGATTCGCACGAACGAACCGGCCACGCGCCGGCCGTCCAATCCGCCAAGCCGCCGGCGCAGGAGCGCCATCAGCAGTGCGGCATTGAAGAGCGCGGCAATCGACGTTCCGAGAGCCAGTCCGCGGTACCCGATGAGCTGCACGAGCACGACGTTCAACACCGCATTTACCACGACCGTGGCGATGCTGACCTTCACGGGCGTGCTGTTTTCACCGAGCGCGTAGAAGACGGGTGAAGCAATCCGGACAATCGAGTAGCCGACGAGGCCGATCGCGTAGAACTGGAGTGCGGCCGCGGTTGCGGCCGTGTCGGCGGGCGTGAACGCGCTGCGCTCGAAAATCACGCGCACGATTGGGATGGCGAGTACCAGAAGCCCGACGGTCGCCGGCACGTTGAGCATCATCATCAATGACAGGCCGTCGGCCACCGTCCGACGGACGTTGAGCTCGTCGTCGCCCGCGGCATGTCGTGACACGGCGGGCAGCGTCGCGGTGGCGATCGAGATGCCAAAGAGGCCGATAGGGAGATACATCAGCCGGAAGGCATAGTTCAGCCATGACACAGCCCCCGTGCCTTCGCCGGTCGCCAGCACGGTGTTGACGAAGACGTTGACCTGCGTGGCTGCCAGTCCAATCGTGCCAGGTCCCATCAGCACGAGCACCCGTCTGAGGCTTGCGTCTCCCCAGTCGAGAATCGGGCGATACACGAAGCCTTCGCGACCGAGCGCGGGCCACTGAATCGCAAGCTGTGCGGCGCCTCCCAGGAGCGACCCCATGGCGATTCCGGCAATTGCCGGCAGGCCCAGTGCGGGCATGAGCGGCACCAGGGTGAATGCGCAGGTAATGGTCGCGACGTTGTACATCGCCGGCGACAAGGCGGGAATGAAGAACCGGTGCAGCGAGTTGAGCATGCCCATGCACGCGGCTGCCACCGCGACGAACGAGAGAAACGGCAGCATGATTCGCGTGAGGAATACCGTCAATTCGAGCTTGCCTGGGACGCCGCGGTACGCACCTGCAAACAATTCGACGAGCGGTTCGGCGAATACGATGCCCACGATGACGAGGAGCCCGGTGATGACAATCAGCCCGTTGATGACGTAGTTGGCCAGCCGCCACGCCGACTCCTTGCCGGCGGTCGCCAGGTGCCGCGTGAACGTCGGTACGAAGGCGCTGCTCATGGCGCCTTCCGCAAACAGGTCGCGCACGAGGTTCGGAATGCGATAGGCGACGTTGTACGCGTCCATTGCGTTGCCGGCGCCGAAGAGCGCCGCCAGCACCTGCTCGCGTACGACGCCGAGGATGCGGCTCGTCATTGTCGCGGCGCCAGCCGACGCGGCGGAACGCGCGAGCGTGGAGGTGGAAGAGGAGGGGGAGTTAGGCGCCAAGCTTGCGGCGGACCGCCTCGTTGATGGTCCGGCCGTCGGCATTCTTGCCGGCGAGCTTGGGCATCACGGCCTTCATGACCTTGCCGACGTCCTTGGGCGAAGTGGCGCCCGTTTCCGCGATAGCGGCGGCCACCGCCGTCTCGACCTCCTCGGGCGTCGCGGCGGGCGGAAGATATTCCTCGAGCACGGCAATCTCCGCGGTTTCCTTGTCCACGAGATCGGCGCGTCCCGCCTTGGAAAACTGCTCGATGGAGTCGCGGCGCTGCTTGACGAGAGTCGTAATCACCTGGACGACCTCGGCATCCTCGAGATCGCGACCCTTCTCGACGCCTTTGTTCATGATGGCGGCCTTCACCATGCGCAGCGCCGAAAGGCGCGCGGCGTCCTTTGCCTTCATGGCAGCCGCGATGTCGACGTTGACCTTATCGGCGAGTCCATTCATCAGTGATCCTGATCCGAGTCGCCGTACGTAATGTGCCAGCCGTCGGTATCGTCGTAGAACCCCTTCGGCACCTGCACCGCGTTGACCTTCGCGCTGACTTCCAGGGTCGATTTCACTGTGAAGTAACCGTTGCGGCGCAGTACGCGGCGGAACGCGCCGTTCATCACATGGCATCTGACTTTGTCCGCGTCTTCAGCGCGCGCCGCGCGATCGATCCACCGCAACAGTGTTTTCAGTCCGGCCACGTCGTCGGGATCGACCAGAAAGTCGACGAGCAGTGTGACGCGCCCGAAGGTCTCGTACCGGTGGCGGTACACCGCATAGCCGTGAAGCTCGCCATGGCGCCGCAACGCGACGACCGAGTAGCGAACGTGGGGCGGCTCGACATACCGCCAATTCAGATACGGGGCGTCGCGGCGAACGGCCAGGTCGAACTTTGGCGCGAGGCGCTCCCACAGTGCGGTGAACGTCGAATCGAATCGACGAATCGGCTCACACTCGGCGCGAAGCGGCCGCGACCGGGCGACGATCTGAATGACAGGGAGAGTAATGGCTGACACGAGCCGGTTCAGCGCCATCGGCCAGTGTGGCAGCCGAACGGCGCGGCGTGTCAACGGCTTCACCACGCACGGCAGTACATGCGGCGGAGGCCAATGCAATCTGTCCAGCACCGGCCGCGCGTCTCCTACCGTCCCGAGCGTCAGCACGGCCCCGGTATTGCGGTCCCACGCACGGACCAGCGCTTCGTCGATTCCCTGGCTGTCGCGTTCGGGCGCCACCAGTGCGCCCGTGCCCCACGCGCCGTCGACTTCGAGGCCTTTCAGCGAGATACGTACGGGCAGCGTCGGGTATTGGCCAACGACCGTCGGACCCTCGCGGGCCACCCAGATGCCGGGCTCGCCAGTTCGATTGTTGGGATTGCGCCGGTGCTGCCACTCCCACCGCAGGCGGTGTGCGTCGGCCGCGTCAGGACCGTGCGTGCGGCGGTACAACGTTTCCACACCGCGACGATCGTCGGGCCTGAAACGATCGATTTCTGACATGAAAGCGACGCGCCGCGGCAATGCGCGAGCGCAGCTGCTATTGTACGCGGTTTGGTTGACCCTGCTGCGGTTGCGGGCGAGGCACCGGCGATATGACACCCGGCGTCGAGGAAGATCCGAATGGAACTCCGAATGGGTTCGACGGTGTCGGTGCGGTAGCGGCACCGGGCGACGCCGCTCCCGCGGAATCCGTTTCTGGTTCCTCCTGCGTCGGCTCCATGCCTGGCAGAGGTCTTACGACGGTTGGGGGAACCACGCGCGGACCGTTAATGGAGATTGCTGGATTCACAGCCGGTTCGACCTCGTCGGATGCGTCGTCGACCTCCACGTCAGCAGGCACTTCGAGAGCGGCCTCAGGTGGACGCGGAATCAGCGCGGGTCGCGGGAGGACCGGGCGCGGGCGGGCCGTGGCAGTTGTGGCTGGCGGCGGATTTCGCGGCGCCACGCTCGTGGGCAGAATCATGATGCGATCGAACGCCGATGCGCCGACCGACCCGGCAGGACGAGGTGCAAGCATGTAGCCGGCAACGCCGCGGAGGATGACGTCGAGCGCCTGACGCTCCGACACATCTGTGAGTTCCAGGGTCATCGGAGGACCGACGACACGCTCGCCATTGACCACGGTCGCGCCGCCGAGGCGCGCCCATTCCGCGAGGATCGTTCTGACAGGGGCGTTTCGCGCCAGGAGCGTGACTCGACCGCCGCTGAACTGAAGCGCGACAGGCTGCTGCGCGGCGGCCGGCAGCGCCGATGTGAGAAAAAGCGCCGACGCGACAAACAGCTTGAAGCGCATGGGCTCCCAGTATACGACGACGGGGGCAGTAGGCAGTAGGCAGTGAGGAATTTGCTGCGAACCGCCGACTGTGAACTGCCTACTGCCTACTGCCTACTGCCTACTGTGAACTGCCCTGTCAGTGTTCCCGGACGTGGTCGATGACCCGGCGGATGATCTCGTCGAGCTCGATTCTGGGTTCGTATCCAATCAGCGCGCGCAGCTTGGAAATGTCCGGGACCCGGCGCGGCATGTCTTCGAATCCAGCCTCGTACGCCTGATCGTAGGGAATCAACTGAATCGGCGAGTCGCTGCAGGCCATGGCCTTGACGCGTTCGGCCAGCGCGCCGATCGAGATCTCGCCCATGTTGCCGATGTTGAACACTTCGCCGACGGCGCGCGGCTCCGACGCCAGCGCAATCAGCGCGTCCACGACGTCGCTGACATAGGTAAAACTGCGCGATTGTGTGCCGTCGCCGAAGACGGTGATTGGATGGCCCGACAGCGCCTGGCGAACGAACGTCGGCAACACCATCCCGTACCGGCCTGTCTGGCGCGGGCCCACAGTGTTGAACAGCCGGACGATGACGACGGGCAGTTTCTTTTCCTTCCAGTACGCGAGCGCCAGGAATTCGTCGATCAGCTTGCTGCAGGCATACGCCCATCGATGCTTCGCGGACGGTCCCAGCACCACGTCGGCATTTTCGCGAAACGGCACATCGGCGCTCTTGCCGTAGACCTCGGAAGTCGACGCGATGAAAACGAGCTTCTTCTTCTTGTTGGCGTGTTTGAGGACAACCTCCGTGCCGTGCACGTTGGTCTCGATGGTGTGGACGGGCTGCTCGACGATGAGCTTCACGCCGACTGCGGCGGCGAGATGGAAGACGACGTCGCTGCTATCGACCATCTCCGCGAGTAGCGATTCGCTCGTGACCGAGTCGATGACGTACGAGAAGTGCCTCGCAGTCTTGAGATGCGCGATGTTTTCGATCGATCCGGTGGACAGGTTGTCGAGCACGAGCACGTCGTGCCCGAGCTCGAGCAGCCGTTCTGCCAGATGCGAACCGATGAACCCGGCGCCGCCCGTAATGAGCGCCTTCACAGAGTGACCGGCGATTCGGCCGTCGGCACGTACTCGTGAAGGTGTGCCCGATAAAATTCGATCGTACGTTGAAGGCCCTGGCGCAGCGGGGTGATCGGTTGCCAGCCGAGTGTCCGGCTGATGCGGGATGAGTCGGCGTAGAAGTCGCCGATGTCGATGGCCTTCTTCTCGGGCGGCCATTCGACGAAGCGGTAGCGGCCGCTGCCGGCAACGGACACGAGGAGCTCGACCAGATCGCGGTGCGAGATGGGTTCCATTCCGCCAACGTTGAACACCTGTCCGTTGCAGGCGTCGCTGGCGCCCGCGCGCAGGAACGCGTCGGCCGCATCGTCCACGTAGACGAAATCGCGAAGCTGCGACCCATCGCCGTAGATCTGTATTTCGTGATTCTCGATCGCGAGCCGGATGAACCAGGCGATAAAGCCCTGGCGGTTGTGTTTGATGAGCTGCCGCGGCCCGTAGACGTTGGTGAGACGCAGCGAGCAGGCGCGCACGCCGAACACGTCGTTGTACAGCAGATGGTAGTACTCGCCGGCGGCCTTGTTGATGCCGTTGACGTCCGTCGGCTTCACCAGGTGCTGCTCGGTGACCGGCAGTGTTTCGGGGCGGCCATATACCTGCCGAGTCCCCGCAAACACGACCTTGACGCCCGGATTGTTCCGCCGGCACGCCTCGAGGATGAACAACTGACTGCGGCAGTTGATCTCGAGGTCGGTATACGGGTCCTGCATGCTGTCGATGTGGCTGACCTGACCCGCGAGGTTGAAGATGACGTCCTGCTCGCGCACGAGATAGTTCATCGTGCTCTGCTGCCGGACGTCGGCGATATTGACGCGGAGGCGGTCCTCGATTCCTGCGATGTTGAACAGGTTGCCGCCGTATTCCGGAATCAGCGGGTCGACGACGAGGACGCGGGCGCCCAGGCCGACCAGCCGGTGCGCCAGCGTGCTGCCGATGAACCCGAGACCTCCGGTGATCATCACACGGCGGTCGCGGTAAAAGGCGCGGTAATCCGTGCCGCTCACGGGAGACACCACGCTCATCGCTTCGACGATTCCGGCGGCACCGTGGCGCTGATCGTTGGATTGCGGAACAAGACGGGGGCGGTCTGTCGTCCGCGGCCCAGCACGACGAGCTGGATCCACAGCTTGAGCACGTCGACTCCGGTCCAGAACACGCGGCGGAAGTTGAAGAACTGCGAGCGGCCGTGAGCCCGGTGGTAGTGGTGCACCGGCACTTCGACGGTGTGAAACCCGGCGTCTTGAATCTTACGCATCATCTCGAGGCAGATGACGCCGGTGTCGCGTTCCAGCCGGACGCGATTGAACACGTCGCGCCGCATCAGCCGGAAGTCGCAGTCGACATCGCGGACACGCAGCCTGAACAGGAGCTTCACAACGTAGTGATAGAGGCGTCCGATGACGATCCGATGCAGCGGGTCGGAGCGGCTGATCTTGTACCCAGTCACCACGTCGACTTCGGGCGTGAGCCGCTGCCACAGCACCTCGAGTTCGCCTGGATCGTACTGGGCATCCCCGTCCGTGTAGGCGACCAGCTCTTTCGTCGCCGCCGCGAAGCCCGTTCGGAGCGCCCCGCCGTAGCCCCGGTTGCGTGGATGGTGAAGCGCGCGAACCTGGGGGTACGTCCGGGCGAGCTCGTCGGCAATCTCGCGCGTGGCATCGCTGCTGCCGTCGTTGACGACGATCACCTCGAAGTCGGGAGTCAGGCGCGACGCAACCTGCACGGCTCTGATCACCAGACTCGCGATCGTGCCGCCATCGTTGTAGGCAGGAAAGAAAAAGCTGACGCCGGGCGGACGCGACCCGCGGGGAGCGTTCATGAAGCGCCAGGAATCGTAGCGCGGAACGGAATTGCTCGACAAGGACATCAGCGAATCGCCCGGCGCCCGGCAAGCCGCCACGGCAGGAACACCGACTCGACGACGACGCGCGAGGAAAGCTTCGAGACGCCTTGGCGGCGTTCCACGAACGTGATGGGAACCTCCGTGATGCGGCATCCGGCCCTGGCGGCCTCCCACGCCATTTCCACCTGAAACGCGTATCCGTTCGACGCGATCCGATCGAGCGGCAGCCGGAGCAGCGTTTCGCGCCGCCAGCAGCGGAATCCGCTCGTGCAGTCCCGGATCGGCAGGCGGGTAATCGCACGCACGTACTGATTCGCAAACGCGCTCAGAATGACGCGTCGTCTCGGCCAATTTTCGATACGACCGCCTGGTATGTACCGGGAGCCGATGACGAGATCGGCTGTCGCGCAGTGCGAAACCAGGCGCGGAACGTCGGCAGGATCGTGAGAGAAGTCCGCGTCCATCTGACAGATTGCAGTAGCGTCCGTCTTTAGCGCCTGCCGCATGCCGTCGACGTAAGACCCGCCGAGGCCCCGCAGTCCCGTTCTGTGGAGTACGGACACGCGGCCGCCGGAGCTGCCGGCAATCGCATCGGCGAGCTGCCCGGTGCCATCCGGCGAGCCGTCGTCAACGACCAGGATATTCAAGTCGGGCGCGCGCAGGAGGGCGCTGATGATGAGACGCAGGTTGTCCCGCTCGTTGTACGTGGGCACGACGACAATCGGTCGCACTTGTTCCACTAAGTTAGTCTTCGGCGATCTCACGCTCGCGCTGTGCGGCTGGTGTGGCGAAGCGCAGCGACGACACCTGCTCGGATACGAGCCCCACGAGCAGCACCAGAGCGGCAAAGAGAATCAACAGCACGGCGCCGTTGGGAATTCTGCCATTCGCAATCACATTGGCGACGCCGTAAATGGCTCCCACTCCAAAGGAAACGACACTGACCGGAACGAAAATTCGCAGCGGGCTGAACACCGTGACGATCTTCAGGAGGATGAGCAGAAATGTGGCCCCGTCGCTGGCAAACCGAATCTTGGAGTGTCCGGTGCGTCGCCGCGCGTCAACAGGCTCGAACGCAACGCTATACCCGGCCCGCATGAACGCCAACGTCGTCGTCGTTGGCGTCGAGAAACCGTTCGGCAGCAGATGGATGAACTCGCGGAGGCACGCTCGGCGCGCTCCCCTGAAACCGGACGTGAGATCGGGAATTGGCCTTCCCGTGAGGTAGCCGGCGAGCAGATTCAGGAGCCCGTTGCCGGCGCGGCGGCCTCGTGACGCCTGCGTCGAAGACGACCGTGCGCCCACCACAAGATCGTACTCACCCAGGCGGTCGACAATGCGACGCGCATCATCGGGTGAATGCTGGCCGTCGCCGTCGACGATCAGGACGAACTCGCCCGAGGCATGGCGAATTCCCGTTTTCACGGCTGCGCCGTTGCCTTTCGTGTACGGATGCCGGATGACGTGCGCGCCAGCATCGCGCGCGACATCCGCCGTGGCGTCGGTCGAGCCGTCGTCGACGACGATGACCTCGCGCCATGGCGCCGATGCTCGCAGGCCGAGGACCACTCTGCTGATGGTGGCGGCTTCATCCAGTGCGGGAATGACGATCGAGACGGCCGATGGTTCAGCCAACGAGCTGCTCCACGACTCCGTCCCAGGTAATCTGCGCGGCTCGCGTGCGGCCGCGTTCTCCCAGTTGCCTGGCGCGATTCGGGTTTTCGGCGAGCTGTACGATGGTGCGCCCGATGGCCTCCGGGTCCGGCGGGCAGACGAAGCCGTTTTCACCGTCCCTGGCGAATTCGAGAGTCCCGCCTGAATCTGTGGCGGTGATGACAGGCTTCGCGGCGAGAAACGCCTCCAGCGTCACATAGCCGTAGTCTTCATCGAACGGCACATAGACGACCGCCAGAGCGCCCGCATACAGGGCGACGAGCTCGTCGCCGCTCGTATTTCCGGCGAAAACGATACGATCCCCAACACCCGACTGCGCGGCTACTCGTTCGGCGGCGTCCCGTTGAGAACCCTGGCCGACCACAATCAACCGAAGGGGCGCAGGAACATGCGCCAGCGCTCGGATCGCCAGTTCGGGTCGCTTCACCGCCTCGAGGCGGCCGACCACCAGCACGTAATCGCCGTACGCTCCGGGGCGCAATCGATCGGCGAGCGGTGGGGGATGGTACAGCGCCTGCGCCGGCACGCCGTTGAACTGCTCGAGTCGCCGCGCCGTGTTCTGCGCGTTGGTGAATACGTGGCGGCATTCGCCAAGCATGCGGCGATCGAGGTCCATCAGCGTACGGCGCAATCCCACATCCGATTCGTTGTGGTCGAAATCGCTGTACGGAGTGCCGCACAGCTCGTACGCCGCGCGGTGCTGGTGAATGACCCACGCCACCTTGCGCGGATGTCGGGCGAAATACGAGGGGAACCGCGTGGTGATCAGCAGGTCGACCGATAGCAGGTTGCTCGACGACAAGTCGAGCAGCCTCCATGCCGCGGCCTGCGCGAGGATCTCCGATTTGGGCTGGACTCGGAAGGGAATCGCGACCTTGTCCACATCGTACCCGCGCCGCTGCAGCTGATCGATCAGCGACTTGACGTGCAGTTCCGCGCCGCCCTCGACAAACGGCACCTGGGCATCTGCGACGATGATCCGCCTGACGTCCGCTTTAGGTGGCAAATCGAAAATTGATGATATCGCCGTCCTGGACGACATGCTCTTTGCCTTCCAGACGGACTTCCCCGTGCTCGCGGCACGCCTGCATCGACCCGCGCGTGACGAGCATGTCGTAAGCGACCACTTCGGCGCGTATGAAGCCGCGCTCTATGTCGCTGTGAATCTCGCCGGCGGCCTCTTGTGCGGACGTGCCGCGCGCGATCGACCACGCGCGGCATTCATCGTCGCCGACGGTGAAGAACGAAATAAAGCCAAGCAAGTCATAGCTTGTCCGGATGACGCGGTCCAGTCCTGACTCTTGCAGGCCGAGATCCGCCAGGAACGCTGCCGCATCATTCGGTTCGAGCTGGGTGATCTCGAGCTCGATCGTGGCGCAGAGCACTGTCGCGCGGGTCGCCGCCCGCGCCAGAAACGCAGTCAAGCCCGTCTGTTCGGCGGCACGTTCGACGCTGGCGCCGACGCTCGGCAAATCGGTCTCATCGAGGTTGATGACGAGCAGGAGCGGCTTTGCCGACAACAACTGGAAACCGCGCAGGCGCTTGAGGTCCTCGCCTGTCAGCTCCAGCGCTCGCAGCGGCCGGCCTTCTTCGAGCGCCTGACGGCATCGCTGGAGAAGATCGCGTTCCTTTTCCAATTCCGCCGATCGCGTTTTCTTCAAATCTCTCTCGATCCGTTCCAGACGCCGTTCGGCGACACCGAGGTCGGCCAGGATCAGTTCGTCCTCCATCGTCTGGGCATCCCGAGCGGGATTGATGGCGCCCGAAGGATGTGGCACCGCAGGATTCCTGAACGCGCGGACGACATGGACGAGCGCGTCAGCATCCTTGTAGGCGGCGACATCGACGAGCGTTTGCGCTCCAGCGCCTGCGCGCCCAGGCGCGGCAAGATCGGCAAACTCCACGATTGCGGGCACGCGCTTGCGCGGGTTGTACATCGCGGTGAGCGTGTCGAGTCTCGAATCGGGGACTCTGGAAATGCCGATGCTGACGTCGCTCTTGCCCCGCGGTGTCTCGGGTGCGTGGGTCATGAGCTGAAAAAGGGTCGTTTTGCCGGTGGAGGAGTATCCGATCAGGGCGGCCCGAAGCATGAGTTTGCCAGCCTAGCACGCAACCTTGAATCGAGCCCCCCCTCTTGCCCTAATCGAAAAAGAGGCGAAAGTTAGGCGTAACTCCAAAAGAGTGAGTGGGTTATGGTTGACATCCCTCTCGCGTCAGACTTAATATCCCGGTGGATTTTTGTGGAGCAAAGTGGAGCAAAATGCGCTTCGCGGGAGCTCTCCGACCCGGATTGACGACAAAGGTCGGCTGAAGGTGCCCACCATCTTTCGGGGGGTCATTCAAGACCAGCATGGGGCTGACGTGTTCGTCACGAGCCTGACCGGGGAGTGTGTCCGCATTTATCCGCTCCCGACCTGGTTGGAGATCGAGCGAAAGCTGCTGCAGATGCCCGGCAATCACCCGTCGCGTCTCAAGTTTCTCGATCGCGTGAATTACTACGGGCAGAGCGGCGAGCTCGACGCGCAAGGGCGCGTCGTCATTCCTGCGCACCTGCGCGAGAGTGCATCCATTCAGGGCGACGTGCGTGTGTTCGGACGCATCGACTACCTCGAGGTGTGGAACGAGGAGCGGTTCCTCCAGAAGCTCCATCGGGATCCATGGACGGACGAGGACGGCCTCGGCCTTGCTGAGCATGGCATCTAGGGGAGCGCCATGCACGAGCCTGTCATGGTGGCCGAGGTGGTCGAACATCTGGCGCCGGCGCGTGGCGGGGTTTTCGTGGATTGCACGGTGGGCTATGGCGGCCACACCCGCGCAATTCTGGACGCGGGTGCTTCACGAGTGATCGGGCTCGATCGCGATCCGGAAGCGCTGCAACACGCGACGGCTGCGCTGACGCCGTACGCCGCGCGTGTCGAGCTCGTGCACGACGACTATCGGCGGCTGAACGAGGTCCTTGATGCGCGGGACATCACCGGCGTCGACGGAATACTGGCCGACCTGGGCGTTTCGTCGATGCAGCTCGACGAGGCTGGACGAGGGTTCAGCTTCCGGCGCGACGAGCCGCTGGACATGCGAATGGATCCGACCGCTGGACCGACCGCGGCCGACGCAATCCGCGACGCGGACGAACGAACGCTGGCGGACGTCATCTACGAGTTCGGAGAAGAGCGGCACGCGCGGCGGATTGCGCGCGCCATCATCGAGGCGCGGAGTCGGGGGGCGGTTGACACAACCGGCCGACTGGCGGACGTGGTGCGGCGGGCCATTCCGCGGAGGGGATACTCACGCATCGACCCGGCAACGCGGACGTTTCAGGCGATTCGCATATGGGTGAATCGCGAGCTTGAAGGGCTCGATGTTTTTCTGACGCAGGCCGCCCGGCGTCTGCGCCCGGGAGGGCGGTTGGCCGTTATCGCCTTCCACTCGCTCGAGGATCGGATCGTGAAGCACACGTTGCGCTCGCTGCAGACGGCCGGCGAGATCGGCCTGACCATTCGCACGAAGCGGCCGGTCGTGCCGAGCGAAGCGGAAGTCGAACGAAATCCTCGCGCGCGGAGCGCGAAGCTGCGCGCGGCCGAGCGAGCGACGGAATGAGGCACACCATGACGGGGGACACGTTCGAGTACGCCATCAAGAAGGACATTCGCAACAACCCCATCGTCCGCGAGGTCGACCGCGAGCGCCACCGCGAGATGTGGCGGACGGTGGCCATAGGAGTGTTTCTCGTCTCGGTACTGCTGTTCTGGGCGTGGCAGCACTTCGAGCTGCTTCGACATGGATACCGGTTCGAGCAGATGCAGCGCGAGCAGGCGGCGGAGACGGAGATCCACCGGCATCTGCGGCTCGAGATAGACACGCTGCGGTCGCCGGGACGGATCGAACGGCTGGCAACGGACCGGCTTCGGATGGTGGCGCCGACGGCGGAGGACGCGTCGGTCATCGAGCGCGTGCTCCCGTCGCCTACGCCACCAAGTTCGGCGCTCGCGCGCAAGTAGGCCCCCGATGCCGGACGACGTCTCCGCGCTCTGGCGTTCCACGATGAAGCGCCGACTGGTCATCGGCGCCGTTGCTCTCGTGGCGTGGTCTGCCGCGATCGAGGCGCGCCTGGTGTACCTCCAGGTGATCCGGCATGCCGACCTCACGGCGCGCGCCATGGACCAGCAAACGGGGACTCTGGAAATTCCCGCCAAGCGCGGAGACATCCTCGACCGCAGCGGCCGCGTGCTCGCCTACAGCGTCGACGCGGAATCGATCTACGCCGTTCCGACCGAGATCAGCAACCCCGACAAGGCAGCAGCGGCGCTGTGCGGGGCGCTGGACAATTGCTCCCCTCGCGATCGCCAGGCCATAAGTGAACGGATCCGCCGTGGCCGCGCATTCGCGTACGTGAAACGACAGGTCTCTCCAGGCGAAGCGCGGCGCGTGGCCGCACTCAAGCTCGATGGCGTCGGCTTCATGAAAGAGAGCCGGCGCTTTTACCCGAACAAGGATCTGGCGGCACACGTCCTCGGGTACGTCGGCATCGACAACAAGGGGTTGAACGGCATCGAAGCGGCGTACGACGCGCTGATCAAGGGTCGTCCCGGTACCGTGCTCATCCAGACGGATGCGAGACGGCAGGCGTTCAGCCGACTCGAACGCCCTTCCACGAGCGGTGCGACGCTTGAATTGACCATCGATCAGTACCTGCAGCACGTGGTAGAGCGCGAGCTGCGAGTCGGCGTCGAAGAGAATCGGGCAGCCGGCGGGACAGCGCTCGTCATGGATCCTCACACCGGCGAGATCCTCGCACTTGCCAATTGGCCGACCTTCAATCCAAACACGTACCGCGAGGCCAACAAGGACGCGCAACGCAATCGCGCCATCCAGGATCTCTACGAGCCTGGATCCACCTTCAAGATCGTCACCGCGTCTGCAGCGTTCGAAGAAGAGCTGGTCAAGCCGACCGATTTGATCGACGTAAGCGCTGGCCGTATTCGATTCGGGCGCCGGGTCATCTACGACGATCACCGCTCTGGCGTGCTGTCGTTCGAGGACGTGATCGTCAAGTCGAGCAACATTGGGGCGATCAAGGTGGGACAGAAGCTTGGTCCTGACCGCCTGGGCGCTTACGTCAGCCGATTCGGATTCGGACGTCGAACGTCGCCGGATTTTCCGGGCGAGAGTCCGGGCATCGTCTGGGATCCCGCAAAGCTCACCGACAGCGCGCTGGCGTCGGTGTCCATGGGATATCAGGTGGCTGTCACACCGCTGCAGATGGCTGCGGCCCTGAGCTCGATCGCCAACCGGGGCACGCTCTTCGAGCCGCGCATCGTCCGCGCGGTGATCGCGGATGGCCGGCGAACACCGGTGCCGCACAAAGTGGTGCGGCAAACGGTGTCTACGGGCACGGCGGCGGTGCTGACGGCAATCATGGAACAAGTCGTCCAACGTGGGACGGGAAAGAACGCCCACATCGACGGTTTCACCGTGGCGGGCAAGACGGGCACGGCGCAGAAGGTCGTAAACGGCCAGTATTCCAGGTCCGACTACAACGCCTCCTTCATTGGCTTCGTTCCGTCGCGGAAGCCGACGTTCGTCATTGTCGTGGTCATCGATTCCCCGCACGGGAACAGGTCGTATTACGGCAGTACCGTCGCCGCCCCGGTCTTTCAGCGGATTGCGGAGGCCGGGTTGCGTCTTTACGGGGTGCCTCCATCGCTCAATCCGGCGCCGCCTGTTATTCCCGAACGATGGGGCGAAACGCCACGCGAACAACGGGTGTCGGCGCCGATCACGTCGCCGGTGATCCCTTCGAGCAGCCCAAGCGGATCGGAGCCGGTTGTTCCGGATTTGCGAGGACTCGGCGCCCGCGATGCGCTGCGGGTGCTGGCGGGGCTGGGGATGACGGCGCGCCTGGATGGCGCAGGAATCGTCGTCGATCAGGAGCCCGCACCCGGAAGCCCGATTGAGCGTGGCGCGATCGCCATCCTCAAGCTCGCGCGCGAAGCGCCTGCCGACACCGTTGCTCTGGCCGCGGGCGGGCCATGACGGTTCGCGAGCTGTTCGAGCAGGTGCTCGTTCAGACCATGTCTTCGGGCGACTGGGAGAGGCTCTCTGAATGGGGTCGGGCACTCGATGTCCCGTGCCACGGCGTCACGCACGATTCGAGGGGCGTCAAATCGGGTTGGGTGTTCGTGGGATTGCGCGGGTTGAAGGCGGACGGCGCCGAATTCGCGCCGCAGGCGATTGCGGCGGGCGCGGCGGCAGTTGTCGCCGAACACCCGGCGTCCGCGCCCTCGACGGTGCCCTGGATCGTCGTGAAGGACGCGCGGCTCGCGCTGGCCTGGCTGGCGGCGGCGTTCTTCGAACACCCGAGCCGGCAGATGCGGGTGGTTGGCATAACGGGGACGAACGGGAAGACGACCACGGCCTACCTGGTGAGCGCAATCTTCGACGCGGCAGGCGTTACCTGCGGGTTGATGGGCACGGTGAAATACCGGATCGGCGATCGCGAGATCGCGGCCGCCAGAACGACGCCTGAAGCGCCGGAGCTGCAGAGAATGATTCGGCAGATGGTCGACGCAGGCTGCGGCGCTTGTGCAATGGAAGTGTCGTCGCACGCACTGGCTCTTCGCCGCACGGACAGCATTCACTTCGCCGCCGGGGTGTTCACCAACCTGACGCGCGATCACCTCGACTTTCACGCGGACATGGAAGACTACTTCACCGCCAAGCGTCGGCTCTTCGAGCTCCTGCCGGCTGACGCGCCGGCTGCCGTCAACATCGACGATCCGCGCGGGCCCGCTATGGCCGAGGTGGCCAGCCGCCCGGTCACGTACGCCGTCAACCGCCCCGCGGATGTGACGCCAGGACCGCTCGAGTATTCACTCGACGGCCTGGAGTTCGACGTTCGCACACCACAAGGCCAGCTCAGAGCGCGGTCGGCGCTGGTTGGACGGCCCAATGTCTACAACATTCTCGCAGCCGCCAGCGTCACGACGGCGCTTGGCGTGCCTCTCGACGCGGTGGAACGCGGCATTGTCGGGCTGCAGGGAGTACCCGGACGATTCGACCGCGTTTCTTCCTCCGTTGATGACATCACCGTCATCGTCGATTACGCACACACCGACGATGCATTGCGAAATCTGCTGGAGATGGCGCGTCCGCTCGCGGCACGGCGCCTGATTACGGTGTTCGGGGCAGGCGGCGATCGCGATCGCACCAAGCGGCCGCTGATGGGAATGGTCGCCGCCCGGCTCAGCGATGTCGTGGTCATCACGTCGGACAACCCACGCAGCGAGGATCCCCAGCGGATCATCGACGAGATCGGCCTTGGTGCGCAGCCGGAAACGCGGCAGCGCGACGTGAAGGTGCTCACCATCGTCGATCGACGCGACGCGATTCGCCGGGCCGTGAGCGACGCGTCGGCAGGGGATCTCGTCCTGATTGCCGGGAAGGGGCACGAGAAATACCAGGAGATCGACGGGCGGACGGTGCCGTTTGACGATGTGGCGGTCGCGCGGGAGGCGTTGGAGGCCCGACGCCACAGGGTACGGGTTGGGTGACGGGCTGCGACTCACTCTCAGGTGGGTGGCCGATGCGGTCGAGGGTCACATCCAACGCGGAGATCCATCGAATGAGATCGGAAACGTCGTCATCGACACGCGGATCCTGCAGCCCGGCGATTTGTTCGTGGCGCTTCGGGGGACCAGACTCGACGCGCACGACTTCGTTGGCGAGGCCCTCAACCGGGGCGCAGGCGGTGTCATCGTCAAACGCGGCTTCGGAGGCGCATCGCACGAGGGGCGTGCCGCATTGGTCGAGGTCGACGACACGACAAAGGCGCTGCAGGACCTGGCTCACGCAGTCCGCCAGGCCAGCGGAACCCGCGTTGTGGCGATCACGGGAAGTGCTGGAAAGACCACCACGAAGGAGGCGATTGCGGAGTTCCTGTCTGCACGGTTCCGGGTGGTGAAAAACAAGGGGAATCTGAACAATCACATCGGTCTGCCGCTGTCGCTGTTGCAGCTCCGCGAGCGGCCGGACGTGGCGGTGATGGAACTGGGCATGAACCATCCTGGCGAAATCAGCACGCTCGTCGCCATTGCCGAGCCAGAGCTGCGAGTCTGGACCAACGTGGGCGACGCGCACATCGGCTTCTTCGGGTCGTCAGATGCCATTGCCGACGCCAAGGCGGAAATTCTCGAGCGGGCGGCGCCCAGTCACGTGCTCGTCTGCAATGCCGACGACCCTCGCGTCATGGCGCGGGCTGGCGCCTTCGCCGGACGGGTCGTGACGTTCGGCACGTCCGCTGTCGCGACGGTGCGCGCGCGCGAGATCGAAGACCTCGGCACCAACGGAATGCGGGCGCGTATCGTCGCTCCGGCCGGAGAACGGCTGATGAGCACTCCGCTGCTCGGTCGAGGCAACCTGGACAACGTGCTGGCAGCGGCCGCGGTTGCCCTCGAAATGGGCCTTCCGCTCGATGCGGTTGTCGTCGCCGCAAGTCGGCTGCAACCAGCCGAGCGGCGCGGCGCCGTCCGCCGGCTGCGCGGCGGCATCGTTCTCATAGACGACTCGTACAACTCCAGTCCCGCGGCGCTGCGCAGCGCGCTCGACGTTGTCGCCAAAGAGGCGCATGCCTCGCGGAAGGTCGCGGTGCTTGGCGAGATGCTGGAACTCGGCGACCAGACGATTGCACTGCACGAAGAATCGGGACGCCGGGCCGCCGCTGCGGGGCTGCGGCTGCTCGTCGCCATTGGGGGCGAAGGGGCACGGCGCCTGGCCGACGCCGCCCTTGCTGCGGGCATGCCGCCTTCGGCAGTCACCTATTTCGAGCGCAGCGAGCTCGCGGCGCCTGAAGTAGCGGGCGCCATACAGGCGGGAGATCTCGTCCTCGTCAAAGGGTCGCGGGGCACCCGTGCGGACATCGTCGCCGACCGCATTGCGGCGGAGTTCAGCTGATGCTGTACGACCTTCTGCCGCCGCTCGAGTCGTACTTCGGCGCGTTGAACGTGGTGCGCTACATCACGTTCCGCACGGCGGCTGCAAGCCTGACGGCACTGCTCATCAGTCTCGTCCTCGGGCCATGGATGATTCGCACGCTGCGCGATTTCCAGATTGGTCAGGTGATTCGTCAGGAAGGGCCGCAGTCGCATCGTGCAAAGGCCGGAACGCCGACGATGGGCGGCCTGCTGATTCTGACGGCCGCTGTCGTGCCAACGCTGCTGTGGGCCGATTTGTCCAACCCCTACGTCTGGATTGCGGTGCTGGCGACTTGTGCGTTCGGCGTCGTCGGCTTTGCGGACGACTATCTGAAGATCGTCCGCCGCTCCCACCACGGCCTGCGGCCTCGCTACAAGATGGGCCTCCAGATTCTCGTCGCCGTGTCGGTGGGCGTCGCGCTGATGATGCTGGCGGCGAACAACCTGTACAACACGCGTCTCATCTTTCCCTTTTTCAAGAATCTCATCCCGGATCTGGGATGGTTCTACATCGCGTTCACGGTGCTCGTTCTCGTCGGGGCCAGCAATGCCGTCAATCTCACCGACGGTCTGGATGGTCTCGCCATCAGCACGTTCGGCGTGGCGGCGGCGGCTTTCACCGCGCTCGCCTACGTCACCGGTCACGCTGTGCTCGCTGACTATCTCCTGCTCGTCCGCTTCCAGCCCGCAGGCGAGCTGACGATTTTCTGCGGCGCGCTCGTCGGCGCCAGCCTCGGATTTCTCTGGTACAACTCGTACCCCGCCGAGATCTTCATGGGCGACGTCGGCTCGCTCGCGCTCGGCGGCGCGCTTGGCACCGTCGCGATCCTCATCAAGCAGGAACTGCTTCTGCCGATCGTGGGGGGCGTCTTCGTGATCGAGGCGCTCTCGGTGATTGTGCAGGTCGCGTCGTTCAAGTTGACCGGACAGCGCGTGTTCAAGATGGCGCCCATTCATCATCATTTCGAGCTGATTGGCTGGAGCGAACCAAAGGTGATCACGCGGTTCCTCATTGCGGCGGTCGTGTTCGCGCTGTTCAGCCTCACGACGTTGAAGATTCGGTGATGGCGTGCGTCGAGGTGGCTTTTCTGTGCAGGACCGCCGGGTGCTCGTGGTTGGCGCGGCGCGCAGCGGCGTTGCCGCCGCCGAGATGCTTGCGAGGCGGGGAGCAATCGTGACGCTCACGGACGTTCGCGACACTGTGGATGCCGCCGGCCGGCTGCGCGCAGCAGGAATCGCGCTCGAGCTCGGCGGACACAGGACGGAGACGTTTGCGGCCGCGGATCTGATCGTCGCCAGTCCAGGCGTGCCGCTGGCACAGCCGGTATTCGAAGCCGCACGTCAACGAGGGACGGAAATCATCGGCGAGCTCGAGCTGGCGTCGCGATGGATCCTCGGCCGCATCATTGCCGTCACGGGCACGAAAGGAAAGTCGACCACGACCACGCTGATCGGCCGGATGCTCGATGCTGCGGGCCGCAAGGCGCTGCTGGGCGGAAACATCGGCGTGCCCCTCAGCACGCACGTCGATGCCTCGACGCCCGAGTCGGTTCACGTCGTCGAGACGAGCAGCTTTCAGCTCGAAACGACGACGACATTCCACCCGTGGATTGCCGTGTGGCTGAACTTTGCCGACGACCACCTGGACCGCCATCCGAGCATCGAGTCGTACGCCGCGGCGAAGGCCCGCATCTTCGTCAATCAGACCGCTGACGACTGGGCCGTCATCAATGCCGACGATCCAACGGTGATGACCCACAGTCGCAGAGCCGCCGCTCGAAAGGTGCAGTTTGCGCTCTCGGGACGGATATCGGACGGCTTCGTGGTGGATGGGGACTGGATCGTCAGACGGACGACGACTGGCGCAGAGCGGCTGTTCCCGGTTGCCGCCGTGGAGCTGACCGGACGCCACATGCTCAACAACGTGCTGGCGGCCACGGCGGCCGCATCGTTGGCGGGATGTTCACCAGAGGCGCTGGCCGCTGCGCTCCGCGGGTTTCACGGTCTGGAACACGTGATGGAGCCGGCCGGCGAGATTCGCGGTGTTCGATTCGTCAACGACTCGAAGGCGACGAACGTCGAGGCGGCGCGTCGATCGATTGAAAGCTTTTCGCGCGGCGTAGTCGCCATCATTGGCGGCTACTTCAAGGGAGGCGACCTTGCGCAGCTTCGCGAGCCTCTGTCAGCGGTGGGCAAGGCTGTCATCGCAATCGGAGAAGCGACGCCGCTCGTTCACGACGCGCTGAACGGCGTGGTGCCCGTGATCGATGCGGCCTCGATGCGCGAGGCCGTCGAGCGGGGATACAGCGCGGCGGACGCCGGAGGGGTAGTTCTGCTGGCGCCGGCGTGCGCGAGCTTCGACTGGTTTCGGGACTACGCCGAACGTGGAAACACGTTCAAGAACGAAGTGAGGCGTTTGAAAGGGCAGGTGGAGTGAGCGGTGAGCAGTCGTCAGTCGGTTCGGCGCGGAGAGGAACCAGCCGCTGGGAACGCAGGCTACCCCGGTCTGCGAGGTCGGTGTCCTCTTCCACGGGCCGGCTGATGACTGCTGACCGCTCACCTCGGCGGACCGATGAGGGTCCGTCTCGCGGGATCGGGATCTTAATCGATCCGCGGGTGCACCCGTTGTTTCGGGCACTCAGAGGATTTCTGTAGGGGAAGGAGCCGGGAGTTCGGTGGCACGGAAGCTCAAAGCTGACAAAGTGCTGTTTACGGCAACACTGCTGCTCGTCTGCGCGAGCATCATCATGGTGTACAGCGCATCCGCCCTGGTTGCGCTGGAACGGTTTCAGCAGCCGTACCTGTTCGTCACACGGCAGGTGATGTGGACGGTGCTCGGCCTGGCCGTCCTCTGGATCACCATGCATGTGGACTACCGGGCATACCGGAACGATGCTTTTGTCTGGCTGCTCGTCGGGGCGGTCATCCTGACGCTGGTCGGTGTGCTGTTCAGCGCACCCGTGAACGGCACGCGACGCTGGTTTGGCGTCGGGGGTCTCGGTGTTCAGCCCTCTGAGTTCGCAAAGATTGCCTGCGTGTTCTTCACCGCGCTCATTCTCGAGCGCAGGATGCACCGTGTCGACGAGTTGTCGTACTCGCTGCTTCCAATCGCCATCGTCGTGTGCCCGATGGTCGCGCTCATCCTTCTGCAGCCTGATTTCGGGACCGCGATGGCGTTGGTCCTCATCGTGGCCGCTATGGTGTTCGCGGCCGGCCTGCACTACCGGTATCTGATCGGGACGCTGCTCGTCGTGCTCCCGGCTGTCTATATCGTCCTCGTCAGTGCGCCCTATCGACGCCGGCGGCTCCTGGCGTTCTGGGATCCGTGGGCCGACCCACTGGGTGATGGATTCCAGATCATTCAGTCGCTCATCGCCGTCGGCACGGGAGGCGTATTCGGGCGGGGACTGATGGCAGGAGTACAGAAGCTCTTCTATCTCCCGGAGCCGCACACGGATTTCATCTACGCAGTCATCGGCGAAGAGCTGGGCCTCGTTGGCGCAACCGGCACGCTCGTCTGCTTCTGCCTGATCGCGTGGCGCGGCCTGCGGATCACGATGCGCGCGCAGGACATGTTCGGGGCGTTCGTCGCGCTCGGCATGACGGCGATGATCGTCGTCCAGGCATTCGTGAACATGAGCGTCGTGCTCGGACTGATGCCGACGAAAGGCATTCCGCTGCCACTCGTGAGCGCGGGCGGTTCGTCGCTCCTCGTCAGCCTGCTCGGGATGGGTGTGTTGCTGAACATTTCACAACACGAGACGGCTCACGGGTGAGGGAGGTGGATGCCGCTGTCGGTGCTGATTGCGGGCGGAGGAACTGGAGGTCACTTGTACCCCGGCATCGCGGTCGCGCGCGAGCTCACTGCCCGAGTGCCCGACGCGCAGGTCGCGTTTGTCGGCACCTCGGCGGGGCTCGAGGCGCGGGTCGTCCCGCGCGAAGGATTTGCGCTCGACCTGATCCGGAGCGCCGGCCTGAAGGGGAAGTCGATCGGGCCGCTCCTTCGGGGGCTCGGACTGCTGCCCGCCAGCGCCGCCGGTGCATGGAGCGCCCTCACGCGAAGACGTCCCAACGTCGTGATTGGCGTCGGCGGCTACAGTTCCGGACCCGTCGTTCTGCTCGCAGCGCTTCGAGGTATTCCGACGCTGCTGCTCGAGCAGAACGCCATGCCTGGTTTGACCAACCGGCTCCTCGCGCCGGTGGTCGATGCGGCGGCAGTCACCTACGACGAGAGCGCGAGATACTTCGGCAGCAAGGCGTTCGTATCGGGCAATCCGGTCAGGCCGGAATTCTTCCAGGACGAGGGGGGACATGGGCATGATGGTTCGCCGCCAGGGGCGGCTCGGGTTCTAGTCTTTGGCGGCTCTCAGGGCGCGCACGCGATCAACATGGCCATGGTGGAGGCGGCGCCGCGCCTGGCTGCCGACACACGAGTGGCGATTACGCACCAGACTGGAGAGCGCGATCTGGAGATGGTCCGCGACAGCTACCGGCGCGCCGGGCTGGAAGCCCGGGTCGAGCCGTTCCTGTTTGCGATGGACAGAGAAATGAGAGAAGCGGACCTCGTGGTCTGCCGCGCGGGAGCGACGACGCTGGCCGAACTGACCGCGTCGGGCAGGGCATCGATCCTGGTGCCGCTGCCGACGGCCGCCGACGATCACCAGCGCCGGAACGCGCGCGCGCTGGTCAAGCAGGGAGCGGCGCTCATGGTGGAGCAGCGTGAGCTCTCGGGCGACCGCGTGGCGGCCGAAATTGTCTCTCTTGTGGCGGACGGGGAGCGGCGCCGGTCGATCGGCGCGGCGGCACGGCGGCTCGCGCGGCCTGATGCTGCGCGAGCGATCGTCGACCGAGTGCTTGGTCTGGCCGGGGTGGCATGAACGGTTCCGTGTGCTGGTATGGCAGAACAGAAGCGTGGTCGCTGTGCTTGGTAACACCCGGCGAATTCATTTCGTCGGCATCGGCGGCATCGGCATGAGCGGAATTGCCGAGCTGCTCGCGAACCTCGGGTTCGAGGTGAGCGGGTCGGATGTAAAGAATTCGGACGCAACCGCGAGGTTGCAGCGGAGCTTCGGAGTGACGGTGTACGAGGGGCATGCGGGCGGAAACGTAGACGACGCAGACGTCGTGGTCGTCTCGTCCGCGGTGCGGCCCACGAATCCGGAAATCGTCGAAGCAGGCCGGCGTGGCATACCGGTGATTCCACGCGCCGAGATGCTGGCCGAGTTGATGCGCATGCGATTTTCGATCGCAGTTGCTGGTGCGCACGGCAAAACGACGACGACGTCGATGATTGCATTCGTGCTCGATCGCGGCGGGTTGGATCCGGATGCGGTCATCGGAGGCCGGTTGCGCGCGTTTGGCAGTAACGCTCGGCTGGGGCGGGGCGAGTACATGGTGGCTGAAGCCGACGAGAGCGACCGCTCGTTTCTGATGCTGTGGCCGTCGATTGCGGTAATCACGAATATCGACCGCGAGCACATGGAAAACTACGGGAGCTTCGTGGAGCTGCAGCAGGCGTTCGCGGACTTCGCGAACAAGGTGCCGTTTTACGGCGCCGTGATCGCGTGCGCGGACGACCCGAACGTTGCCCCCGTGCTCCCGCGCATCGAGCGGCGGCTCGTGACGTACGGCGTCGACAGTCCGTCGGCGCATTTCGCGGGAACGGGCGTCGAGCTGGGCACGTTCGGCGGCCGTTGCGTTGTGCATCGGCGCCGCGGCGACTCGACCGAGCGCCTCGGTGTGCTCGATGTGACGCTTCCCGGCCGGCACAACCTGCAGAACGCGCTGGCAGCCGTTGCGGTCGCGTCGCAGGTCGGCCTCACTTTCACGCAGATCGCCGACGCGCTGAAGTCGTTTGAAGCGCCGGAACGCCGCTTCGAGCGGCATGGCGAAGCAGGAGGCGTAATCGTCGTGGACGACTACGCGCACCACCCGACCGAGATTGCGGCGGTGCTCACCGCCGCCCGAACGTCACTCGTGCGCCGGCTGATCGTCGCCTTTCAACCCCACCGGTACACACGCACCCAGCAACTGATGAACGAGTTCGGCCAGGCGCTGACCCAGGCCGACGAAATCGTCCTGACGGACATATATGCAGCGAGCGAGGATCCGATCCCTGGCGTAACCGTAGATGCTCTCGCCGACGCGATCCGTCGGGCTGCGCCGGAACGAAGAGTCCGCATTGCGCGTCGAATCGATGACGTCATCCCCGAGCTGCTGAAGATAGCCAAGGCGGGTGACGCGGTGATCACGCTCGGGGCCGGTTCGATCGGAACATTGCCGAAGCGTCTGATCGAGGCGCTGAGACGACGGGAGGCGAACGCCTGATGGCGATTTCAACACCGACGGACAAACGCTTTCGGCGCGCCCACGTCAGCCCGACGCGGCGTGGCCGCCGGCTGTTTGTGTCGCGTAAGGGCTTCATGTACGCCGCGCTGCTCACCGTGTGCGTGGTGTACGGTGGCTATCGTGTGACGGCGTTGATACTGTCGTCGGACACCTTGACTGTGACCCGCATTACCCTCACTGGCAACGCGAGATTGTCAGACGGCGAAATGTTGTCGCTGCTCGACGGGCTGCAGGGCCGAACCATGCTCCTCGTCGACCTGGACGAGTGGCGAGGGAAGCTGCTGGCGTCGCCGTGGGTCGCGGATGCCGCGCTCCGTCGGGTGCTGCCTGGCGCGATCGACGTGGTCGTGTCAGAGCGTCAGCCGATTGGAATCGGACGCGTCGGCGACGCGCTGTTTCTGATCGACGAAACCGGCGACGTCATCGATGAGTTTGGGCCGCATCACGCCGACCTCGATCTCCCGGTCATCAACGGTCTGTCGCCCGCGGGGGGACAACGCGCGGCTGCTGCGGCGGTCGACAGGACCCGCGCGGAGCTGGCCGCGCGGCTCCTGTCTGCTTTGCGCGAGCGGCCGGACCTGGCGGCGCGAATTTCCGAAGTGGATGTCAGCGATCCCCGCGATGCGGTGGTGCTGCTCAAGGGAGACACCACGTCGATTCGCGTAGGGGACGAGGAGTTCGTCGAGCGGTTGCAGTCTTATCTGGATCTTGCGGCTGCGCTGCGCGACAGGGTTCCGAGAATCGACTATGTCGACCTGCGCTTCGGCGAACACGTCTACGTGAGACCCGCGGTCGGGAGGGTTCGTGAGCCGTAGAGAGCGCTATCTGGTGGGACTCGACGTCGGCACGTCAACTGTCTGCGCCGTCGTGGGCGAGAGCCTGGATGACGGCGGACTCGACATTGTCGGCATCGGCGTCGCCGAGTCGCGCGGCATCAAGCGGGGCGTGGTCGTCAACCTCGACGCGGCCATCGATTCCATCAAGAAGGCCATCGAAGAAGCCGAGCTGATGGCCGGGGTCGAAATCGACTCCGTGCACCTGGCGCTGTCGGGGCCGCACGTGAAGGGATTCAACAGCCGCGGCGTGATTGCCGTCGCAGGCAAGAACCGCGAAATCTCGCGCGACGACGTACGGCGGGCAATCGAAGCCGCCAAGGCGGTGGCGCTCCCGAACGGCCGGGAGATTCTGCACGTGCTGCCGCAGGACTTCGTCGTGGACGAACAGGACGGCATCGGCGCCCCAATCGGGATGACCGGCGCGCGGCTCGAGGTCAACGTGCACGTCGTCACGGGTGCAGCGTCGACGTCACAGAACGTCATCGCGTGTGTGAACCGCGCTGGCGTCGCTGTCGTCGATACCGTGATCGAGCAACTGGCCGCAGCCGAAGCCGTGCTCGCACAGGACGAAAAGGAGCTGGGTGTCGCGCTCGTCGATATTGGGGGGGGCACCGCCGACCTGGCGATATTCGAGCGTGGAAGCCTGTGGCACACGGCCGTTGTGGCCGTGGGCGGCGAGCATTTCACGAATGACATCGCCGTTGGCCTGCGTACCCCGATTCCCGATGCAGAGAAGCTGAAACGCAGGAACGGGTGCGCGCTGTCGTCGATGGTCGACGAGGACGACACCATCGAGGTGGCCAGCGTCGGCGGTCGAAAACCGCGGCTGATGGCGCGGCGGATCCTTTCGGAGATTCTTCAGCCGCGCGCCGAGGAAATCTTCCATCTGGTGTGGGACGAGATTCGGCGCGCAGGGTACGAAAAGTCCCTCAATTCAGGCATCGTCCTCACGGGCGGCGGATCGATTCTCGAAGGCATGCCGGAAATCGCGGAGCAGATCTTCGACCTGCCGGTTCGGCGAGGTTGTCCCGTGGACGTCGGTGGGCTGGCGGACCATGTGAACACGCCGGTGTTTGCTACACCCGTCGGGCTGCTCCTCTACGCACATCGCAATCGGGTACCGGAGCCGGCGTGGGCCGGCGGCGGGGCGTTCGGCCGCATGGCAGTACGGCTGCGCGGCATTTTCAAGGAGTTTTTCTGACGGAGGCTGACATGAGGCAAGGCGATCCCCGCGAGAAAGATGCGGACAGGCTGCGGCTGACGCTGGATCCCGAGGCGCGGCTCGGGGCAAAGATCAAGGTCATAGGCGTGGGCGGCGGCGGCAGCAATGCCGTCAGCCGGATGGTCGCCGCCGGGCTCGAAGGCGTCGAGTTCATCGTGGCAAACACCGACGCCCAGGCGCTCGGGCAGCATCCGGCCGCCGTCAAGATTCAGATCGGTCAGAAGCTCACCAAGGGACTCGGAGCCGGCGCGGATCCAAACGTCGGCCGCGAGGCCGCGCTCGAGGACACCGACACGATCATTCAGGCGCTGGCCGGCGCCGACATGATCTTCGTGACCGCCGGGCTGGGCGGCGGTACCGGTACGGGCGCCGCGCCCGTCATCGCGAGCCTTGCCAGCGAGCTTGGCGCGCTCACGGTGGCGGTCGTGACCAAGCCGTTCAAGTTCGAGGGGAAGAAGCGCGCGCTCCATTGCGAAGCCGGACTCGACGCGCTGCGTGAGTGCGTCGACACCGTCATCACGATTCCGAACGAGCGCCTTCTCGCGATCATCGAACGCCGCACATCGCTCACCGATGCGTTCTGCATGGCGGACGAAGTCCTGCGGCAGGCGATTCAGGGCATCTCCGACCTGATCCTGGTGCCAGGGTTGATCAACCTCGATTTCGCCGACGTGAAGACGATCATGTCGCGGATGGGTGTCGCGATGATGGGCACCGGCGTTGCGGAGGGCGACAACAGGGCGATGCACGCGGCGCAAAAGGCAGTGTCGAGCCCGCTGCTCGAAGACGGGTCGGTGAACGGCGCGCGCGGCGTGATCATCAACGTCACCGGCGGGCCCGATCTCTCCCTGATGGAGGTGAACGAGGCGTCGTGCGTCATACAGGAAGCGGCGCACGAGGACGCCAATATCATCTTCGGCGCGGTCGTGGACCCGAACCTTGCGGGGAAGGTCAAGATCACCGTAATTGCGACGGGGTTCGACCGCGGAGCCCGAACACGCACGGGCCGGGCGGGCGCCGTGCCGACACCGGTCGATCTGCAGAACTACACAGCCCATCTCAGCCGTTCGACCGGGCCGGTCGACCAGCCGCAGCCGCTGATGGAAGTGTCCACGCCCGTGTCTCAAACGGCCGCTCCGTCGCTGATGGTGACTCGGCGACCCGGATTGGAGCTCACGCTGCCGGCGCTGGAGTCCGCGGATCTGTCGTCGCCGCTGGATGTGCCTGCGTTCCTGCGGCGGCAGAGCTGACCTTGCCTTTGAGCGCTCCGCGCGCGTGCCGATGGTACACTACATAAACCCACGGCACGCGTGAGCGTCGGCGCGAGAGCAGCAGCTCGCGCACAATCCTTTCGTTCCCAAGTTCAGCTGCAAGTAAGTTCATGAACCAGTGGCAACAGCGTGAGCGCGCCCGCCAACTCCTCTCGAAGGAGGTGGGATACGTGCGCAAGCCGCATGGCGGCAGGCTGCGGGTCGCGCTGGCCTTCCCGAACACGTACTTCGTTGGAATGTCGAACCTCGGATTTCAGACGGTGTACAGGCTGTTCAACGCTGAAGCCGATATCGTCTGCGAGCGCGTGTTTTTGCCGCCGAAGAGCGAGCTCGCTGATCAGCTCGCGTCCCGAACGCCCCTGATAACGCTGGAATCGCAAACACCGGTTGCCGACTTCGACGTTCTGGCGTTCTCTGTGTCCTTCGAGTGGGACTACACGAACGTACTGACGCTGCTGCGGCTGGCGGGGCTGCCGCTGCGCGCCGCGGCGCGCACCGATCGTCATCCTCTCGTCGTCATCGGCGGAGCTGTGACGTTCGTGAATCCGGAGCCGTTGGCACTGTTTGCGGATGCAATCGCCGCTGGAGAGGGGGAGACGCTCGTCCCGTCCCTGCTCCGGGCATTTCAAGCCGCGTCGGGACGCGCCGATCTGCTTCGTGGGCTCGCTGGCGAACGCGGCTTCTACATCCCGTCGTTTTACGACGTGGAGTACGAGGCCGACGGCACCATCGCGAAGTTCGTGCCGAAGGAGGGCACTGGCGCGCCGCCGGTGGTCCGCAAGGCAGCGCTCAAGTCCACAGACGCCCTGGATCCGCCCGCCACGGGCATCTTCACGCCGGACACGGAATTCGGCTCCAGATTTCTGGTCGAGGTCGTTCGCGGATGCGCAAATCTTTGTCGCTTCTGCTGGGCGGGGTACAACTATCTGCCGGTGCGCGCGTTTCCAAAGGAGCGAATCCTGGAGCTTGCCGAGCGCGCCCGACAGCACTCGAGTCGGGTCGGACTGGTGTCGATCGCGTTGTGCGACCATCCCGACATCGAAGAAATCCTCACGCGCCTTTCCGCGATGGGTTACTCGATCAGTCCCGCCTCGCTGCGTCTCGACGACATTACGCCGACCATCGTTCGCCTTCTCCGCGAGAGCGGTGAGCGGTCGATCACGATTGCACCAGAAACAGGATCCGACCGGCTGCGCCGCGTGATCAACAAGACGATTACCAATGACGAGATTCTCGCAAGCGCCGAGATGATTTTTGCCAGCGGCATGGAGAATCTGAAGCTGTATTTCATGATCGGCCTGCCGACGGAGACCGACGAAGACCTCGTGGCGATCCACGGCCTCACGCTGCAGCTCCGTGACATCATGCTCAAGTACGCCCGCGGACGGGGACATATCGGCCGAATCGTCGGCAGCGTCAATCCGCTGGTGCCGAAGCCGGGCACGGCGTATCAGTGGCTGCCGATGGAAAGCGACGAAGTCATCGAGCGCAGGATTCGTCGCATGCGTTCTCTGACAGCAGGCATCGACAACGTCTACTTCACCATCAAGTCGGAACGGCATTCCTTCTACCAGGCGCTGCTCTCGCTTGGCGATCGTCGCGTTGCGCCAATCATCGAGGCAGCCCAGCGAAATGGCGGAGACTGGCGCGCCGCGGCCGCGGAAACAGGCGTCGACGCCGGGTTTTTCGTGTTCCGCGACCGGTCGAGCGATCGTGTGCTGCCGTGGGACATCATCGACGGCGGCATGAAAGACGACTTCTTCCGCACCGAATTCAGCAAGGCGCTGCGCGAGGAGTGGACGCTCCCGCCGAAACGGCAGCGGGAGAACGCTCGCCTCCTTCCGGTTCTTCAGCCCTAACGCATTTTTCACCTCCGTGTGCCACAGAGGAGACACAGAGGAAATTCCTTTTGTTCAACTCTGTGCCTCTGTGGCCTGTCGAAGTGAACGGGTTAGCCGCCGCGTCAGGTGGCGACGGCCGCCTTTTCCTCGTATTCGGCGAACGCTTCCAGAATCGCTTCGCGAATGCGGTCCTGCGCCGTCGTGTCGCCGATCGGTCGCAGCAACGCAAAGCTGCGTCGCTCGCCATTCACCGAATACTGGCGGGCGGGGAACGTCACGTTCCGGCCGCCGCCGCTGCGGCGCTCCCACACGCCAAAGCCGATCAATTTCAATCCCTCCAGCACGCCTTCGGTGAAGTGCAGTTCCGCGTCGGCCAACTTGCCGGGTGGGTTGTTTCTGTCATTCGGGGAGATCTTGATGATCACGGCATCCTCCGTCTGTGACACTAACGCGCTGGATCTTGTGTTCTGGCAAGTACTGCCCAGCGCGTTAGTGTCACTAGAAAGCACAGGAGCTTCATCACAGCGCGGCTTTGGTTGCCGCTTGCCGCGCTGTGAGCTGGGCTGGCTGCGCCTCGCCTACCAGGGCAAAGCCGCGGCCACGGCCGCAGACGGAGCGCGGCGAGGGAACCTGCTGGAACGCTGTGAGTTGCGATCGCTGACGAACGGCGTGCCAGACGCGGCGCACGCCCGATGTAAACCAGAGTTGTCAGTCCTCTCGGTCTCAGCGGAGCAGGAGAACGTGGGCGATGGCAAGCTCCTGCGAATGTGTCAGCGTCACCAGCGAGCCGGTTGCGCCGAGCGACACGAATCGAGCGCTGGCGCCTTCGTGAAACCGCAGTTGCGGCGGACCGCCGCGCCGAATCACCTCGATGCCGCGCCAGTACACTCCACGCGAATGGCCCGTGCCGAGCGCCTTCATCGCAGCCTCTTTCGCGGCGAAGCGGGCCGCAAACGACGATGCCGAATCACGGCGGCGCCGGCAGTACGCGATCTCCTCGTCAGTGAACACACGACGCACAAAGCGATCGCCATAGCGCTCGATGGCGCTGGCGATGCGGGAGATCTCCGTCGCGTCGAGCCCGGAGCCTATAATTTCCATCCCACCCGCGATCGTACATGACCTTGCCGGCGATTCCCGAATCGTTCGAGTGGACAGAGTCGTCATGCGGGCTCGCGTTGAGGTGCAGGCCGCTCGAACGGGTGGCCCCGCACCTGTTCACGACCCGTGCGGCGTCGTTGTCGTCGCAAGACGATTGGCGCCGCGTCGCTCGCGCGCTTGGAGTCGAACACGTCGTGAGCCCAATCCAGGTCCACGGCCGCGAAGTCGCTGCGATCAAACGCGGATCGCGCCCTATGGTCGAGCGACCGACGTGCGACGTGCTCGTGTCGAACGATCCAGACACTGCGGTGGCGGTTCGCGCAGCCGATTGCGTTCCGGTGCTCCTTGCCGACGCGCGGTCGGGCGCGGTTGCGGCGGTTCACGCCGGGTGGCGAGGAATGGCGGCCGGCGCGATTGCTGCGGCGGTCGATGCGCTGGCACGCGAGTTCGGGGTCATCCCCGCACATCTACACGCGGCCATCGGTCCGAGCATCGCCGTGTGCTGCTACGAGGTTGGCAGCGAGGTGGTCGATGCCTTTGCGGCCGCCGGCCACGCTCGACATCTGATCGACCGATGGTTTCACGCTCCTCCGCCGCGCCGGGGGACGCTTCCGCGCGGGTCGGGCGGTCTCGATCGACCGAGGCTACGTCTCGACCTTGCCGGAGCGAGCCGCGATCAGCTCGTGCTCGCCGGCGTCCGCGAAGATCAGATCCACACCTGCGGCCTGTGCACCGCCATGCACCTCGACGTGCTGACATCCTATCGTGCGGAGAAGGATAAGGCCGGCAGGATCGCCGGTGTGATCAGGCCGCCCAGAGAGTAAACACCGCACAGTCCTCGCATCTGAGCCGATTCGGCCGGGCTTCTCGCATTCCAGTGTGAGAGGAGGCCGACATGGTCACGGCTACGCTCGCCGCGCTAGGGCTCGCGGCGGGGCTGCAGGGCGCCCTTTATGGCCCCTATGCCATCACGTGGCTTCTCTACGTGGCGCTCTGCAGCCACTCCGACTGGTAGGCCCAGCCATGATCCTGAACTTGTGGTCGGTGGCGCTCGGCTACTACGGGTTGGCGATCGTCAGTGCCGTGCTGCCGTGGGTGAACGCCGAGCTGCTGATGATGTCGGCGGTTCCTGTGGCCGGATCGCGAGGGGCACTGGCCGTGCTCGTCACTGCCGTGTCGGCGGGGCAAATGACGGGCAAGGCCATCATGTACTGGGCCTCGCGGAAATCAACGGGCCGGCGTTCCCCCCTCGTGCAGGGCGCCATCGATCGCTGGCGCGCGCGACTACAGCAGCGCCCACGGTCGGTCCTCGTTGTCACCTTTCTCAGTGCGCTCGTCGGCTTCCCGCCGTTCTTCATTGTTTCGGTTGTTGCCGGCGCGCTCGGAGTGTCGTTCCCCCGTTTCCTTGCCATCGGCGCCGTGGGTCGTCTCATGCACTTCACCATCGTCGCCTATCTGCCTGATCTCATTTGGAGGACTTTATGAGGATGATCCTTGTGCTGGCGTTGTCAATCGCCGTTGGCGCGGCCGTTTTGCGCGCCGTACCGCAATCGGTCTCCGGAGCGGATGCCACGGGCGACCGCGCTTCGACGGACGAAGAGCCGCTCGATCGGTTTCTTCACTCGGACCGGCCCCGGCTCACCAGCTACCGCGCACGGCGGTGGCTCGAAGCCTCGACAATGGGCGGAAGTATGGCCGCGTCGGTCGAGGCGCAGACGCATCTGGATGCCGACGGGAATGTTCGGCTTCGAGGTGATCCGCGAGGAAGGGTCCGAACTCATTCGACAACACGTCCTCTTGAAGGCGCTCGAAACGGAACGGCAGAATCACAACGAGCGTGAATCCGGCAAGGTCGAACTGAGCCGGGCCAATTACGACTTCGAGGTTCGGGGCGCAACCGGCGACATGGTGAAGATCGGACTGATGACGTACGACTATACGATGATCAACGGCCGCCCGGTCGACGGACAGAGCACGGCCAGAAGCGCGTGGACAGGCGACAAGCGACATGGGAACCCGCCGTGAGGCGGGTCAGCGTGAAGCCTCGTCCATTGCCTCGTTCGCCAAACGGTCGGCATCCTTATTGAGCTCACGACGTACGTGCTCGAACCGCACGTCACCGATCTGACGGACGAGGCGGCGCGCCTCCTCCCACAACGGCTGCAGTCCCGGATTCTTCACGCGGTACTCGCCCTGCATCTGCTTGACCAGCAGCTCTGAGTCCGACCGGATGTGCAGACGTCCGACGCCCGCGCGCGCAGCCCACGTGAGCGCCGCGAGCAGCCCGCGGTATTCGGCCACGTTGTTGGTGGCAATACCGAGCGATTCCTTTATCTCCTCCACCGTGCCATCGTCCCGTTCGATGCGGACGCCATAGCCGGCAGGGCCTGGATTGCCGCGCGATCCGCCGTCGACGTGCGCGATGGCGAAGCGGGTCGGGGATGTCCCGAAGAGCGAGGGTTGACTCATCCCGCGACCTCGCTCGGGATGGCTTCATGCGGCAGCCTAATGGTCACGAGGAATGCGTAACGGGCGCCTCCGCCGGAGCGGCAGGGGGCACATAGTAGAGAATCCGCTGGCAGCTTTCACACTGGATGATCTGGTCGTTCTGCCGGACCATCTGGAAAACGGCGGGTCGCAGGCGCACGTGGCAGACGGAGCAGGAACCGTCACGGGTGGCCACGCTGATTGCGACACCTTTGCGCGCTTTCGCGACCTGTTCGAACAGGGCGATGAGACGCGGCTGGGCGGCGGCGGTCAGCGATGCGCGTTTTTCAGAGGCGTCGGCGAGCGACGTTTGGACCAGCGCCAACTCCTGTTCGAGCGCGATCCTCTCGGCGCTGATTGCCTTCTGCTGTCGGGTAAGAGCGGCCTCCGCCTCTTTGACCTCGGCGGCAATGGCGTCCGCTTCGAGCATGCGCTCGAGCACTTTCTCCTCGACGCCGCCAAGCTCGCCTTGCGCGGTTGCGATTTCGTGCTGAATGGCCTGGTATTCGCGGTTGGTTTTGACTTCGGAGAGCTGGTCTTTGAACTTGGTGAGGCGCCCTTGGAAGACGGCGGCGTCCTTTTCGAGCGCGCGCCGCGCCTCCACATTGTCTTTGAGGCGCTGTCGCACGGTTTCGACGTGCTGTGTGGCGTCGGCGAGGCGCGCATCGGCCTCGGCGAGCCGCTGAGGATGCGAGGCGATCTTCCGCCGCGCCTCCTCGATGGCATTGTCGAGTACTTGAAGCTTTACGAGATATTCCAGATCCGGAGTCATTACTGAGTGGGCCCGCCAGGATTCGAACCTGGGACCAACCGATTATGAGCCGGCCGCTCTAACCGCTGAGCTACGGGCCCAAGCGCTTCGCTTGGTGCTTCGTACCTGGTGCTTCGTGCCTGGAACAAAGCACCTCGAGGCACGAAGCACGAGGCACCACGCACCGGCGTTTCTCTAGGTTCTTCCTTCAAGAAACGCCTTAAGTTTACGCGACCGCGAGGGGTGGCGCAGCTTCCGCAAGGCCTTTGCCTCGATCTGGCGGATCCGCTCTCGCGTGACCGCAAAGTTCTGCCCCACCTCTTCGAGCGTATGCTCGCTGCCGTCGCCGACACCGAAGCGCATCTTGATCACCTTTTCCTCGCGCGGCGTCAGCGTTTTGAGCACCGCCTCGGTCTGCTCCTTGAGGTTCAGATTGATGACCGCTTCGGCGGGCGACACGATGTTACGGTCTTCGATGAAATCGCCCAGGTGCGAATCCTCCTCTTCGCCAATCGGCGTCTCGAGCGAAATCGGCTCCTGCGCGATCTTCAGCACCTTGCGCACCTTCGCCACGGGAATATCCATCCGCTTGGCTATTTCTTCTGAGGTCGGCTCGCGTCCGAGCTCCTGTACGAGCGCACGCGACGTGCGAATCAGCTTGTTGATCGTCTCGATCATGTGCACGGGGATACGAATCGTCCGCGCCTGGTCGGCAATGGCGCGGGTAATGGCCTGCCGAATCCACCACGTCGCGTATGTCGAGAACTTATAGCCGCGGCGGTACTCGAACTTGTCGACCGCCTTCATCAAGCCGATGTTGCCTTCCTGAATCAGGTCGAGGAACTGCAAGCCGCGATTCGTGTATTTCTTGGCAATCGAGACCACCAACCGCAGGTTGGCCTCGACCAGCTCCTTTTTCGCCTGCTCGGCCTGTGCTTCACCCCGCTGAATGACCTCGATGGTTCGACGAAGACGCTCGGGGGTTTCCTCGAGCTCGTCGATCATCGTCTTGACCTGCGCCCTGATGTCCTTCAGCTTCTTGGCGAGGTTCTTCTTTTCTTCTTCCTTCAGCTTGGGTCCCTTGTTCCTGACCTTGGGATTGAGCTGGCGGTCGAAGGCGTCGGCGTCGCGCTGCACGCGCTGCACCGCGTCGACCGCTTCCTTCACCTCGTCGATGAGGCGCCTCTTGACGACCTCGGTGAACTCGATCCGGCGGATGAAGCGTGACACGTCGATGCGGGCGCGAAGTGCCTTCCAGCGCGCGCGGCGAAACCTGCGCTTGTCCTTGCGCGGCGTCTCCGCCATCTTCTCGGCCAGCTTCACGAAATTGACGCGCGCCTTGCGCACGTCTTCGATCTGTTCCAGGACCTCTTCCTTGCGCTCCTCGATGACCTCGTCGGTGATCTCTTCGTCGCTGAAGATGACCAGCTCGCGAATCGTGCGCTCGCCGGCGCGGAGCTGGTCCCCCATGATCAGCATGCGCTTGGCAATCGTCGGCGTACGCGAAATCGACTTGATGACGGCGAGCTTGCCCCGCTCGATCCGTTTGGCGATTGCGACTTCGCCTTCCCGGGTCAGCAGCGGGACGGTGCCCATCTCGCGGAGGTACATCCGCACAGGGTCGTTCGTCTTGTCGAGCGCGCCAGGGGTGAGATCCAGTTCCGGTTCGTCACCAGAACCCTCACGATCGAATTCCTTGTCGCCGCGGTATGCCTTGTCGGAATCGACGACCTCGATTCCCGCGCTGCCGAACGCATTGAACAGGTCGTCGAGATCTTCGGAGGAGGTGATCTCCGAGGGAAGCATCTCGTTGACCTCGTCGTAGAGGAGATACCCCTTCTCCTTGCCGACATTGATCAGCTGGCGTACTTCGTCGTATTTTTCTTCAATCGACAAGGCCATGTTCCTCCCCGTTGGTCTCTAGTCTTTAGTCTTTGGTCTTTAGTCTCTTGGGCAGCACCAGCAATCGAACCAAAGACCAGAGACCAGAGACCAGAGTCACCTTTCAGATCAGTCCATCAATCCGCTGAACCAGCTCATACTTCCGCACCAGCAGTTCCTGCAGCTCGTCGCCCAGCTCGGCGCCGCGCTCCTGTTGCAGCCGGTCGATCTCACGCTGCAGCACCGCGCGCTCGCGCTCGTAGCGCAGCCGCTTGAGGATATGCGCGCACTCCACGGCGTCGTGGACGTGGGGTTCGGTTTCGCTTGCTATACCAGTTACGAGCTGGGCCTCACCTGCGTTTAGACGCTCAAGCAGCACGGATGGAGAGAATCCCCTATCATCGTTCAGTTTCAGCGCCAGATCCAGCACCGACCGGGACGCTAACCCCTCCAGATCCGCCAAATCCAGGGTTTTCAGGGCGTCGAGCGCCGGGGGTGGTCGGTGTATCAGCCACCAAATCAGCCCCTTTTCCGCCTTGGTGACTTGCCCGAGGCCCGGGAGCTCGCTGCTCGTCAGCGTCGGCTGCCGGCGGGTGACGGCTTTGGGGACCTGGGCCCAAATCGAGTCGCCGCCAACCCCCGCCTTCCCGGCCACCGCCTCGACGAACAATTCCTGGCGCGTACGGTCGGGAATGCGCTCGACGACCGGAAGGACCTCGGCGACGAATCGCGCCCGCCCTTCGGCATTCCGAAGGTTGTGGTGGGACGCGCTGCGATCGAGCAGAAATTCGAGATACGGCCTCGAGGCTCGCAGACGTGAGGCATAGCCCTGACGCCCGTGCTTCCGGATATGCGTGTCCGGGTCTTCGCCGGCCGGCAGGGTCGCTACATTCACCTCGAACCCTTCGGCGACCAGCATTTCGCACGATTTTGCGGCGGCCCCTTGGCCGGCGGTGTCCGGGTCGAAGCTGAGGACGACTTTTCCCGTAAACCGCCGCAACTGCTGAGCCTGGGCAGGCGTCAGCGCGGTGCCGCAGGAAGCGACGACCGCCTGGAAGCCGGCCTGATAAACCTGGGCAAAGTCGAAATAGCCCTCGACGAGAATGGCGAATCCCGATTCGCGAACGGCGCTCTTGCTCAGGTTCAGGCCGTAGAGCGTTCGGCTTTTCGAGTAGATCGACGTCTCTGGCGAGTTGAGGTATTTGGGCTGCTGGTCGACATCGACCGCGCGGCCCCCAAATGCGATCACCGAGCCCGTCTCACGCTGAATCGGAATTATCAGGCGGTTTCGAAACCGATCGACGACCGTGCCGTCGTCCCGCTGAACCAGGAGCCCGGCGCGGAACAGCAGTGACTGGGAGAATCCCTGCTGAACAAGGGCGTCCTCGAGGCCGTCCCGAGGGGCGAAGCCGAGTCCCATCGCGTCGCTCGTGGTGTCGGCGATGCCGCGGGCGCCGATCTGCGTGCGGATGCGTGCTCCCGCGGCCGACGCAAGCTGCTGCCGGAACCAGGCCGCGGCGGCGTCGTGGACCTTCAGCAGACTTTCGCGTTCGGCGGTACTGGCGCGCTGCTCATCGCTCTGCTCGAGCTCGGGCAACGTCATCCCAAAGCGCTGCGCGAGCATCCGAACAGCGTCGGGAAAGCTCACGTTCTCGCGGAGCTCGAGAAACTTGAACACGTCGCCGCCGGCGGCGCAGCCGAAGCAGTGGAAGAACCCCTTGTCGCGATTGACGTGGAACGACGGCGTCTTCTCGCCATGGAATGGGCACAGTCCCTTGAAAGTGGCGCCCGACTTTTTCAGAGAGACGTAATCCTGGATCACGACGACGATGTCGGCGTGCTGCTTGAGGTCGTCGATGAACTGCTGGGGGAATAGGCCCATCACGTAATTCAAAATGCAAAATGCAAAATGCAAACACGATCACGGGCCCCGGAGACACAGAGGCACGGAGAACAGTCAGTTTGCATTTTGCATTTTGAATTACGCATTTCAGTCCTTCAGTACTACCACCGTCGCCCCACCGCCGCCCTGATTTTCCGGCGCGGCATCGAAGCGGGCCACAAGCGGGTGTTCCTTGAGATACCTGGCCACCGCGCGGCGAAGTTGTCCCGTTCCGTGCCCGTGTACGATCCGCAGTTCGCGCACGTCGGCGATGGTGGCCTGATCGAAGAACTTGTCGAGACGATCCAACGCTTCATCGACCGTGGCGCCGATCAGATTCAGCTCGCTCAGGGCGCCCTCGCGGGGCTGTAAGTCGACTTTCACGCGGACGGTCGAAGCCGCAGGCGTCCGGGGAACAAGGCGAAGGTCGCCGAGCGCCGCGCGCAAGCGTTTGCCGCGGACATCGACGTCGGCGTGCTTGTCATGGACCTCGAGGACGACCCCTTCGAGGCCGAGCGCGCCTACCATGACAGACGATCCGGGTTCGATGGTTCCCGCCGGCTCCGCAACGGTCGGGAACGCGGGCGCGGCGAAGTCGTCGCGCCTCAGCCGCTCTGCGACCTGATCCAGCGCCGCCCGCGCATCAGCCTTCGCGTCGCCGATGTCTCCGGTACTCAATCCAGCCGGCCGCACCGTGCCGCTGGCGTTCAAGCGGACCACCGCGCGTTCGGACAGCTGCGCGGCTCGCGTCTTCAGCGTCTCGATGACGGCATCGATCTCGCGGCGGGCTACACGCAGTTGCTCGTCCAGCTTGGCGTCGACGCGTCGGCGGATTCGCTCCTCCCGCTCGCCAACAGACTCTTCACGCGCGCGTACACGGCGTTCCGTGTCGGCAACAATCAACCGCTCCCGCTCGATCGATCGGCGTTCCTGTTCGAGCCGGCGCAGGTCATCGTCCACGCGAGCCAGGTGATCGGCCAACTGTTTCTGGGGTTCCGTCAGGTTGTCTCGCGCCGCGCTGATGACCGCTCCCGGCATCCCGAGGCGAGCCGCAATTTCAATCGCGAGACTTCGTCCCGGCGATCCGTAGACGAGGCGGTACGTCGGTGCGAATGTCTCGGGGTTGAATCCGAAGGCCGCGCCCCCGACACCTTCTGTCGTCGAGGCATACGACTTGAGCGCGTCGTGATGCGTGGTTGCAATGAGGTGTGCGCCGCGTCGGCGGAAGTGATCAATGACGGCCGCTCCAAGCGCCCCGCCTTCGACCGGGTCGGTTCCGGCGCCCACTTCGTCGAGAAGCACGAGGGCGGGAAGATCGAGACCGCGGTCCATGGACACCACGTTCGTGATGTGGGCGGAGAAAGTGCTGAGGCTGGCGGAGATCGACTGCTCGTCGCCGATGTCGGCAAAGAGCGACCGGAATACCGGCAGCCGCGAACCTTTCTCCACCGGTATGTGGAGTCCCGACTGCGCCATCGCAGCGAGCAGGCCTGCCGTCTTGAGCGCAACGGTCTTGCCGCCTGTGTTTGGCCCCGCGATGACCAGCACGTGGACGGGCGGGACGAGGAGGATGTCGACTGGAACGGGATCCGGGATCCGGGATCCGGGATCCGGGGGGATCCGGGATTGACGACTCTCGGCGGGATCCGGGGTTCGGATCCCGGATCCCAGATCCCGGATCCCGGCAATAAGCAATGGATGTCGGGCCCCGCGCAACTCGAACGTGCCGTCTTCAGCGATGAGGGGCTCCACGCCGTCGACGATCTGCGAGAAGCGGCCCCGTGCCTGAATCACGTCGAGATCGGTGGCGACATCCAGCGTTCGGTGCAGGTCGACGTGCCGCACTCTAAACGCGTCGGTCAGTGCCAGGAGAATGCGGCGTATTTCCTCGGCCTCTTCCTCCTCGAGCGCAACGATGTCGTTGTTGATCTCGACAGTTTCCAGCGGCTCGAGAAACAAGCTGGCGCCGGTCGTTGATGCCCCATGGACGATGCCCGGGATTGCCGAGCGATGTTCGGCGCGCACCATCAGGACATAACGGCCGTTACGGTCGGTGACCACCGGCTCCTGCAAATATTTCGCAGTGTCGCGGCCGCGAAGAAACGACTCCAGCGTGCTGCGCAAACGCGCGCGCTGCTTCCTCAGGCGCCCACGAAGAGCGCTGAGTGCGGCGCTGGCCTCGTCTGCGACGTCGCCAGACGGTGCAATCTTTCGTCGGACGTCGGAAATCTCGTCCTTGAATGACACGGCCGCATCGGCTACGGCGCGCAGCCGGGGGAACCCCGGACCAGCCTTTGCGATCACCGCGCGGGAGTGATCGATCGATTCGAGGTAATCGGCGAACGCGAGCAGGCGAGGAGGTTCGAGCGCGCGCCCGTCGATGTCGAGCGCGTCGATGATGGCCTCGAGATCCGTTGGGGCGCGAAGCGGAAACCCGGGATGATCTGCCAGAAAACGAACCGCCTCGCTCGTCGTCCGTAAGGCTGTGGCCACCTCGGCCGCTTCGGCTGACGGGTGCAGCACTTCGAGCCGATCGCGCCCGGTTGGCGTGACAGCCAGACCGCTGAGCACGGAAACGATGCGGTCGAACTCGAGGGCTCGCAGCGCGCCCGCGTGCATGAATGATCTCGGAATGGGGGGAGTACCGGAAGCGAAGGTCAGTGTAACAAACTCAGTAGGCCTTAGGCTCTGGGCCTTGCGTCTGGAGGACGAAGGGCCCAAAGCCTAAAGCCGAGAGCCCAAAGCCTATAAGTGATTGATCGAACTCGCCATGCAGGCCGCCCCGAAGCCGTTGTCGATATTCACGACGGCCACACCGTTCGCGCAACTGTTGAGCATGCCGAGCAGCGCCGCCACGCCGCCAAAGCTGGCGCCGTAGCCCACGCTCGTCGGCACTGCGATGACTGGCACTTTGACTAAACCCGCAACCACGCTGGGGAGCGCGCCTTCCATTCCCGCGACGACGACGAGCACGCGGGCGTTCTGGAGGCGATCGTGCTCGGCAAGCAGGCGATGAAGTCCGGCTACGCCTACGTCGTAGACGCGGTCGATACGATTGCCCATCACCGCCGCCGTCACCGCCGCCTCCTCGGCCACCGGCAGGTCGGACGTCCCGGCACACACGATGAGAATCGTGCCTTGTCCAACCTCGACGCGCCCCTGTGCCAGGGTGATGGCCCGCGCGTCAGCGTGATAGGTCACACCGGGGACGAGCGCCCGGACGGCATCGTAGACGTCGGACTGCGCTCGCGTGACGAGTAGCGTCTGGCCGCGCTCGACAATCTTTTGCGCGATCGCCGCAACCTGCGCGGGTGTCTTGCCCAACCCGAGAATGACTTCGGGAAATCCCTGTCGTACTTCGCGATGCGTGTCGACGCGTGCGAACCCGAGATCCTCGAACGGCGCGGCGCGCATGACCGTGAGAATTTTCGCGGCCGCACTCGAGGGATCGAGACTGCCGTGACGGACGAGGTGGAGCAGCTCTTGCAATTCGGAGTTGGTCATGTGGAGCCAGGTCGCGTTGTTCTGACAGATCTCGGCAGTATAATCACAGATAGTGCCTGCTGCTGCTCTCCTCGCATGACCTCCCTCGAAACGCTGACACTCGCCGCGTATTTCTTCGTTCTCGTGATTCTTGCCTTGTACGGGTGGCATCGCTATTACCTCGTCTATCTGTACATGAAGAACAAAGATCACCAGCCGGTTCCCCAGGGGTCATTCGAGACATTGCCGGCCGTCACGGTCCAGCTGCCCATCTACAACGAGATGTACGTGGCGGATCGGCTGATCGATGCCGTGTGCCAGCTCGACTATCCGCGCGACCTCCTCGAAATCCAGGTCCTGGACGACTCGACCGATGAAACGACCATCATCGCGGAACGAGCCGTCCGACGTCATGCGCAGGCCGGGGTGAACATTACTTTCCTGCATCGCACCGACCGGCGCGGCTTCAAGGCCGGTGCGCTCGAGGCAGGGCTGAAGGTCGCGAGCGGCGACTACATCGCGATCTTTGACGCCGATTTCCTCCCGCCCCCGGACTTCCTGCGCCGCACCATCCATTTCTTCACCGATTCGCAAGTGGCGATGGTCCAGGCTCGCTGGGGGCACATCAACGAGGACTATTCGCTGCTGACGAAGATTCAGGCGATTCTGCTCGACGGTCATTTCGTGCTCGAGCATGGGGGCCGCAATCGGGCTGGACTCTTCTTCAACTTCAACGGCACCGCCGGGATCTGGCGTCGGACCGCAATTGACGATGCCGGTGGATGGCAACACGACACGCTCACGGAGGATCTCGATCTCAGCTACCGTGCCCAGCTTCGCGGCTGGAGGTTCGTCTTCCTCCACGATCTCGTGTCGCCCGCCGAGGTGCCTGTCGAGATGAACGCGTTCAAGTCGCAGCAACACCGATGGGCCAAGGGCTCAATCCAGACCTGTCGCAAGGTGCTGCCGGCCGTCCTGCGCTCGAACCTGCCGCTCGGCGTGAAAGCAGAGGCGTTCTTTCACCTCACAGCGAACTTCAACTATCTGCTCATGTGCGTGTTGTCGGTGCTGATGGCCCCCTCGATGGTCATTCGTTACAACATGGGCTGGTACGAGATGTTGCTCATCGACGTGCCGCTCTTCTTCGCGGCCACGGCTTCGGTCGCCAACTTCTACATGGTGTGTCAGCGCGAGCTGCACAAGGACTGGGTTACACGGCTGAAGTACCTGCCGTTCCTGATGTCGATCGGCATCGGTTTGACCGTCAACAACACAAAGGCGGTGCTCGAAGCGCTGTTCAGGAAGGAAACCGAGTTTGCGCGCACGCCCAAGTACCGCATCGAGGCGCAGGCAGACGAGTGGATTGGCAAGAAGTACCGCCAGAGCGTGGTTGCGCAGCCGATGATCGAGCTGGCACTGGGTCTGTACTTCACCGCGACAGTGTTCTACGCGCTGGCAAACGGCATCTACGGCACGGTCCCGTTCCTCATGCTCTTTCAAATCGGCTTCCTGTACACGGGTCTGCTGTCTGTCGTGCAGCAATTCGCGAGCAACGACGTGATGCTGAAGCCCGAGGAAGTCTAAGTCGGCGCGATTTACAGGCCAGTCGGGGTGGGAGCAGGGCGTCGGGTTGGGGCGTGATGTAAGTCACAAGTCACAAAGCCCAAGGCCGAGAGCCTAAAGCCCAAAGCCCAAAGCCCAGAGCCGACCAAAGACTAGAGACCAAAGACCAGAGACCAGAAACCCCCACAGATGACCGCGGCAGAGAAACCCAAAGCAGGCCTCGAGGACGTCGTCGCGACATCCTCGGCAATCTGTTTTCTCGACGGCGATCGCGGCGTCCTCGCGTATTGCGGATACGACATCCACGATCTCGCCGCGTCCGCCACGTTCGAAGAGGTGTGTTACCTGCTCTGGCATCGGCGGCTGCCGACGCGCGCAGAGCTTGGAGATCTGCAGTCGCAACTTGCCGCCGCACGGAGGCTGCCAGAGCCGATTGTGCGCCTGATGCGGTTGCTTCCGCCTGTCGACGGCATGGACGCGCTGCGCACGATCGCATCCGCGCTGGGGCACTACGACCCAGAGGTCGCCGATGCGTCGCCGGCAGCCCAGTACCGCAAGGCGGTTCGTCTGACGGCGCAGGTCAGTTCGGTCGTCGCGGCGTGGGGACGGCTGCAGGCTGGCGGCGGCGTCATCGACCCGGATCCGGCAATGGGCCACGCAGCAGGATTCCTCTACATGCTCACCGGTGAGCGCCCGAACGCTGTGGCGATCCGCGCGTTCGATGTCGCGTTGATACTGCACGCGGATCACGAGCTCAACGCGTCGACGTTCGCCGCACGCGTGGCGGCGGCCACGCTTACCGACATCTACTCAGCCGTCGTTGCCGCGATTGGCGCGCTCAAGGGTCCGCTGCACGGCGGCGCCAACGCCGATGTGATGCGGATGTTGCTGGAGCTCGGGACGACGGCCACACCAGGCCGTGTCGATGAAGTGATCCGCGGGAAACTGGCGCGTAAGGAGAAGATCCCGGGATTCGGGCACCGGGTGTACCGCACCGAAGACCCGCGCGCAACGCACCTGCGGCGCATGTCGCGCGATCTCGGCAAGCGTGCGGGTGTGACAGCCTGGTACGACATGTCGGAACGGATCGAGGCGCTCGTCAAGGGCGAGAAGAAGCTGAATCCCAATGTCGACTTCTACTCGGCATCGACGTACTACACGCTTGGCATTCCAATCGACCTCTACACGCCGATTTTCGCGGTGAGCCGCATCTCAGGCTGGACGGCCCACATTCTCGAGCAGTACGCGAACAACCGGCTCATTCGTCCGCGCGCGGACTATACCGGTCCCTCGTACCCGCAGCGGTTCGTCCCACTCGAGCAGCGCTGAGCCCCGATCGTCGATAATCTCGAAAGCTCATCTATTGGCCGATACTTCCAGAAGACGTCGGCTGGCGGTTCGTCGCGCACGCCGGCCGACCGCCGCGCGACCCAAGCGGTTGGGAGGCTCACCCCACGCGACCGGGAGGATTCTTGTCATGTGCCGAAGACTTCAGGCTGTCCTGGCCGTTTTGACGGTGGCGCTGGCGGCCATCAGTGCCCCACATCGGCTCGATGCCGCCGAGCAGCACGTCACCACGAGCCTGGCGCACGAGTTCGGGCCCGTAGATGTAATCACCTCTGCGGGCGATCACATCTTGTTGACGGGTGAGATTCATGTGTTGACGCATGCGACGATCCTCGAGGACGGGACCGCGTACTTTGCCCTCCACGCCAATCTCATCCAGGCGGACGGCACCGGCAACAGCGGCACCGTCTATCACGCCACGGGCGCAGCCTTCGCGGAGCTCGTCGTACTGGACGGCGCCCCGAGCTTTCCCATCAGCTGGGATCCAGACTTTCGCCTTCAGCCGGTAGGTCCCTCCTCGCAACCCTCGGACACGATTCGGGTGAACCTGAACTTGACGTTTTCTGCTGCCCAACCCGGCCGCCTCGCCGAGGTCGATCTCAGCGCGATCTGGGTTCCCTGATGCCGTAATTGTCTTTGTCGGCCGACGATGGTAGCGTCCTCGCGTGCCTCCGGTTGTCATCGAGAACCCGATTCTCAACTCCCCGTTCGACGAGCCGGGGCGTCACTTCAAGTTTGGCGAAGAGGACATCACCAGCGAAGTTGTCGAGGGGCGGCGCACCAGCTCGTACTTCATTCCGATCGCGCAGCCCAGGAAGAAGGGAAAGCAGCTTCAGTTCGACACCGAGTGGACCAGTGACCGGCTGGAGGAGAACCGCCTGGTCAATCTGGTTCGCGAGAGAGTGGGACCGACCGAGAAGATCGCCGTCAAGGTCTCCGTGTGTCCGTGGCCCGAAAACGGGGGCTGTTCATCCGACAGGTATAATTTCCTGATCGCCGCTCAATGGATCAAGCCTACATCCGGAACTTCTCGATCATCGCGCACATCGACCATGGCAAGTCGACGCTGGCCGACCGCTTCCTCGAACTTACGGGCGCGCTGCAGGCGCGCGAAATGGAGGCGCAGGTGCTCGATGCCATGGATCTCGAGCGCGAGCGCGGCATCACCATCAAGGCGCACCCGGTTCGTCTGAACTACACCGCGCAGGACGGCAGGCAGTACGTCCTGAACCTGATTGACACGCCCGGCCATGTCGATTTCGGCTACGAGGTGACCAGGTCGTTGGCCGCGTGCGAGGGCGCGCTGCTGCTGGTGGACGCGGCACAGGGGGTAGAGGCACAGACGCTCGCCAACGCGTATCTGGCGGCCGACGACAAGCTCGAGATCATCCCGGTCATCAACAAGATCGATCTTCCAAGCGCGCAGCCGGAAGAGTGCAAACGTCAGATCGAGGAGATCATCGGTCTCGACAGCTCTGGAGCGCTTCTCGCGAGCGCGAAGGAGGGGACCGGCACGCGCGAAATCCTCGAAGCGATCGTCCATCGTTTTCACCCGCCGAAAGGCGATCCCGACGCGCCGCTCAAGGCGCTGATTTTCGATTCCTGGTACGACGCCTATCGCGGTGTCGTCATCGTGGTGCGCGTGATCGACGGCGTGCTTCGGCCGAAGATGAAGGTGAGGCTGATGGCCACCGCGCAGGACTACGAAGTCGACCAGCTCGGGGTGTTCTCGCCGAAAGCGCTCACGGTCGATGAGCTCGGTGTGGGAGAGGTCGGCTTCCTCGTCGCCAACATCAAGCGTGTGGCCGACGCCAAGATCGGCGACACGGTCACCGAAGTTGCGCGTCCGACCTTGGAGCCGTTCCCGGGGTTCAAGGAACTGAAGCCGATGGTCTTTGCGGGAATGTATCCCGTGGAAAGCCATCAGTATCACGAGCTGCGCGAGGCGCTCGAAAAGCTGCGTCTGAACGACGCGTCGTTCTTCTACGAGCCTGAGACGTCTGCCGCTCTTGGATTTGGTTTTCGCTGCGGTTTCCTCGGCCTGCTGCATATGGAAATCGTTCAGGAGCGGCTCGAGCGTGAATACAACATGGACCTCGTCACCACGGCGCCGGGCGTTCTGTACCGCGTGACGACGACGGATGGGGAGGTGCATGACGTGGACAGCCCAGCCAAGCTCCCTGATGCGGGGAGGATCGCGAAACTCGAAGAGCCGGTCATCACCGCGATGGTTCTCACGCCGTCGGAGTACGTCGGTCCGATTCTGAAGCTGTGCCAGGACAAACGCGGCGTTCAGCAGAAGCTCGAGTACCTGAAGTCGGACCGCGTGCTCATCACCTACGAGCTGCCGTTCAACGAGGTCGTGATGGACTTCTATGACCGGCTGAAGACCATCTCGCGCGGCTACGCCTCGCTCGACTATCACGTCACCGGCTACTGGGAGTCGCCGCTCGTCAAAATGGATATCCTCGTCAACGGCGAGCCTGTCGATGCGCTTTCGATCATCGTGCACCGCGACGCGGCGTACGACCGGGGGCGGGCGCTGGCTTCGAAGATGCGCGAGCTGATTCCGCGGCAGCTCTTCGAAATCGCCATACAGGCGTCCATCGGCAACCGCATCATTGCGCGCGAATCGGTGAAGGCGCTGCGGAAGAACGTGCTCGCGAAATGCTACGGCGGCGATATCACCCGCAAGCGAAAATTGCTCGAAAAGCAAAAGGAAGGCAAAAAACGCATGAAGCGCGTCGGCCGCGTCGAGATTCCGCAGGAAGCATTTCTCGCCGTGCTCAAGGTGGGGACAGAATAGGGGGAAAGCGGGTGCGCGGGTGCACAGGTGCTCGGGTGCATGGGTTCAGGTTCACGGGTTCAGCGTGCACACTGCACGGTGCACTCTGCACAGTTGAGTAGAGGTGCGAACGATGGCGAAGGCAGAGACGACAGAGCGGCCGTACCGGAAGTCGACGGCACGAGAGTATTTCGAGTCGATCTGCGTCGCGGTGATCCTGGCGCTCTTTGTCCGCACGTTCGTCGTGCAGGCTTTCAAGATTCCCACCGGCTCCATGGAGAACAACCTCCTCATTGGCGACCACCTCCTTGTCAACAAGTTTGCCTACGCACCCACGTCGATGCGCCTCGAGGAGATGCTGCTCCCCATCGACCCCATCCGCCGCGGCGACATCATCGTCTTCAAGTATCCGGAAGATCCAGAACGCGATTTCATCAAGCGCGTGATCGGCTTGCCGGGCGAGACGGTCGAGCTGCGCAGCAAGAAGGTGTACATCGACGGGAAGCCAATCGACGAGCCGTACGTCCAGTACCTGTTCACGCCGTCGGACGAGGAGGGACCGTTCGATTTCGATGTGCGCATGCAGTACGGCCCCGTCACCGTTCCGGCCGGGCAGTACTTCATGATGGGGGACAACCGCGACAACTCGCAGGACAGCCGCTACTGGGGCTTTCTGCCCGGGGAATACATCAAGGGCAAGGCGCTGTTCGTCTACTTTTCATTCGGCGACGAGGGGTCGAATCCGTTGACCAGCATCCGCTGGAACCGCATCCTGCACCAG
>Ga0209640_10000097_pt1 | contig 54663 bp, 51 predicted proteins | sample RifCSP10_1_FD_184018 | JGI IMG/M metagenome (GOLD analysis project Ga0209640, IMG submission 184018) | Soil microbial communities from Rifle, Colorado - Rifle CSP2_sed 10_1 (SPAdes) (version 2) | ecosystem: Environmental > Terrestrial > Deep subsurface > Rock core/Sediment | place: Rifle...
TTGCCCCTTCGGCGCCCCGCAATCCGGGGCTCTCCCATTCGGTGTCGTTGGCAGAAGCCATCATACGACGATCGCAAACGGACTCTGGAAGCTGATGTCTCATAGGCACTAGTCCACGTTTAGCTTGCCGTCGGCCCGGTCGGCCTTCCGATCGGTGTCAACCCCAACAACCGCGGGCCTAGTCGGGCGCACCACCAAAGTCACCCGGCGATGATTGCCCCAAGGGGCTCCGGTCCCCCCACCGGAGCCCCTTCTCTTATGGGGACCGGGCGACGTTGGACCGCAATCACACGTTGAAGCGAAAGTCGACGACGTCGTCGGGTCGCATGACGTAGGACCTTCCCTCGGTGCGGACCAGGCCCTTGGCCCGCGCCTCGACCCAGGAGCCGGCTGTCACTAGCAGTGGATAGTCGACCACCTCGGCAGCGATGAACCCCCGCTCGAAGTCGGTGTGGATCACACCGGCCGCCTCCGGGGCGGTGGCCCCGGATCGGATGGTCCAGGCCCGCGCCTCCTTCTCTCCGGCGGTGAGAAAGCTCTGCAGACCCAGGGTCCGATAGGCAGCCCGGATCACGGCATGCAGCCCCGGCTCGTCTTGACCGACGGAAGCCAGTATCTCGACACGATCGTCCTCGTCGAGCTCGTTGAGCTCCGCCTCGATCTGGGCGTCGAGGAAGAGGGCCTCCGCTGGTGCCACGGCTGCGGCTAACTCGGAACGTCGGTTTCCGTCGACCAGGAGGGCCGGGCCGCTGTTGAACACGTAGATGATCGGCTTGGCGGTGAGCAGATGGAGGTCGGCATACTCGGGAAGACGGGCCAACAACTCCGGGCTGCCAGAGACCATTTGCCCGGCGCCAACTGCCTGCCGGAGCAGGTGGAGCAACTCGATTCGGGGACCGAGCGACCGATCCACCGTTGCCTCCCGCTCTAACCTGGGAAGCCGTTTCTCGATCGTTTGCAGGTCGGCGATTGCCAACTCGGTTTCGAGGGTGTCGATGTCCGAGACCGGGCCGCCACCCTCGCCAATCGACACGACGCTCTCGGAATCGAACGCCCGAACCACGTGGCAGATGGCGTTCACGTCCCGGATACTCGCCAGGAACTGGTTGCCAAGACCTTCACCTTCGCTGGAGCCGTGCACCAGACCTGCGATGTCGACAAAGGTCACCGTCGCCGGCGTGACTTTCTTCGACTTGAAGATCGTGGCGAGAGTGTCGAGCCGTGGGTCGGGAATCGGGACCACGCCTGTGTTGGGCTCGATGGTTGCGAACGGGTAGTTGGCTGCCAGGACCTTGGCGTTGGTGAGCGCATTGAAAAGCGTGGATTTGCCCACATTGGGGAGACCCACGATGCCGATGGTCAGACTCATTCGGCGGCGCAGGTTAGGGAGGGTGAACCTGACGGCTGGCTAGCGTGCCGATGTGGACAGGATCGCAGTGATCGGAGCCGGGTCCTGGGGGACCACCGTTGCGGCCTTTGCCGCACGCTCGACTCCGACCGTCCTCTGGGCCCGGCGCCCGGAGCTGGCCGCAGAGATGAACGAGACAAGGGAGAACCGCACCTACCTCCCAGGGTTCGAGCTCCCTGCGGCCCTCACCAGCACCAGCGACCTCGACGCTGTGATCGAGACGTCAGCAGCTTTGGTGATGGCCGTCCCCTCGCACGGCTTCAGAGAGGTCTACTCCAGGATCGCGGGCCGGCTCGGCGAGGAAGTGCCCGTTCTCTCGCTGACCAAAGGGATCGAACAGGAAACTCTCGCCACCATGACCCAGATTGTGGCTGAGATCTCACCTGGTATGGACCCATCGCTGATCGGGGTGATGACCGGTCCCAACCTGGCGACCGAAGTCGCTGCCGGCCAGCCGACAGCCACCGTGATCGCGATGGCTGACCAGCCAACCGCCCGCCGTTTCCAGGATGTCTTCATGGGACCCACGTTTCGCGTCTACACCCATGACGACGTGGTTGGGTGTGAACTGGGCGGTGCTCTCAAGAACGTGATGGCGATCGCAGCCGGGATGTCGGATGGTCTCGGCTTCGGTGACAACACCCGGGCCACGCTCATCACCCGGGCCCTGGCGGAGCTGACCCGCCTCGGGGTGGCCCTCGGTGGAAGGCCGGCGACCTTCGCCGGTTTGGCCGGGATGGGCGACCTGATCGCAACCTGCATCTCGACGGCCAGCCGCAATCACCAGGTCGGGTTCCGCTTGGCATTGGGCAAGACCCTCACCGAAATCGTCACCGAGATGAGGATGGTCGCCGAAGGAGTCAAGACCACACGTGCGGTCCTGGATCTTGCCAAACGGAGCGACATACAGATGCCGATCGCAAGTCACGTCGGGCACGTCCTGTACGAAGGCCTCGACCCCAAGGAAGCGGTGCTGAGGTTGATGACCCGTGAGGCGAAGCAGGAAGACTGAGCATGGCAGCCGATAAGACGACCATTCGACGCCTTCCAGAGCTCGCGGTCCACGATCGGGGGCAGATCCACGCAATCCTCGATGAGGGCTTCGTCTGTCATGTGGCCTATCTCGACGACGGCCGACCTGTGGTCATCCCCACCCTGTACGCCCGGGATGGCGACCGAGTCCTGCTCCACGGATCTCATGCCTCCGGGTTGATGCAGGCGGTGAAACGAGGCTCGCCACTGGGCATCGCGGTGACCCTGGTGGATGGCCTGGTGGTGGCCCGCAGCGGATTCGAGTCCTCGGCGAACTACCGCAGCGTGGTCATCCACGGCACCGGCCGGCTTCTCGAAGGTGACGAGCACGTGACGGCCCTCGATGTGATCGTGGAAGCCCTGATCCCGGGGCGTCTCGCCGACATCCGGCGCCCGACCACGGCCGAGATGCGAAAGACCGCCGTCATTGCAGTCGGCTTGGAGGAGGTATCCGCCAAGGTCCATAACGGCCCGCCGGAGGACGCCGAATCGGACCAGGGCACCGGGGTGTGGGCCGGGGTCATACCCCTCGAGACCACAGCCGGGATTCCTCAGCCCGCCCCCGACCTCGAGCCGGGTGTCGCCATCCCGGACTATTTGAACGCGTACCGACGTTCCTAAAAGACTGCAACCGTGACCGCGCCCCCGGTGTTCTTGTTGGGGAGGACAAACTTGGCCAATCAGATCCTGACAACCTCCCACGGAACCAACCGTGAGGCTTTCAGTCCCAAGGATTGGGGCCTGTTCCTCAGTGTGTCGGCCATCTGGGGATCGTCGTTCTTGTTCATGACGATTGGGCTCGATGCGTTCCACCCCGGTTTGGTCACCTGGTTGCGGCTGGGCTTCGGGGCTGCGTTCATAGCCATGCTCCCCCGCGCCCGGCAATCGAAGATCCCCCGCCGCGAGTGGCGTCGAATTGGGGTGCTCGGGCTGATCTGGCTCGCCATCCCGTTCACGATCTTCCCGATTGCCCTGCAATGGGTCGACTCGTCGGTGACAGGGATGCTCAACGGCGCCACCCCTATCTTCACCGCGGTGATTGCCTCGATCCTCCTCTGGCATCTCCCCGGGCGTTTTCAGATGATCGGCCTGGTGGTCGGTTTCACCGGGATCGTTGCCATCGCCCTCCCCTCGGCCGGGGAGGGCTCAACGGCGGCGCTCGGAGTGGTGTTGATAGTGGTGGCCACGATTTGCTACGCATTCGCCACCAACATCGTCGCCCCGCTGCAGCAGAAGTACGGATCGCTTCCGGTGATGGCACGGGTGCAATGGGTGGCCGTCGCTTTGGTCACGCCCTACGGGATCTACGGGCTGACCCGGTCCGAATTCGCCTGGCCTTCCCTGTTTGCGATGTTGGCGGTCGGAGTCCTGGGCACCGGCGTCGCCTTGGTGCTGATGGGGTCTCTGGTGGGGAGTGTCGGCCCGACCCGCGCCACCTTCGTCACCTATGTCTACCCGGTGGTCGCCTTGGCCCTGGGGGTGGTTTTCAGGGACGAGGTGGTTGCGCCGATCGCCATCGCCGGCATCCCCCTGGTCATCGCAGGGGCGGTTATCGCCTCCCGCAGCGAGGTCGCCTTCAGGCCGCTGCCAGCCGAAGCGCTCTGATCACGAGATCGCGGTCCCCAAGTCGTCGCCGGAGCTCCCGCTCCAGACCACCGATCGGGTAGAGGTTCTGGGGAGCCCGTGGATCCTTGTGCCTCGCCGAGGCGTATCGAGGCAGCGTGGCCGACACCAGATGGGCCACTCGGGCGGCGTCCGCCACATTCATGTCCGCCTTCACCTCACAGCGGACCAGGCCTCCGGCGGGACCAGCGCCGTTGGCCAGACGCAGATACCACGAGAAGCGGCTCCAGGAGGTAGTGGTGAGGAACAGCGGGGTGCGGTAACCGACCGGAAGCGTCCCCAGGGTTGCCCTGAGCTCGTCCTGAAGGTATTGCACATGCTGGGTCTTGACGTATCCGACGGCTCCCTCGAGGTGACGACGATGGGAAAGCGGGCCGTCGACTACCACCAAGGCGGCGTCGCCATGATCGGCTGCCACCTCGCCCTCGAGGTCGCCCATCCGCTCCTGGATGCCCAACCAGAGCTCCTCGGGAGTCGAGCCCTTGGTGCTCATCACCTCATAGCGCCCAACCTTGGTGTCGACCGATTCGGCCGGGCCCGAGGTGAAGATCCCCCGGCGGACACTGGAAGCAACCACCCTGGCGCCACCGTTGCAACGAACGGCGCCGGCCGCGAAGGTAGCCGCCAGGCCGAACCCGGGAAAGAGGCCTTCCCGGTCGATCCAGAGGTTGGCGTCGACCCTTCGCACCCCGTCAACGAACAGGATGTCCTCGGCCGGGGCGCATTCCGGCAACAACGGGCGCCATTGGTCCGGGCTGACCTCGACCGACGGGTCCACCTTGTCGGTGGAATCGGCCAGATCGGCGTCGGAGGGGGCTCCGTAATCCGGATCCCAGGCCTCGACCGTGAACCTCACGAGACCAGCTCCACCACCGAGCCGGTGGGCTCGCGCCGGACTTCTAGCCGGACCGTGGCCCGGGCCGCCAGCTCCTTGACATGAGTGACGATGCCGACCATGAGCCCACGGCCGGTCAACTCCTCGAGCACCGAAGCCACCGTGTCCAGAGACTCCTCGTCCAGGGTGCCGAAACCTTCGTCCAGGAAGATCGCATCGAGACCGGAGGCGGCGCCTGCGGACAGGGTCTCCGCCAGGGAGAGGGCGAGAGCGAGGGCAACCAGGAAGGTCTCGCCCCCGGAGAGGGTCGATACCGATCGGGTCTCGTCGGCGTTGCGGTGGTCGACGATGGCGAACCCTCCGTCATCATCGGCCTCGAGCGCGAAGCCCCCACCGGAGAGCTGGGCCAGGAGGTCGTTGGCCCCGGCGACCAGTTCGGTGATCGCACCGGCCATCAACCAGCGCTCGAAGCCGTCGGCACGGAGGTGGGCGGCAAGTGAATGAGCGACGGCGGCGCCGGCTTGCGACTCCTCGATGACCTTGGCCAGCTCGGCGGCGAGGGCGATGGTCTTCTCCATCTCATCAAACGCCTGCTTTGCTTGTTCTTGCTCCCGCGCCACGTGAACCGCGTAGGGGGCAACCGGCTCGATTCCGATGCCCTCCAGCTCGGCCACCAAACGCTCCTTTGCATTCACTGCGCCGGTGACCGCGGCCCGGGCTTGGGCCTCCGCCTCCACGAGGCGGGCCCCGGTGTCGAGGCGGGCCTGGTCGATCCAACCCATCAGTTCCTTCCACTGAACGAGGCTGTCGTCGCTCTCGGGTAACGGCGGCCGGAGATCGGCCACAGTCTCTCGGGCCGCCATCAAAGCGCGGCCAATCGATCGAAAGGCCTCGGCCGCCGTCTCCAACTCGCGGCGGGTCGCGGCGAGGAGCCCTTCGACTACTCCGAGCTCGTGCTGCCTCGCGACGACGAGAGCCTTTGCCGCTTCCACTGCGCTCATCTGGCGTTCCAGGGCCTCGGCCGGTAGGGCGGGGTCGAGGTCACCGAGAAGCGAGAGGCGTTGGGTCTCCAACTCCTTACGGGTGGCCTCGATGCTGGCAGCCTCGGCACGAGCTTCCTCGAGACTGGTGCGAGCCGCGCTCACCCTCGTTGCGGCTGCCACTTCGCCTTCATCGAGCCGAATGAGGTCGGGATCACGGTTGTCGTCGGGGAGAGCGGACACCGGGAGATCACAAACCGGGCATGGCATTCCCACCACCAGGGTGGCGCGCAAAGCATGGGCGGCGTGGGTCACCCGTGCCGACTCCAGGTCTGAAGTCACCTGCTCGTGAATCGCGACGGCGGCCTCCAAGGCCTCCATCGCCGTTGCCACCCTGGATTCGACGACACCAACATCGTGTTCTTCGAGGCGGGCATCGAGCTCGGTGAGCCGCAGATAGGTCCTTGCATGTGACTCGAGCGATTCGATCGAAGGGAGGCCTTGCAACGCCACGTTCGCAGTTTCGAGCTCGGTCTCGGCTTGATCCCGGCGTCGCTCGAGCTCTTCGTGGGCATCACGGGCCCGGTTGATCGCCTCGTCGAGCATGTCGAGATTGTCGGGAGGAGTGATCGAGTCGAGCCGCTTCAGGTCGCCTTCCAACCGCGACACCACGTCGGCGGCGGCTATGGCGGCCGCCTCCAGCCCGGCCAAGGTTGCTTCCAGCTCGTCGATCCTTTCGGCCATCTGCTCGAGTTGACCCGACCGGTCACGAGCAACGGCCAGGGATTCCTCGTCCGGGATCTCGAGCGGGGCCCTTCTCGCCTCGGCCTGCGCCGCTCTGTCCTCCGCCGTGGCTTCCCTCGTTCGCGCCAACCCCCGGATCTCTGAATAGATGTCGAGATCGAGGAGTTTGCGCAGGAGGGCCTGTCGATCGGACTTGGTGGCCGTCAGAAACCTTGCGAACTCACCTTGGGGCAAGACCACGGTCTTGGTGAAGTCCTCGTAACGCAGCCCGAGCAGCGCCTCGACTGCCTTGGTCACCTCGTCGGCACCTGAGGCCAGTGTGTCCGGGCCACGCTCGAGACGCGACTCGTTGGTGTTGGCGCCGGTCTTGGTGCGCAACACCTGTCTCGCCACGGTGTAGACCTGATCCCCCACGGCGAAGTCCACCGAGACCCGGGCCCGGTCGGCTCCGGCGGAGATCACCGGAGCCACCTCGCGACCCCCAAGACGGGGGACCCGCCCGTAGAGGGCGAAGATCATGGCGTCGATCAGACTCGACTTCCCCGAGCCCGTTGGCCCGCTGAGCGAGAAGAAGTCGACCTCGGCGAAGCTGACGCTGCTGTGGGTTCGATAGGCCGAGAACCCTTCGAGGGTGATGCTGAGCGGTCTCATGCCGTGGCCTCGTCGAGCAACTCGGCGAAGAGGGCTTCGACCCTGTCATCGCCGACGTTGTTGTCCTCGAGGTACGTGTGAAAGGCGTCGGTTGGGGTGATGGCCCGTCGGCTCTCGACGGCGGGCCTCCGCCCGGAGGTCGGCTGGAGGAGCGTCACGTCGACGGCACCCGGGATTCCGGCTCGCACCATGTCGGCCAGCCCGACCCGGGCCTTCTCGGTGAGCTCGACCTTGACATAGGCGTCACCAACATCATCGGCCCGAGCCAGCACCTGATCGACGGTTCCCCGGAGGGTGACCAGACCCCGGCCGGAGACGAGGGGGACCGTCGTCACCTTGGAGGGAAGCCCGGGTGCCGCTTCGACGAGGAGTGCCCCCTTGCGATCCTCCACCTCACCGAAGTCGAGTTGCAGAGGTGACCCCGAGTACCAGACCGACCCACCATGAGGCACTTTCTGTTGGCGATGGAGGTGCCCCAGGGCCACATGAGAGAGATGACCGGGAAACACCGAAGCGGGCACCGCGTACCCGAAGATGTGGGCCTGTCGCTCTCCCCCTCCCTCTTGGGCGCCATGCACCGTCAAATGGCCGACCAGGAGGTTGACCATGTCGGTGGTCATATCGGCGGTGAGGGCGCCGATCAGCCGCTTGATCCGGTCCTCGTATACCCCGGCGTGCTGATCGGGGTCCGAGCCCATTATCTGCTCGGCCCGCACCACGCCACGCTGGGAGACGAAGGGGAGCATGGCGACCTTGATCCCGAGGTCATCGTAGGAGACAACCCCACCCCGATCCGGCGGGAATGGTTGGGAGCAGGCGATGATCCGGCCCATCTCGAGCAGCGGGGCCACCGCATCCAGCCGTGCCGGGTTGTCGTGGTTGCCTGCGATGACCAGCACCGGGGCCACCTCGGCCAGGTCGAGCAGGCCCCTCCAGGCGATTTGCTCGGCGACAGGGGTCGGTGCCGAGGTGTCGAACACGTCGCCGGCGACGACGACGAGCTGGACCTCGGCCCCAGCGGCGATCGTCACCAACTCGGCCAGAACCGAGCGGTGCTCCTCAGACCGGTCCCGGCCCCGGATCCGTTTCCCGACATGCCAATCGGAGGTGTGGAGGATCTTCACCGTCACGGGGTCGATCGTAAAGAGCAGGTGGGACAGATTCGGGGAGCCGGCCGGAGAGGAGGGTTACAGACCCTCGAAAGGGTCCTCCGGGCCGGTGGAAGCCGGCACCGAAACGGCCTCGGACGCTCTGGTGGCCCAGGCGGGGAAGGGGAACTCCAAAACCAGAGGAACCGGCAGCTCGGGCTGGCTCAAGATCATGGTTCCCGGCTTGAGGATGGTCGCCCGCTGCCTGTGCACCGAGGGAAGAAAGCCGTACTCCTCCCGTGCCGCCTCGGCCGCATCGAGACGCCCCACAACCCGGATCGAGGAGTTTGCGATGATCCGGCGCTCCACCTCGGAGGCTGTCTGCTGGGCACCGATCAGGATGACTCCGAGGGAGCGGCCGCGCTCAGCCACGTCGAGCAGGACTTCCTTTATCGGGCTGGTTCCCTCACGCGGGGCGTATTTGTTCAACTCGTCGAGCACCACCAGCAGGAGCTCGTCGGACTGGCCGGCCCGCTCCTTGTCGTCGAACGCTCGCTTCAAGGTCACACCCACCACGAAGCGCTTCGCCCGATCGTTGAGGTTGTGGAGGTCGACCACCGTCACCTGATTGGGGTCGAGCCTTATCTTGTGACGCTCCGGGTCAGGGACATCGGCCCGGATCATGCGCTCCAGGTGGCGGACCGAGGCCTGCAATCTCCGGACAAAGGCGTTGATGGTGCCGAGGCCGATGGCAGGGCCCGCCCAGAGAAACCGATGCTCCTCGGATTGGACCCGGTCGGTGACCAGATCGACGAACTCGCGAAAGGTGCGCACTTTGACGCCGTCGACCACCGCGGCCCCGGTTTCCGTGGCCTCGGCATGGCGCAACTGGGCCATCACGTTGTAGACAACGGTCGTGTACTGGGCACGGTCGTCCTCCGCGTCGGCAAACAGGAACGGGAGAAGGTCGTCCACACAGAACTCGTGAAGAGTCCAGAAGAAAGACGTCACATCGGACCGGGAAGCGACGTCGGCGGTTGCCCTCTGATCGTCGATTCGAGGCGGGGCGAAGATCCCCACCGAGTCGAAGGGAGTGGAGGGGAGGCCGAGATGGGTGTAGCCGAGACGGTGCTCCTCATCGAGGCGGGTATTGACCCGGTCGAGATGGAGCAGATCCTCGCCCTTGACGTTGAAGATGAGGGCCTTGGTGTTGACCACGGCTTTGCCCAGGACCCCCGAGGTGAACAGGGAGTGGAGAAGGAAGGTTGCGTAGCTCGTCTTGGTCGCCACCCCGGAGATCCCTGAGATGTTGACGTGGGCTCCCCGTTCGCCGTTGATGAACTCGAAGTTCACCCACAGCGGCTCCTTGTTGCGCGCCAGCCCCACCGGGAATTTCTGCTCCATCTGGTCGAAGAAGAGAGCCTGATCCCGCTCGTCCCCGACGGCGATCCGCACCTCCTGGCCGGGAAGCGGCGGGACGAACACCTCGGGCTCGAAGCGGGTGGTCGTGACCTGGGCGGTTTCGACCACCTCGGCGGGGAGGATCCCGTCCTCTATGAGAAACACGTCGGAGTCGAACCTGGCCCCCTCGTGCCGGGCAACCACCTGGCCAACCATCCCGAACATTCGAACCATCTCACCGGTTGGGAGCACCCGCTCGAGGGCCACGACGTCGTCGAGTTGGACGTACTGCCCCTCCTCGATTCCGATCCAGAACTCGAGTGGGGTGGCGTCTTTGGTCCCGAGGACCCGGCCGACCATGTCTTCCATCCCAGGCGAGAGTAGACCCGCCCTGGGACAGGAATCGGTCTCCTATGGTGGTCTCGGTGAGCCTGGCGGTCTTCCCATTCAAGGACGAGGATCCGGCGCTGGTGATCGCCAACCTCGCGACGGCCGCCTCCCACTCCCGGATCGACGAGGTGTGGGCGGTGGCCTCTGAGGACGGCCCCACGACCCGTCAGGTCGAAGCGGGGGCCGCCGAGACCTCGGGGCGGCTCTCCAAACCGATCTCGGTCATCCCCCAGGAGCGGATCGGGGATCTCCGACCAGGAAAGGGAGACGCCATGAACACCGCCATCCGGCGCGCCGCCGGACAGGGCAGGGAGCGGGTTCATTTCTACGACGCCGATATCACCAACTTCGACGAGACCTGGATCGAAGGCGCCGAGGATGCCGCCGATCGCGGGTACGGCGTCGTCCGTCATCGATTCCCCCGTGCGGCCACCGACGCCATGATCACGTGGATGATTACCAGGCCCGGCCTCGCCCTGCTCTTTCCAGGCACCTTCCTCCCCAGGCTCAACCAACCGCTGGGAGGAGAACTCCTCCTCACCAGGGTCGCCCTGGAATCCCTTGCCGGGTCCCAATTGGTCATGTCGCGCTCGGATTGGGGCATCGACACCGTGCTCACCTACGCCACCTCGATGATGGGGGTGGGTCTCTACGAGCATCACGTAGCCGGAGGGAAGCGCCACACCCTCTATGGGTCGTTGGATGAGCTGCGGTGGATGGTGATCGAATGCCTCGATGCCGTGTCCGGGCTCGCCGGCATGGCAGGCCCGCAGCCGGGGGCCCGTCATGGGAGCGATCCAGCCGCACCGGTGCCGCCCGACCTCAAGCGCACTGTCGCCTACGACCTCAGCTCCACGCTCCCCCTCCTGACCAGCGGGTGGACCGACGAGGAGATCGAGCTCGCCGCCGATCTGCCGGCTCAGGCCCGGGTGGGGATCATGGCCAACCTCGACCGGCCTGAGTTCTCCTTCATGGATGCCGGGATCTGGCTGGAGACACTGCGGTTCCTGCTCTCCGGCTTCCGTTTGGGATACCAGGCCTGGGAGTCACTCGCCTTTCGCCTCTGGCTCACCAGGGTTCTCGCTTATACCACCAACCAGGCCCAGGACGGCTATGACCTGGCGATCGACTACCTGGAGGCCACGATCCGCGACTACGAGCGTCTCGCCGACCAGTCTTAGCCAGTCATGAGCCTCTTTCTTGTCGTGTTGGTGGGGATCCTCGGCGGCCTGGCCGCCACCCTGCAGTCACAGTTCCTGGGCGTGATGGAAGAGCGCGTCGGCACACTCGCCTCGACATTCGTGACTTATGCCGGCGGCGGTCTCGCCATCACGCTCCTCATGCTCACCTTCCGCGGCGGCCGTCTCTCCGAGCTCAAGGATCTCCCATGGTGGGTGTTCACCGCAGGTTTGCTGGGGTTGGTGGTGGTTTCGACGCTCGGGATTACGGTCAATCGGCTGGGACTGGGTGCAGGGCTCACCCTGTTCACTGCTGCCACCCTCATACTCGGAGCGGCGTTAGAGCATTTCGGGTGGTTCGGTGATGGGCGAGCCATCGCTGGCCCGCGAGCCCTCGGCATCGCCCTGGTGATCTTCGGGACCTGGCTGGTGGTCCGCAGTTGACCCGGCCTATCCGAGGGCGATCGCGGTCATCGCCAGCAGGGCCAGCCCGAGACCGAGGATCTGCCTGCGATGCAGGTGCTCGTCGTTGACGATGCGGGCCATGATCACGGTCACTGCCGGGTAGAAGGAGGCCGCCACTGCCGCGGTGGCCAGCGAGCCGGCTCGCAACGCGTATAGAAGGGCCACGTTCCCGCTGACGTCGAGAATCGCGTTGGCCGAGATCAAGCCTCGCGGCGTGCGGGAGAACCGGCTCACGTTCCACACCCCCATGCCGGCCACGACCAGGGGGACCAGGATCGTGGCCCCTCTCGATGCGATCAGCGGCAACAGGTTCGACCCTTCCGAGGTGAGTCGGATCAGGACCGAGAAACTGCCGAAACCGAGCCCCGCGGCCAGCCCGTAGACCAGGCCCCCACCAGGCAGCTCCCCTGGGTCGGTGACCCACGCGCAGAGCATGATGGCCGGCACCGCCAACGCCACCCCGAACCAGGAGAGGGTCGACGGGCTTTCTCCTTGGATCAGGGCGGCGACGACGGGCACCATTGCGGCCACCGCGGCGGACACCGGCGCCACCGCCGCAGCCTGTCCCAAGCTCAACCCGGCAAACAGGATGATGAGACCCAACCCACCGAGGGCCCCGGCCAACCCGCCCAGGAGGTAGTCCTTCGCCATGGCGTCACCACCGACTACCAGGGCGGCCACGACCAGGACCGGGAAGCTGAGGATCCCCGCCCAGAGCACGATGGAGGCAGCCGAGACCCGTCTTGACGCCTCACCACCGAGGAAGTCGGCGACCCCGTAGAACAGTGAGCTGATCCCCCCGAAGACGGCTTCCACCTAGAAGCCCGCCTCCTCGACCACGCCAGTCGACCCCATCGAACGGAGGATGTAGCGGATCGAGGAAGCGGCCTGCTCCAGGGCCTCCGTCTCCACGTCTTTCGCTGCCCACGAGAACTCGAGGTCGGCGGCATTGTTGATCGGAACCACGTGAAGGTGAAGATGTGGCACTTCGAGCCCGGCGATGACCAGACCGATCCGCTGCGGGCGATAGACCTTCAGCTGAGCCTGGCCGATCTGGCGGGCAACGTCCAGGAGGTGCTCGCGCAAGGGAGCAGGACAGTCGATCCAGTGGTCCACCTCCTCGCGGGGGACGACGAGGGTGTGACCCGGGCGCAGCGGGTTGATCGACATGAAGGCGACCGACAACTCATCCTTCCAGACAAAGCTCGCCGGGATCTCGCCTTGGATGATCTTGGTGAACAGAGTGGCCATCGCCGCGAGCCTATCCAGCGGTGGTCAGCGGACAGGGACGATGGCGAATAGGCCGGTTTCGGTGGTCACATAGACCTCTCCGGCGCCATCGACGCCGAAACCGGTCATCATGCCTGGCACACCCACCTGGTCGGTCCAATCGGTTTGATCCACGGCGGCTCCGTCATCGAAGCGAAAGGATCGGAGCCACCCCCCGCAGTAGTCCGAATAGAGATAGAGACCTTCCATCTCCGGGATGGCAGAGCCTCGATAGACCACACCGCCGGTGATGGAACAGGGCTCGGGGTCACCGTGCCTGATTTCGATCACCGGGATCACCTGGCCCGAGGTGTCGCAGCCTGCCGGGGAGTCGAAACAGTGGAGCCCCTCGGCGATCGGCCAGCCGAAGTTGTGTCCGGGCTCGAGGGGGACCACATCGACCTCCTCGAAGAGATCCTGGCCGACATCGGCCACGTAGATCAGATCGCCATCGATCCAAAACCGCCAGGGGTTTCGCAGCCCCGTTGCGTATTTGATGGGATCGGTCCCTCCATCGACATCGATGGCGACCAAACCCGCCAGAAGTGTGTCCCGGTTTTGACCATTGCCGAACTCGTCGCCGGCTCCCCCACCGTCGCCCAGCCCGAGAAGCAGGGTGCCGTCAGGAGTGAACTGGAGCATGCCGCCGTTGTGGTTGGAGGCCGGCTGGTCGACCTGAAGCAGAACCCGCTCACTGCCCGGGTCGATCTCGGTCGCCGAGAGGAATCTGAACTCGGAAACCACCGTGTCGCCTCGTTCATCCGAATAATGGAGGTAGAGACGGTCGGGGTCGGTGGGGTGGAGAGCAATCGAGAGCAACCCCTGCTCGAGTCTTGCGTTCTCCACCCGGACCGTCAGGTCGAGCACCGGCTCCGAATTCACTTCGCCGTCGATCAGCATCCAGACCCTCCCGTCCTTGGTGATCACATAGGCGGTGTCGTCGCCGGGTCGGGCCACCACCTGCACCGGGAACGGCATCTGCGCCACCTCCTCATAAGCCAGAGCTTGCAGCGACCCCAGGGTGGTGGTGGTCGGTGTGGCCAATGTCGGCGTGGTGGATGCGGGCACCGGGTTTGTGGTGCTCGGGGCAATCGACGTGGTGGTGTTCACCGAACTGGTGGCTGTGATTTCCGGGGACCCGATACAGGCACCGAGAACCACCAAACCCGAGATCAGCACACGTCGCACGAAGCGACAGGTTATGTCTAGCTTGCGGCATCCGTGAGCAGTGGCGTCAAGAACGACCCCGGCGCCATCCGGGGCTGGATCACCTACGACTGGGCCAACTCGGCCTACGCCACCACGATCCTGGCGGCGGTCCTCCCTGCCTACTTCGCCTCCGAGGTGGTGGGAGACTCAGAAGTCGAGTTCCTCGGGAGACTGTGGACCGGTCAGGACCTGTGGGCGGTGACGGTCGGTTTCGGGCCTCTCATCATGTTCCTCGCCACGCCGATCCTTGGCGCCATCGCCGACTACTCGGCTGCGAAGAAGCGATTCCTCACGGTCTTCGCCGTCTGGGGCGCGCTGCTCACCTCCTTGTTGTTCTTCACCATGACAGGCGACGTCCTCCTCACGCTGGGTCTGTTCCTACTGGCTGACATCGGCTTCGTCGGCGCCAATGTCTTCTATGACGGATTCCTCCCCGACCTCACCACCGACGACACCATCGACATGGTGAGTTCGCGGGGCTTCGCCTGGGGCTACATCGGAGGGGGCCTCCATCTCCTGTTGTCCCTCATTCTCATTCAGGGTGCCGACGCCGGGCTCATCCCGATCGACCCGATCCTGGCCACGCGGATCGCCCTCGGCTCGGTTGGGGTGTGGTGGCTGGGGTTTGCCATCAAGGCGCTGCGCGGGATCCCGGAGACCGGGCACTCCTCGATTCTCCCCGGCCGACCACGGCCGGGTTGGGCCGGGTACACCCGGATCGGCTTCTCCCGAACAATCAAGACCACAGGTCTCGTCATCCGCAACCGGCCGCTGCTGGTCTTCCTGGTGGCCTTCATCCTGTTCAACGATGGGGTTCAGACCACCATCGCCATGGCCTCCATTTACGCAACCGAGACCCTCGATCTCGAGATCACGACAGTCATAGTCGCCGTTCTCTTGGTCCAGTTCGTGGCCTTCTTCGGGGCGATGGCATTTGGCCGCTACGCGGTGCGGGCCGGCACCCGGAGAGCCCTATTGACCAGCATCATGGTCTGGGCCTCGGTGTCGGTGGCCGCCTTCTTCCTCCCGGTGGGCGCCGTCGCCCCGTTCCTCGCCCTGGCGGTGCTGATCGGATTCGTGTTGGGGGGGACCCAGGCCCTTTCCCGCAGCCTGTACGGGTCGATGATCCCCGAGGAGCAGTCGGCCGAGTTCTATGGGTTCTTCTCCGTCTTCTCCAAATTCAGCGCAATCTGGGGGCCGTGGATCTTCGCCCTGGTCCGCCAGGTCACGGGCTCGGCGCGTTGGGCGATCCTCTCGATAGCAATCTTCTTCGTGGTGGGCGGGCTCCTCTTCAGAACCGTAAACATCGAGCAGGGCCGTGACAACCGTGATTCACTGCGGGTGACCGCCTCCCCCACGTAGCCTGGGGCCATGTCCGACGACTCGATGACCACGCCCGAGCCTGCGGAGGAGGCGCCGGGAAGCGCCCCCGAAACCACGGCGGAGGGGTCTGGTGTTGCCTGGGGAGCGGGGATTCTTCTCCTGGCGCTGGCTCTGTTGATCGTCTTCGCCATCCAGAACACGGATCCGGTACCGGTCGAGTTCCTGTGGCTGGACGGTGAATACCCTCTCTCGTTGGTGATCCTGATCACCGTGGCGATCGTGGTGCTCGTTGTCGAGTTGTTCGAGGTGATCAAACGCCGACGGCGACGCAAGACGCTCGCGGAGCGGCAGGAATTGAAGCGGTTCCGCGAATCCTCCTGATCCCAGCCCGTTAGGGCGTGAGGTTTGCTTCACTGTTGACTTCGACGACAATGGCGACGGCAGCTCGTTGGCGCTGCTCTCGTGAGGAGCAAGAAAGATGATCTTCGGATACTTGGACGCCGGCTCGGGGAGTCTGCTCCTGCAGGCATTGATTGCCGGAGCGGCCGGGATCGGTGTCGCCTACAGGGCCATGCGCATGAAGATGAGGCGTGCCGGGAGTGTCGAGCCCGAAGCGGTCGAGGGCGAAGGGGACACTGCCGAGGAAACCGCCCTGCCCGCCGAGTCCTGAACGCGCAGTGATATCGCCCGATCCTGGGTCGTTTCGCGACCCGGCCTCACGAGTTGTCCTCGATGGCGAGAAGGTCCTCCGCCTCCTCGACGCTCGAGGCCTTGAAGGCTGGCGCGCTCTGGCAGGGAGCGACTTCTTCGCATCAGAGGTCTCCCAGGGCCGGATCATCGCCGCCGTCGAGGTCGAGGCGCCGCCGGGCAGTGCCGGTGCTCTCGAACACCCGCGTCTTCCACTCGTCAGCTACCCGTACGAGTGGACGTTCTCCATGCTCAGGGACGCGGCCCTCCTCCAACTCGAACTGCTCGAGGGAGCGCTTCGTGCAGGTCTGACCATCAAGGACAGCACGCCCTACAACATCCAGTTCGTCGAAGGGCGGCCGGTCTTCATCGACATCGGGTCTTTCGAGCCCTATCGGCAGGGAGAGCCCTGGATCGGATACCGCCAATTCACACGTCAGTTCCTGTTCCCGCTCATGTTGCGGGCCTGGGTGGGAGTCCCGTTCCAGCCCTGGCTGCGTGGCGACATCGAAGGCCCGACTCCAGCCCAAATGGCAAGGCTTCTCGGTCGCAGGAAGAGACTCAACACGGGCGCCCTTTTTCATGTCAGGCTCCAGGCGCGCATGGAGGCCGGGATGTCGGGTCGTGCGGTCAGGGAGGATCTGCGAACGGCTGGGTTCACCCCTGAGCTCATCCTGGCCAATGTGAAAAAGCTCCGTTTACTGGTCACCTCCCTCGAGTGGGAGCACACCGACGACGGTTGGTCGGACTATGGCTCCTGCAGTCACGTGTCCCGGGACAGAGACACGAAGGGCGAATTCCTGCAGGCGGCCATCGAACGAGTCGGCCCGCATCGCGTCCTCGACCTCGGCGCCAACGATGGGCATTTCTCAGCCATCGCCGCCGCTGCCGGGGCACAGGCGGTCGCGGTGGACGGCGACGAGGCGGTGCTCGACGACCTCTACCTGCGCAGCGTCGGGCAGAGCCTGTCAGTCGTGCTCACCGATCTGGGCAATCCATCGCCGGCCCAGGGATGGGCGGGGACGGAAAGACCAGGCATCATCGAGCGGGCCCGGCCAGATCTGGTGATCGCATACGGGCTCATCCACCACCTCATCTACTCGGCGAGCATCCCGCCCCGGGAAGTCCTGCGCTGGTTGCGCGGCTTCGGCACCCCGGTGGTTGTGGAGTTCGTCGCACCGGCCGACGAAATGGTGGCCAAGCTGGTTGCGAACAAACTCCCCGAAGAGCTCCATGTCGGCCGTGAGGAGGGCGAATTCAGGGCCCTCATGGAAGAGATCTTCGACATAGCCCACGAGCAGAGTCTCGGTGAGGGCACCAGGATCCTCTTCGATCTCGAACCGCGATGAGCTTGGAGCGGCTCGGTTCGGTGCGCTGGTGGATCGTTCCCCTGTCGCTGGCCACTGTAGCCGCCTTCGCATTCGGCCAACCTTTCCTCGACCTTCTCGGCCACAATCCTGACTTCTTCATCGCACGCGGGCTCACCTCGGTTGATGTGATCCTCTTTCCGATCGCGGTCCTCGTCTTGCCGGTTGTGCTCGCAGTCCCGGTGCTCGCCTTGCGACGGGTCGGGCCTCGCAGCGCCGGGCTCGCCCACGCCATCTGCATCGGCGGCCTGTTCGCCATGATGGTGGCCTCGGCTTGGATCGCCCTGCTGGGCTCCAACGTCGATTCGGTTGTGTTCGTGATTGCGACCATCGGGGCCGGGACGTTGTTTGCGGTCGCTTTCACCCGGTATCCACTGGTGCGGAAGGCGGTCGGCTACGCGTCCTGGTCGCTGCTCGCCTTCACCGCCTGGTTCCTGCTGATGACGCCCTCCAGCGATGTCGCCTTCGCCAGCCCTGGCGACCTCCCCGAGTTCGGTGAGGTTGCCAACCCGGTCCCGATAGTGATGCTGGTCTTCGACGAGTTCCCGGTGGCGACCATGATCGATTCCAGGGGAAACCTCCTGGACCATCTGTTCCCCAGTTTCGCCGAGCTCGCTGCCGACGGTGTTTGGTATCGGAATGGAGTCGGCGTGCGCCAACAGACCGAAGAGGCCCTGCCCACGATCCTCTCCGGGTTTGGGGCGAAAATGGGGAGTATTCCCATTTCGGCGGACCACCCCCTGAACCTGTTCACCCTGTTCGCCGACGCTTACGACATCGCGGCAATCGAGACGGTCACCAGTCTCTGCCCCGACTTCGCCTGTGAGAACTCGAGCCGTCACATCGACTCGCTGTCGCAACGGTGGAGTGCGATGGCCGTCGACCTCTCGGTGGTGTACGGCCATTTGACGATGCCCCGGGCCATCTCCGATCGGCTGCCGGCCATCGACCAGACGTGGGGAAACTTCACCACCGGTGATCGCTCGGAATTCGACATCATCGACCGTTTCCTGGCCAGCGTGGATGAGGACCGGCGAGAAGAGGTCACCCGCTTTCTCGACACCCTCGAGTTCGACGCGACCGAGCCACCGCTGCGATTCGGGCATTTCCTGTACCCCCATCATCCGTGGGACCTGACCGCGGACGGGCAACGCACCGGCGTCACTTGGTCCCCCGGGAGCGAGGGCCTAGGGTGGAAGACGGACAGATGGCTGGTGGGACAGGGCTACCAGCGGCACATCATCCAGGCCCAGTATGCCGACACGATCCTGGGTCAGGTGATCGATCGCATGCAAGAGGAGGGCATCTACGACGAGGCGCTCCTGGTCGTGGTCGCCGACCATGGCATAGCCATCCGCCCTGGGGTCGAGCACCAACGTGTGGTGACACCCGACACGGTTGGCTCGATCGCGGCGGTGCCTATGTTCGTCAAGTACCCGCGCCAGTTCCCCGATGTCGCGCCCGGGACCATCGATGACATCAGGGCAGAAACGGTTGATCTCCTGCCAACCGTGGCCCAGGTTGTCGGCGTCACCGTGCCCTGGGATATGGATGGGATCTCGCTTCTCGATCCCGATCGGGCAGCTCGCACCGAGTCGGTCATGGTCGGTAAGCAAGGATCGGTCCGATTCGGTGTCGGAGGGACTGAGAAACTGGATGCCGCGGCGGAGAAGGAGGTGTGGTTCCCGGACGGTGACCCATGGTCCCTCACCCCGCCTGGCTGGCAAGAGTGGCTGGGCCGGTCGCTGACAACCGTGGACCCGCTCGATGTGCCCGGGATCTCGATAATTGTCAAGCAGCAGAGTGCTCTCGACGCGTTGGCGTCGGACCCGGACGTCCTCCCCGCGTTCCTCTCGGGTGGGGTGACCCTCGAAGAGAACGCAACCGGAGAGGAGATACTGGTGGTTGCGGTTGACGGCGTGGCCCGGGCGATCACCAGGACCTTCGACCCTCGAGCCAAATCGGCCTCATTCCACGTGCTGATCCCCCCTGAGCTGCTCCATCCCGGTCACAACGACGTGGTGGTCTGGCTGGCTACTGGAGGTCCCGAGGGGTCATTGCTGCGTTGACCGACCTGTCGAGAGGTGCCCTCAACGGGGAAGAGTCGCCGGGCTCTCGATGGCATAGTCACCGAACTCGGCGATGACGGTCAGGCGCTCGACGTCGTCCGGGATCTTCTCGGCCGGGATGTCGAACGTATACCCGGAGTGGAGGAGGAGGTCGCTCTTGAACCAGCGCACCACGTTCTCGTTGTCGAGGTTGGGCGGGCCGGACACCACCAATTGGTCCCCGGCGAACACGTAGATCCGATCGGCAGTGAGCTTTGCCTTGACGTCGGCCGCCCATCCTTTCACCAGCCAACCGGCATCGGTCTCACGTACCGCACTTATCTCGAGACGACGATCCCCTTCGGAGCGGATGTCGAGCTGATGGCCGTCTTCGGCTATGTAGTCCACGGTGATGTCGGCGGCGGCACCGGTGAGCCATCCCTTCCCTTGCGGATCCGGGATGAGGATTGACACCTCGTTGACGCCGTCTATCAATAGCTCTTCGGCCAACAGACCTCGTATCTCTCCGCTGGTGTCGCTGTCCCTCATCACGAACCCGGTGCCGGCCACGGTTCCGTTGACGACCAGGAGCAGGTCGTCCCCCTTGACACCAGGGGGAAGCTCCAGACGACCCGATATGAACGTCGGCACCATCCCGGATGCACGGCTCACCGAGGACAGCTGATCAGCCTGGGTGAGCGACCAGTGCAAGTCGTTGCTCGGCCGCGGCGACAAATCGGACGCCGGGCTCCCGACCAATTCGGCGTAGGGCCCGGACCCGGCGATACTCATCCAACTTGTCTGGTCAGGCACCCATTGGTGGTTGCGCCGCACCTGTGCGAACAGCTCACCGATCTCGGTGCTTGCCGGATCCCGATCACAGCAGTAGTAGATCGGCTCATGTGGCCGGTCGGTCCCTTCGATGGACAAAAGGGAACGACCGTCGAATTCCCAGTCGGTCGAGATGTCGAGTGCATCGACGATGGTGGGGACGACGTCGATGGCGAAAACCGGCTCGTCGAACGTGGCGCCCTCGACCTGACCCGGAAGTTTGATGAACAACGGGATTCGGTAGAGATCGCTGAGATTGTCCTCCTCCGGCCAGCGCCGGTGCTCCCCTGGCACGAACGAGGCCCCGTGATCGGCAAGGACCACGATCAGGGAGTCGTCCCAGTTGCCCGTCTCGTCGAGGCGTTCGAAAAGTGCCCCCAGTCTCTGGTCGACAAACCCGAGTTGGTAGAGGTGTCGCTGGAAGGCAAGACGGGGCAGATCCGGCCGGATCACCCAGTGACCGCCGCCTTCAACCCCGTCGACCTCGTCGTATTGCTCCGGTCGCTCATAGTGGCTTCCCGACGGGTTGATCCTCCATGGGATGTGGGGAGCCTGAAGATGGGCGAAGTGCAGGGTGGGCGGGGCATCCTCTTCGACACCGTCGATGATCCGCTCGATCCAGTCCACCCACTTGCTCCTCACCCCGGAGGCGGGAACGGGTAGGTCCCCGATGTCGACCGGTGCAGCCTCACGAGCCTCGGCCTGGCCAAGGAATCCCTTCCAACTGCCATCGATGCTGGGGAGGTTCTCGCGGGCAGATTCGGGAAGGGAGAGATGGGCATAGACCACACCCACGTCCTCCAGGAGTGATGCAAAGCGCGCCGGGCCCCGGCCGGCGTAGTCCTTGCACAAATCTTCGGGGCACATGTCGGTCAGCCACTCGACAACGTGCATCTCGTATCCCGCGCCGAGGAGGGTGAACAGGTTGTTGGGGTGATCGACCAGGGCAGGACTGTCGTCCTTCACTCCGAGACGGCCGCTGAGGATGGCCGGCACGCTGGCGGTGGTCGAGATCGAGTTGGACAGGGCGTTGCGATACCAGTTCCCGGAGGCGGCCAACCGTGCAAAATTGGGGAAAAGGGCGGCGTTGATGGCCCCGCTCTCATCCATCAACGATGCAGGCGGAAGCTCATCGAGTTGGATGAAGACGATCGACGCCGGTCGCCCTACCTGGTCCGGGGCAACACGGGGGGTTGCCGGCTCGGCCAATAGCTGGGAGGTGGGCGAGATGACCAGGAACATCACCAGGACCGCGGGCCCAAGGAGCGAGAAGAAGAGCAGCCCGGGCTCGATCCGCCGGCGGAGAAGGAGGACGACCCCGGCCACACCGATCGCCAGGGCCACCGCACCAACCGTGTTGTTTGGTATCACCTGGCGGCTTATGACCAAACCGGTCGCCGCAGCCGAGATCCCGACCAGCACGTAATAGGCGATGTCGGCACTCTGTCGGCTGATCGTCTCAGTGATCGTGAGGATGATTACCGCGAGGAGAGGCAGTGTGAATGTCACCAGCAGCCCGAACATGACGATTTGCCCCGGGGTGCTTCGATTGGCCACGAAGACACCCGGGTTCCTTCCGTAGAGGTCCAGAACCGGGGCGGCCACGCCTGCGGTCAGCAGGCCGAGGATGACCAATGAGCGCCGCCAGACGCGACGACGTCCGATATTGGGCAAAGTCACGCCACTAAAAATACCTGGCCTTCGAATCAAGGCGCACTGCTTTGGAATCGCGAGCCGCCCCGTCGAACCGGGCTTGCCGTCCTACGATGGAGGCCCAGCTCGGAAAGGACGGCAATGGGATTCATGGACACCGTCAAGGGGTGGTTTGGCAAGGGGAGCGACGAGGGCTACGACCTCGCCAACAAGACCCAGGATTTTGCCACTGACGCCCCTGCGCTCCAGGAGACGGCCCAAGCCCGGTACGAACCGGTCGATGAGGAGGATTCCGACAGCACCGGCCAGAGCGACGGGGCGGTGGACACCGCAGCGGGTTGAGACGCGACCGCGACACCCCGCGAGATGCTTAGTCTGCGATCACCGGTATGAAGAGAGTCTCCGCTCGCCTCGGGCACCTGCCCCCCTCCGCCACCCTGGGTATCGCCGCCCGGGCAAGAGAGCTGCGCGCCGGCGGGGTAGAAGTGATCTCTTTCGGAGCCGGGGAGCCCGATTTTCCCACACCCGAGCATGTGGTAGCCGAGGCGGCACGGGCGTGCTTCGACCCGCAGAACCACAAGTACACCGCAGCCGCAGGGCTCCCTCAGTTGCGCAAGGCCATCGCCGAGGACGTCGCCCGCTACTCCAAAGTCGATGTCGACTGGTCGGAGGTCATGGTCACCAACGGGGCCAAGCAGGCGATTTTCCAGACGTTTGCCGCCCTCCTCGACCCTGGTGACGAGGTCCTGTTGCCGTCGCCATACTGGGTGACCTATCCCGCCGGCATCGAGCTCGCCGGGGGAACCACGATCCCGGTTGCGACCCGTCTCGAAGAAGGGTTCAAGGTGACGGTGGGCAGCCTGGAAGAGGCGCGGACCGAGCGCACCAAGCTCCTGGTGTTTGTCTCCCCCTCGAATCCGACCGGTGCGGTCTATACGGCGGAAGAGGCCCGCGCCATCGGGGATTGGGCGGCGGCCAATGACATCTGGGTGATGGCCGATGAGATCTACCAGCGTCTCACCTACGTCACGGATGTGGCGGCCTCGATCGCAGCGGTCACCCCTCGGTTCGAGAACTGGGTTCTGATCAACGGCGTCGCCAAGAGCTACTCGATGACCGGCTGGCGAGTGGGCTGGATGGTGGGGCCGGCGGACGTGATCGACGCCGCCAACAGTCATCAGTCCCACGCAACCGGAAACGTGGCAAACGTGGCCCAGCATGCGGCTTTGGCCGCACTCACCGGCCCCCAGGAGGTCGTCGAGGAGATGCGGCTGGCCTTCGATGCCAGACGCAAGCTGATGTACTCACTGGTCAGCTCGCTCCCCGGCGTCGCTTGCATTGAGCCTGAAGGGGCCTTCTACGTCTTCCCCGACTTCTCGGTGCACATAGGCGACCGCTGGGGAAGCAGCGATGATCTGGCCACGGCGATCCTCGAGGAAGCCGGTGTGGCGTTGGTGTCCGGCGAATCGTTCGGCGCACCAGGATTCCTGAGGCTTTCGTATGCGGTTGGCGAGGAGGACATCGAACGCGGCGTCGGCCGAATCGCCACATTGCTTGCTCGTTGACGGAGGGGGCCGGGACCGGGTTTACACTCGCCAACGATGGAGCAAGGGACCAAGGCCCGGGCCATGATGCTCGTCGAGCCCAAGCACTTCACGCTGACCGAGTTGCCGACCCAACCTGTTGACCGTGGCGGTTGGCTGGCGGTGGAGGCAACCGGAATCTCGGGCGCAGATGTCCAGGTCTGGAAAGGCGATGCCCGGGACGTGGTCTATCCGCTGGTGCCCGGTCACGAGGTGGTAGGGCGAATCGCCACCGAAGGGCCCACGATCCCCTTCCCCATCGGAACCCGAGTCGCGGTTGAGCCCCGAATCCGATGCGGTGAATGTCGTCGCTGCAAGCAGAGCCTGGCCACTTGTGTCAGACGGCGACCATCCAACTCCTATGGGTTCATCCCGTCGATGGAGCCACCCGGACTGTGGGGCGGTCTCGCCGAGTACCTGTTCATCGACCCCGATGCAATCCTCCATCCTCTGACCGATGATGTCCCGGCCGAGGTCTCGACCTTCGTGCACCCCCTGGCTGCGGGCCATACCTGGGCCGTCGAGCTCCCCTCGCTGCAGACCGGCGATAGCGTGCTCATCCTCGGCCCGGGTCCACGCGGGCTGGCCTGTCTGATCGCGGCCAAAGCGGCGGGTGCCGGCTGGGTGGGGGTCACCGGTCTCGCCCATGACCGCGATCGTCTCGAGCTCGCCAAAAGACTTGGCGCCGATCTGACGATCGACGCCGAAAGCGACGATGTCGGCGGGGCGATCGCCGAGGCCGTCGGCCGGCGGCCGGACATCGTCGTCGATGTGACCTCCGACGATCCTGAGGCAGTATTCACCGCCCTTGACCTGGTCCGAAGTGGCGGGCGGGTGATTCTGGCGTCCACCAAGGGCAACCGCGCCTTCCATTTTCTCAGTGACGTGCTGGTGGCCAAGCAACTCACTATCCGTGGCGCCATGGGTGCGAGCAGTGTCGGTTATCAGTGGGCGACTCGTCAGATCGAGATCGACCCCCGGATCGACGACCTCGTCTCCCATCAGTTCCCACTGTCCGAGGCGTCACGCGCCCTCCAGGCGGCGGCAGGGCTCCTGGGTCGAGAAGAGCTGATCTCGGTCGCCGTCACCTTCTGACATGACCCGGGCCCACAGCGGTCTCGATCGGCTCTCGGTCGGGTCCTGGGTCCTCTACGACCTGGCCAACACCATCTTCGCCTTGGGCGTTATCGGCCGATACTTCCCGGAATGGCTGACCACAGTTGACCAGCCAGACTCCTCACTGGCCCTGGTCGAGGCAATGGCCGGCTTGTTGGTCATCTTCCTCGCCCCCTGGGCGGGGGCCCGCAGCGATGTCCGGGGAGCCCGGGTCCCCACGCTTCGGATCACAACCCTGATCGCGGTGGGCGCGACTGCCGGCCTTGCCGCGGGCCCGATCACCATGACGCTCATACTGCTCGGGATCGGCCTGGTCGGGTTCAACGTGGGGTCGGTGGTCTACGACGCCCTCCTGGTTGATGTCAGCACCCCGGAAACCCGGGGCCGAATCTCCGGGTTGGGGGTTGGGGTCGGCTATATCGGCTCGTTCATCGGGCTGGGAATCGGGGTCGTGACACTCGAAGTCCTCGGCTGGTCCTTTGCCGCCACCTTCAAGGTGCTCGCCCTGGCCTTTCTCGTTTTCGCCCTCCCCTCCTTCGTCTTCATCAAGGAGCGGCCCGCAGCCCGCGATACCCCGATGCCCAGGCTCCGGGACGTGCCAAGCCGAATCATCTCGTCGTGGGGCACGGCACGCGGCTACGACGGCATGATCCGCTTCCTCGTCGGGCGCTTTCTCTACACCGATGCCATCAACACCCTGATCGGGGGGTTTCTCACCATTTTTGTGATCGAGGAACTCGGTCTCGATGGGCAATTCGCGACCAGACTTCTCGGACTGGCGATCGCCGCCGCAATCGTCGGCGCCCTGGTGGGCGGCCGTCTCGTCGAGGTGGCGGGCCCTCTGCGGGTGCTGCGGGCGGCCCTTGTCTTGTGGATGATCGCCATCGCCTCAGGCGTCGCCGCCTCGGTGACCGGGCAGACCGGTCTCGCCTGGGCAATCGGGCCCCTGGGCGGCCTGGCCCTGGGCGCGACCTGGACCGCCGACCGGGTGGTGATGACCCGGATCTCCCCACCCCGGCATCTCGGTGAGTTCTACGGCCTGTATGCCACTGTTGGAAGGTTTGCCACCATCCTGGGGCCTCTGACATGGGCGCTGGTCGTCGACGGCCTCGGCTGGGGAAGACAGGTGGCGATGAGCGCACTGATTGTCTTCATCGCCGCCGGATGGTGGGCGCTGCGGCTGGTCGATGACTCGGAGCGGGAGTGGCCACCCGAAGACCGTTTGTCGTTCAGCGGAAGCCCCGCTCCCCCGAGATGAGGTGTTGTTCAACGGCGTAGGGAATCGGGAGGTCACCGACCTCGTTGGGTCCCCTCACCAGGCGCCTCCCGATCTCGGCGAACCAGGTGTCGTTGGCGAACGCCCACGGCCAGGCACGAATCCCGATCCTGGCCCCCATGATCCCCCCGACCACGGCTCCGAGAGTGCTGCCGCCGATCCGGGCGGCTTGCTCGATTGGGATATGCGACCGGTCTGCCGGGGGCGCGGCCAGGAGCAAACCCGCCCTCATCAGGGCCCAGGGCCCGGGCTCGGGATCGGCGCCGACTGTTTTCAGGGCCTCCTCCCCATCGGTCACCCCGACGTGATCCATGAGGGCACGCAAGTCGCCCGCCAGCTCGTCCCACGAGACCCCCGAATATCTGAGGGTCGACCCCACCTGGGCTTCGGTGAGCTCGACTGTCTCCACCACACCGGCAATCAGGTCCCGACCCGACTGTCCGAAACAAGAGGCCGCGGTGGCACTGGCGCTGACGACCCCGGCCACGATCGAGGAAAGGTCCGAGTGAAACACCCGACTGAGCTCGACCACTGTCTCTCTGAGGAGGCTGGGATCGCGACGGAGGGCAACACCCAAGGGCACAGCCCGCGGCGCCGCGTCGAGCGAAGGCTCTTCCTCAGGGACCGCGCCGCCGGCTGCGGCACGGCCAAGCCAGGTGCGGAAGTGAGGGGTCTCGGCGCGATACACAGGTTCCTCTTCCTCGGCGCCGTCGAGCTCGAGTATCGACCGCACCAGATGGGTGGTTTCGAGCTCACCCGTCTCTATGAGCTGATAGGCGATGACGGTCGCCTGTTCCGTGATGGCCGAGTACCCCAATTCCCAGGCTCCACCGGCGCTGTCGCCGGCCGCCAGGCCGAGCATGGTGCCATCCCCTTCACCAGCAACCAACGAGAAGCGGGAATCCGAGTCGCTCACGGTGGGGGAGGGTACCGGGGTAGGCTCGGCTCCGAATGCACCGGATCGTGGTCATAGCCAACCCGGCTGCCTCCCAGTTCACCGGTGGCTCACACCGCGACGTCATGGCAACCCTGCACCGGGTTGCCGACGTCGAGTCGATTTGGCCCGGATCACCCTCCGAGGCCGCGGCGAGAGCCCGGGAGTCGGCAGAAGGAGGGGCCGACATCGTGGTTGCCATGGGAGGCGACGGGATGGTCCATCATGTCAGTCAGGGACTGGTGGGCGCCACGGCCTCGTTGGGTGTGATCCCGGTGGGTACCACCAACGTCTTCGCCAGATTGATGGGGATCCCTTCCAAACCCATCAAGGCAGCGCGTCTGCTGGTGACCTCGCCCCGGATCGATCGGGTCGGGGTGGCCACGATGACCCTGAGCCGGGGATCGACCGAAACCGTGCACCATTCGATCTTCGCCTGTGGGTTCGGCCTCGACGCGGCCGTGGTGCAGCGGGCCGAGAAGGAGCCATATCGGAAATACCGGTTCGGCTCGATCCATTACGCCCGATCGGCGTTCGGCGCCGCACTTCAGGATTTCCCCCGTCGCCGACCGCATGTCACCGCCCGATCCGAGGGTCATGAGGCCTCTGCCACGGCAGCGATGATCCAATTCCGTGAGATCTACACCTACTTCGGGAGAGTGCCGCTCAAGATCACGCCCGAGCCACCCGACCCGATGACGGCTCTTGTCGTGAAGCGGCTTCGACGCAGGCACATACCGCAGATCGCATTCACTCTGTTTGCCGGACGAGATCTGGAATCGATTCGCGACATGGAGGTATGGCGGCGGGTCGACCGGTTCGAGCTCGAGGCGGACCCTCCGGTGGAGGCTCAAGCAGACGGAGAGCCCCTGGGAATGGTCGACGGCGGGACGGTGGAATGGGCACCCGACGCTCTCGGGGTCATCGTCGCGGCGACACTGCCTCGCTAGGCATCAAGGGGCTGCAGAGAAGCGAATGCCCTCGGCGTCGAACCGCTTCTTGATCCGGCGCAAGGCCTCCCGCTGCACCTTCGAGCGCTGGTGTGCGTCTGTGGTGAGCCGGCCTCTGATCACGACTGAAGCGTCTCCGAATTGCTGGACGCCGAGCATCTCGGCGGGGCCTCGCATCATGGGCCCGAACTCGGGATCCTCCGCCAGGGTGTTGAGCTCCTCGAGCATCACCTCCATGGCGCGGTCCACTTCCTGGTCGTAGGCGATCCCGACATCGATCACAGGCCTTGCGAAGATCCTGGTGGAATTGGAGGCCACCGCGATCTGCCCATTCGCCACGTAGTGGACGTTGCCCTCGTTGTCCCGAAGGACGGTGACCCGGAATTGGATGTCCTCCACCGTGCCGGTGACACCCCCGATCGACACCTCGTCACCTATCTGATACTGATCCTCGGCGAGTATGAAGAAACCGTAGAGGACGTCTTTCACCAGGCTCTGGGCGCCAAAACCGACGGCGGCCGCGATCACGGTCCCGATGGCAATGAACGGTGCCAGGCTGAGCCCCCAAATCGAGAAGACCATGAGCACCACAAAGACGATGAAGGTGGCCTGGATCACCCGGCGGACCATCAGCCACAGAGTGCGGGCTCGGGATGCGGCTTCCGGTCCCTTGAGCCCGATCCTCTCCACGAATCGGGCGCCGATTCTCACCAGGATGAAGTACCCGATCAGCGACAGGGCCATCACGGCCGCGGTTTGCAGCCATGGTGTCCACGTGGTGTCGTCCATGACCGGCGAGGGTACCTATCCGGATCGCCGGCTCAGGTCGTTGAGGGCCAGCGTCAGCTCGGCGATCGAGGCCTGGGCCCGTGCTCTCCTCGCCATCATCCCCCGGACCGGATCGCCGAACTCGGTCTCCAGGGTCACCCTGATCCCCTCTGAGCCTGGAGCTTCAGACACGGTTGGGGGTTTCGCCCGACGCCCCGGCCACCACGACGGGCGCCGTCGCTTCGGGCTCCCGGCTCCAGGCTGGGCGGCGGCGGCGACGACGGCGCCGAGCACCACCGCCGGTGCGGCGTGCGCCATCTCGCTCATCGTCTTTCCCGGCCCGCCACCCGTCTCATCGCCCAACTGCTCGAGAAAGGCGGCCACCTTTTGGCCGGCGGCCGAGAATTCTCCGGCATCGACCTGGGCGACCGCCTCGTCGACAACCTGATCCCAACGGGTGTCGAAGTCCACCCCCGGGCTGCCTCCGACCGCTTCGAGGAGAGGCAAGAACCCGGCTCGGAGGTCGATGAGCGACTTCTCGTACACCGACCCGCCAACCATCTGGCGGAGACGGGTGAGCAGGTCCTCGATCCCCAGGGCCGGGCCTACCGCCGGTTGGGCCGCAGTCTCGAGCACCACCGGGTCCCCGATCCCATCTTCGACGAGCGCGGCGGCCAGATCGGCCTTCACCCTTCCCACCTCGTCGGGGCGCAGACGGTCGATCTGGTTGAGCACGAATACGAACTGGCTCTGATAAGGCGCCATCGGGGCCAGATAGCCGTGATGAAGGGAGGCGTCTCGATATTTCTCGGGATCGACCACCCACACCACGCAATCGAGACGGGGCAGGAGGGAGTCCACGCGTTGCCGGTGGTCGACTTCCACGCTGTCGGTGTCGGGGAGATCGATCAGGCAAAGCCACTCGTGCCCCCGGTGAGACACCCGGTCCTCGACACCGATCTCGTCGAGATAGCCGGCGAGGGTCGAAACTGAGGACAGTGGCACAAGGGCCTGAGGGCGCGCGGTGGTCGGCCGAACGCCCCCCGTTGGGGCCGCCTCTTCTCCGGCGACCGCGTTGAACAAACTCGACTTGCCTGATCCGGTGCCCCCGGCCAGGGCAGCCAGCAGCACATCGTCCGGATATGCCACCCGGGCCAGCATCCGGTCGCGCATGTGGGCAACCGGCTCCAGGGAGACCTCGTCGACCACTCCGACGCAGTCTGCCAGAGCCTGGTCGATCATCGGCAGCAGGCCGATGATGGCGTCACGCATCGGCAAAAGCTGACCGCGCCACCGCTTCGGCCACGAGCGTCCGGGCGCGGTCTACCGCGGGAGTCGGTGTTGCCTTCTCCATGACCAGCGTGACCAGATGGTCGCGCACCGAGCCGTATATCGGCCCCAGGGCACGATCCAGTCCCTCGGTGGAGGCGCTCACCAGGGCGGAGGGCTCGCTGCCGGGGAGAATCGCCCTCAGAGCGGCCTCGAGGTCAGGATCCGCCCCCAGTGTGGAGATCGCCAGCAGCAGGGCGCCGATGTCGGGGCGATTCCCCACCGTTGAAGCGCAGAGATCCTCCAACTCCGCCCACCAGTTGCCGACAGCCCCGGCGATGGCGGCGTGCGTCTCTGGGTCGAGTCTGGTGGCGGCCACGTCGTGATCGTCGAGGACCACGTCACCATCTTGAATCGAGACCCTCAGGTCGCCGGCCACGGCAGTGATCACGGTCTCGAGCACGATTTGCCTCGACTCTGCGACCACCTCCGGGGCGGGAGACTTCCTTCGCATCCAGGCCCGCACCCGTCGCGGGCGGGCGGGATCGCGGCCGGCGAGGGGTGAGTAATCGAAACCGGCGGCGGGTGACCCATGCGCCAATGCCAGGATCCTCTCCAGTCGGGGTGAAAAGGCCTGATCGAGCATCCCCTCGATGAGGTCCGCTTCAATCGAGCCCAGCTCGGCAGCGCCGATCAGCTCTCGGGCCTGACCCAATGTCACCCACAGCACCGAGCGCACGATTGTGACCCTCTCGGCATGAGCATCTACGACGTGGCCCATGAGACGCCGGCGCAAGGAACGCACCGCCACCGAGGGAACCGATGGCGAGCCGGTCGAAAGATGATGCTCATGCACCACCAGGATGTCCCCGTCGGTGCCCTCCCGCTCCAGCCGATTCCGATAATCGGTCAAGGCCCCGGTCGTCGCGCTGGTCAACCGGTTCAGCACGTGGATCACCGGTGCGCCCCGGGACCGCGCCCGACGCAACACCTCCCAGGGAACCAGGTCGGCGTATCTGAGGGCGGAGCTGACGAAGACCACGATGTCAGCGTGGTCGATCAGCGTCTCGGCGGCGACACGATGGGACAGCACGGTCGAGTCGAGGTCGGGGGTGTCTACCAGGGTCATCGAACCGAGAATCGGAGCCCGGCCCTCGACGACGACACAATCGATCTCCCCGACCCGGTCGTAGCCCGAGACATTGGCAGCGAGGACCACAGGGGCTTTGGTTGTTGGTCGCAACGGCCCGGTCTCGGCGATTTCGAGACCGGAGACGGTGTTGAGAAGGGTCGACTTCCCGGCGCCGGTCGGGCCGGCGAACACGACAAAGAGCGGAGTCGACGGGTTGAGCATTCGGGGCAACAGGTAGGAGCGGATCGTCTTGACGATGCGGTCGCGTTCCCTGGCGTGAATCCGCCCGGCCGGCGCGTCGCCAAAGACCAAGCCCTCAACCGCCCTGGCGAGCTCTTCGAGCTCGAACGTCAGATCATCGGCCGCGCTGATTGCCACCACTCGGATGAAAGTGTGGCACGGACCCGTCTCAGATCGGTGTCAGGCGGTCCATCCCCCCGAGGGCCGTTCGAACCACACATGGACCTGCCCGGTGCCCGTGGCGTTCTCATAATCCGAGAACATCTCGCCGGGGGCGACACAGTTCCTCCCTCCGATTGCGCCGAGCATCATCAGATAGTGGCCAAAGCGCCCTTCCGGGGCGTACTCGAAGTAGTCGTCCATGGTGTCGACGACCCGGGCGTGGTCGCCGGCCCGCATCATCGCGAGCCGCTCCTCATCGGCCGCCCGGGCCGCAGGGGTGATGATGTGCACCGGATCGGAGGCCTCGTGTTTCGAGATCTCCTTCAAGGGCCAGAAGGTGTGGCTCATCCCTCCCGATGCAAGGACCACCACCCGTCGGTCGAGCCGGGCAACCGCCTCCCCGATGGCCTCACCCATGGTCATGAAGTCGTCTGTCTCTCCGGTCTGGACCACGGAGACCGAAACCACCTTTTCCTCCTCGCGCAGGTAGTGGATGAGGTTGATCGTGGCGTAGTAGATGGGCAGATAGTCGTCTTCAGAGGCGTGAGTCGGCGTGCCCAGCTCCGAGCCGAGAGTGGCCAAGAGTCTGGCCAGCTCGGGATCGCCCGGGTAGTCGTATGGGATCTGGGCCATGCCCCGGGGCAGCTCGGAGGAGGTGAAGATGCCGTGGCGGCGGGCATGCGCCGAAATCAGGTGCTCCACCGTGGAGAACCAGTGGGAGTCGACGATCACGATCGTGTCGGGCTGGAGACGGTCGAAGACCTCGGTGCGAAGCCGGTTGAGACCGGGCACCAGGCTGATCTCCTTGCCCTCGTTTATCTCGAGACGGGTCGCCTCGTCGAACATGATCGTTGGCGCATGACTGATGAGCCCGGCACCGACTATCTCGCCCATTCAGTCCCTCCTCGAGATCGTTAGGAAGCTAATGAGATTCTATGCCTTTGCCCGATCGCCGGCCACGAGCGGGAGGTCGTCGGCCGTGGCGGTCACGATTCGGAGCAACCGGGCGAGTTCCCCGCGCTCCCGTCGGCCGAGTCCCGATGTGAACTTCGTCTCGTGCTCGTTGAACCTGGGAAAGACCCTCTCGATCACCTCCCGACCGCCCCCCTGCAGTGCGACGATCACCCGGCGCCCATCCTCGGGATGACGGGTGCGGGACACAAGACCGGTCTTCTCGAGGGTGCCCAGCATGCCGCTGAGGGTTCCCTTGGCCAGCCCGCAGTCGTCGGCGAGTTGGCCGGTCTCCCGCTCTCCCCACACCCAAAGGACGAACAGGATGGTGAACCCTCCCCAGGACAGCCCTTCCGGCCCAAGGACCTCTCGTTCCATCCGGTTCCGCACCGCGTTGGCAGCGCGATAGATGTTGGAAACGGCGAGGAGGGCATCGAAATCGAACTGTCGATCCCCGAGCCGGGCACGAATGTCTCGCTCCGCCTCGAGCACGACCCTGGGATCGTCGTCGATGAGTGGTCTTGGCATGGGGTTCTAAGGACAGGCAGTTTATCCTTAGCTTGCGAACGATCTGCATCCACCCATGCCCACCACCCGAGTCGAGATCTCCGAATACGCCGTTTCCCCCGACCATTACATCGGTGGCAAGCGGGTTGCCTCACCCCAAACCTTCGAAGTGCGCTCCCCGCTCGACTGGGACTGGAAGCTCGCTGACGTCGCCCGAGGGGACGCGCTGACCGCAGACGAGGCGGTCACCTCGGCGATCGCCGCCTTCCCGGGTTGGGCTGCTCTCAATCCCAAGGAGCGGGGCGAGTACCTGCATCGTCTCGCCGACCTGATCGACCAGAACATCGAGGTCATCGCCCAGGTCGAGTGTGTCGACATGGCGATGCTCCTCGAGAGCCTCCAGGCCCGGGTCATCCACCGTGGCGCCGAGAACCTCCGGAACTACGCCGACCTGGCCGCGGGTTACGAGGGCCGGCGCTGGTCGTCGAAGGGCACCGACAACCAGGTGCAAAGGATGCCCGCCGGGCCGGCGGTGATCATCACCCCCTGGAACGCACCCTGGCTGCTCTCGACCTGGAAACTGGCCCCAGCCCTGGCCGCCGGAAACCCGGTCATTCTCAAGCCGGCCGAATGGGCACCCCTCTCCGCCTCCCTGCTCGCGGATCTGGCGGAGGAGGCAGGTCTGCCACCCGGGGTGTTGAATGTGGTCCAGGGAATCGGCGACGAGGTCGGGGCGGCCCTGGTGTCGGACCGCAGGGTGCGTCGTATCTCGTTCACAGGCTCCCCGGAGGCCGCCCGGCACATCGGGATCGCGGCCGCGGGCAACATCGTCCCCTTCACGGCGGAGCTGGGCGGCAAGGGGCCTTTTGTCGTCTTCGCCGACTGCGACCTGGAGGCGGCGGCCAAGAAAGCGGCCGGTCAGTACGACGACGCGGGTCAGGTTTGCCTCGCCGGCACCCGGCTCCTGGTGGAAGGGAGTGTCTCGACCGAGTTCCTGGAGCTATTTCACCGGTTCACCGACACCCATGTGCTCGGCGACAGCCGGAGCCCTCTCACCACGATCAGCCCGCTGATCCATCCTGATCATCTGGCCCGGGTCGAGGGCTTCGTGAGACGGGCCCGGGAGGCGGGTGACCGGATCGTTCGGGGCGGCGAGCGGTGGAAGCAGGACGGTTTGTGGTACGAGCCAACGCTGATCGAGCCCAAATCGAACGACTCCGAGGTGGTGCAACGCGAGGTGTTCGGGCCGGTGCTCACCTATCAGACCTTCGAGAGCGAGGTCGAGGCGATCGATCTGGCCAATTCCACGCGGTACGGGCTTTCCGGCATCGTCTACACCGGCTCCGAGGAGCGGGCCGAGCGGGTAGGGCGCGGGATCAGGGCGGGGACGATCTGGGTGAACACCTTCCTGGTGCGTGATTTGACCGCCCCGTTTGGGGGGTGCCGGATCTCCGGGATCGGACGGGAGGGCGGCGACTATGCCCTCGACTTCCATTCCGAGCTGAAGACGGTTCAGGTCGAGCAGGGAACGGTGGGATGAGAATGGGCCCTGTGGGCAACGAAGCGGTTCGGCTGGCCGTCTACCACTCGTTTCGCACCACCGGCCGGGCACCGTCGGCGAGAGAGCTGGCGAACAACCTCGACACGTCGCTCGAGTCGATCGCCAAGGGTTACGCCAAGCTGGCGATCCAGAGACACCTGGTCCTCGATGCTGCCGGTGAGATTGTGATGGCGCATCCGTTCACGGCCATACCGATGGGGTTCTCCGTGATGGGCGCCAACACCTTGTGGTGGGGCGGGTGCTCCTGGGACTCGTTCGCCATCCCGCATCTGGTTCCCGAGGAACCGCAGGTGCTGGTGGCGACCCAATGCCCGGGATGCGGCCTGCCAGTGGCATGGATCGTCACACGAGACGAGCCTCCGGCCACCGATTGGCTTGCTCACTTCCTGGTGCCCGTGTCCCGGATATGGGACGACGTGATCCACACCTGCTCCAACCAGCGTCTGTTCTGTTCAGAGGCCTGTCTCACCGAATGGCTGGATGCCCATGACCATCAGAAGGGCTACGTGATGGACACCGCCACCTTGTGGCGCCTGGCCAGCCGCTGGTACCAGGGTCGCCTCGACGCCGGGTATGTACGACGCGAGCCCTCGGAGGCTCGCGACTACTTCAAGAGTGTCGGGCTGGAGGGTCGGTTCTGGGGCCTGGGCGAGGATTGAGGTCGCCGAGTCGTGCTTGGAACTCGTGTGCAACCGACCACCGGGGTGGTGGTCAGCGGCACACGGGATGTCGTGTGAGCGAATCGTGTGCACACGACCCCCGGGGACGGGTATAGATGCACACAACGGTTACCAGTTGACCGCTATGTATTTGGTCTCGAGGTACTCGTCCATCCCCTCGTGGGAGCCTTCCCGCCCGACTCCGGAGTGCTTCACACCCCCAAAGGGGGCGGCCGGGTCTGACACCAGGCCCCGGTTGACCCCCACCATCCCCGCCTCGATGGCCTCGGCGGCTCGCAACCCGCGGGCCAGATCACCGCTGTACAGATAGGCAGCCAGCCCGTACACGGTGTCATTGGCGAGGGCGATGGCCTCCTCATCCGTCTCGAACGTCACCACCGGTGCCACCGGTCCAAAGATCTCCTGTTGGAGGATCTCCGAATCTGCAGCCACCCCGCTCAGCACCGTCGGCTCGTAGAAGTAGCCCCGACGATCGGGGACCGATGCCCCCACCACCACCTTGGCCCCGTCGTCGACCGCGGTTTGGACCAGTTTGGCGATGTCGTCACGCGAGCGCTCGTTGATCATGGGGCCCACCTGATTGGAGCGGTCGATCCCGGGCCCCATCTTCAGCGACCCCATCGCACCGGCCAGCATCGAGGTGAACTCATCGGCAACCGCGGCATGGACCAGGAACCGGTTGGCTGCGGTGCACGCCTCACCGGCGTTGCGCATCTTGGCCACCATCGCTCCTTCCAGCGCCGCACCCAGATTGGCGTCGTCGAAGACGAGGAATGGCGCATTCCCGCCCAGTTCCATCGAAACTCGGAGCACTTGATCCGAGGCCACCTTCAACAACGTTCGGCCGACCTCGGTCGAGCCGGTGAAGGAGAGCTTGCGGACCCGGGGGTCGCGGAGCATGTTCTCGATTACCCCCGAGGATCCCTTGGCCACCACAATGTTGACCACCCCTGGCGGGAGACCCGCCTGCTCCATGAGATGGACGATGGCAAGGGTGGTCAGCGGGGCGTCGGAGGCAGGCTTGACGATCGCAGTGCAGCCCGCGGCCAGGGCCGGGCCCAATTTCCTCGTCGCCATCGCAGCCGGGAAGTTCCACGGGGTGACCATCACCGACACCCCGACCGGCTGGCGGAAGGTCATGATCCGCTTGTCGCCGGCGGGAGCCATGCGCAACTCCCCCGACACCCGGGACGCCTCCTCGGAGAACCAGCGGAAAAACTCGGCGGCATAGCGAACCTCGCCGAGCGCATCCGGATAAGCCTTGCCGTTCTCGAGGACGATCAGCTCGGCCAGGTCTTCCTCCCTGGCTCGCATCGCCTCGAAGGTGCGTCTCAGGATCTCACCGCGCTCCCGGGGTGGGGTCAGCGCCCAGGGCTTCGATGCGTCGAAAGCTGCCACCACCGCATTCTCTGCATGGGCGGCCTCGGCCAACCCCACCCCGACCAGAACCTCTTCGGAGGCGGGATCGACCACCGGCAGCTCCTCTGCGCACTCGACCCAGTCGCCGCCGATGAAGACCCCGGTCTTGCCGCTTGCTTTCAGTTCTTCGAGGATTGATGTCATTCTTCGTCGACCTCCATTGGAACAGTACGCCGCAGCGTCGTCCCCTCCTTCCATGTCACCCCGACACGGTGGTAGTAGCCACCGATCATCTCCAGCGGCTCGAGCAAGGCGAGCTCCTCGGTCGGGGCATCGAACAACCGGATTTCAGCATCCCCCGACCACACATCACTCATCTCGCCGTCCACACCGCGCATCGTCACCAACTCGTCCATCGAGTCGACCCCGTCGGATTCGATGGCTGGCCACCACCTGTTGTGCAGCATCGGGTGGCCGTTGACGAATCCCGGGCTCTTCGCCTGCTCGCGCAGGGTCACCACCGCCTCGGCGATGCGACGACCGGTCACCGACAGCGTGGCACCGAAACGGCCCCCTGACTCGAGCCGGGGGCCGGCCCTGCCCACCAGTATGGGGCGGGTCATCCAGATCTCCCCCAGCTTCTTGGGGTAGCCCTGGTGATATCCGCGGACCAGGGAGAAATCCTTGTCCACCCATATGTACGGGCACCTGCTCCAGGTCGCGCCCTCCCACTCGCAACGGACCACCACGAAGCACTCTTTGTACTGGGAGCGCACCGGGTCCAGGATCTCGTTGAAGTCGTCACCACAGCTCTGCCAATCGGCCCAGATCACAGCCACCGCTCCGGGGTCCTCAGAAGCGAGCGTCAAGCCATCTGGAAGCAGAGCGGCAACACGGTCCGGATCGGCCCGATACTCGACCGTGAGCATCTCGCCCGAGTAGTGCCACGGTGGGGGCGGGATCAGCGACGAACGTCCGTCGGCGGTGCGTGGGAAGAGGAATCCGGCCATTTGAGGAGGGGCATATCGTAGATGGCCGGATCTCCGAACAGCACTCAGGTGGGCTACCTTGACCCCGATGTCGAAGCCTCTGGAGCCCGACAACCAAGAGCGTGAAGCCCTGAGTCAGGCGATCCTCGACTATCTCGACGACTGGTACGAGCAAGCCGCCACCATGCCCGCCTCCGGTGTCGATCTCGACCCGTCGCTGACAGCCAATCTGGCCCGTCCTCCTTCTGAGGAGGGCCGTCCCCTGAAAGAGATCCTGAAGGATCTCGATGCGGCCGGTCAGTCCGGAATTCTCCACCCGGCAGGTGGTCACCTCTCCTACATACCCAACGGAGGCCTGTACACCGCCGCCCTGGCCGAGTTCCTCGCCGCCGGGCTCAACCGTTACACCGGGGTCGCGGCAGCCGCCCCGGGGATGAGCGCCATCGAGCATGGCGTGGTCGCATGGATGACGTCACTCTTCGACCTCGGGGAGAAGGCCTCCGGGCTCATGCTCTCAGGAGGCTCGCTGGCCAATTTCACCGCGATCGTGGCCGCCCGCACCTCCAGGTTGGGGGATGACCTGACCCGGGGTGTCCTTTACATCACCTCGCATACCCATCATTCGGTGGCCAAGGCGGCACGTCTCGCCGGTTTCGGTGACGACCAGATTCGAACCGTGCCCGTCGACGCCGACCTCCGCATGGACCCCGAGGCCCTGGCCAACGCCGTCGAGGAGGACCGAGAAGCTGGGCGGCAGCCGTTCCTGGTCGTGGGCTCGGCGGGAACCACCGACACCGGGACCATCGACCCCCTCCCGGATCTCGGTGACGTGTGCGCCGACAGTGAGCTCTGGTTTCACATCGACGGCGCCTACGGGGGATTCTTTCAGCTGACAAAACGAGGGCGAGCCCGGCTCACCGGAATCGAGCGGGCCGACTCCATCTCCATCGACCCCCACAAGGGCCTTTCCATCCCCTTCGGCAACGGTGCCCTGCTGGTGAGAGACGAGTCGCATCTGGTCGACGCCAACCAGGGCCGGGGCGCCTACCTCCTCGACGAGGACAGCCATTCCGGGCTCCGTGACATCGCCTCCCTCGGCCCCGAGTTGTCACGACCGTTTCGGGGGCTCCAGGTATGGCTCCCGCTCCACCTTCACGGGGTAGCGCCGTTTCGGGAGGCGTTGGACCGGGCTCTCGACCTGGCGGATTCCGCATACAGCCGGCTGGCCGGGATCGAGGGCATCGAGACCCCCTGGCGGCCGGACCTCTCGATTGTTGCCTTCCGGTTCCGCGACGACGAACAGGGACGGGCGGCGATGGAGGCAGTGAACCGGGATCGGAAGGTTCACGTCTCTCCGACCATCGTCGACGACCGGTTCGTGCTCCGATTCGCCATCCTCAACCGGAGAACCACGATCGATCACATCGACCATGCGATCGACATCATCGAAAAGACCCTGATCGGTTGATCAGGGTCTAGGCGGCGCGGATGCAGGGTCAGGAGCCGGCATCCACCGTCCCGCCGATTTGTCGCACCAGATCGAAGAGATCCGGGCCGCCCCATTGCTCGGCGAACCGGCCGTCCTCCACCCGGATCAGGTCGAGCAGCCCCACTTCGATCTCGCGACCGGTTGCCGGGATGCCCATGAACTCACCCTGGTGAGTCCCCCGCATGACCGACCGGAAGGCAATGAAGTCACCCTTGATCACGGTGTCCTCGACGGTGATGGTGGCGTCCGGGAACGCGGCCTGAATGCCCTTCAATCGTCGAAGCTGCCCCTCGGCATCCAATGGTGGCGCCGTGGCCGAGAGATGACGTTCATAGCCGGGAGTGATGAAGTCGGTCACTGCCGCCGGGTTGCCCTGGTTCCATACCGCCTCGATGTACCGGTCGAGCAGGGTGCGGAGATCGGGTTCGGTCATGCCACCTCCATCCGCACCCGGAGATGTTTGATCCCGTTTATGAAGTTGGAGCGAAGGCGATCGGGCTCACCGATGATCTCGATGAGGCCCGCCCGCTTCAATAGCTCTTCGAATACAACCCGGACCTCGAGACGGGCCAATGAGGCGCCGAGACAGACATGACGCCCGGCACCGAAGGTCAGGTGGTCGTTGGGAGTGCGTCGGATGTCGAAACGAAACGGTTGCTCGAACACCGACTCGTCGTAGTTGGCTGACGGGTACCAGACCACCACCCGGTCACCCTCACCGATGACGACGCCGCCCAGTCCGGTGTCGGCCGTGGCGGTGCGGCGGAAATGCATCGTCACCGTCGACGCCCTGAGGATTTCCTCTGTTGCCGACACGGAAAGACCTTCGCGATCGGCGCGCAATGCCTCCAGCTGCTCGGGATGGGTGGTCAGAAAGATCAGCCCGTGGCTGATGGTGTGCCGGGTCGTCTCATTGCCGGCCACCATCATGAGGGTGAAGAAGTTTTTGAATTCCAGATCGGTCAACGGCTCCCCGTCCGGCTCGGCATGGAGGAGGGTGGTGATGATGTCGTCCTTGGGATTCGCCCTTCGCTCCAGCGCCATCTCCTCGGCATAACGGAACACCTCTATCGCCGCCGGAGAACGGAACGGCAGCAGCCGATACTGGTCGGTGTCGTCCTTGTCGATCACCACCGGGGTGTACTCCGGGTCGGCGTTGGAGATCATCTGGTCGCCCCAAGCAACGAGTTGGGTGGCATCGGATTCGGGAACACCCAACAGTCGACAGAGGAGCCGGATCGGAAGCTCGCGCGCGATCTCGGTGACGAAATCGAACTCGCCCAATGGCAGCACCCGGTCGAGCACCTGGCCGGTCAGCCGTCGGAAGGCCTCCTCGTAGGTGGCGACCACTTTGGGGGTGAAGCCGGGCTGGACCAGCCTCCGCAATCGGGCATGCTCAGGGGGGTCGAACTCCATCATGGTCCGTCGGGCCTCCAACTCATCGGGAGCCATGTCCTCGATCCGGATCCCGCGCGATGCGGTGAACCTGGCGAAGTCGCGACTGACCATCTCCACGTCGGCATGTCGGGTGACGGCCCAGAAGCCCGCTCCGTCGCTCTCCTCGACCCAAGCCACCGGTTCCTCGCGGCGCATCCTGGCAAACGTGGCATGAGGCACACACCGGACGAACGTGTCGTGCGACGCCAGGTCGGCGTTCGCCTCCCCGAGGTCCTGATGAAGGATGTTGAGCGGCATGCGGTCGTTAGGAACCAAACATAATCGGCCACTCCCCTGTGGTTACCGTGTCACTCGATGACCGAACATCGGAGAATCCTGATCGACGGGGGCCCGCTCGACGTTCGACGCGACGGTAACGACCTGGTGGCCGCCGACGGCCGGAGGTTCGACGTCGGGTCAGCCGATCATCTCCCTCCCACCGAGCCGTCGAAGGTACTCGCGGTCCACCTCAACTACCGGAGCAGGGTTGAGGAATTCATGACCCGGCTCCCCTCCGCACCGACCTACTTCCAGAAGCCCACCTCGGCGCTCAACTGGCATCTCGGCGAGGTGATCCGGCCCCCCGGCTGCAAGTACCTCAATTACGAGGGGGAGATCGCCATCGTCATCGGGGAGACATGCAAGGACGTCGCCCCGGCCGATGCAGAGGCCTACATCGCCGGCTACACCATCGCCAACGACTACGGGCTCCACGACTTTCGCGACACCGATGCAGGCTCGATGCTTCGGGTCAAGGGATCGGACACCCTCTGCCCGCTGGGACCGGGTCTCGTGGACGATTGGGACTTTCGGAACAAGCGGATCAGGACCCTGGTCAACAATCAGGTGAGACAAGAGGACACCACCTCCGAGATGGAGTGGGACATGGCCTACCTGGTGGCAGACCTGGCCCGTACCATCACCTTGCTCCCGGGTGACGTGATCCTGAGCGGGACGCCGGCCGGCTCCCGGCCGGTAATGCCGGGAGATGTGGTGACCGTTGAAGTGGAAGGGTTGGGGGCATTGACCAACACCATCGTCGAGGGCGAATCCCCGATCCGAGCCGACGTTGGCGCCCAACCCAGCGAATCCGAAGAGGTGGTCTCCACCGCCCTCGGCGGAGACTGGGAGCTCAGGGGAATCCGTGCCCCACACGGTGCCGAGGCCAGGCATGGCGAATCGGGAGAGCAGTTGGCTCCGTGAGCCTTGTTGTCGCCTTGCTCCGAGGCGTCAACGTCGGGGGCCGCGCCCGATTGCCGATGGCTGAGCTGCGCACCACGCTCTCGAATCTCGGATTCAAAGATGTCCGGACCTATCTACAGAGCGGCAACGTCGTCCTCGATCCAGGCGGCCGGCACCTTCAGGACCTCCCCGACGCGCTTCAAATCGCCATCGCCGAGGGATTCGGGCTCGAGATCCGGGTCATAGTTCGGATCCGGGAGGATCTTGCCGCCGTGACAACGTCCCACCCATTTCTCGATGGCGAGCCGGACCGCTCCCGTCTCCACGTGGTCTTCCTGGAAGGGACGCCAGATGCCGTCAAGATCGCCGGGCTCGACCCCGACCGCTCCCCACCGGACCGGTTCGAGGTGAAAGGGCGCGAGATCTACTTGAGTTATCCAAACGGACAGGGCCGCAGCAAACTGAGTCTCGACTACTTCGAACGTGTGCTGGGTATGGCCGGAACCGCGCGTAATTCGAACACCGTCACCAAGCTCCTCGAGATGGTGAGTCGAGACACATGACGATCAGGCGAGCACTGCCTGAACGGAGATCTCCACGTTGCCTTTCAATGCATTGGAGACCGGGCAACCATCCTTCGCCACGGCTGCGGCTTCCTGAAACTCCTCGGCGCCGATCCCGGGCACGTTACCCCTGACGCTCAGGGCCATCGTGGTGAGCCGCCACCCAGGTTCCATCTTCTCGAAGGTGGCCTCGGCGGTGGTGTCGAGCCGAGCTGGTGGGAAGCCTCGGCCCGAGAGGCCATTGGAGAAGGCCATCGAGTAGCACGCCGCATGTGCCGCGGCGATCAACTCCTCGGGGCTGGTCTTTCCGTTGGCGGCCTCAGTCCGGCTCGGCCAGCTGACCGGGAGGTCAGACGCCACGCCACTAGCGAGGCTGGCCGTCCCCGACCCGGTGAAGAGATCCCCTTCCCAGGTGGCAGTGGCACGACTTTGCATGGATGCTCCTGTCTGTCGACGTCCAAGCAGAGCCTACGTAACCCGGCCCCCGGGGTCCGAATCGACCTATACGCCGACGGAGACCGGGGGCATGAGGACCTGGCGGATCTCGTCGAGACGCTGCGACACCACTCGATAGTGAACCCATCGACCCTCACGATTCCCGGTCACCAGACCGGCCTCGCGCAGGATCTTGAGATGGTGTGACACAGTCGGCTGACTGAGTCCCAGAGGTGACTCGAGCTCGCAGCCACAAGCAGTTCCGCCCGGTGCCGCGGCCAGCAAGGAGACGATTCGGAGACGGACCGGGTCGCCGAGCGCGGCTATCGCCTTTGCGGTCTCCACCGCATCCTTCTCCTCGATGACCCCCTCGAACACTGGCGTGCAACAGAACTCCATGCCCATATATTGACACATCTCGATTCATCGACCAAGATAAATATATCGAAGGTCATCGATCTGAAAGGAGATGAGATGACCATCCACGAAGACCCATCTGGATGTTGCGGTGGTGGCGGCTGCTGCTGCTGCTGACAGATGACCCGGCCCGGGCGCTGCTCTAACCGAGCAGCGCCTCGGTCGCCTGACCCTCGGCACACTCTGCGAGGAGCGGGCAGTAGCGACACCAGGGCCCGCCGGTTCGCAACGGCTCCACACCCGAGGACCACGCCCGGCGAATATCGTTGACCAGGCCGCCAACCTCTGTGGCCACCCGGTTGATGTCTCCCGAGGAGGGGACGGTGCGGTAGCGCTCCCCGGTCCGCACCGACACCGCCTCTACATACGCCGGTATCTCGCCCTTCTCCATGGTCCAGAGCAGTGCGTAGAACAGAAGCTGATCCTCGGGCTCACCGAGGTCTCCCGTCTTCCAATCGACGAGCCGATGCCCGCCGAGATCCTCCCGATAGACGGCATCCACTGATCCGACCAATTCCACGCCCTCCGCCGGCTCGCTGACGACCGACACCTCTGATCCCTCGAATCCCTCGGTAGGCAGCCTGGTGAAGCGCTCGTACAAGCCGCGCACCTCCTCAATCACGGAGGCGAGGATCGAAGGCTTCAACTCGAGGCCCGCCAGCTTGTTGTTGAGCGGCGATCCACCGATCTCCTCCTTGCACGCCTGAACGAACTCTTCGGAGCCGATCGGGCCCCCGGTCAGGTGCCGGCTGAAGATTCGGTGGGCCAGGCTCCCGAGGAAAGCTGGTCGGGTGTCAGGGCCGTAGATCCCCTGTAGACGGGCGTTCGCCTGCCCGGCGCATTTCTTGTACGTGACGTAAATGGACGCCGAAACTCGAATACGGTCGCCATCGATCACTGTTGGGAACACCACCGTCACCAACATCGAGAGTAGACGCAGTCATGCCGGGGCGAGTGGGACTAGGAACCCACCCCCGGTTACCATCCGCCAGCCCATCCACAAGGTCGTTTGGGGCGGCCTTCTGAATGAACAAACACGTCTTCGCACGGACAACTACATGGATCGCCCTCGTCGTGGTTTTAGGGGCGGTCATCGCATTCCTCCTCGGTCTTTATGGACTAACCCGGTTCATGTCGAGAGGCGAGGTGATGGGTCGCGTCGAGGTGGCCTCGACTCCGATCGGGGGCCTCGACACCGAACAGGCCCTGACCGCTCTGGTGGCTGTCGAGGACGTCTACGTGTCGCGCCCCGCCATCTTCACAGTCGACGGTGAAGTAGTGAACGTGATCCCCCATGAAACGGGCCTCGAAATCGACGATGAGGCAATAGTCGAAGATGCAATGGCAGTAGGGCGCCAGGGCAACGTGATCTCCCAGTTCGCCTGGTGGCTGGGCCATGTCTTCGCCACGGTCGAGGTGCCGGTATCGGGCTCGGTGGACGACGAATCAGTCGACGCCATCTTCGATATGTGGGATGCCGAGGTCATTGCCAGCCCGGCCAACCCGGGCGGAATCGAGTTGGTCGACGAGGAGCTGGTGCCGGTGTACCCGGCGACCGGCAAGGCCGTCGAACGGCCAACTGCGGCCGTCATCGTCGAATCGTCGATGTTGGCCAGTGAGGCGCAGAACCTCATCATCCCGGTGGCCACCGTCGAGCCCGACCTCACGAACGCCGACGTCGACGCGGCATTGGCTGAAGCCGAGGAGTTGCTCTCGGACTCGATCGAACTCGCCCACAACGGCACTGAGGTCATCTTCACCCGGGCTCAACTCCACGAGGCGTTTCGCTCCGAGACCGCTGTCGAAGACACCACACATATCGACAACTTCTTTGATCCGGCGGTGGTCGACGAGCTCCTGGAACCGGTTCGGGCCGACTTCGAGGCAGAGCCGGTGAACGCCGAATTCGAGATCTCGGGTAACGAGATCAGCATCGTCCCCGGGGCAAACGGAACCGAAATCGACGCGGTGGAGACCGCCCGTCGTCTCGCCGTCGCCGGGCTCACCAGCCAGCGGACCGGCGAGCTGCCACTGGTCGAGGGCGCCGAGCCCGACGTCACCACGGAATACCTGGACAGTCTCGGCATCGAGCACCTGGTCTCGCAGTTCACCACGTATCACGACTGCTGCCAGCCAAGGGTGACCAACATCCACACCATGGCGGACACCGTCGACGGGACGATCGTGCTTTCTGGAGATACCTTCAGCCTCAACGACACGGTCGGGCAGCGAACGCTCGAGGATGGATACGTCCTGGCACCGGGGATCCTCGGTGGAGTGCTGGAGGAGTCCCTCGGTGGAGGCGTCAGCCAATTCACGACCACGCTCTACAACGCGGTGTTTTGGGGGGGATACGAGGACGTGGAGCACAGACCACACTCCTACTACTTCTCCCGCTATCCGGAGGGCATCGAAGCCACCCTGAGCTGGACGAGCCCCGATCTCCGGTTCCGCAACAACGGGAGTGGCGCGCTGTTGATCGACACCAGGTACACCGACGGCTCGATCACGGTGCGGATCTTCGGGAACAACGATGGCCGGATCATGAAGGGTGAGCAGAGCGGGGGGGATACCTCGATCTGGACTGACGGCGAAGGAGGCCCCGATGCCCTCCACGTGAAAGGCGAAGTGTCCGAACGCTACGGCCTCACCGATCCCCCGCCACCCAAATACGTCGCCAACCCCGAGCTCGATGTGGACGAGCAGCATCAGACCCAGATCGAGGGAGGCGGATGGAGTGTGACAGTCACCCGGGAGATCTGGCGTGGCGACGAATTGGTCGACTCCCAGGAGTGGGTGGTCAGGTACGCCCCCAAGTTCGCGGTCTTCGAGGTCCACCCCTGCAAGCTCCCGGAAACCGCGGTCGCCTGTCCCTCCACGACACTTCCCGCGAGCACCACGGTGCCGGCCACCCCGACGACGACTTACTAGGCGTGCTCGCTATCAGGAGCCGAAGCCACCGGGATGGTCGCCGATCACCTGGACTTTGAGCAGATTGGTCGAGGCCTGAAGATTGGGAGGCACCCCGGCGACCATCACCACCGTGTCGCCCGATGCCGCCAATCCCTCGCTCTCGAGGATCGAGGAAGCTGCCGCCATCTCGTCGTCGGTGTAGTCGCACCGCTCGAACTCATGGGGAAAGACACCCCAAAAGAGCGCCATACGGCGCAACGTGGCCTCGTTCGGGCTGAAGGCGATCATTCGGCCCTCAGGCCGGTACTTGGAGATGAGCCGAGCGGTGTTGCCGGATTCGGTGAAGGCGACGATGGCCGTGGCTCCCAGGTTGACCGCCACCTCGGTGGCTGCCTGGGCGACCGCGGAGGCAACTGTGTTCCCATCCCCGACGAAGGGGATCGGGTGGTGGCCCCGATCGGAGAGGGTGTCTTCCTCGACGACGCGGCAGATCTCGGCCATGGCGGCAACGGCCTGTGCCGGATAGTCGCCAACGGCAGTCTCACCTGAGAGCATCACCGCGTCTGTCCCGGCGATGACAGCGGTGGCGACGTCGGTGACCTCGGCCCGGGTAGGCCGGGGGCTCTTGGTCATCGACTCCAGCATCTCAGTGGCGGTTATGGAAATCCGGCCGGCGGCATTGGTGCGTCTGAGGATGTCGGCCTGGATCAACGGGATCCTCTCCAGCGGAAGCTGGACGCCGAGATCGCCCCTCGCCACCATCACCCCGAACGAAGGCTCAAGGATGTTGTCGAGATTCTCATAGGCCTGAGCCAGTTCGATCTTGGCGATCACCGGCACGCCTCCCGACAGCTCACTGACCCGTCTCACGTCGTCGCCGCTGCGCACAAAGGAGGCGGCAACGTAGTCGACCCCGAGCTCTCGGCCGAAGGCGAGGTCGACCTCGTCCTTGGGGGTGACGCTTTCCGTGGAGAGAACACTGTCGGGAAAGGCCACCCCTTTGTGGTCCGAGAGATCCCCGCCCGTGTGCACCTCGGCCACCAATCCACTATCGGAGAGCCCGATGACGTCGAGGTGGATGAGCCCATCGGCGAGCAGCACGCGGTGACCGGGCAGAACGTCGGTGAGGAGCTGGTCGTAGCCGACAGGAATGACATCGCGCTCCCCGAGCTCGCTGCCCGCGACGAGATGGACCTGGTCGCCCTTCTTGAGGCGGATGGCGCCCGAGGGGAACTCGCCAACCCGCAGCTTCGGGCCCTGGACGTCCTGGAGAATGGCCACCACCCTCCCTGCCTCCCGGGCCGCCTGTCTCACCCATCCGGCGAGGGCCCGATGGAATTCATGATCGCCATGGGAGAAGTTGAGCCGGGCGACATCCATCCCGGCGTCGACAAGCGCACGAATGCTCGGCTTGTCGGCCACTGCCGGTCCCAGGGTGGCGATGATCTTGGTATGCCGATGCATCTCGCGCGAAGCTAACCGATGTCGCGTCTTTCTCCTGGTCAGGCCAGAAGCTGCTCCCGGAGCAACTCGTCGACCATTCTGGGATCAGCCTTGCCCTGGGTTGCTCTCATCACCTGGCCCACCAGGAAGCCAACGACTTTCTCGTCGCCTCCGCGATACCCCTCGACCGCCTTGGGGTTGGCCGCCAACACCTCGGCGACCAGAGTCTCCAAAGATGCCCGGTCACTGATCTGGATCAAGTCCCTGGTCTCGGCAACCTCGGCAGGGCGCCCTTCCCCACTGAGCACACCATCGAGGACGTCTTTGGCGGCCGACGACGAGATCCTTCCCTCGCCAACCATCCCGACCAGCTCGGCCAGGGCGGCGCCGTCGAGCTGGAGCTCGATTGGGTCCAGTTCGCGGCGGCGCAGCCAGCCGATCACGTCGCCAGTCACCCAATTCGCGGCAGCCTTCGGATCGGCTCCCACCGTCACCGCGTCCTCGTAGATGTGGCGCAACGCCGGGTCCGCTGCGGCAAGGACACCAGCCAGGGCATCACCAAGCCCGTCCCTTCGATACCGCTCGCGCCGCGAGGCGGGCAGCTCGGGCAACGTCTCCTGAATCTGACGCACCCATTCGCGATCCAACACCATCGGCACCAGGTCGGGCTCCACGAAATAGCGGTAGTCCGATGAGCCTTCCTTGGTCCTCATCGAATGGGTGACCCCGGCCTCCTCGTCCCAATGCCGGGTCTCCATGACCACCTTGCCACCTGAGTCGACCAGCCCGATCTGACGCGCGATTTCGTGTTCCACCGCCCGCTCCAGGGAGCGAAACGAATTCATGTTCTTGACCTCGACCTTGGTGCCCAAATCCGTGCTGCCCTGGGGGCGGATCGAGACGTTGGCATCGAAGCGCATCGAGCCCTCTTCGAGACGGGCATCGGAGACACCGAGCTCGACAACCACCGAGCGCAGCTCCTGGGCGTAGGCCCTGGCCTCCTCGGCGCTCCGAATCTCAGGGCGGGAAACGATTTCGACCAGCGGCACCCCGGAGCGGTTGAAGTCGAGCAGGGTCGACTCGGCGGCATGGATCCGCCCCCCCGCCCCCACATGTGTCGATTTGCCGGTGTCCTCCTCCATGTGGGCGCGTTCGATCCCCACCCGGTGGCTTGCCCCCTCGACCTCGACGTCGAGATAGCCCCCGGTGCAAACCGGGTTGTCGAACTGGGAGATCTGATAGTTCTTGGGAAGGTCGGCGTAGAAGTAGTTCTTTCGATGGAACACCGACCGCGGGGAGACCTCACAGTTCAGGGCGAGCCCGATCGCCATGATCGACTCGATCGCCGCCCGATTGGTCACGGGGAGGGCACCGGGAAGCCCGAGACAGGTCGGGCAGACATTGGTGTTGGGCTCGGCCCCGAACCCGACCGCACAACCACAGAACATCTTGGAGTCGGTGAGAAGCTCGACATGGACCTCGATCCCGATCACCGGCTCCCACCTCACGAGGCAACCTCTTGCAGGGTGGGTGCCAGCTCGAATCCGGCAAATCGCTCCACCTCGGCAGCCACCTGGTACATGACCTCTTCCCCGAGCGGGGGCGCCATCACCTGGAATCCGATCGGGAGTCCCTGGCTGTCGAGCCCCACGGGAACCGAGATCGCCGGATGCCCGGCCAGGTTGGAAGGGATGGTGCAGATGTCGGACAGATACATGGCAAGTGGATTGGCGGTGCGCTCCCCCGCGGCGAAGGCCACGGTCGGGCTCGTTGGTGAGACCAGCACGTCGACCTGCTGGTAGGCCCGCGTGAAGTCTTCCTGAATCGCGGCCCGCACCCTTTGTGCCTGGCCGTAGAAGGCTTCGTAGTAGCCGGCGGACAGGGCATACGTGCCGAGGAGGATACGTCTCGTGACTTCAGGCCCGAATCCCTCCGCTCGGGTTCGTGACATCAGGCCCTCGGTGGTCGACCCTTGCCCCCGGTGCCCGTACCGAATCCCGTCGAATCGAGCCAGATTGGCCGAACATTCGGCGGGCGCGATCAGATAATAGGCGGACAGGGCTATCTCGAAGGACGGCAATGACACCTCGACGACCTCGACCCCGGCACCCTCGAGCCGGGAGACCATCTCACCCATAGCCGACTCCACTGCAGGCTCGTATCCCTCCCCTGACAGCTCCTTCACAACCCCGACCCGCAGACCGGCCACGCCCCGGTCCAGTCCCGCTTTGGGATCTGGGTAGTCACCCGAGTACGACGTGGCATCGAGCGGGTCATGACCCCAGATGACCTCGAGGGTGAGCGCCGAGTCCTCGACGGTTCGGGTCAGGGGCCCGATCTGGTCCAGTGAGGAAGCGAATGCGATCAGGCCATATCTACTGACGGTCCCATAAGTGGGCTTCATCCCCACGACGCCGCACAGGGCGGCCGGCTGGCGAATCGAGCCACCGGTGTCGGAGCCCAGGGCTGCGACGGAGGACCCGACCGCGACCGCTGCTGCCGACCCGCCCGAGGAGCCACCGGGCACGCGGGTTATGTCCCAGGGGTTGAAGGTGGGGCCATATGCCGAGTTCTCGGTGGATGAGCCCATGGCGAACTCGTCGAGATTGGTCTTGCCCACCACGACCGCACCCCCTTCACCCAGCCTAGAGACGACCGTTGCGTCATATGGAGGGCGATATCCGGCGAGGATCTGGGAGGCGGCGGTGGTCTCCACCCCGCGGGTGCACATGTTGTCTTTGAGAGCGATCGGGATGCCGTGCAACGGTCCGCGATCGATCCCGTCTGCAAGGTCGGCATCGGCCCGGGCGGCCGTCTCGAGGGCCCGCTCCCGGTCAATCGTCAGAAAGGCGTGGATCTGCGCCTCGCAGTTTGCTGCGCGCTGCAGGGCACCTTCCAGAAGCCGGACTGCGGTGGTCTCGCCATCCCGGAGCCAGCGCCCCGCTTCGACCACACTGGGCATCGGGCTCATTCGCCCTCCATTGCCGGGGGAACCACGAAGTACCCCTCAGCCGTCTCGGGTGCCGCAGCCAGGACCTCGTCGCGGTCCAAAGAGGGTAGGACCACGTCGTCACGAAAACTGTTGAACAGACCAAGCGGATGGGCGTTTTCGGCATGCGGCTCGGCATCGAGAGACTGAACCCGGGCCGCGTGCTCGAGGATCAGCCCGAGCTGGTCCTTGTAGCCCTCGAGCTCCTCGGCGCTGAGATCGAGCCGCGCCAGGCGCGCAACGTGTTCGATGTCGATTTCGACGGGCATGGTGCGGGAGTTTAGGAAGCAGTCACTCGAGCACTGCCGACAACGAATCGAAGGCCCAGGTCAGATCCTCGATCCGGACCGACTCCCCGGGTTTGTGGGCGAGGGTCGGCTCGCCGGGTCCGAAGTTGATGGAGGGAATCCCGGCCTCGGACAGCTGGGCGACGTCGGTCCACCCCTGCTTGCCTGAGATCGGGGCCGCCGCAACCTCGGCCAATCTCTGGAATAGCGGATGCTCGACGGCCACCGCCCCAGCCGGGGCCGAGTCGGTGACGAGAAAGCGGTCACCTGCCGAGCACACCTCCCCCATCCGTTCGATGGCCTCGTCCCGGGAACGGTCCGGGGCAAATCGATAGTTGACGTTGAGCCGGAACTCCGCAGGGATGATGTTCTTGGCCACACCGCCGCTGGCGGTCGTCACCGAGATCACCTCCCTGAACTCGAGACCGCCCACCACGTGGAGCTCGGGCTCCAAAGCGCGCATTCGGGTCAGGAACTCCCCAGCTTTGGTTATGGCGTTGTCACCCAGCCACGGCCGGGCTGAATGGGCAGCCTCGCCCTCGAATGTCACCTCGGCGTTGATCACACCCTGACAACCGGCCTCGATCCCCCGGTCGGTCGGCTCCAGCACGACCGCAGCCGACGCGGTCCGCACCCAGGGAGCAGCCTGGAGGACCATCCCCAGCTGATTCCCGGCGAGTGGGCCCTCCTCCCCGGCGTAGAAGACGCCAACGACCCGATCCGGGCCGAGTGACTCGACAAGATGGATCATCACCGCCAACCCGCTCTTCATGTCGGTGGCGCCGAGACCGTGGACCCTGTCCCCCTCGACCGTCGACCCGATGTGACCTTGAAGGGGGACGGTGTCGAGATGGCCCACCAGGAGGACCGCCTGGTCCCGGGGTTGGCCGACAACCAGGGAGTCGGTAACAACCTGTGATGGCATTGCTTCGAGACGTTGTGCAATGGCGTCGCGCAGCCGGGTCTCGTCGCCGGTCACGGACGGGATGTCGACGAGCCAACAGAGGGTCTCGACGAGGTCGGTCACAGCTGGACGCCGAGATCCCGAAGGTCTTCGTTGAGGGCGGTCTTCTGGTCGGTGGCCTCGGTTCTCCGTCCGATGATCAGGGCGCATATCAGGTCATAGGTGCCACTGGGAAACTCCTTGGGGCGGGTTCCGGGCACCACCACCGAGCCGGCGGGGACCCTCCCCCTGTGCTCCACCGGCTCCGGCCCGGTCACATCGATGATGGGTGTCGATCCGGTGAGCACCGTGTTGGCGCCGAGAACGGCGCCTTCTTCAACGATCACACCCTCGACGACGATCGACCGACTCCCGATGAATGCCCCGTCTTCGATGATGACCGGGCGTGCGCTTGGAGGTTCGAGCACGCCACCGATTCCCACGCCGCCCGAGAGGTGGACTCCCTTGCCGATCTGGGCACAGGAGCCGACGGTGGCCCAGGTATCGACCATCGTGCCGGCGCCGACATAGGCGCCGATGTTCACGTAACCCGGCATCACGATGACACCGGGCTCGCAAAAAGCGCCGTAGCGGACGGTCCCGGGCGGCACCACCCGCACACCTTGTGCCGCCAGCCCTTTCTTGAGGGGGATCTTGTCGTAATACTCGTAGCCGCCTACCTCGACCGTCTCCATCTCCCGAAGCCGGAAGTAGAGGAGGATCGCCTCCTTCAGCCACTCGTTGACCACCCACCCCGCCTCGGTCTTCTCGGCGACACGGGCCTCGCCTCGGTCGAGGGAGAGAATGGCCCGTTCCACCACCTCGCGGGCGGTCTCGATTTCGACGGCGCCGGCGAAGGCCGACCTGATCAATTCTTGGTCCGACAAACCTCGATCACCTCACAACGGTGTCCCGACGGCAGGGTAACTGCGCACAGCTACGGTGCCCGTGGCATGTCCTATCGTCTCATCTACCTTGGGCTGGGGTTGGTGGCGGTCGCCGCCATCGCCTTCGGCATCGTCTTCGCCACCGAGGGCGAGGAGATCGTGCTCCCGGGGCCGATCGAATCGGTCTCCCCGGAGCCGGGGAGCCTGGTGCCACGGCAGGCTTCGATCGAGGTCGACCTCGAAGTCGGCTACACCGCAGACATCTACGTGGACGGATGGCTGATGTCCGACACCACGTTTGTCGAGGGAACCGGGGTCTATCGATGGGCGCCGAGCCCGAGCAACCCGACAATCAACGAATGGACTCCCGGGGAGCACACGATCCGGGTGGTCTATGACACGGTCAACGGCCTCCCCGACCCCGGTGAATTCTCCTGGTCGTTCCGGGTGGGATGAGCCAGGCCTGAGCGCCGGCAGAACCTCATCCCAGCACCGAGAGACCCTGTTCGAGAAGACGTTTGAAACCGTCTCCGTCGAGGATCGGGATCCCCAACTCTTCGGCCTTCTTCGACTTGGAGGCGCCGGGCGAGTCACCGACGATCAACGCGGTCGTTTTGCCCGAAACCGACCCCGCCGCCTTCCCGCCACGCAGCTCGATGGCGGCCTGGGCCTCCTCACGTGTGAACCCGGGGACCGTCCCCGAGACCACGAACGTGGCACCCGCCAGCAGGTCCGACGACACGCTCCGATCGACCTCGTCCTCGAGACGGACCCCGGCCGCCCCCAGCTTGGCCACAAGTGCCTGGTTGTCGGGATCTGCGGACCAGGTCGCGATGCCATGGGCGATGACGGGGCCAATCCCCTCCACTTGTGAGATGTCCTCTTCGGTTGCCGCCATCAGGGCGGGGAGGCCTCCGAAATGGCGAACCAATAGCCGGGCCACGGTCCCACCGACATGACGGATGCCGAGGGCGGTCAGCAGCCGGCCGACCGATCTGTCCTTGGCCGCCTCGATGGCCCGTTTCAGGTTGTTGACCGAGATCGAGCCCCAACCCTCACGTCCCAGCAGCTGGTCGGGGTCGAAGATGAAGATGTCGGCGGGGTCGGAGATCATCCCCTCGGACAGGAGGAGATCGATCGTCTTGTAACCCATGTGCTCGATGTCCATCCCGCCTCGCCCGGCGAAATGGGCCAGCCATTCCCTGACTCGCGAAGGGCAGGTGTACCCCCCGGTGCATCGGGCCACCGCCTCGCCCTCGATCCGAACGATCGGGCTCCCACAGAACGGGCATTTCGAAGGCATCTTCCACACCTTTTCCTTGCCGGTGCGGGCGGACAAGACAGGTCCCACCACTTCCGGGATCACGTCACCCGCCCGACGGACGATGACCTGGTCACCGATGCGCACGTCCTTGAGAGCGACCTGATCTTCGTTGTGCAGGGTGGCCAGGCCGACCGTGGCGCCACCGACGAACACCGGCTCGAGAACGGCAAAGGGGGTGGCCGCGCCGGTCCGCCCGATGTTGATCCAGATGTCCTTGAGTGAGGTGACCTGCTCCTCGGCCGGGAACTTGTAGGCAATCGCCCATCTCGGCGCCCGTGAGGTGAACCCGAGAGTGTCTTGCTCGGCCAGCGAGTCGGCCTTGATCACCACCCCATCGGTCTGATACGCCGTGCCATGCCGCTGACGCTCAGCCTCCTGCACGTAGGAGATGACCTCCTCGAGAGATCCAACGGCCCGGGTGGCAGGGTTGGTCCTGAAACCGAGATCCCGAAGATAGGCCAGGGTCTCGGTATGAGTGGCGAACCGCGGGCCACCTTCGATCAAACCCAATTGGTAGACCCAGATGTCCACCCTGCGGGCGGCGGTCACCGCCGGATCCTTCTGGCGAACCGAGCCCGCCGCCGCGTTACGGGGGTTGGCGAAGAGCCGATCGCCCTTCTCGGCTTGGCGGCGGTTGAGCTCCTCGAAGGCGGTGGCCGGCATGTAGACCTCGGCCCGCACTTCGAGCAGCGGCG
>Ga0209640_10000098_pt1 | contig 54535 bp, 56 predicted proteins | sample RifCSP10_1_FD_184018 | JGI IMG/M metagenome (GOLD analysis project Ga0209640, IMG submission 184018) | Soil microbial communities from Rifle, Colorado - Rifle CSP2_sed 10_1 (SPAdes) (version 2) | ecosystem: Environmental > Terrestrial > Deep subsurface > Rock core/Sediment | place: Rifle...
GGACGTGTCGCAACTGGTCCTTCTCCATCTCCGACCCCATACCCTCAAAATGGGCTGGACGGATTCGGCGGTCCGACGCTATGTGCGAGACGCCGGGCACCTCCTCGGGCCGTTGAACGAGTTGGTTCGGTGCGACATCACGAGTGCCAACCAGAGACGAAGGCTGGAGATCACCCGGGGGATCGACGAATTGGAGCTCCGTATCGCGGAACTCTCCGAACTCGAAGAGCTCGCCGCCTTGCGCGCCCCGATCGATGGTCATCAGGTGATGGAGTATCTGGGGATTCAGCCAGGCCCCGCAGTTGGTGAGATCATGGAGGTGCTGCTCGAGCGGCGCATCGAAGACGGTCCGTATCCCGAAGACGAGGCCTATCGATTGGTCCGGCAGTGGGCGCTGGACAAGGGTATTTCCGACCCGGGGCAACCTCCGGCTTCAGAGGAAGAAGAATGAAGGTCGTACTCGCATACTCGGGAGGTCTCGACACCTCGGTGATATTGGCCTGGCTGCGTGAGGAACGCGGGGCCGAAGTGGTCACCTACACCGCTGACGTGGGCCAGGGCGCCGAGGTTGGTGAGGCGCGGGTCAAGGCGCTCGAGACCGGGGCGGCAGAAGCGGTGGTCGAAGATCTTCGCGATCGATTCGTGACCGGGGCGGTGTTCCCGGCGCTGCGGGCCGCTGCCGTCTACGAGGGTCATTACCTGATGGGCACCTCGCTAGCCCGACCGATCATCAGCGAGGGTCTGGTCCGAACCGCTCGGGAGTTCGGCGCCGACACGATCTCACACGGGGCGACGGGCAAAGGCAACGACCAGGTCCGTTTCGAGTTGTCGGTTGCCGCCTTGGCGCCAGAGTTGAGGGTCATCGCCCCGTGGCGGGAATGGAATCTGAAGGGCCGATCTGATCTGATGGACTACGCCCGTCAACGGGGCATCGCGGTTCCGGTGACCAGAGAGGCTCCTTACTCCACCGACGCCAACCTGCTTCATGTGTCGTATGAGGGCGGGGTCCTCGAAGACCCGTGGGCGGCACCGCCCCAGAAGATGTTCCGGATGACGACTGATGCTGCGGACGCACCGGATCAGGGCGAGGAAGTCATGGTCGGCTTCTCCAACGGGAACCCGGTTTCGATCAACGAACGCGCCCTCGACCCGGTGGAATTGTTGGAGACGGCCAACCTGATTGCGGGGCGTCACGGGGTGGGGAGGATCGATATCGTGGAGAATCGATTCGTCGGCATGAAGAGCCGTGGGGTCTATGAGACCCCAGGGGGGACCTTGCTGCATCTAGCCCACCGGGCCGTGGAGTCGATCACCCTCGACCGGGAGGTGATGCACCTGCGTGACCAGCTTGTGCCGCGATATGCCGACATGGTCTACAACGGTTTTTGGTTCAGCCCGGAGCGGCTCTCGTTGCAGAGCTTCATGGACCGGGTCCAGGAGACGGTGACCGGCGAGGCGAGGGTCGCGCTCTACAAGGGCTCGGCCACCGTGACCGGGAGACGAGCCCCCAAGAGCTTGTACGACCCCGGATCTGCCACCTTCGAGTCGGACGACGTCTACCGGCAGGCCGACGCTGAAGGATTCATCAACCTCAACGCCCTGAGGATCCGTGGCTTCGGCGACGGGAGTGGCCCATGACCCTTTGGGACGGGCGCTTCGAGGGCGCCCCAGGGGAGGTGTTGTGGGACTACACCACGGATCACAGCGACCGGCGGCTGCTTCTGGACGACATCGCAGGCTCGATTGCCCACGTGACGATGCTGGGCACGACCGAAGTCCTCGCTGCCGCGGATTCGGTTGCCATCGTCGCCGGGCTCGAAGCTATTCGGGCCGAGGCGGAGGGGGGTGAGTTCGTGTTCGTGGAAGGAGACGAGGACGTCCACAGCGCCGTCGAGAGGCGGCTGGGGGAGATCGTCGGCCCGGTCGCCGGCAAGTTGCACACCGGGCGCTCCCGCAACGATCAGGTCGCCCTGGACCTCAGGCTCTATCTGCGCCGGGCAGCGGCACAACGGGTCGAACAGCTGCAACAGTTTGCCCTGCAACTGTGCTCGGTGGCCGAAGCCAATGCCGCGGTCCCGGTGGCCTCCTATACCCATCTCCAACAGGCGCAGCCCAGCACCCTGGGTCATCATCTCCTCGCCTACGCCTGGATGGCGCTGAGGAGTGCGGGGCGGTTCGCCGACGCCACCGCACGGATCGACACCTCACCATTAGGGGCGGGAGCCTCATCTGGCACATCGCTTGGCATCGACCCCAAGGAGAGCGCCCGGTTGCTCGGCATGGGCGCCGTTTTCGAAAACTCCCTGGATGCCGTGGGCTCGAGAGATCACGTCGCCGAGTACGTCTTCTGTTGCGCGCAGGCGATGGTCGACCTCTCCCGCCTCGCCGAGGAAGTGGTGTTGTGGGCTTCGACCGAATTCGGATGGGCTCGGCTCGCCGACTCGGTCAGCACCGGGTCGTCTGCCCTGCCCCACAAGCGAAACCCCGACATCGCCGAGTTGGTGAGAGGGCGCAGCGCCAGGGTGGCCGGTGACCTGGCTGCGGTGATCACCCTGCAGAAGGGCCTCCCCCTCGCCTACAACCGGGATCTGCAGGAGGACAAGAGGCTGGTGTTTGACGCCGATGATGTCCTGGCCTCCTCGCTCCTCGCGATGACCGAGCTCCTCGCTCACATTGAGTTCGATCCGCCTATGCCCGAAGGGGCAACCGCCAGTCTCGACCTTGCCGAAGCGCTGGTGAGACGCGGGGTCCCTTTCCGAGAAGCGCATCACACGGTTGGGCGGCTGATCGTCGCCCTCGAGGAGGGTGGCAGAAGCCTGGCCGAGGCCAACTACGACGACCTCAGGTCGGTGCACGGCAGCTTCGAGGAATCGGATCTCGCAGTGGTCGACGTGGAACGGTCCGTGACCGGAGAACGCTCCCGCGGATCAGGGACGGCCGGTTCGGTGCACCTTCAGGTGGCAACAATCCGGGCTCGAATCGGCTCGATTCCGAACTAGGCCGGTGATTCTCATCATCATCCCGGCGGCGGTCATCGCCGCAATGAGTCTCGCCTCGTTCGCCGGAGAGTGGGTCTGGTGGCTCGACGTGCTGGCCAACTTTCGCGCCCAATACCTGGTCGCGCTGGCCCTCCTCGGCGTGATCGTGGTCGTTTCCCGGTGGCGACGCACCGGAATGGCGATCCTCGCGGTTGCCTTTCTCAATCTTCTTTTTGTGGCTCCGCTCTACTTCGGCTCACCCGGGAAGTCCGACCCGGCGGCCCCCAACGTACGGATCTTGAGCTTCAACCTGCTCTCCAGCAACGAGAGCTACAACGAGGTCGTCGAGTACATCGAGGCCGTGGATGCCGACCTTGTCTTCCTCTACGAAGCGAGCCGACCCTGGGAGGTGGCACTGGAGGCGGCTGATCTCGACTACCAGATCATCAGGGGCCGATCCGACAATCTGATCTTCGGCACGGTGGTCTTGGCCCGCGAGGAGGTAGAAAGCGTTTCCTACGGCTTCGCCGAAACCCAACCCCGTGCCGTGGCGCTCGATTACCAACCCGACGGCTGGCCGGTCTCGATCAAGGTGCTTTCGACCCACCCCCTGGCCCCCACCACCGAAGAGCGAGCGTCGCTTCGGGACGCCCAACTTGCTTTTGCCTCGGAATGGGCGGCGGAAGGCACAGGCGCCTATTTCGTGGTTGGGGACCTCAATGCCACACCCTGGTCGTGGCCATTCCGCAACCTGGTGGCGGATCACAGGTTGCGCAACTCTCAGATCGGTTTCGGCCTGCAACCCACATTCTCGGCGACGACGCTCGCCTTGCTTCGGGTCCCGATCGATCACCTCTTACACAGTGACGACCTCATGGTGCGCGCACGGAGACTGGGGCCCAGACTCGGCTCGGACCACTTCCCTCTGGTGGTCGACCTGGAGTACGTGCCTCATCCGTAATTGGGACCCACAGGGGTCATATACGGACCTGGAGATCCCAATTACGGGGGAAGAAACGAAGCCAGCGCGTCCACTACGAAGTCCGGCCCGGCCAGGACGTCCCAGTAGGTGAAGCGCAGCACCGTGTATCCGAGGCCGACCAACCGATTCTGGCGGACGCGGTCTCGCTGAAAGCTGCCGTGGTCGCTGTGAAAGGCGGCTCCGTCGAGCTCGATGAGCAGTGAGACATCGGGATAGGCGAAGTCGACTCGTGCAACAATTGCCCCTGTTTCGTCGCGAACGACATGCTGGCCCAGTGGTTGGGGCAGGCCGGATCGTTGGACCAGCCTCAGGAACCGGTCTTCCAGATGCGAGTCGGTTATCTGGTCCCAAGCCAGCCGTTCGGTGAGGATCCGTCTCGCAGGACCGACACCGTTGCGACCTCTCCTCGCCACCTGGTGGAGGACTCGAGCCACCTCCTCGAGGGTCACCATCTCACGACGTCGAGCTTCATCCAGGCAGGACCCGGTCGCCCCAATCCCATGGGGGACTCCGATGTCGACGATGGTGCGCGCCACCGTCGTAACCCGTATGCCTTGCACTGTGGTGATGTGCGCCCGAGCCAGGTCGGTCGACTGGTGGAGGAGGAACTCAGTCGGTCTGCGCCCTGATCGAAGGCCGACCACCTCGATGCGCTCAGGCTGGTCGGCGATGCCGTGGAGATGAGCAGCTGTCCGATGCGAGGCGGCCGCTCTGGAGCCGGAGGAGAGAACGGCCGCGGCGGCTTGCATGTGCCACGTCCGCGGCGCCCCGCCGAAGGCGTACACCTCAGGCCCGACCCAGTTCAGGAGCCCGGCGCGGACTCTCCGCTTCAGAGTCGAGTGACTCAAACCGAGCGAAAGCCATTCGTCGCGGTGAAAGACCCCTTGGCGTTCGGCCGCTCGCTGCGCGAGCGCAGCCTCTCTCCCATCGCCCACCATCGTTCGTCTACCGGCGGCAGTGTCGAAGGGCAACCCCCCTTCCGCAATTGGGACCCACAGGGGTCATATACGGACCTGAAGATCCCAATCACGGGGGCTAGCGTTGGCCTCATGTCTGACCGTTTTGCGCAACGCCGACGCCGGTTAGCTGAAATCATCGGAAACACCGGTATCGCGGTGGTCCCCGCCGCCGTCGAGGTGATCCGAAGCTACGACACGACGTTCGATTTCCATCAGGACCCCGATTTCCTGTTTCTCACCGGATTCCCGGAGCCGGAGGCGGTGGCGGTGATCACGCCCGGTCATTCGGAAGGCGACTACACCCTTTTCGTCCGAGCTCGCGATCCTGAGATGGAAGCCTGGAACGGCTATCGGGCCGGTGTGGAAGGGGCCAAGGAACGGTTCGGAGCCGACGCCTCTCATGAGTTGGGGGAGTTGGATGAGGTGCTCACCCGACTCATGATCGGTCGGGAGGCTCTGTGGTACGAGACCGGAAACGAGCGTCACGATGCCCGAATCAACGATCTCATCGAAAAGGCACGTAACCACCGTGGTCGATATGGCGGCACTGTGCCCTCCGAGGTAAAGGACCTATCAGTGCCTCTGGGGGAGATGAGGCTGTTCAAGACCGATGACGAGGTGGCGAGTCTGGGCCGTGCCTGCGAGCTCTCGGCTCGGGGCCATATGGAGGCCATGCGCTTCGCCCGGCCCGGTGTCTACGAATATCAGGTACAGGCCGCTCTGGAGTACCTCTGGCGGATCGGCGGGTCGAGACACAACGGCTACCCCTCGATAGTGGCCTCGGGGACCAACGCCTGTGTCCTCCACTATGTCGAGAACGAGCGGTTGATCGAGGATGGTGACCTGGTCCTCATCGACGCAGCAGCCGAAGTTGACGGCTACTCATCGGACATCACCCGCACCTTCCCCGCCAACGGCCGATTCACGGGCCCGCAAAGGGCCCTCTACGAGGTGGTGCTCGCTGCTCAACGCACCGGCCTGGAGATGTCAGCCCCGGGATCGAACCTGCGCTCCATACACGATGCCGCCACCCGGATCCTCACCGAGGGGATGGTCGAGTTGGGGCTTCTCCCCAAATCCGTGGAAGAGAGCTTGGCGATGCACCACTACAACCAGTTCTACTTCCACGGCACCGGTCATTGGCTGGGTCTCGATGTCCACGACTCGGGCGCCTACCGCATCGGCGGGGTCTCGCGGAAACTGGAGCCGGGGATGGCGTTCACCGTGGAGCCAGGCCTCTACCTGGCGCCGGACAAGGCCGAGATCGAGCTCAGCCTCCTCGAGTACGACGTTGACGAATGGGCCCAGAGAAGGATCCTCGAGGGCCGGGCCGCGGCGATGGCCAAGGAGAGCACGGCCCGAGATGAGGCGGGGAAGATCAAGCACGAGGTGCCGGAGGCGTTTCTCGGAATCGGGATCCGGATCGAGGATGACGTGGTGATCACCGACCAGGGACACGACAACCTGACATCGGCGGTGCCAACCGGATGGGAGGAAATCGAGGCGCTCTGCGCCGAGGGGTCGATCCTTCCGATTGGCTAGATGGTGGCCGGGATGGCGTACCAGAGCACGGCGAGGAAGTGGAAGGTGCTACCGGCGATCACCAGCACGTGGAACAGCTCGTGATAGGAGAAGGTCCTGGGAAATAGCTTGGGCCGCTTCGCGGTGAAGATCACCATCCCGGTCGTGTAACAGATCCCGCCGAGGGCGATCAACACCAGAGCCCCCACCCCCAGCCGGCTCAGCACCCAGGGCATGAGGATCAAAGCCGACCAGCCCATCACCATCTGCAGGGTCACGGATAGGGAGGTCTTTACGTTGGGCAATACCACCTTGAGGAGGATTCCGGTGAGGGCCACCGACCACACCAGGGCTAGCGCCAGGATCAAGAACGCCCCGTCCAGGATGGCGATGGCGATCGGGGTGAAGGTCCCGGCCACCAGAAGAAAGATCATGGAGTGGTCCACGCGCTGGAGTCGGGTCTTCCAGCGGGTGCTCCAGGGGACCGAGTGGTAGAGGGAGGACACCGTGTACATGGCGAGCAATGCGAGCCCGAACACCAGTGACCCGATGGCAGCCGCCCGATTGCCCCACGAGCGGCTGAGGAGCACGAACAACCCCACGACGGCAGCGAAGGCTGCCGACCCGTGGAGAAACCCGCGGATCGGGTTCTGCATCCGGCCGAGTGTGAGTCTGTCCATTTGATGACAGGCTATTTCGCCCCGGTGGCAAGTGGTAAACCATGTCGGGCGGTAGACCGTGCTGGTCACCTCGCCCGCCGCCGGTAGCATCTGGAGGGTTCGCCATGGCCCTCGGTCTTCTCTACCGCCTCTACGAGCGAAAGCTGCTCAACGGTCTCCCCAAGGACCGTCTTCCCCGTCATATCGGAATCGTCCTCGACGGTCATCGCCGTCACGCCCGCGAGGAGAGACTCCCCACCTACACCGAGTCCTATCGAGTGGGGATGCGCCGCTTCGAGGATTTCCTGGGCTGGGCCCACGAGCTCGAGATCCCAGCGGTCACCGCCTGGGTCCTCTCCAAGGAGAACCTGAGCCGGCCCGAGGAGGAATTGGAGCCGTATTTCGAGGTGCTGATCGAGTTGTTCGAGCGGCTTCCGGCCTTGTGCGAGAAGTACGACATGGCGATCAAGTTCATCGGAAGTCTCGACCTTTTGCCCGATCACCTGGTTTCGGCCGCCAAGAGCGCCGAGGAAGCACATCCCAGCGGCTCCCGGCGGCTCAATGTGGCAATGGGATACGGCGGTCGACAGGAGATCGTGGACGCCGCCAAGGACCTGGTGTCCAGTCTGTTATCCGACGGCGTGCCACCGGAGGAGGTGACCGCTTACATCGACTCCGATGCTCTCGCCTCTCACATGTACTCCGCCGACCTCCCCGACCCCGATCTCCTCATCAGGACCTCAGGGGAGTCCCGGCTCTCCGGGTTTCTCCTCTGGCAATCCGCCTACGCCGAGTTCGTCTTTGTCGACGTCAACTGGCCCGCCTTCCGCCGGGTCGACTTCCTGCGCGCCCTGCGTGATTTCACCAGCCGCGATCGTCGCTTCGGGAAGTAGCGGGGTTCGGGTCAGGCGCTTCCCATTACTTCGTTGATCTTCTCCATGACCCGGTCGAGGTTGAACGACGCCGGCTTCTGGCGGGGTGGGAACTCGATGAGGGTCTGAGCCATCTGGGCAACGAACACCTGCATGGGTACCGCGAGGAATGTTCTTCTGAGGATCCACTCGTAGTAGGTGTTCGACGTGATGTCGGCCCGTTCGTAAGGATCTGTGCGCAGGTTGAAGATCTTGGGTAGCCGCAACTCAACAAACGGCTCCGCCCATACCTGCAGCGTGCCAGGAACCCGTTGCTCCAAGAAGACCAACTTCCAGTTGTCATAACGGACCGCGGTCAATTGACCGTCGTCGTTGACATAGAAGTAGTAGTCCCGGGGGCTTCGCTCGCTCTTTCCGGTGAGATAGTCGAGTTGGTTGAACCCATCGAGATGCACCTTGTACGTCTCTCCATCTAGTTCCGCACCGTGCTTGAGTTGGTCGGCGATGTCAGAGTTGCCCGCCGCCGCCAGGAGCGTGACGAACCAGTCGGCATGGCTGACGATCCCGTTGAGCACCGCCCCCGCTGGGACCTTCCCTGGCCATCGGATTACCGCCGGCACCCGATAGGCCCCCTCCCAGTTGGAGTTCTTCTCGTTGCGGAATGGGGTCATCCCCCCATCCGGCCAGCTGTTCATGTGGGCTCCGTTGTCCGTCGAGTAGATCACGATGGTGTCCTCGGCAATCCCCAGTTCATCCAGCAGGTCGAGCAAAGCCCCAACGTGCTTGTCGTGGTCGATCATCGTGTCGTGATACGGCGACTGCCAGCGACCCGCCTGCCCCAAGCTCTCCGGCTTGGTGTGGGTGTATAGGTGCATGTGAGTGGTGTTGAACCAGACGAAGAACGGCTGATCGGCGGCGGCTGCATCTCTTATGAACCGCTGGCCCTCGGCGAGGAACTCCTCGTCGACTGTCTCCATCCGTTTGGCGGTGAGGGGCCCGGTGTCCTCGATCCGCTGAGTGCCGTCTTCGCTGGCCCAGGAGTGGAGCACTCCCCGGGGGCCGAAACGCTTCCGGAACTCAGGAAAGTCATCCGGGCTCGGATAGTCGGGGTGCTCCGGCTCCTCCTCGGCGTTGAGGTGGTAGAGGTTGCCGAAGAACTCGTCGAAGCCATGAGCAGTCGGCAGAAACTCGTCCCGGTCGCCCAAGTGGTTCTTCCCGAACTGGCCCGTCGCGTACCCTTCGTGCTTCAGCGCGGTGGCGATGGTCGGGTCAGGGGCTTGCAGACCGATATCCGCCCCTGGCAGGCCCACCTTGGTGAGCCCGGTGCGCAGCGGGTTCTGACCGGTGATGAAGGCCGCCCGGCCGGCGGTACAACTCTGCTCTCCGTAGTAGTCGGTGAATCTGACGCCCTCGGCGGCGATTCGATCGATGTTGGGGGTGCGATACCCCATCAACCCGTCGCTGTAGCAACTCAGATTGGTGATCCCGATGTCATCGCCCCAGATGACGAGGATGTTCGGTTTGTCGGCCATTGGGTTCTCCTGGTTTCGGTCTTGAAGGCCGAGGAACGCTACACGCTCAGGCGAGGCCGGCATCAATCCGGCCAACCGGCCGGCATCAATCCGGCCAACCGGCCGGCATCAAGCCGTGACCATCCCCGGGTGGAGATGGGTGACGTCACCGAGCTGGCGCAGGGAGAAGGCCCAACCGGTGCTGATCCGGGTCATCGTGAGCCGGGAGACCCCGGTGTGCGGCTGGCGAAAACGTTCCCATTCCCACGGCACCGGCTCCAGACCCAGCAAATGGCCGAGGACCACTGCGTTGGTGCCGGCGTGAGCCACGATGATCACCCGCCGGTCGGGATCGTCGACAGCCCAGAGATGACGGTGCTCCTCATGCAGGGGGTGGATCCCGTGGGTGTCGAGCGTCTCTTGAAGACCGGACACGACACGTTGATGAAATGCTCGGAAGGTCTCACCACCCGGCAGCCCGTCCCACATCTCCTCCATCGAGCGGACGTTGGAATCCCGCAGTGCCTTCTCGATCTCGTCGACCGGAGATCCGTCCCACTCCGGCGGGTTGTTGATCTCCTGAAGCCAGTCGTAGACCTCGGCTCTGGTCCCAAGGTCGGCCGAGATCGGGTTGGCGGTCTGGACCGCCCGGTTCATCGATGAGACCCAGAGCTCGTCGAACCGGTCGAGACTGACGAGGCGATGAGCCACTCGTTGGGCCTGCTCGTGACCGAGCTCGGTCAGGTCGGGGTCGTTGCGTGCCAGGCGATCCGGGGCCCAGTCGGGTTGCCCGTGACGGACGAGGAAGAGATCCATGACCTCAAACCTAGACCTCACGCCCGGCGTCGGCGGCAACGGGTATCGATCCTGGCCCAATACCATGGGAGAGTGGCCGGCGAATCCCTCATCGAGCATCTACGCACCCATTCGCTTCGGACCGATGGGCCGTTCACCCTTCGATCGGGTGCGGTCACTAGCTGGTACCTGGATGCTCGTCAGACCACCTTCAGCGGCGCCGGGGCCTGGTTGGTAGGGGAGGCGGTGCTCGACGTGATCGACCCGTCGGCGCAGGCCATCGGGGGAATGACCATGGGTGCCGATCCGATCGCGGTAGCTACCGCCATGGTCGCCAGCCGCTTCGGTCGAGACCTGGCTGCCTTCTCGATCCGGAAAAGCACCAAGAGCCACGGCACCGGGGGCCGGGTGGTGGGCCCGGTGACGCCTGGGGCCCGGGTGGTGATCCTCGAGGACACCACCACGACTGGTGGGGCGGCCCTCGAGGCCGCCGACGTCGCGGTGGCCGCGGGTCTGGAAGTGATTCAGGCGGTTGCCCTGGTCGATCGGTCCGGTGATCTCACAGCGGAGGCCTTTGCGGCGAGGAGCATTCCCTACGTCGCCCTGACCCGGCCCTCCGACCTCGGGGTGGGAGGGTGAAGGTCATCGTCCAGAGATCGGGGATTCGGATGTGGCTCATGGCCATGGGCGCCATCCCGTTGCTTGTCATCTCCATCGATGTCCTCACCAATCGCCGGATCACCAACTGGCTTCGGGAGAGGCTGTTCGCTCCCGCCGACACCCAGATCTTCGAGCCCCGTGACGTGATCTATGCCTGGGCCATCCTGCTGTTCGCGGCGTTCCTCGTGATCTGGGGGTTGAAGGAGTTGTTCCTGCCGACCCGGGTCGTCGAGTGCCGCGACGAAGGCCTGGCGCTCAAGCTGCGCGGGCCCTTTCGACCTCACGATCTCATCCCTTGGGCCAAGGTCGTCGATGTCGATGCCGGAGAGATCGAAGACGACGGAGAGGTTCTCCCGCTACTCCGGGTCAGGGTCCTGGAGCGTGGCGTCCTCCCCGTTCATCCCTGGGGCGCAAGATGGCTCGATGCACGGTCGCTGGGTGTCCTCGCCCAGGACTGGGCACTGACCCCCGGGGAAGCGGCAACCTTGATCGGGGAATTCGCGGTCGATGTTGCACGTCGGGCGGAGCTGTCCAAGCTGGGACCGCTCGGGGACGCGTCATGAGGGCGGTGGGCGCCCATGTGCCGTCGTTGCGGCCGATAGAGGAGGCTCGAGAGCGCGGTGCGGACCTGGTTCAGATCTTCCTATCCGACCCTCAGGCCTGGAAGAAGCCACTGCCCCGAGCCGACGCCGCCGAACTGCGTGCCTCCTCGATCCCGGTATACGTCCACTCGCCCTACCTGATCAACGTTTGCGCGGACAACACCAGGATCCGGGTTCCCTCTCGCCGCATCCTCCAGGAGACCTGCGACGCGGCGGCCGAGATCGCGGCCACCGCGGTGGTGGTCCACGGCGGCCATGTCACCGGGGAAGGGCCCCAGGAGGAGGGGCTCGCTAGGTGGCGCAAGGCTCTCGAGCCGCTCGACACCCAGGTCCCGGTGCTGATCGAGAACACCGCTGGTGGGGACAAGGCCCTGGCCCGCCGCGTGGAGTGGATCGCCCGATTGTTCGCCGAGGTGGCGGAGTTCGACGTGGGTTTCGTCCTCGACACCTGTCATGTCTGGGCCGGCGGCGAGCCGTTCGACGAGCTGGTGCCGAGGGTGATGGAGGCCACGGGCCGAATCGACCTGGTCCACGCCAACGACTCGAAGGACCCATTCGACTCCCGGCGCGATCGGCACGAGAACTTGGGACGGGGCCGGATCCCCCCCGGGGATCTGGCCCGGGTCATCGCCGAAGCCGACGCCCCCGTGGTGGTCGAGACTCCCGGCGGCGCGGCTGAGCAGGGCACAGACATCGAGTGGGTGCGAGCCGCGGTCAGCGCCCGGCACGGGTGACACGTCAAAAATCAGGTACCAGGTACCAACTACTATTTGGTTCACCTTGACCAAGAAAGTGACGGTTCCTGACATTCGGGCCCGCAAGGGTGGGCCCAAGATCACGATGGTCACCGCCTACGACTATCCGTCGGCCGTGATCGCCGATCGCGCCGGTTTGGACATAATCCTGGTCGGCGATTCGGTGGCCAACGTGGTTCACGGCATGCGCACCACCCTGGAGATCGGTCTCGAGGAGATGATCGTCCACACCCGGGCGGTCGCACGCGCCGAGCCGTCAGCGCTCTTCGTGGTGGACATGCCATGGCTCAGCTTCCACATCTCACCAGAGGACTCGGTCCGCAACGCGGGGCGCATCGTCCAGGAGGGTGGCGCCGAGGCGGTCAAACTAGAAGGTGGAAGGAAGCGGATTCCGGTGATCGAGCGGATCCTCGATGCGGAGATCCCGGTCATGGGCCACCTCGGGCTGACCCCCCAGTCGGTCAATGCGATGGGCGGCTTCAAGGTGCAGGGCAAAGTGGTCGACGCCGCCCATGCCATGATCGACGATGCCCGCGCCCTGGCAGAGGCCGGGTGTTTCTCGATTGTGCTCGAAGGTGTGCCCGACGTACTGGGCGAGTTGATCACCAAAGAGGTCGACATCCCGACCATCGGAATCGGCGCCGGGCCCGGCACCGACGGCCAGGTCCTGGTCTACCACGATATTCTCGGGATCGGTCTCGGGCACCACGCCAAATTCGTGCGCACCTATGCCAACGTGGGCGAGGACTCGATCGGGGCCTTGAAGCGGTTCGCCGCAGATATCCAATCCGGCGCGTTTCCCGGCGAAGACGAGAGTTATCACGTCTCGGACGATGTGGCTGCCGAGTTGTTGAGGGGCAAGTCGTCCGAGTAGCCGCTCTCTGCGGGTTGATCCTGGTCTCCGCCTGCGCCGGGGTCGTTACCTCCGACACGCTGCCCATCGAGGTCTCGGATACACGCCTCAATGTCCTCATCGCCGACAGCCCCGGCGAGCGCCAGACCGGTCTGACCGGTGTCGAGGAAGTCCCGGGCGGTGCCGATGGCATGTTGTTCGTCTACGAGGCCCCCGCCTCGGTCCGCTATGTGATGCTCGAAGTGCCGATCCCACTGGACATCTGGTTCTTCGATCCGGACGGGGCCCTCATCGGGAGCACCAGGATGGAGCCCTGCCCCTCCGAGCCGTGTCCCCGCTATGCGTCGCCGGGCGAGGTTTCCTGGGTGCTGGAGACGGTGGCCGGGGTCTACGAGTTTGCCGAAGGGGCGGTGCTCACCGGCGCCCCGAATGGGGAAAGCGGCTGATTCCGGATACACTTCAGCGACCGCTCCGAACGTCTCGCGCCGTTCGGATGCGTGCCACCCCTGCTCCATCAGAGAGATGGGGCCTTCCAATCGGATGTCCACAGGAGGTCGAATGCGCGACTATGAACTGATGACGATTCATCGTCCTGATCTCGTGGAGGACGACATCGAGGCCAAGATCGGCGAACTCGAGTCGTATCTCTCCGAGCACGGGGCGAGCGTCAAGGGCAAGGATCTCTGGGGCAAGCGTCGCTTCGCCTATGAGATCGAGCATCTCTCCGAGGGTTACTACTCGGTGGTGAACTTCCAGGCTGAGGCGGGAGCCGTCGACTCACTTGATCGGATGCTTTCCCTGGCCGACGAAGTTGTTCGACACAAGATCGTCCGACTAGGCGGCTGACTGGAATACGTCACACCGGCGCGGCATGATCGTCGGTGGACGTGAGAAGAGGAGATCTCAATGTCGAACAATGTCACACTCATCGGCAACCTGGTTGACGACCCGGAGCTGCGTTTCACCCCATCGGGTGTCGCCATGGCCAAGATCCGCATGGCGGTGAACCGCCGTTGGCAGAAGGATGGTGAGTGGCAGGAAGACACCAGCTTCTTCACCGGCACCGTGTGGAGGGAGCAGGCCGAGTCTGCCGCCGAGTCGCTGCAGAAGGGGGCCCGGGTGATTGTCACCGGCCGGCTCGAGCAGCGGACTTGGGAAACCGACCAGGGGGAGAAGCGGTCCGTCGTCGAGATTCAAATCGACGAGATCGGCCCATCGCTGCGGTGGGCCACCGCCACGGTGAACAAGACGGCGCGATCCGGAGGTGGTGACTTTGCCGCGGCTCAGGGTGGCGACGTTCCTCCGGCCCCGGTTGCCCGTGACAGTTATGGGCCCGACGAGGCCCCGTTCTGATTTCAGGAGTTTCGAACCAGATGGCACGCAAATCCACCAACAACCCACGACCCAAGAGACGGCGTGGGATGGAAGTGCGCCGGGGTCGTCCCAAACCCTGTGCGTTCTGTATGGCAAAGGTCGATCACATCGACTGGAAGGACGTTTCGGTTCTTCGCAAGTACATCTCGGATCGGGGCAAGATCCGGGGTCGCCGGATCAATGGCAACTGCCCTCATCATCAGCGTGAGGTGGCAGTAGCCATCAAAAGCGCCCGCGAGATGGCCCTTCTCCCCTATCTGAACACCAGATGAAGCTGATCCTCATTTCCGACGTCAATGAGTTGGGCAAACGTGGTGACGTGGTCGACGTCGCCGAGGGCTACGCCCGCAACTTCCTGCTCCCCAAGAAGAAGGCGGTCAAGGCCAGCGAGGGCTCGATGGCCCAAGCCGAGGCCACCCGTGCCGCCCGCATCGAGAGCGAGCAGCGGGCCCGGGAGCAGGCCGAGAATCTCGCAACCCAGTTGGTGGGCACCCGGGTGGTCCTCGCTGCCCAAGCGGGTGACGAGGGCCGGCTCTACGGCTCGATCTCGGTCCACGACGTGGTCGAAGGGATCAGACGGTTCACCGGCCTCGAGTTGGATCGTGACGCGGTGTTGATCCCGTCGCCGATCAAGGCCATCGGGCTCCACGAAATCCAAATCAAGCTCCATCCCGATGTCGAGTTTCCCCTCCTCCTCGACGTGATCCCCGCCAGCTGACTTCCCAACGCAGCCCGTCACGAATCCCGTGACGGGGCACATTCAGAATGCCGACTACGGGCGGATTAGGGACCGATTTCGCGGTTTTTGGGAAGGTTTCGCGTCTTTTGACAGTGTTTCGCGGAGTTTTGGAATGAAGCCCAATCCGGTCTAAGTTCCCCTTTGCTTCCCCAGAAGCTGGCTCGATCTTCCCCCAACTCCGTCAGGGTTTGGCGCGCCGGTTCGCGAAAACTGTCATACGGCGTTGGTAGAAGAGAGTAGATGAGCGGTTTCACCGAACAGACCGAGATGAGGCCCGGTTACCGGACCCCTCCACATTCCCGTGAAGCGGAGGAGTCTGTGATCGGGGCGGTGCTCCTGTCTGAGGATGCGGTGAACGAGGTGATGGACCGACTTCACCCCGAGGACTTCTATATCCCGGCCCATCAGGCCATCTTCGAGTCGATGCGACAGTTGTTCGACGGCAACCAGGCAATCGACGCGGTCACCGTTTCCGAGGAGTTGAGGCGGCGCGGGGAACTGGAGAAGGTCGGTGGGGTCAACTACCTGACTCGATTAGTCGACATCGTCCCCTCGACCTCCAACATCCTCTACTACGCGGGGATCGTCGAGGAGCACGGCAAACGGCGGGAGCTGATTCGTGCCGGGGCATCGGTCACCGAGGTTGCCTTCAATATCGACGAGGAAATCGCGATCATCCTCGACCGCGCCGAGCAGACGGTTCTCGGTGTCGCCGAGCGACGCAGCTCACAGACCCTGCTCGAGGTCGGGCCGCTGTTCAGCGACGTCCTCGAGCAGATCGAGGCCCTCGAACAACGCGGGTCGGAGATCAACGGGTTGGCCACAGGGTTCGTCGACCTCGACCAGAAGCTCGCCGGGATCCAACCGGCGAACCTGGTGGTGGTGGCCGGGAGGCCGGGCATGGGCAAGTCGGCCATCGCTCTGAACATCGCCACCAATGTCGCCTCCAAGGGTGACCCGGTGGCCCTTTTCTCATTGGAGATGTCCAAGGAGGAGATCGTGCAGAGGATCCTCTCCTCGGTTGGCCAGGTCGACTCCAAGAAACTTCGCAACGGGCAGCTCGGGCCGCTGTGGCAACGGGTGGTCGATGCGGCGGGCAAGATGTACAAGGCGCCGATCTTCATCGACGACTCCTCGCTGGTCACCGTGACCGACATCCGGGCCAAATGCCGGCGTCTCAAGCGGAAGCACGGGCTCGCTCTGGTCATCGTCGACTATCTCCAGTTGTTGCAGGCATCGACCCGGGAGAACCGCCAACAGGAGATCTCTGAGATCACCCGAAACCTGAAGAACCTGGCAAAAGAGCTCGCAGTTCCGATCATCGCTGTTTCCCAGCTCAATCGTTCGGTGGAGTCCCGGGAGAACAGACGACCCCGGCTTTCCGATCTTCGTGAATCCGGCGCCATCGAGCAGGACTCGGATGTGGTGATGTTCGTTTACCGCCACGAGTACTACCACCCCGAGGATCAGGAGAAGAAGGGGATCGCCGAGCTGATCATCGAGAAGCACCGCTCCGGCGCCACCGGGACCGTGGAGATGACCTTCCAGCCAGAGTTCACGCGCTTCGCCAATCTGGGCCGGGACGTGAGCTGAGTCGGGAACTGGTGGCGATCGGCCCTGGCGCGCGGCGACCCAAAGGGTCGCCGCATTTTGGAGGGGTTGCCACTTGCCCTGTGGAGCCGGGGAAGCTCCTGAGGGGGACTCAATAGGGCGTGGCGCCTTACGCCCATTCTGTGCCTCCCGAACCCTTATGGTCGAGCAGAACGGACCCAAATCGAACTATACGCAAGTGCGCTAGTCCGCGCCCGGTTGGTCAAAATCCTGATGCGATCGGCTGGCGGTGGGCCCGCTCTGGCCCTGGTACTTCGAACCCAGCTCGGGTGAGCCGTAGGGAAAATCGGCCGCTGTGGTCATGCGATAGAAACTGATCTGGCCGATCTTCATCTCCGGGTAGATGGCGATGGGCAGGGTTGCCACATTCGATAGCTCGAGGGTGATGTGGCCTTCGAACCCGGGGTCGATGAACCCGGCGGTGGAATGAATGAGCAAGCCGAGTCGCCCTAGGGATGACTTGCCTTCGAGACGGGCCACCACGTCGTCACCGAGTTTGACCCTCTCCAACGTGGAGCCGAGCACGAACTCGCCGGGATGGAGCATGAACGGCTCCTCGGCCTCTACCTCCACCAGCTGAGTCAGATCCGACTGTGGGGCCCGGGGGTCGATCTGGCTGTAGCGGTGGTTGACGAAGACCCGGAACCCGTTTCCCACCCGGAGGTCGATCGACGAGGGCTGGACGAAAGAAGGCTCGTAGGGGTCGATCTGGATCAAACCCGAGTCGATGGCTTCCCGAATGGATCGGTCAGAGAAAATCAGGGGAGGGCTCCTGGGCGCGTGCCCGATGATCGTAGGGCGGCCGATGACAGAGAGTGAAGGAGCTCCGGGATGGGCTGTTCAGGTCTGGGTCAGGTTGCTGCGACCATTCTGAACCGAAGCAACGACGACTTACGTCATTCGGCTCTACCAGAGAGGACAGGAATTGTGGGACCAGCACGAAAGAATCGAGGCAGAGGCGGTCTCCGGCCGACAGCCGGTTCACTGACCCTGGCGGTGGCCATGTTGGTCACAGCCTGTGGCTCCTCCTCCGCACTCCCGCAGGGTGACGAGCCCGTTGAGCTCGACCCCGCCGACTTCACAACCGAGATCGACAATCCCTATTGGCCGATGGCGCCCGGAACCCGCTGGACCTTTCGGGAGATCGACGCTGAGGGCCAGGTGACGGAGATCATCATGGTGGTGACCACCGAGACCAAGGAGATCGCCAACGGGGTCGTCGCCCGCGTCGTTCGCGACACGGTTACCAAGGACGGAGAGATCATCGAGGACACCTTTGACTGGTACGCCCAGGACTCGGAAGGAAACATCTGGTACCTCGGTGAAGACACCGCCGAGTTCGAAAACGGCGAGATCACCTCCAGGGGCGGCTCATTCGAGGCTGGGGTGGACGGCGCCCTCGCCGGGATTGTCGTCCCTGCCAACCCGGAGCCTGGCATGAAGTACCGCCAGGAGTACTACAAGGGTGAGGCCGAAGACAACGGTGAGGTGCTCAGCATCCAAGAGATGGCAGAGGTGCCGTACGGCCTGTTCCACGATGTGCTCCTCACCAAGGACACGATAACGATCGAGCCCGACATCCTCGAGTACAAGCTGTATGCCCCGGGCGTTGGACCGGTTCTGATCCTCGACGTCTCAGGCAGCGCAGGCCGGGAAGAGCTGATCGAGGTGGATCAGGCGCCGGAGACCGCGGGAACGGGACCACTCGGTAACCCCAACCCGTGATTCATGTGTGCAAGGAACCACCGATGTGGTAGGCGGGTGCACACGAGAAGTCAGACCGTCGGGGAGTGTGCGATCCGCCACCCCTACGGTGGTTGCCTGCACACGGGAGAGCGGGTGAAGGGAATCGAACCCTCGCCCCGAGCTTGGGAAGCTCGTGTTCTACCATTGAACTACACCCGCGAAGCCGCGTGATCCACCGTCAGGGCAGGACGATACCGGCTACCGGGGCCAGGCGAAACCTCACTGCTGGGCTGCTTCCCCGGTTCCTTGGGCAGCGTCCGGAGTGGGGACATGACCGTCCTTCCACACGTCTGGCTCCAGATAGATCCGGCTCGCATAAGGAAGCGCTCTCCGAATCGAAGCCTCGGCCACGTCGATGGCCGCCGCCACCTGGGGAGTCGTCAGGGTCTCGGTGAACTCGATCTTGGCGGCCACGAGAAGCTCCTCGGGCCCGAGATGCTGGGTGCGGAGGTCGATTACTCGCCTTACATGGGGGCTGGCGAGCAGCACCTGGTCGATCGCCATGATGTGCTCCTCCAGGGCAGCTTCCCCGATCAGAAGCGACTTCATCTCGACGCTGAGGAAGGTCGCGATGATCAGGAGCAATGTGCCGATGCACAGAGTCCCGATGGCGTCCCAGATCACGTCACCGGTGACGACATAGAGCCCCAGTCCTATCAGGGCGAGGCAGAGCCCGAGCAGCGCACCGGCGTCCTCCAGCAGCACCACCGGCAACTCGGGGGAGCGCGAGGTCCGTACGTACTCGACCCATTCTCGCTCTCCCTTGACCTTACGCGCCTCTCCGACGGCGGTCCTGAAGCTGAACGACTCCAGGGCCACGGCTACCAAAAGCACTGCGAACGCCCAGCCGATCGAGGTCAGTTCGTGGGGGTGGAGGATCTTGGAAATCCCCTCATAGATCGAATAGAGCCCACCCAACGAGAACAGGACCAGCGCGACCACGAAGGACCAGAAGTAGCGCTCCCTTCCGTATCCGAACTGGTGGTCCTGATCAGCCACCCTGCGAGATTGTCTGCCCCCCAACAGGAGCAGGCCCTGGTTGGCGGTATCGGCCACCGAGTGAATCGATTCGGCCAGCATCGCAGCGGATCCGGTGACCAGATAGGCGACGAATTTGGCCAGGGCGATTCCGGCATTGGCCAGCAATGCGGCGATGATCGCCCTGGTTCCACCACCGGCTGACATGATCCGATGCTAGGTGAACAGGGAGACGGCACCCCAGGTGGTCATCAACACCCCGACGACTGCCAGAAATGCCACCCGACCGGCCCGGTATTCCGCGCCCTCGATCCCCTTAGGGGGCTCTCCCCGGCGATGTTTCCACCAGGCGAGACCGTTGCCGAGCACCAGGGCGAGACCGAGGCCGAGGACCAACTCCGGCAGCAGATTCTGGATGTCGAAGAACTCGGCCACTTCGGCCAACGGTAACCCTGCGTAATCTCCGACCGTGAGTCAGGATCAACCAGTGAGCTTTGCCTCGGCGCCGGCCACAACGGCCAACCTGGGGCCGGCCTTCGATTGTCTCGGCCTAGCCCTGGACATGAGATGCAACGTGAGTGCCCGGCTCTCCGAGACCTGGGCGGTGGACCATATCGGGCCTTTTCGACCGATCCCGGGCGAGGGCGATGGTGTGCTAGCTGCAGCTCGGCGGGCTGTCGGTGAATCGCGCCCGTTGGCCCTGGAGGTGGAGGCCGGCATTCCAATCGCCAAGGGATTGGGGTCCTCGGCCGCGTCGTTTGTCGCCGGAAGCGCCGCCGCTCTGCGGGCGGTTGGGGACGACGCCAACCCTGACCGTGTCTTCCGGATAGCCGCCGAACTGGAAGGTCATCCGGACAATGTGGCGGCGGCGGTATACGGCGGCCTGGTCCTGGTTCCGGCAGAGGGGATGCCAATTCGACTGCCGATCCACCCCACGCTGAGAGTGGTGGTGGCGATTCCGGAGCGGAATCTCCCCACCGACGACGCCCGTCGTGTCATCGATGAGGTCCACGCCCATGAGGTGGTGCGGCGCAGTCTGGCCCGGGTGGCAGCACTGACCGCCGGTTTGATCACCGGAGACCCCCAAACCCTGGCCGCGGCCCACGGTGACGAGATCCACGAGGCGCCAAGGGCGGAGTTGTCTCCGGAGGTGAGTGGCTTGATCGAGCTGGCGAAACGGGCCGGGGCCCTCCATGCGGCTCGATCGGGTGCCGGCCCTTCGGTCCTGGCGCTGTGCACCGCGGATCGGGCGGCTCAGGTGGCCGGTGCGTTGCGAGAGTCCGGTGTCGAGGTACTGGAGCCCACCATCGCCACCAGCGGGCTTGTTTGCCGCTGAGGGCCGCTAAGTGCCCTTGCGCTCCCGCTCGTACCGCTCGCTTTCTTCCTTGCGCTCCCGCTCGTACCGCTCGCTTTCTTCCTTGCGCTCCCGCTCGTCCTGCTCGCCCTCTTCCTTGCGTTCCCGCTCCTGGCGCTCGGCTCGCTCACGTTCGGTTTCCATCTCGACATCTCCAGACCTGGGATCTTCGGTATGCCGAGGCTACCCCTGGTGTGACGGTTTCTCACCGGCGCCTGACAGAATCATTCCCGTGCCGGACAGAAACATCCAGTGAACTCCGACCTCGAGCGGCGTCATCGTTTCGAGCTCGTCGCCGCCCATGTGTACGAGCCGCTGCAACATTATCTGCGCCGGAGGGCTGCTCCCGACGATGCGGCCGATGCCCTCAGCGAGACCCTGCTCACCGTCTGGCGGCGTCTCGACGATGTGCCCAACGACCTTCCGTTGCCCTGGTGCTATGGGGTGGCGAAACGCTGCCTGGCCAATCAACGTCGAGCTGCTCGACGTCATCTCCGCCTCGTGGAGCGAATCAGGACCGAGGCTGCCATCTCGCCTTCCCATGAGACCGACGATCCTGCCCTGGAGGCGGCCCTCTCCGAGTTGTCGGAGTCGGATCAGGAGCTACTCCGACTCTGGGCCTGGGAGCAGTTGGAGCCACGTGAGATCGCCCTGGTGCTGGAGACCACCCCCAATGCGGTGAGTCTTCGCCTCAGTCGGGCCAAAGCCAAGCTCGAATCAAGACTCTCCCGACAGGATTCCTCCGTTGTCGGACAGAAACGGGATAGACACACCGAGGAGCATCGACCGTGACCGACGAATTGCGCAATCGCCTCAGCCGGCTCGACCCGATGGCTTCCGATGTGCCGGCGGAACCAGTGACGACCGAATCGTCCCGACAACTTCTGGAGGACATCATGACCACCCCAACTGTGGAACAGCCCGAATCGGGCACCCTAAACAAGCGACCGTGGCTGGTCGCGGTGGCGGCAGTCGCTGTCGTCATCGTGGCCATCGGGGCAGTGGGCCTTCTCGCCCGTGACGGAGGCGGCGATCCGATCGCAGCGACACCCCCGCTCGAGCTGAACGCCGGTGGCGAGGACCCGATGGCGATGTGCATCGCCTTCAGCGTCGAGGAGCTGGCCAAGATGCAGACGGCCTTCGAGGGAACCGTGACCTCGGTCGACGGCAATACGGTCACCCTCGACGTTGGCACTTGGTTCAAGGGTGGAGATGCCGGCCAGGTGGCGCTGAACGCACCGCAGGGTCTCGAGGCGCTGATCGACGGATTCCCCTTCGAGGTGGGGAGCCAGTACCTGATCACCGCCTGGGAGGGCAACGTCAACTACTGCGGTTTCAGCGCGGCGAGCACTCCGGAGATGCGCGCCGCCTTCGAGCAGGCCTTCGGCAGCTGAGCTCTGAGGAGTTCCATTGAGAAGAGGAGAGGCCCGTGAGGCCCTCTCCTCTTCCGCGTCTTGACGATTCGACAACTCCCACCCATACTGGCCTTTCCGATGAGCGGAAGAAACCAGGCAACAGCGCACATCATCATTCCCTAGGGGGTTCGCGCCTCACGAGAGGCGCCGCCCCATCACGGACCTCCGCAGATTGCGGGGGTCTTTTCATTGGCAAGGCGTAACCATGAATCCGACAGCCGAGATCTACGACACCACCCTCCGGGATGGCACTCAGGCCGAAGGGCTCTCCCCGACCGTGGGCGAGAAGCTCCGGGTCGTCCATCTACTCGACGAGCTGGGGGTCCATTTCATCGAAGGGGGATGGCCCGGGGCCAACCCCAAGGACGACGAGTTCTTCCGGAGGGCGAAAAGCGAGCTATCGCTCGAGCGGTCGATCCTGGTTGCCTTCGGCTCAACCCGACGGCCCCGGGGCCCGGTGGCCAAAGATGCCCAGCTCCGGGCGCTGCTCGCTGCCGACACCGACTACGTCTGCATCGTGGGCAAGGCCTGGGATCGTCACGTGACCGGGGCCCTCAACGCCTCGCTCGAAGAGGGGTTGGCCATGGTCGGCGAATCCATCGGGTTCCTCCGCGAGCAAGGGAAGCATGTCTTCTTCGACGCCGAGCACTTCTTCGACGGGTTCCGGTCCAATCCCGAATATGCCCTGTCGGTATTGGAGACGGCCGCCTCGGCCGGCGCCGAGCGAGTGGTGCTTTGTGACACCAACGGCGGGGCCTTGCCCTCCCACATCATCCCGGCCTTGGACGCGGTATCTGCCCGGATCGAAACCACGCTCGGGGTCCATTTTCACAATGACTCGGATTGTGCGGTCGCCAACTCGATGACGGCGCTGGCCCATGGGGTGCATCAGGTGCAGGGTTGTGTCAATGGGTACGGGGAGAGAACCGGCAACGCCGACCTGTGCTCGGTGATCCCCAACCTCAGCCTCAAGTCCGGCGTGGAGACCATTCCCGCCGAGTCGCTGGCCCGGCTCTACCCGATTGCACAGCAGATCGCCGAGATCCTGGGCGCCCCCATCGATGCCCGCCGCCCCTATGTGGGTGCCTCCGCCTTTGCCCACAAGGCCGGGCTGCACACCTCGGGACTGGCGCGTCTCGAGGGCGCCTATGAGCACATCGACCCGAGTGCCGTGGGCAACTCGGCCCGGATGCTGTTCAGCGAGTTGATGGGGAGGTCGACTGTGCTGGCTGTGGCCGGGGAGAAAGGATGGGATCTCGACGCCGAGAAGGCCCAGGACCTGGTCGACCAGGTCAAGGAACTGGAACACGCCGGGTACCAGTTCGAGGCTGCCGACGGCTCGTTCGAGATGCTGATGCGGCGGGCCACGGCCGACTTCGAGGAGTTGTACGAGGTGCGGTCGTTGTCGGTCAACATCCAGACCAATGAGGCCGGGAAAGTGACGGCTCGCGCCCATCTGGTGGTGGCGGTGGATGAGGACGAGATCGAGGTAACCACCGAAGGGGACGGTCCGGTGAATGCCATGGATGAGGCCCTGCGCAAGGCGTTGGAGCCCTCCTACCCGGACGTGAAACGTCTCCGGTTGACCGATTTCAAGGTACGTGACCTGGATTCATCCGACGGGACGGCGGCCCGGGTCCGGGTTCTGATCGAGACCACCGACGGCGATTCGACCTGGGGAACGGTCGGGGTTCACCAGAACATCATCCAGGCCTCGTGGCAGGCGCTCAGCGAGGGGATCACGGTCGGGCTGCTGCGGGCGGGGACATCGTGAGGGCAAAGAGCTGGGTTTGACCTAGTGGTCGGATCACGCGACCATTGAGCCGTCGTCCCCCTTCTTCGTGAGGTTTCTGCATGGGATCGTTGGTCAAAAAGCGTCGTAAGAAGATGTCGAAGCACAAGTACCGCAAGCGTCTCAAGGCGAATCGCCACAAGCGGAAGTGACTTCGTGGAAGGACCGGGCATGGCCCGGTCCTTTCTTTATGCAGGGCGTCACGGATGCGTGACGCCCTTCGCCAGGAACGCGGGCTACTTGCCCTTCAGGAAGCGCTCGATCTCGTCAACGAGATGTACGGCCTCGTCGGTGTCGGCTTCCTGCTCCAGACGTTCGACGTACTCCTCCAACTCGGCGTTGCCCTCGATGGCGGCGTCCACCGTCGATAGAAAGGCACGGGAGGCGGTGGCCAACTCGTCGATGTCGAGGGTGACCCCCACCAACTCGGACGCCTTGATCGCCAGCGCTTCGGCGGCCGGCGGGTACTCCTGGTTGGAGAGATAGTGAGGGACCGCGGCCCACACCGAGATCACATCGATCCCCGCGTTGCCCAGGGCGTGATTGAGGACACCGACGATCCCGGTCGGGCCCTCATAACCCGAGGGAAGCAAACCGTGGAAGGTGAGGTCATCGGGACGGTTGGCCGAGCCCACCAGCGGCACCGGGAGAGTGTGCGCCACCTGGCCAATGAACGCCCCCATGGTCACCGCCCGCCTCACTCCGACCGCGCGCAGCATCTCCACCAGGTCGTTGGTGAAGGTCTTCCAGCGGTAGTGCGGCTCCTCACCGAGCACGATGACCAGGTCGTGCTCCGACCCGCGCACCGCATAGATCTCGTTGCGGGGCCAGGTGATGGAACGGATCCCGGTGGAATCGAGCTCGACGATGGGGCGGCGCACCTGGAAGTCGAAATGGTCGTCGGGGTCGATGATGGCGAAGATCTCGGCGTCGAGCTTGGTGAGGAACTCCGTCGCCGCCTGGCTGGCCGACTCCCCGGCGTCACCCCAGCCCTCAAAGGCGATCAGCGCGATCGGGTCCTCGAGGACCGGTCTCTCAAGCCACTGCAGCGAGCCCACGCCGCCAAGCTACACGTCGGCCCCGGATAATTGTCACGACCAGGAAGGGGTGAACCTCTTCAGACGGAGGGCGTTCAGCACCACCGAAAGTGACGAGAATGCCATCGCCGCGGCGGCGATCATCGGATCGAGAAGCCCGACTGCTGCCAGGGGGATGGCGGCCACGTTGTACCCGAAAGCCCAGAACAGGTTCTGGCGTATGACACGGAATGTTGCGCCGGCCAGATCGATGGCGGCCGGCGCCAGGCGCGGGTCGTCGTTGAGCAGCACCACGTCACCGGCCTCGAACGCCACCTCGGTGCCCGAGCCCACCGCCATCCCCAAGTCGGCCTGGGTCAACGCGGGCGCATCATTGATCCCGTCGCCGACGAAGGCCACGGAATGGCCCTCGGCCTGGACTCTCCTCACCAGATCGACCTTCTCCCCGGGCATCACCTCGGCGTCGACCTCGGTGATGCCGATCAGATCGGCGATCCGCGACGCGGTCCGTTGGTTGTCCCCGGTGACCATGCGGGTGGAGATCCCGGCCGCCTCGAGGCGGGTCACCGCATCCCGTGACTCACTCCTGACCGTGTCGGCGACCGCGATGACTCCTTTGACCTCTCCACCCCAACCGGCGAGGAAGGCGGTCTTGCCCTCCCCCTCCAATCGAGTCAACGACTCACGCCAGCGGTCGGCTACCAGGAGGCCCCGGTCGGCCACCAGTTTTTCTTTGCCCACCACCACCTCGTGACCGCCGAGAGAACCGACAACCCCGAGCCCGGCCAGGCTCTCCACCCGATCGGGGTCGCGGAGTTGGATGCCGCGCTCGTCGGCCCCGAGGGCGACGGCCTTGCCGATGGGATGACCGGAGGCCGCCTCGACCGATGCCACCAGGTAGAGGAAGTCGTGCTCGTCGAAATCGCTGAGGACATCGGTGAGGTTCATGACCCCGGTGGTCAGGGTCCCGGTCTTGTCGAAGAGGACGGTGTCGACATCGCGGGCCCGCTCGAAGATCTCGGCCTGCTTGAAGAGGATCCCGAGTTCGGCGCCACGGCCGCTGCCGACCATGATCGCGGTCGGCGTGGCCAGTCCCAGAGCGCAGGGACAGGCGATGATCAACACCGCCACCCCGGCTTGCACCGACTCGGAGACCTCGTTTCCGAGAATCAGCCAGACCCCGGCGGTGACGATCGCCAAGAGGATCACGATGGGCACGAAGATCGATGAAACCCGGTCGGCCAGTCTTTGGATGGGCGCCTTGGAGCCCTGCGCTTGCTCCACCATCCGCACGATGCCTGCCAGTGCGGTGTCAGCCCCGACTGCGGTGGCCCGAACGCGGATCAGGCCCACCTGGTTGGTGGTGGCCCCGAACACCCGGTCGCCGACCATCTTGTCCACGGGAAGGGACTCGCCGGTGAGCATGGACTCGTCGATCGAGGTGGAGCCGAACTCTATGACGCCGTCGGTAGGGACCTTCTCCCCGGGGAGGACCACCATCAGGTCCCCTGGAAGCACCTCTTCGATGGGGACCGATCGCTCCCCGCCCTCGACCAATACCCTGGCCTCCCGGGCGCTGAGCTCGACGAGACGGTGCACCGCGGTCGAGGCCCGTCCTTTGGCCCGGGCCTCGAATGCCCGGCCCAATGTGATAAGTGTGATGATCACTCCGGCGATCTCGAAGAAGACCGGGAGGTCGGCAAAAAGGGCCCAGATCGAGTACAGGTAGGCGGCGAGTGAGCCCAACGAGATCAGGGTGTCCATGTTGGCGCTGAGATTGCGCGCCTGTTTGATGGCCACCCGGTGGAACTGCCAGCCGCACCAGAGGACCACGGGGGTCACCAGGGCACCCTGGAGGGCCCGGTTCCAGAAAGTCTCCGGCCCGAGCATGGCGAGCAACATTGCCGGGGCGGTGAGGGCGGCGGCGATCCAGAAGCGGCGCCACTGCACGTTCTCGTCGTCGTGGTAGTGGTCCAAGAGGTCACGACCGTGCTCCCCGGATTCATGAGGCGAGATGCGGTATCCGATCTTGTCGACGGCGGAGGTCAGCGAAGCGAGGTCTGCGCCCTCCGTCACCCGGACCAAGGCCGAGGCGCCCGCCAGGCTCACCGAGGCGTTCTCCACCCCTTCCTGGCGGTTGAGGACGCGCTCGATCCGCACCGCACAGGTGGCGCAAGTCATGCCGTCGACGTCGAAGAGGACGGTTTCGGCGTGGCCGGTGTGGGTGTCAGCCGAAGACGGCGTAGCCCTGCTCCTCGATGGTGAGCTTGATGGCATCGAGATCGGTCCTGGTGTCGTCATAGGTGACGTCGACCGTCGCCTCGGGGATGGCCACCTCGACGGAGGAGACCCCGTCCAGGGCCCGGACCGCGCCCTCGATGCTCATCTTGCAGTGATCACAGTGGATCTCGGGAGCTTGGAGTGTTACCTGTTGCATCTGGATCAAGTGTACGGCCGGACCGGGTCGTTTATTCCGTTGCCGACGGCCCCATTAGAGAGAGCCCCGGTCGAAACCGGGGCTCTCTGGTTGTCTGGCTTGGGACTGGGAGGGGGAGAGGACCTGTCCCGGCCAGAAGGATCAGGCGTCCTGCTCGTCCATGATCTTGCCCCGGACCCGCGGGAAGCGGACCGGCGCATGGGCGTGGCAGTACTCGGCCTTGTTGTACTGGGAGAGTTTGGTGTTGCAGCCCGGCTTCGAGCAGATCCGATCCTGGCTGAAACGCCGGGACGGTCTGGTGACTCCCTTGATGGCTGCCCCTTTTACGATGTCTGTCATGTTCATGGCCCTCCTGGTCGTGGGCCGGTTCTCCAATTAATACGTTGAAATGTCTTCTGTGGTTCTCGAGAGACGGATCGCTGAGAACTCGTTGTCGTTCCCAACTCTGCGACCTGGTCCCTAAAACGAAGGTAAACAATCCCCCGTTTTGTCTGTGATAAGACGTTGCGGACCGGTCAATCGGTTCCCGTGATCCCCAGTTTACGCAAGAAAGCGCTGTTGTCAGGTTCGCGGCCGAGAAAACCGACCAACATCTGGTCGGCGTCGATCGAACCACCCTTCTCCAACACCTCGCGGCGGTAGGCCATGCCCACGGCGGGATTGGTGGCACCTTCCTCCTCGAAACGGCCGAACATGTCATCGCCGAAGACCTCGGCCCACATGTAGCTGTAGTAGGCCGCGTCGTAACCCCCCATGAGATGGCCGAATGAGGCGAGGTCGAACGTCCCCTCGTGGAGGGGGAGCAGACTCAACTCCGCGGCCTGACGCGAGATCTCGTCGAGATCCTTCTCCGTGCCCGGCGCGTGGATGGCCTGATCCGCCCATCCGTACTTGAGTTGGCGCAGTTGATGAACGGCGATGTTGAGTCGGCGAGCCGCCACCAGTTGGTCGACCAGCGAGTCCGGGATTCTCTCGCCCGTTTCGTGATGCCGGGCGAACTTCTTGAGGACATCGGCTCTCCACACCCAGTTCTGCATGATCTGGCTGGGGGCCTCGACGAAGTCTGTCTCGACATTGGTGCCCGAGAAACGGGCCAGCTCGGTCCGCCCCAGGTCTTGATGGAGGACATGGCCGAACTCGTGGAACAAGGTCTCCACCTCACTGTGCTGGAGTAGGGAGGGCACATCGCCCGCCGGTTTGGTGAAGTTGGCGACCATGGCGCACACCGGGTTCTGATAGCTGCTGTCCTCCAGGCGCCTGCCTGGCACCAGTGGGAACACGGCGGCGTGGGAGTACTTGCCGTCCCGGGGGAAGAGGTCGAGGTAGAAGTGGGCCAACTCCTCCCCGGTGGCGTCGTCATGCATGGCAAACAGCCGCACATCGGGGTGCCAGACCTCGGGGTCGGCCACCTCGCGGAATTCGAGGCCGAACACTTCCTGCACCATGTCGAACATCCCGGTCAACACTGAGTCCAGAGGCAGGTAAGCGGCGACCTCGAACGGGTCCACTCCGAAGTCGGTGCGACGTTGCTTTGTGTCGTAATAGCGCCAGTCCCAGGTGCGAACCGTGGTGTCTCCGGTGTCGGCCACCAGCAACTCGCCCATCACCGCAAGGTCGGCCCGGCCCTGTTCGGTGAGAGGTGGCGTCAGGTCCTCAAAGAAGGCGGCCACCCGCTCCGGGTTCTTGGCCATGCGGTCTTCGAGCCGATGGTGAGCCCAGCTCTTCTCGTCGAATGCCGTGGCGATCTCGTCGCGGAGGGTGAGGGCCTCCTCGAGAATCGGCCGGTTGACCTCGACCGCCTGGTTGTTGAACTTGAAGAGCAACTGCTCGCGGAGATCGCGTCGTCTTGCGTTCTCGGCGAACGGGATCACATGGGGGTAGGCGAGGGTCACTTTGAGCTTGCCGGTCTCCTCATCCACTTCCAGCGAGTCGGCGAAGCTGTCGGGCAAACCTTCGAGGTCTGCCCGTTCGACGAGTAACCAGTCGTCCCATTCGTCGATGTTGCTCTGGAAACGGACCCCCAACTCGACGAGACGCTGGGTCCTTTCCTTCACCGAGGCCCTGACCTCTGGTGGCAGGTCGTGGCCTGCCCGGCGCAGGTCACGAAGGACGAATTCGAGATGCCGCGCCCTCTCGCCTTCAAGATCCATCGCCTCTTCGGTGGCCGCGTACTCCTTGACCGCCGCGTTCAGGTCATCCCTGAAGATGACCTCGACCGCGAAGCTCTCGAGCTTTTCCTCCGCGACCTTGGCTGCCATTCGCACCTCTTTGTCGGGATGGACGTATCCCATGAATGCATACCGGGCGAAGGCCTTGCCCATGAGGTCGGCGATCCGGTCCAGAGGCAAGAGGGTGTTCTCGAAGGTGCGCATTTCCTTGGCGGACACTGCCTCGTCGATGACACGTCTTGCCTCATCGAGGGCGAGGTCGACACCGCCCTCGACCGCGGCGACATCCACCGTGGAGAAGCCGAAATCCAGATCACCCATGGCGAGAGACGGTAGTGCAAGGCGCCACTTTCGCTCCAAGCCATCAGTGAGATGGAGGGGCGAACAGGGCGTTGGCCTGTTCCACCGTCAGCGTTTCGGCGGGGCTGAATCCATGACGTTGCACCGCGGCCCGGATCCCGACCTCTGGGTCCGGTAGCTCGACCGGAGAATCGCTCCCGCCCAGCAGGGGTATGCCTGCTTCCTGCAAGGTGTGAAACGGGTACACCCGTTGCATTCTCTCGTCCCCCAGCCGCTTGTGGAGCCAGGAGGCCTCCGACGCCAGAAAGGCAGGCTGCACCGAGGCGGTGACCCCGAGTCTCGCCATGCGCTCGATGCCAGCTTCGGTGAGAAGGGAGGCATGCTCCACGCGAAGCTTCGATGGGTCGGCGCCATCCCCGATCAACGATTGGAAGAGATCGAGCACGACGTCGTTGGCCCGGTCCCCGATGGCATGAACGGCGACCCCGCCTCCGATGTCAAGGGAGGCGTCGGCCATGGTCAACGCCTGCCTTAGGGAGAGACGTAGAGTTCCGGTGGTGTCGGGGCGGTCGGAGAAGGGCTCGTACATGGCTGCCGTATGACCCCCGAAGCTGCCGTCCGAGAATCCTTTCCAGCCCGAGAAACGAAGCCGGCCATCGGCTTCCGTGAGGCGTTGGGCCGCGGACACCAGGTCGCCCGGGTTCTCCGTGATCACATAGACGTCGATGTCGAGCGGAAGGTCGGGCGCAAGACGGCACAGGGTTTCCAACTCGTCGCCAACCCCGCACCAGATCGGCTCCGTCGCCGAGACCATCCCGGTCACCGAGCCCAGCCCGTAGTCGAGGAGGCCGGCCAGGGCATCGAGCACATCTGCGTCGGATGGGGGCTCGGCAAGCGGCGCAATTGCATTCCCGATCACCAGTAGGGCGGTCTCCCTGAGCACCCCGGTGGGGAATCCTGTGCGATCCCGGTCGAAGGCACCGCCCGGTGGATCCGGGGTATCGGCGTCTATGCCGGCCAGTTTCAACGCCGCGGTGTTGGCGACCGCGATGTGCCCGCAGTAGCGATAAAGGACGACCGGCCGGGTGGGGACGGCCTCGTCGAGATCGAACCTGGTGGGAAGTCTGAGCTCGGCCAGCCCTTCGTCGTTGAGCCGCTGGCCGATGACCGCGCCTGTCGTCTGTTCCGTCCTGGAGGCAACCCGGGTCTTGACCTCTGCGATGTCCACGGAGTCCATCAACTCCAGACCGGTCACCATCTGGGAATAACCCAGAGGATGGAAATGGTGATCGTGGAACATCATCGGAGATGCGCCGGCATGTGCTCGTCGATGATCACCCGGAGATCCTCATGGATCTTGCCGTTGGTGACCACAAAGGCTGCCGGCTCCAGATCGTTGACAATACCCTTGTTGTCGGTGGCAGTCCCCCCGGCCTCGGTCACCAATAGCATTCCGGCCGCCGCATCCCAGGGCTTCACTCCTTGAGGCCCTCCGTGCTCCCAGTAACCGTCGAAGCGCCCGCACGCTACCCAGGCCATGTCGAGCGCCGCAGCGCCCATGCGCCGGGTCCCTCGGGATCGGGTCATCACCTGCTCCATCACGCTGAGATAGGCGCCAGCATGCTCATGATGGTCGTAGGGGAAGCCGGTCACGAGGACCGAGCTCTCCATTGATGCGGTGTTCGAAACGTGAATCGGCTGATCGTTGCAGCGCGCTCCCTCTCCCATTGCGGCCACGTACTCCTCCTGGCGGCTGACGTCGATGACGACCCCCACCAACGGCTCCCCGTTGTCCCAAAGCGCCACCGAGACCGCCACCTGGGGGATCCGGTTCACGAAATTCACGGTCCCGTCGAGAGGGTCGATGATCCACACCCGCGGGCCACGCCAGTCGGCAACGCCGCCGCCCTCCTCGGCAAGGATCGAATCGTCGGGGAAGTGATCGGCGATGACGTCGGTGATTGCGAGCTCGGCCTCGCGGTCGATGTCGGTCACCGGATCGACTGTCCCCTTCATCTCGGTCTCGAAGGGCTCATCGAAGCCGCGCCGGACCACTTCGGCTCCGGCGCGTGCCGCTCTCACCGCCACCCAGAGATCGCCTTCCCACATGCCCGGCACTCTACGGAACAGGGAGTCCCTACCCTCTCGACGGTGACTGGCCTGTTGCTGGTTGTTGGTGGGGCTGTTCTTTCCGTCCTCGCCTTTCCCCGAATCGGCCCCGGGTGGCTGATCCTGCCTGGCGTCGCCCTGTTCCTGGCCGGGTTGCGCACGGCAGCCAATCGCAAGCAGGGTCTCCTGTTGGGGGGTGCCTACGGTCTCGTCTTCTACGGCGGCTTGCTTTGGTGGTTTGTCGAGCTGGGCCTGATCGCGGTGATCCCACTGGTGCTGCTGCTGGCGTCGTTCGTGGCCGCCTACGGATGGTGGTTGGCCAAGTACAACCACCATCCGTCGGGGACCTGGTTCCTGCTCGCCGTGGGTGGCTGGGCCCTCATGGAGTTGATCCGCTACCGGTTCCCTTTCCACGGATTCGAGTGGGGGGCGGTGGGGTACGCCCTGTCGGACCAGTTCTGGGCCCGCTTTCTCGCACCGGTGGCCGGAACTACGGGGATCACAGTCTTGGTGGTTGCAGTTTCAGCGCTGGCGGTGCTCGAGGTGACCAGGCGCTCGTCGGGAGCAGCCCGAGCCTTTGCCCTAATCCCGATCGTGGTGGCGGTCGGTTTCTCGCTTCCAACCCTCTTCACCAGCTACGACTTCGGCCCCCCCTATCCGGTGGCGATCGTCCAAGGTTCCACTCCCTGCCCCTTCGAGCATTGCCCGCCCGACGAGCGGCTCCGCACCTTCGAGCAACATCTGGAGTTGACCCGGACCATCGCGCCCGGATCGGTGGAGTTGGTGGTGTGGTCCGAGGGGTCGACCGGCGGTTTCAACGCCGACCCGGTGCAGAACCCCGAGATCGGAGAGGCAATCGGGGCCGAGGCACGAAGGATCGGGGCCTGGTTCCTGGTGGGCAGCGATCGCCCGCTCAACGAGACCCACTGGGTCAACGCCAATGTCGTCTTCAACCCGGAGGGAGAGATCGTGGGCGAGTACCGCAAGCAACATCCGGTTCCCTTCGGGGAGTACATCCCGTTCCGACCCCTGTTCGAGTGGATCCCTGCCCTGGATCAGGTGCCCCGGGACATGATCCCCGGCACGGGGCCGGTGGTGTTCGACCTCGGCGATGGGGTCCAACTTGGCTCGGTCATCTCTTTCGAGGGAGGGTTCTCCCGTTACCCCCGCCAGCACGCGGAAGCCGGGGCCAACCTGATCGTTGTCGCCACCAACGAGGCTTCTTACGGCCTCACTCCCGGCTCGGATCAGTTCATCGGGATGACCCGGATGCGGGCCGCCGAGCTCCGGTTGCCAGTGGTTCACGCCGCGGTCACCGGCAAATCTGTGGTCATCGGATTCGAAGGCGAGTTTCTGACCGAGCCCAGCGGGCTAGGCACCACGGAGATCGTCTATGGGGGAGTCCAGCCGAGGGCCCCCTCTCTTTACGCCCAAACCGGCGATGTCCTGATGGTCACCGCCGCCGTGGTGGGGCTGGTCACCTGGTGGCGAGCCCGCAAACCGCTGGTAGCTTCCCCCGACCGCACCCTCGAGGAGGAGTAGCACCGATGTCAGAGACCCTGGAGAACCTGCTTTCAGAAGAACGCGAGTTTCCCCCTGCACCTGAGTTCACCGCCCAGGCCAATGCCCAGCCCGGGATCCACGAGAAGGCGGCGGCCGACTATCTGGCCTTCTGGCTGGAACAGGCGCTGTCCCGGATCACCTGGGTGACCGAGCCGACGGTGGTCCTCGACGACTCCAATCCCCCGTTCTACAAGTGGTTCTCGGACGGTGAGTTGAATCTCTCCTACAACTGTCTCGACCGCCATCTCGAAGCTCACGGCGATCAGGTCGCATATCACTGGGTCGGGGAGCCCGGAGACGATCGGGTTCTCACCTACTCCGATCTCCACGCCGAGGTGTGCCGGTTTGCCAACGGGTTGAAGGGCCTGGGTCTGGCCAAGGGCGACCGGGTTGCCATCTACATGGGGATGGTCCTCGAGCTCCCCATCGCCATGCTGGCCTGCGCCCGGCTCGGCCTGGTCCACTCGGTGGTGTTCGGGGGCTTCTCGGCGGAGGCACTCTCCAGCAGGATCATCGACGCCGACGCCCGGCTGGTCATCACTCAGGACGGAGCCTGGCGTGCCGGCAATGTGGTGCCACTCAAGGCCAACAGCGACCTGGCAGTCAGCGAGACCCCGGGGGTGGAGCATGTCGTCGTGCTCCAGCGAACCAATCACGGCGTGGAGATGACGGATGGCCGCGACATCTGGTGGCACGATCTGGTCGAGGGCCAGTCGCCGGAGTGCGATCCGGTGATTCTCAATGCCGAGCACCCTCTGTACATCCTCTATACCTCGGGCACCACTGGCAAGCCCAAGGGAATCGTCCACACCCAGGGCGGGTATCTGACCGCGATCACCACCACCCATTCCTATGTCTTCGACATCAAACCCGACCACGACGTCTTCTGGTGTGGGGCCGACATCGGATGGGTCACCGGCCACAGCTACATCGTCTACGGCCCGCTGGCCAACCGGACCACCTCGGTCATGTACGAGGGGGCGCCAAACTTCCCCGACTTCGACCGGTTGTGGCAGATCATCGAGGACCACAAGGTCACCATCTTCTACACCGCGCCCACCGCTATCCGCACCTTCATGAAATGGGGCGAGCAGCATGTCAAGAAGCACGACCTCTCCTCGTTGCGCCTGATCGGGACCGTAGGCGAGCCGATCAACCCCGAGGCCTGGATCTGGTACCAGCAGAACATCGGGGGCGGGAGATGCCCGATCGTGGACACCTGGTGGCAGACCGAGACCGGGTCGATCATGATCACCCCACTCCCGGGTGTGGTGGCGACCAAGCCTGGCTCGGCAACCATCCCCTTCCCCGGGATCTTTGCCGACGTGGTCGATGAGAGCGGCCAGTCAGTCCCCCTCGGCGGGGGTGGGTTCCTCACCATCGACCGCCCCTGGCCGGCGATGGCCCGCACCATCTACGGCGACGACCAGCGTTTCATCGACACCTATTGGACGCGCTTTCCCGGCCGCTACTTCCCTGGTGACGGCGCCAAGCGGGACGAGGAGGGCTACTTCTGGCTGTTGGGAAGGGTCGACGACATCATGCTGGTCTCAGGGCACAACATCTCGACCACCGAGGTCGAGTCCGCCCTGGTCTCTCACCCCGCGGTGGCCGAGTCGGCGGTGGTGGGTCGCAAGGACGATGTGACCGGTCAGGCGATCGCGGCGTTTGTCACGCTCAAGGGAGGGGTGGTGGGTGACGAGGCTTTGATCACCGAGCTCCGCGACCACGTCGCCGTGGTGTTGGGCCCGATCGCCAAGCCGAAATCCATCGTCTTCACCGACGATCTGCCCAAGACCCGATCCGGCAAGATCATGCGTCGTTTGCTCCAGGACATCTCGGAGCATCGGCATCTCGGGGACGTCACAACGCTGGCCAACGAAGCTGTGGTCCAGGAGATCGCAGAGAAGGCCACGGTTTCGACCGAGGACTGAAGGGTCCCGTGTGCAGCAGCCCACCGTGAGGGTGGTTAGGCACACACAGGACGCGACGTGTGCAGCACGCCACGCTGACGGTGGGCGTGAGCACACACGGCGAGTCTCAGCCCAAGATCACCGCCCCAAACCAGATCCCGGCGACGAGGAGGCCGGTGGCGAGTTCGATCCCCACCGAGGCGACGACGGCACCCAGGGAGGTCTTGGTGGCCGACCACGCTTGCTCAGGGCCGACCCGGATCCGCTCCGCGATGTAGACGGCGGCGACGAACCCGATTGGCGCCCCGATGATCGGGATCACGAACAGCCCGACCACCCCGGCGGCGATGGCGATGACCAGGGTGAGGGTCGGCATACCGGTCTGCTTGAGACGCCGACCGGGCACCAGGTATTTGAAGACTGTGCCCAGCGCTCCGAGAGCCAGACAGACAATGCCCACTCCCCAAGCCAGCACGCTGCCATCGACGGCCGCCCAGATCAGGATCGCAACCACCTCGAGCACCAAACCGGGAAGCAACGGCACCACGATCCCGAAAAGACCGGCCAGGATCGCCAGTGCGACCAGGAATGCGCCAAACTGGCTCACGCCGGGATCGTAAGGCCGTTCCCGGGTGGGGCGCTCCCAACATCCCCCGCGGCCGAGGGTGTAGGTTCAGTCTCATGGACACCAAGATCACCCTGCCCGAGTCGGAGATTCCGACCCATTGGTACAACATCATCCCGGACCTGCCGGTGCCGCCGCCTCCTGTCCTCCATCCGGGCACGCACGAGCCGGTGGGACCGGACGACCTGGCCCCACTGTTCCCGATGGACCTGATCCTCCAGGAGGTGAGTCAGGACCGCTTCATTGAGATCCCTGAGGAAGTTCGCGACGTCTACCGGATGTGGCGTCCCTCCCCGCTCTATCGCGCCAAGAACCTGGAGAAATCGATCGGCGGTTCGGCGCGGATCTATTACAAATACGAAGGGGTCAGCCCCGCCGGGTCGCACAAGCCCAACACCGCCGTGGCTCAGGCCTATTACAACGCCAAAGCCGGCGTCAAGAAACTGTCGACCGAGACCGGGGCCGGCCAGTGGGGGTCGGCGCTCTCGTTCGCCTGTGCCTTGTTCGGCCTCGAGTGCCAGGTCTACATGGTCCGTGCTTCGTACGATCAGAAGCCATATCGGCGGGCCATGATCGAAGCCTGGGGCGCCAGCGTCTACCCCTCACCGTCGGACCGCACCGGAGTGGGGCGCTCGATCCTCGAGATGAGCCCCGACTCGACGGGGAGCCTCGGTATCGCCATCTCCGAGGCCGTGGAGGTGGCTGCCACCAACGACGACACCAACTACTCCCTCGGCTCGGTCCTCAACCACGTTCTGATGCATCAGACCGTGATTGGCGAGGAGGCGCTGAAGCAGATGGCCTTGGTAGACGAGACGCCGGACGTCATCATCGGTTGCGCCGGTGGCGGCTCCAATTTCTCGGGGTTGACCTTCCCGTTCATCCGCGAGAAGTTGGCCGGCACGACCAGCCCGACCGTGATCGCCGTCGAGCCGGCTGCAGCACCGTCGTTGACCAGGGGCAGTTATCAATTCGACTTCGGGGACGCGGTGGGGATGGCTCCGATAGTCAAGATGCACACCCTGGGCCACGATTTTGTGCCCGACCCGATCCACGCTGGAGGGCTTCGCTATCACGGGATGGCGCCGTTGGTGTCGCTGCTCCACGACCAAGGGGTCATCGAAGCCGAGTCGAGGCACCAGACAGAGACCTTCGCCGCGGCGGTCAAGTTCGCCCGGACCGAAGGCATCCTTCCCGCACCGGAGTCGGCCCACGCGATCGCGGCGGCGATCGACCAGGCCGAGCAGGCCAAGGATGCCCGTGAGGAGAAGGTGATCCTGTTCAACCTATCGGGGCACGGTCACTTCGACATGAGCGCCTACCAGTCCCACATCGACCTCACCCTGGAGGACTACGAGTACCCCGAGGAGCGGATTGCCGCCGCCATGGCCAAGGTCCCGGTGATTGCCGGCTAGGCCGGTGGTTGCTGGTTGGGGGAGCCGAAGCCTCATACGTTGATCGTCGCCCTGGCGACGACCATGGATCCCAGCGCTTCACCCCAGTGGTAGGCCCGGTCGTACTCGCCGGCGAGTAACGGCCCGGTCGTGCCGTCGACGAAGAAACTCTGGGGTTCTGTCAGAAGAAGGAATCCCAGCTTGCGCAGCCTTTTCTGGGCAGCAGCCGCTGCCGAGCCAGGCACACGCGGCTTGTTGATCCTGGTGTCGAAGGCTGCGGCTGACATCGAGGATACGGGCGCGCCCATAACGCCTATCCATTCCCGGATCCCGATTCCCCGGGAGACGAGATCCTCCTCCGTCTGCTCGGAAGCGGACTTCCTGGTGCCGGGTCGGGTCATGCCGAAGGCGTGGGTGGGTCCACCGACCACCATGAGGTCAACCCCCGTTCCGAAGCCCGGCTTCTGCCCGACCTCGGCGATCTCCACCTCGAGGCGGTTGGTCAAACCCCCAGCTATCGCCTCGGCGATCAACTTGGTGTTTCCGAACATCGACTCGTATACGACAAGAGCTTTCATGACGACCCTCCTGGTCGGCTGAAGGACGATTTCTTTCAGATACTCGATCTTGCGCGCAACAGACCAACACGGGTAGAGGACAATTGCTCGATGTTCGGCGCCGTCCTGGGGCGTTTGCGGTCAGGGGGACCCTAGAACCGGGCAGCCCTCCTCACCGGGCAGGAGCTGGCGGACCACGAGGGTGTAGGGACCGCCGTCTCCGCTCGGCGCCGTCCATCGGGTGACCTGGGTGGCATCGGCGAACAAACCCAGGGTGTCGCCGGGGTAGACGCGGCACTTCCAATCGATCCCGCTGAACCCGCTCCATTCCTGGGGGTCGTCGGGAAGCGGCCAGGGGCGGACATCCTCGAAGCCCGGCTCGGGGCCGATCATGCCGGCGCCGGCGAAGACAATGACCTCGTCGGCCACATAGGTCTCGGACTCACCTGAGGACAGCTCCAGCATCAAGGCGTCGAGTTCGAGGGCGAGCCGGGTTGCATCTCCATCCGGCTCAGGGTCCATGCCAAGTGCATAAACCGAGTACTTGTGCTGGCCTTCTTCGTCCCAGTAGGTGATCACCGTTGTGGACGCATCGGCAACGAAGTTGGCCCGGGAGTCGTCTCGCTCGTCGACCATGTCCGGGAGCCCCATCTCGTTGATGAGAGCGAGCACCCGGTCCATGTCCGGCTCACTCAGTTGCACCTGCTGGTAGGGCACGACCAGCGGTCCGGGGTACAACATGATGGCCACGCCCGGGAACACCAACCGTCCGTCGCTGAGAAGCTGATAGGAGGGCCCCATGCCAAGGCTGGTTTCCACCGGGACGAAGCCGCCTTCGAAATGGATGCGGACGAGCGGGGCGTCCGGTTCGTCCGGTGGCTCGAGAGGGCCTCCTCCGGTCCCACATGCAGCCAGGGCCACTGTTGCTGCGGCCAGCATTCCGATGGTTCTTCTTGCCATATGGCTTAGATGGCGGCTGTCCGGTCGGCGGTTCCCGATTGCCCCGCCCGGAGTCAGGCGATGGGAACGGTCAGCGGGATTGGCGTTCCCAACTCGTCAAACCCTCATCCACCAGGTCGAGGGCCCAGTCGAGCTCCTCCTGGGTGGTCACCAAGGGCGGGACGAATCGAATGACATTGCCGTCCGGCCCACACTTGATGATGATGAGCTCGCGGTCGTAGGCGTGCTTCTCGACGTGTAGGAAGGCCGCGTTGTCCGGGGTCCTGCTTTCCCGGTCGGTCACCAGCTCAACGCCGATCATCAGACCCAACCCCCGGATCTCACCAATGGTGGGGTGGCTCTCGGAGAGCTCGTGGAGACGCTCGAAGGCCCGCTTGGACAGCTCTCGGGCGTGGGGGAGGAGCCCCTCCATGGTGTCCATCACCGCAACGGCCGCGGCCGTGGACACCGGGTTTCCCCCGAAAGTCGTGCCATGGGCGCCAGGCGGCCAGTTGTCGATGACCTCACGTGAGGAGCCGTAGGCGGAGAGAGGAAGCCCGTTGGCGATCCCCTTGCCCATCGCCATGATGTCTGGCTTGGCATCGAGGTGGTCGGCCGCGAACCACTCGGCGGTCCGTCCGAACCCGCTCTGCACCTCGTCGTAGATCAGCATGATCCCGTGCTCGTCCGCCAGCTCGCGAAGGGCGTCGAGGAATTCGGGCGGAGCCGGGTAGTAACCGCCCTCACCCTGGACCGGCTCGATCAAGAAGCAGGCGATGTTCTTCGGGGTGACAACATGTTTGAACATCATCCGCAACTCGTTGAGGGAGAGCTCTACGGCCGCCTCTTGGGTCATGCCCCACCGGTAGGGATGAGGAAACGGAGCCACGAAGACCGAACCGAGGACCGGGTGATATCCATCGCGGTACCTGGCGTTCGAGGTCGTGTAACTGATCGAGCCCATGGTGCGACCGTGAAATCCGCCACGAAACACGATCACACCCTGCCGCTCGGTCGAGTACTTGGCCAGCTTCACCGCGGCCTCGACCGCCTCTGCTCCCGAGTTGGCGAAGGCGAACTTCTGAATGCCCGGGGGGGTGATGTTCCGCAACCTCTCGGCGGCCTCGACGATGGCGTCGTAGCGCACGATGCAACCCGAGTGCATCATGATGTCGATCTGCCTGTGGGCGGCGGCCACGACGGCGGGATGGTTGTGACCGAGGTTGACCACCGCGGTGCCACACGCGAAATCCGCCCAGCGTCTCCCTTCGATATCAGTGACCCATATCCCTTCGGCCTTGACGGCGTGGATGTCGGTGTCGAAAGCGATCACTGGCGCGATCACGTCTTGGTGACGGGTGACGAGGTCGGTCATGGGCCGCGATGCTACCCAAGCCGTCCCAGCCTGAAAACCGAGGTCAGTGAACTGGCGGCCATCTCAACACCCTCCGGGCCAGCGAAGGTGCTGGTCAGCGGTGATACCGGGAAGCTCGGCGACGGTGCCATCGGGGAGGGTGATCGTGATGTCGATGACGGTGTTCGCGCCGAGGCCGAAGTGGGCCACCGGCAGGCGCCCTGATGAGTAGCCGCCTCCAACGCCGATCTCCTGTTGCCCGATGAGGACTCCTTCCGGGGTCGACACCACGATGAGGCTTCCAACACCCCGCCCCGGGCCGCTCACCGACACCTCGACCCAATGACCGCTCTCTCCGGCGTTGCGAAACATCATCGAAGGCAGGGAAGGCTCCCACTCGACCGCGAAAGCATCCAGTCTCCCGTCACGGTCGACGTCGACTACCGGCGCCCCGATCCAGTATTGGTCGGATCCGAGGCCACTGGAGACCTGGAACGAGAGCTCGCGTTCGCCCAGATTCCGGTAGACGGCGAGGGTGGTCCCGTCCCCGGCTGAGGCGGAGGTCACGATGTCAAGCCATGAGTCGTTGTCGATGTCAGCCACCTGGACATGGGGGGCGAGGGTCGGGAGCGGGGTCAGCCCGGCCGTCTCGGTCACATCCTCGAACGCGGGATCGTCGCCGCCATCGTTGAGAAACACTCGCACCGGGATTTCGGAGTCGAACTCGACCGTGGCCCGGTAGTGCTGGCCGATGACGATGTCGGTGAACCCGTCCCGGTTGAGATCACCAAGTGACACCCCGGCCGCCTCGTCCTCCTCTCCGACGGGGATTGCTGCGTAGTCATCGGGAGTCACGTCGGTGAACGTGAGATCACCCTGATTCAGAAAAACCGCGGTGGAGGTCGCCAGGTCGGGCGAGCCGTCGCCGTTGAGGTCGCCGGCGGCCGCGCTCAGGGCAAAGACCCCTTCCAGACCGGTTCCCTCGGTCACGTCGGTGAATTGCAGAGACCCCTCGTTGTGCAGGAGAAGACCTCCCGTCTCCCCCGAGTTGTCCTCTGAAACATACAAATCGAGCAAACCGTCGCCGTCGTAGTCGGCCACAGCCGGGGTGCGGCCCCGAAAGTCAGAGGGGAGGATCTCGCTGTGCGGCTCGAGGGCACCGTCCACGTTCTCATAGAGACGGCTCGGTGTCTCCGACTCTGCAGAGCGGCCGGCATGACGCACGATGAGGAGGTCGTCGTCGCCATCGGCATCGAGGTCGGCGAACACTGCTCCGGAAGTCCGGCCCAACTCCGTGCTCCACCCGGTTTCGGGCTCGAGTTGGGGCTGGCTCAGCAGCAGTTGATCGGGCGCCGGACCGTCCGCACCCCTGACCTGGTAGGCCTCGGGCTCCCGGTCGGCAAAGGTCCCGACCACCAGATCGGGGTAATCGTCCCCATTGACGTCGCCGAAGGCGGCCGAATGCCCGTACATCCCGGTGAGGGGCTCGACGAGACCAAGTTCCTCGGTGGCGTCATCGAAGACGATCTCACCCGGGGCCCCCGAGTTCGCGGCCGACCAACAAGCCAGATCCCCGGTGGGTGCGGCCTCATCGGTCGTGGGGCTGGCTCCGGTGGGATCACTCGCGGGGGTGGCGGAGTTGGTGCAGGCGGCGAGAACCAGTGCCGCGAGAACAGGCGCCAAAGGGCGGTTCATACGCCTTCGATGACCACAAGCACCGGGGTGCCGAAACCCGAGTCGTCGTCGAGCGGGGATGCGTTCACTCCGAGGATGAGTCTTCCGTCGTCGTACACGATGGAGTAGGAGCCTCCCGGCAGCAACCCCAGTTCCTCGCCAAACGGATCGAGGAGCGATGTGATCTCTGTCGTCTCGCCGGTCGCGGTGTCCATGGACATGACGACCGCTCCGATCTCCCAGGCACCGCCGTGCGCTTCCGGCATCCAGAAGATCCGGGACCCATCGGGAGTCATCGCGATCGACGTGGTGGTCCCACCCGGATCGCCGAGTTCGAGCAGCCCACCATCGGGCGACATGGCGAACAACCCCGGTTCGTCGTCCGAGGTTCCATACACGGTCCCATCTGGAGCGGGTCGGGTGACGGATCGCAGCCACCAGCCGGGAAGGGTGATGTCCAGGTCGGTGAACTCTTCGGATACCGGGTCGAGCGAGGCGAGCCGGTTATCGCCGATTGAGTAGAAGACCCCACCGTCGACCGGGTCGATTCCTAGGGCCCGAAACCCCTCCTGACGCGGATCGTCGACCTGGTTGACAGTTTTCCGGGTGGAGGTGTCGTACACAGTCAGCATTCCGCGGTCGGTGTCACCAGACTCGACATCGACGGAACCGGCCACCAGGGTCCTCCCGTCACGGGCGATGGTCATCGTGGGGATGCCGAACTCCCCTGCGAATGCTCCTCGATCGCTGATGGTCTCTGTGCCCGGCTGGATCTCGAGAAGGCGGTCACCCTCATACCCGTTCTCGTAGGTGAGGTTGTCCCTCGTCCCCCAATACGTGGCGGCCCAAATCGACCCGCACCCGTCCAGGACCATCTGGGCGTGGATCTTGCCGTAGCCGAACGCCCCGTCCTCGTGAGGAACTACCGAGAGGACGTCGCCGAAGCGGGTGAGAGCTCGCTGATTCGAGTCGTAGACGAAGAGGTAGGAGTTGGCGTCGACGCCGAGGTGGTCGCCAACGGCGGAGAAATGCCGTCCGTCGCCGAGGGCGATCCCCTGACCCCATTGTGTCCAGAGCCCTGTGGTGGGCCCGGGAAGCGGGTACTCGGCGGCGTACACCTCGACCCCGTTCCCGACTGAGATTTGCTCGAGCCCAACGGTGGCGTCATCCCGCCAGGCGACGCCGTCTGTGGCCGGCTGGCAGTCTCCGGAGGTCGTGGCTCCCGGCTGGTCTCCGCTGGAACTGGTGGCGGCGTTGGCGTCAGTGTCGCCGGGCGCAACGGTGTCGTTGTTTGCGGTGCCAGCGTTGACACACGCGATCAACATGGTCATCGAGACCAAGATCGTCGTCTGGAAAACCCGACCGCTTCCCGCCATGGCCACCCTTCTCCGCGGTCAGATTGTACTGACAGTGAAGACGAGGGATCCCGGCCCCGACGACCCGTTCGGTGACGGCTACGTGGTTTTGATCCCCATGTACATGCCGACCACCCCTTCGATCAGGAGAAGGGCCCCAAACAGTGTGATCAGAAGAGTGGTCGTGAACTCAGCGTTGAAGAGGATCAGCACCCCGATGATGATGCTGACTGCTCCAAACACCCCGGCCCCCAGCCCAGCGCCGCGAAAGGCGCCGACGAAGGCGGCGATGCCAATCAGGATCCCGAGGATGCCGAGGTAGACACCGAACAACCCTTCGAAGAGCTCGACCGCTCCGGTGGGATTGGAGAGCACCAGGACCCCGGCGATCATGCCGAGCACCCCGACGACGATCTTCCATCCCCAGTCGGTGCGGTCGACGAACACACTGAACACCAGGAAAGCCCCGTGGATCAGCCACCAAAGTCCGAGGATGACGGCGAGCAGCGCCAGAGCCTCCTCCTGACGGATCAGAAGGATGAGGCCGAAGATGACACCGGTGATCCCTCCCAGGAGGAAGGCGTAGTTCACGGATCGATCGGGCGTTGTGGTTATTGCCATCTCGCATTCCTTGTGGAGACCAACTCAGATCTGGGGATGACACGCTAATCAAGGGGAGGCAGGTGGTGCCGGCTCGATCCGATTAGGTTCGGGTGGTGCCTTCATTTCGCAGCCGGCGTGTGGTCTTGCCTGACGGCCTTCGGGCGGCGACGGTGCACCATGAAGGCGGCGTCGTCGTCGACATCGGGCAAGGAGCAGCCGACGAGGACTTCGGGGAGTTGGTGGTCATGCCGGGCCTGGTCGACTCCCACGTCCACGTCAACGAGCCGGGTCGGGAAAGCTGGGAAGGCTTTCGAACTGCGACCAGGGCGGCGGCCGCGGGAGGCACCACCACCATCGTGGACATGCCTCTCAACTCCATCCCGCCAACCGTGGACCCGGAGGCGCTCGCTGCCAAGCGGACCGCGGCGGCAGGCGGGATCGCAGTTGACGTGGCCTTTTGGGGTGGCCTGATCCCCGGCTCGGAGCCCTGGGTGGAGAGTCTGGTCGGCGCAGGGGTGTGTGGTTTCAAGTCGTTTCTGGTCGATTCGGGGGTGCCGGAGTTCCCCCCGATGACCTTGAGCGGCCTGGAGGCGGTCCTCCCTGAACTGGCACGTCTCGGGGTCCCACTCCTGTTGCATGCCGAGGACCCAATTCGTCTTCATCAAATGTCTGGTGATACCCGCAGCTACCGGACCTACCTCGAGTCGCGTCCTCCCGAAAGCGAGGGGGAGGCGGTTGGCCAGGCCGTGGGGCTCTCGGCCCGAACCGGTGGTCAGATCCATGTTCTCCATGTGTCATCAGCCGATGCGACCGACATGCTTCGTGGGGCCGGGCCCGAACTGAGCGCTGAGACCTGTCCCCACTATCTCACCTTCTCCGCCGAGGAGATCGGGTCGGGGGCCACCGAGTTCAAATGTGCGCCGCCGATCAGGGCCCGGGTGCATCGTGAGGCCCTCTGGGAGGCGCTCGCCGACGGCACCCTGGTGATGATCGTCTCCGATCACTCACCGGCGCCTCCCGAGCTCAAGGCGGCCGAGAGTGGTGACTTCAGCACGGCGTGGGGCGGTATCAGCTCGCTGCAGATCCGGCTGCAGGTCATCTGGACGGAGGCAAGCCGCCGAGGCTTTGGTTTCGAGCGTTTAGTCGAATGGCTTTCCACGGCCCCTGCCCGTCTCGCTGGTCTCGACCGGAAAGGCTCCATCGAGAACGGAAAGGACGCAGACTTCCTGGTTTGGGATCCCGACGGCGTCACCCAAGTGGTCGGCTCCGGTTTGGAGCATCGACATTCGCTCACCCCTTACGAGGGCATGCGCCTTCGGGGGAAAGTGGAGAAGGTGACGCTGGGTGGGCAGACTCTTTACGAGGCGGACACCGGAGTCCTCGGGTGTGGAGGCAGGATGCTGGAGCGCGGATGGTCGACCTGATATCGAGCCCCGTTGGGGGAAGGATCGTCGACTACAACGACGAGTTCTTTGCCCCGGCGTCGAATCTGATCTCCCCAGGTGACCCGATCTCGAACTCGAAGTACACCGATCGGGGGAAATGGATGGATGGATGGGAGACCCGGAGGAGGCGGGAGCCCGGTCATGATTGGTGTGTGATCGCGCTCGGGGTGCCGGGACGCATCGAGAGGGTGACGGTGGACACTTCGTTCTTCACCGGCAACTACCCCGAATCTTTCTCCCTCGAGGGTTGCGGGGATGACGACGACACCCACCTTGCCGATGCGGATTGGGAGGAGATCCTTCCCCAGACCCTGTTGTCGGGCGATTCACTAGCCAGCTTCGTGGCGGGCAACCCTCACCGTTTCACCCATGTCCGGCTCAATATCTTCCCCGACGGCGGCGTGGCCAGGCTCCGGGTCGAGGGAGCGCCGATTCCCTCTCAGGCTCAGCTCTGCCCCGGCGAAGAGCCGATCGACCTGCTTTCGATGCTGGTTGGCGGGGAGGCGATGGACGCCTCCGATCTTCACTATTCGCCTCCCTCCAACTTGCTCCGACCCACCGAGCCGGCGGGGATGTGGGATGGCTGGGAGACCAAGCGAAGAAGGGGCCCTGGCAACGACTGGGTCGAATTCCGGCTGGGGCTGCCCGGAACCATCGAGGGCGTCGTCATCGACACCCGGCATTTCAAGGGCAACGCCCCGGGATGGGTGTCCATCCTGGTCTCGGAAGACGGAACCTGGTGGGCACCGGTTCTGGATCGGGTGCCAGTCGATGCTGATGATGTCGCCCTGCTCGACCTGGCGGCTCCTACCCATGCCGGCTACCTGCGGGTGGATATCCATCCCGATGGGGGCCTGGCCAGGGTCAGGGCATTGGGTCGTCCCGATCGCCGAGCAGTCGTCGAGAGGCGGGTGGGCTATCTGAACTCACTGACCGGGTCGGCTTCAGGGCGGTTCTTCCAAACCGCCTGCGTCTCGAGTTCCTGGGTGGAATCGATGTCGGCCGGCCGGCCCTTTGAGGATCTGGAGGGGGTCCTCGCCGCCGCCGCGACGGCATTCGATCTCATGGTGGAGACCGACTGGCTGGAAGCCTTCGCCGGGCACCCCCGGATTGGGGAAGAGGGGGACGACACCGCCAATCGGGAGCAGGCCGGGGTAGTAGGTGCGGAGGCGGAGACACTCGCAGCCCTCACCGAGGCCAACCGTCGCTACGAGGAGCGGTTCGGTTTCACCTATATCGTCTATGCCTCGGACAAGACAGCCGAGGAAATGTTGGCCCTCGCAGAATCGCGGCTCGCAAGCACCCGGGAGCAGGAGCTCGCAGTCGCCGCTGACGAGCAAAGGGCGATCACCGCCACCAGACTTCGAACAATGCTCTGTGAAGGAGAACAAAGGTGACTTCCGTCAGTACCCATGTCCTCGATACCGCCACCGGCGAGCCGGCAGTGGGCATCAGCGTGACTCTCGAGCGGTCCGTCGATGGCGGATGGCAATACATGTCGGAGGGCAGCACCGATGTCAACGGTCGAATCGTGATGCTGGCCGGGGCCGTGTTCACCGGCGTCTATCGGCTGGTGTTTGCCACCGGGGACGCCGGTAGTGTCTTCTATCCCCAGGTCCACATCGTGGTCGCATTGGACGAAGAGCAGGATCACTACCACCTCCCACTCCTTCTCAGCCCCTATGGGTACACCACCTATCGGGGTGCCTGACAGTGGCCCGTCTAGGCGCGAACCGGTGGGGCAAGTCCGAGATCCGGGTCTCGAAGATCCACCGGGGCGACACCAGCGACGATTTCTCAGATGTCACCGTTCAGGTGCTGCTCCAAGGTGATGTCGAAACCGCCCACACCGCCGGGGACAACCGGGTGGTTCTCCCCACCGACACCATGCGCAACACCGTCTACGGCCTGGCCCAGGAGCATCTTGGTCGGGATCTCGAAGGTTTCGCCGCGATCCTCTGCGAGCGGTTCCTGACTCGCCCCGATATCGGAGTGGCGACCGTCACCGTGGCCGAGCGACGGTGGCAGCGGGTGTTCGAGACCGGTTTCGTGGGCGGTGGCTCCGAGCGCCGGGTCGCGAAGGTGTCCGTCGGCCCCGGGGAATCAGGGACCTGGGCAGGGATCGAAGGCCTGGTGGTGCTCAAGACGAGGGGCTCGGCGTTCACCGGCTTCCCTCGAGACGAGTTCACGATCCTGCCCGAGGCCACCGATCGGGTCCTGGCCACCTCCGTTTCCGCCAACTGGCGCTATGACCCGGTTCCCGGCGACACCACGGAAGCGTGGGAGAAGGTCCGGCGAGTCCTGGTGGAGAGGTTCTTCTCCGACTGGTCGGCGTCGGTGCAACACCAGGGATGGTTGATGGGCGAGGCGGTGTTGGCGGCGGTCCCCGAGATGGCGGAGATCACCCTGCATATGCCCAACCAGCATCATCTTGCCTTCGATCTCACCAGATTCGGGATGACCGACGAAGGCGTCGTGTTCCAGCCAGTTTCTGAGCCGTACGGTGACATCAGCCTCACCGTCGAGCGGTAGACATCGATGGACCTGTCCCAGGACCTGGCGCTGATCTTCCTGCTGATCGGGCTCTTCGCCTTTTCGATGTTCATCTCGGCCGCGGAGACGGCCTTCCTTCGGATACCGGCGGTCCGGGTCCACACCCTGGCCGAGGAGGGGAGCCGTTCGGCCAAGAAACTCGCCCAACTCACCGAGAAGCTGCCGGAGGTGCTCAACGCCATCCTGTTGGCCGCTCTCCTGTCCCAGATCGGGGCGGCCACCGTGGCCGGGATACTGGCGGCCCAAACGTGGGATGCGGTCGGGGTCACGATCGCCTCGGCGGTGCTCACCTTCCTCCTCTACATCTACGCCGAGGCCATTCCCAAGACCTACGCGGTCCATCACCCCGATCGGGTGGCCCTCGCCCTGGCCTATCCGCTGGCGGTGGTGGTGACCGTGCTTCGCCCGCTGGTCAAGATCCTGGTTTGGGTCGCCGACATCCAGATGCCAGGAAAGGGGGTGGTCACCTCCCCGACCATCACCGAGAACGAGTTGAGGATGCTCGCTTCGAGAGCGGCCATCGAAGGCGAGATCACTTCCGACGACCTGGAGTTGATCGAGCGGGCGTTCAGGATTGGTGATCGCCAGGTAGACGACATCATGGTCCCCCGTCCCGACATCGTCGCAGTCGACGGAAACTCGTCGGTCGCCTTCGCGCTGCAGGCTGCCCTGACCGCCGGGCACCGCAGGGTGCCGATCTTCGAGGGCAGCATCGACAACATCACCGGGGTCGTGAAACTGCACAATCTGATCCAGGTGCCGGAGGATCGCCGCGCCGACCTTCCGGTGTCCCGGTTGAGCGAAGAGGTGCTGGTCGTCCCGGAGTCCAAACGGGTCCTGGGGTTGCTCACCGAGATGCAGGAGGCGGGCACCCACCTGGCGGTGGTGGTCGACGAGTATGGGAGCACGGCAGGCCTGGTCACCATCGAGGACATCGCCGAGGAGGTGTTGGGCTCGATCAGTGAGGGCCCCGACGAGGCAGATGTGGTGGTTGTGGCCGAAGGCGAGTGGTTGATCGACGCCTCCCTGCCCGTCGAGGACCTTTCTGAGATCCTCGACGAGGATCTCGACGACACCGACTGGAACACGGCGGCTGGGTTGGTGTTGAGCCTGCTCGGGCGTCTGCCTCACGTCGGCGACGAGGTGGTCTACGGCCACCATGTGCTCCGGGTGGTGAGCGTCCGTGGGCGCCGGATCACCAGGATTCAGGTCAGGCGAATCCGCAAATCGTGATCAGCGCTCAGCTTCTGCCTTCCAGGATCCTGAGAAAGGACCTGGTCCGCAGCTCTTCGAGGGTCAGGCCGGACCTGGCGATCGCCTCATCCTCAGTGACCGCCCCGCAGTTGATGGCGCGCAGGAAGTAGTTCAAGAGGCCTTGCCCGGTGGCGGCGTCGTCGAATACCTCACCGACCAACGTGGCCTTCGCCGCCGAGTCGACGAAGTTCGACAGCCGCTCCCCGGCCTGGTCCAGGCCTTCGAGGAAGAACGAATAGACCGCGGCATAACGGGTCGGGAGTTGTGCCGGGTGGAGGTCCCAGCCCTGGTAGTAGGCGTGAGTCAGCGAATGGCGGATGTGGTCGTAGTGGAGCTTCATAGCCCCATGGACACTCCGCTCGTTCTCCTCCCTGTCGGCCTCGGTCAGATCGTCGCCACGATGGATCGGCACCGGCATCATGTTGGTGGCGCCGTCCGAGAGCCAGACCCCGGAACCGGCCAGGCTCACCTGAAGGGCGTGTCGTGCGAAATCACACGCCGGATGGGTCATGGTTTGGTAGGCGGCGGTGATGCTCATCGAGGCGGTGTAGTCGTAGGTGCCGAAATGCGCCCCTCTCACCCGACCCCCGCCGGCGTCGACGAGCTTGCGGACCCCGCTCCTCCCGTCCTTGTCGATCACAGTTTGTGGGGTCTCCACCATCAGTTCCATCGGGATCGGGTCGAGTCCCAGGCCCTGCTCCAACTCCGCTAGGGCCTCGGCCAGGACGATCACCTGCTCGGAGTGCTGGATCTTGGGCAGAGTGACCACGAAGCCGTCGGGCAGGCGGCCCGAGCTCTCGGCCAGGGTGGTCACGAAGATGTCGAGGGTGCGAAGGGCCCTTCGTTGCAGTTCTCCGGACAGTGACTTGATCCTGATCCCGATGAACGGCGACAAACTGCTGTTGGCCATCCCGCTCGCCACCTCGAGGGCTGACGTCCGGGCGTGACCGTCCTCCTCATCATCCGGGCGGTGGCCGTACCCGTCTTCGAAGTCGAGTCTGAAGTCCTCCACCGCCTCCGTGGCGAGCTTCTCCCCGACCTGGGTGTGGATCTTCCCGCTGAAAGCGGGGTCGATCCCCAGGACCCGGACCATGTCGTCGGCACCGGGCATCCAGCGGTCCAATGCCGCCCGCGCCAGCTCACCCAGCCGTCCCGGTGTGGTGGCGGCGAAGAGATGGGCTCCGCCGTACACGGTATGGACCGGTTGACGATCCGGTCGCTCACCGGGGAACTCGGTCCTGACCTGGGTGGCGACCCGGTCGAGGCGGGCGCCCCAGTTCGTCAGGGAGTCTTCATGCAGTGTCATTGTGGGGGCGACTCTATGGCCGCCGGTAGCGTGGTGATGATGGGAACACTGCTGGTTCACCACGCACGCGTCCTGGTGACCATGGACGATGCGGAGATCGAGGACGCCGCCATCTTCGTGCGTGACGGTTGGATCGAGGCGGTCGGGCCCAGCGCGGATCTGCCCCACAGCGCCGACGAAACGGTAGACCTCTCGGGGCACGTCGTCCTTCCCGGTCTGGTCAACACCCATCACCATCTCTATCAGACCCTGACCCGGGTGGTACCGGGAGCCCAGGACGCCGGTCTCTTCCAATGGCTGCGGACGCTGTATCCGATCTGGGCCCGGATGACCCCGGACCACGTTCGGGTCGCCACCACTGTGGGCCTGGCGGAACTGGCCTTGAGCGGATGCACCACGGTCTTCGATCACCAATACCTCTGGCCCAACGGGTCGAGGGTCGACGACCAGATCGAGGGCGCCGAGCCGGTGGGGCTCCGGTTCCATGTCTCCCGGGGGTCGATGAGCCTCGGCGAATCTGGTGGCGGTCTACCGCCCGACTCGGTCGTCGAAGCCCCCCAACAGATTCTCGAGGATTGTCAGAGGGTCGTCGCCTCCTATCACCAGGCGGGGAGAGGCGCGATGACCTGCGTCGTCCTCGCCCCCTGCTCTCCGTTCTCGGTCACCCCCGATCTGATGCGGGAGACGGCCGATCTGGCACGGCACCTGGGCGTCAGCATGCACACCCATCTTGCCGAGACCGCAGACGAGGAAGAGTTCTGCGGCACCCGTTTCGCCCGCCGACCGGTGGAGCACATGGAGGACCTGGGCTGGGCCGGTCCCGATGTGTGGTACGCCCATGCCGTCCATGTCGCTCCCGACGAGATCACCCGGATGGGCCGTGCCGGCACCGGGGTGGCCCATTGCCCCACCTCGAACATGAGGCTGGCTTCGGGGTTGGCGCCGGTGGTCGGTTATCTCGACGCTGGGGTGCGGGTGGGCCTGGGGGTCGATGGCTCGGCTTCGAACGACTCGTCGAACATGTTGGCCGAAGTGCGTCAGGCACTGCTGTTGAACCGTCTCGCCGTGGCTCCGGGTGTCGGCGAGGGGGCGCAAATGACGGCCCGGGACGCCCTGCGGTTGGCGACCGTGGGTGGCGCCGAGGTCCTGGGGCGGGACGACATCGGCCGTTTGGCACCGGGGATGGCAGCGGATTTCATCGCCATCGACTTGGAACGGATCGAGTTCGCCGGCGCAATTCACGATCCGGTGGCCGCGGTGGTCATGTGCTCCCCGGCGATGATCGATCACTCCTGGGTAGGAGGGCGTCGGGTCGTCGAGGACCGCCAACTGGCGGGGGTCGATATCGGGGCTCTCGTGGCCGAGCACAACCGGCTGGCCAGGGCCCTGGTCGGGTAATTTCTGGTGATGGAAGTTCGACACCCCACATCTGTCGACCAGGCGGTCGCGGCCATGGCAGAAGGCGCGGTGGCCCTGGCGGGTGGGACGGATCTCATGGTCGAGGTCAACTTCGGGCATGCCCGCCCCATGGATGTCGTCGCACTGCGCCGTGTCGGTGAGCTGGCCGAATGGGAGCCCACCCGGATCGGAGCCGGTGTCACGTGGAGCCGCTTGGAGCGGCATGGCCCGATAGCCCTGGCCCAGGCTGCCCGGACCGTTGGCTCCCCCCAAATCAGGAATGCGGGAACCCTGGGTGGCAACGTGGGCACCGCCAGCCCGGCCGGGGACGGGCTCCCGTTTCTGGCCGCGGTCGACGCCTCGATCGAGCTGGCGGCACCGACTGGGACGAGAACTGTTCCGTGGCATGAGTTCTTCGTCGGTGTGAAGAGGACGGCCCGGGTTGCCGGCGAGCTGATAACCGGGGTGCTGCTCCCCGAAGCCATGCCCGAGCGACAGGCGTTCGGCAAGATCGGTGCCCGCAACGCGATGGTGATCGCAACGGTTTGCTGTGTGGTCACCCGGGACACCTCCGGCGCAACCAGGGTGGCCCTCGGCTCGGTGGCCCCGACACCGATGCGGGCCCGGCACGCCGAGGAGATGATCAGCTCGATCCCCCGCCCCTCCGATACAGACCGGGCCGAGTTTGCCCGCCTGGTCTCCGAGGAAGTGAGGCCAATCACCGATCATCGCTCGACCGAGGACTATCGCCGTCACGCCGCGGGGGTCCTCGCCCGCCGCCTGCTCGACAGGTGCCTGCGTTGATCGTGGAATTCACTCTGAATGGCGTTGCGACAACAGCGCGGGTGGTGGCCCCGGGGAGCGCCCTGGACATGCTTCGGGACGAGCTCGGCATTCTTTCGCCCAAGAGCGGTTGTGAGCAGGGTGAGTGCGGCTCGTGCTCGGTGTTGCTCGATGGAGTTGTGGTCTGCTCCTGTTTGCTGATGGCCGGCGATCTCCAAGGCTCGGCGGTGGTCACGGTGGAAGGCGTGGCAGACGACGAGATGCACCCGGTGCAGACCGCGATGCATGAAGCCGGGGCGGTCCAGTGCGGGTTCTGCACCCCGGGGATAGTGGTGGCAGCGGTCGACTTGTTCGAACATAACCCACATCCCACGGGTGAGGAGATCAAGGAGGCGCTGGCGGGGAACATCTGCCGTTGCACCGGCTACGGGGCCATCGTGCGCGCCCTCGAAGGGCTCTCGGAGGCGGCCGCCCGATGACAACACACACCGATCGTCGGGCAATTCAGGTCGAGGGCACCGTCGGCGAGTCCCCGCTCCGCCCCGACGGGATCGCCAAGCTCAAGGGGGAATTCGAATACGCCCAGGATCTCGAGTCAGAGGGCATGCTGTGGGGGGCGACGGTTCGAAGCCCTCACGCCAGCGCCATCATCGAGTCGATCGACATCGCCCCCGCCCTCTCCATCGGCGGGGTACATGCGGTCCTCACCGCCTCCGACGTGCCCGGTCGGCCATCGTTCGGCCTCGAGCATTCCGACCAACCGGTGCTCGCCGGTGACAAGGTCAGCTTCTGGGGTGAGCCGGTGGCCATCGTGGCCGCCGAGGATGCCGACACCGCACGACTTGCGGCCGCCGCGGTGAATGTCGTCTACCGGGAGCAAGTCCCGCTCATCGACCCCGAGGAGGCCGACCTGCGTGACGAAGTGTTCCGCCGGATGCGAATCCGTCGTGGTGATCAGGAAGTGACCGGCCCGGTCGTCGTCGAGGGCTACTACGAGGTAGGGATGCAGGACCAGGCGCCGCTGGGACCGGAGGCCGGCCTCGCCATCCCCGACGGGCAGGGCGGGGTCGATCTCTACGCCACCAGCCAGTTCGTCCATGTCGACCATGAGCAGATCGTGGCCAGTCTCGGTCTTCGCCGCGAGGCGGTTCGCTCGCATCCGACCGGGATTGGCGGGGCGTTCGGGGCCCGCGAGGACGTCAACCTGCACATCCATCTCTGCATGCTTGCCCTACACACCAACCGCCCGGTGAAGATGGTCTACCGGCGCTCCGAGTCGTTCGCCGGACACGTTCATCGCCACCCCGCACGCATGTGGTACCGGCACACCGCGAATGAAGAGGGACAACTGCTTCGGGTCGAGGCTCGGATCGTGATCGACGGTGGGGCCTATGCCTCGACCACCGCCGCGGTCTTAGCCAACGCCAGCTATTTCGCGGTCGGCCCGTACCGCTGCGACTCGGTGTCGGTGGACGGGGTTGGGGCCCGCACCAACAACCCGCCCTGTGGCGCGATGAGGGGATTCGGCGCGGTCCAGTCGTGCTTCGCCTATGAGGCGCAGATGGACAAGCTGGCCCGAACGCTGCGGATGGATCCCGTCGAGCTGCGGTTG
>Ga0209640_10000099_pt1 | contig 54165 bp, 42 predicted proteins | sample RifCSP10_1_FD_184018 | JGI IMG/M metagenome (GOLD analysis project Ga0209640, IMG submission 184018) | Soil microbial communities from Rifle, Colorado - Rifle CSP2_sed 10_1 (SPAdes) (version 2) | ecosystem: Environmental > Terrestrial > Deep subsurface > Rock core/Sediment | place: Rifle...
CCGCCTTCCTCGGCGGGCGTGCCGTAGTATCGCAGCGTTCCCGTTATGCGGTTGGCCGTCATCCAGTCCTTGACCGCGATCGCGGCGGCGGCGGAACCAACGCCGAACAGGTTGTGGCCGCACCCATGACCGGCGGCATTGGCGACGATCGCCTTCTGCAGCGGCGTCGCATCCTGCGACAGGCCCGGCAGCGCGTCGAACTCGCCGAGTATGCCGATGACCGGCTTGCCGCTCCCGAATTCCGCGACGAAGGCGGTGGGAATGCCGACCACTCCGCGCGTGACCTTGAAGCCCGCGGTCTCGAGTTCCGTTGCGAGCAGCGCGCTGCTCCTGACCTCCTGGTATCCGACCTCGGCGAACGACCAGATCTGTTTGGCCAGTTCAGAGTAATGCGTGCCCTTGGCGTCGATGGCGGCGATGAGGCGCGTCGAGGGATCGGCTGGCGCGTCTTGCGCCACAGCGGGAGCTGCAGCCAACCACGTTGCGAGGATCAAGGTTCGATTTGTCATATTCTTTTTGATTGGCACGCGGAGACGCGGAGCGGAACGGAGAGCTCACTCCGCGCCTCCGCGTGAGCCCTTGTTTCGCTCAGTCTAGCGCTGAAAGTGATCTGGAATCTGCACTCGTCACTTCGCAGGCCTGGGCGGGATGCGTTTTGTGAAAATTATGTAGTCCGCTCGGCCAGCGTGATCGGCAAGCGTGGCCGTGGATGGGTCGACGACCGGAACGGCGGTGATTACGGCCAGGCGCAGGTGCGGTGCGCGGCGGCGGGCGCGGTCGACCGTGCCCTGCCGGTAGTCGCTGTGGAACGCGCCGTCGTAGTGAACAACAATCGCGTTTCTCGGCGAGTGCTCCCTGGCCACGACAATAGCTTCGGCCATCGTCTCGTCCTTGATGCACTGCGCCAGGTAGAATCGCGTCGCGACCGCCGTGGGCAGCGTGTCGCCAGGTGACGATAGCGCGCCGCCAGGCGAGTGCCCGCGCATCGTTTCCATGAAACGGGCGCGATAGGCGTCTTCGGGGCACTGGATGTCGCGCGCCGCCCAGCCACGTTCGATCGGCGTCAGCGTATCGAGCGCGGCGAGTCCCTTGCGGCCGACGGCTGACGCCATGGGGCGTGGGATGTTCGAGGCGACCACGGGCCATCCTTTCGCCTTCGCCAGCTCGACCATCGGGCGGTAATCAGTGACGTAGCGGTCCCACGGCCGCGACTTCGCCAGAAAATCGGACTCGCTCATTCGGCCGGCGAGGTAGTCGTTGAGCATGGGCTGCGCGTCGCGCTCGAACATTTCGAACGAGAGGATGACCGGGCGGCCCGTGCGGCCGAGCGCATCGAGCAGGCCGAACTCCACGCGATGCGTTTCCGGATCGTCGTGCTGTTCGCCGAAGAAAACGACGTCAGCGCCGGCAAGGCGCCTGGTGAGCTCGTCGAACGACAGGTCTCGGCCGGAGGCCACGTCCACTCCCCGAACGCCCGGCACGCTGATCGGCGCGGTCACGATGCCGCCACGCGGTGCGCATGCCGCCAGCGAGACGGCGAGCGAGAGCACACGGGCAATGTGGACACGCGATGAGCGGGGAAATCCGGCGTCGAAGGCAGTCATGTCGCTGGGCTGCGGTGGCGGGTGCGAAAAAGATCGCGCTACGCGCACCACGACACCAGCAGGGCGGCCCCGATCGGCCGGGCTTCGGCTATTCCTGATGGAAGGGCACGCTCAGTCGGAACCGAACCACCGACGGGAGGTCATCGGCATCGCGCATGACGCCCCAGAAGAAGTCCCCGTCGGCCTGGATCAGTGCTGTGCGCGGCGGCATCGGCACGCGACCGAGGAATCGCCCGTCCGCCGCGAAGACCTCGTAGACCGCGGGTGAGCGATAGTGCCGCACCGGGGGACCTTTCTCGCGCTGTGGCGGCAATTCGTCATCAGGAATGCGCTCCGATGGAGCCGCGACCCTGGCCCAGATGTTTCCGTCGCGGGCGACGGTGATTCCCGTGAGCGGCGCCTTGTGCTCCGGAATCTCGGGTCCGTTCCAGGTCCAACCGGGCTGCGTCTGCCGCATGCTGAAGGTGATACGCTCCTTCTCTTCGGAGCGCTCGTCAGTCTGGAGCGGCACGGGCGTAGCAGTGCGGCGGATCACGACGGGTTTGGCGCCAGGCCGCGCGATGACGATCTCGTATCGCCCGCCGTGTCCCGCCACGAAATAGCCGTCCGGATGCCAGTCCCAGAAGTAGTTAGGCGCAAAGGACGAGGACGTGGACGACCGTCCATTGCCGTCCGGGCTCACAGCAAGGTAGGTGTCGCGCTGGACGGGAAGATCGGGCGGTTCGAGCGAATCGCCGAACGCACCATCGACCCCGAGCCTGACGAGTCCCATCCGGCCCAGTATTTCGCCTTCGCGCTGCGGCGTCACCGGGCGCCGCAGGTAGAGCGTGTGCGACCGGTCGCTCATGAGTCCGTTCGTGGTCGAGAATCCCGAAGGCACGGAGAAGCTCGTCCTGAAATCGCCGTTTGACGCGAAGAACGAAATCCGCGCATTCTGCGAGTCGAGAATCGCGAGGCCGGTATCGCTGAGCGCGGTCATCCCGTTCCCCTGGCTGAACTCTCCCGGCCCCGCCCCTTGCCTGCCGATCCGCCTGACGAGTGTGCCGGCGCTGTCGAACAGGAACATCCGTCGGCCCTGGAAATCATAGATCCAGATCCTGTTCCCGGCGTCGACCTCGAAGTCGGCGACTTCGGTGAAGAGCGATGTGTCGTCCATGGCCGGCGCGATCCGCATCGCCAGGGTCATGCTTCGCAGCGCGGAGACCGGGACCTGGCCGTCGACGCGTGCTACGACAGTATCCGCCGTGGAGTCGAATACGGTGATGAGTCCGGCGTTGCCGCCGGGTGAATCATCGCTGGCCGAACAGGCCAGTGCACTGCTGCAAACGACAACGACGGCGAGGGTGACTGTCCTGCGACGCACGATGCTCTCCGGAAGTCGGGCCGCCTGGTTGGACACGCCCGGCACGTTGAGAGTTGTTCGGACTTACTTCCGTCGCAAGGCCTTTGTCGCCATCTCCATCTTTGAACGGGCAATCCGTTGGTCGTCGTTCCCGCTGACCGCGGATTCCCGGGCAGCGCCCGCCATGAACATCCCTTGCTGCACGGACACCTGATACGCTCCGGTCGCGCCGCCGAGCAGGGAATTCGCCCCGATCAGATACGTTTCACCCGCGATCACGTCTCGCGTGATCTGCGCATTGGTCCCGCCCCCGGAATTGTTGTCGCCGCCGACTGCGACCTTCGAGCCGTCCGGGTTCTGGATGAACAGAATGAGGTACGCGTCGAAGGCGGTGCTGGAGACGTCGACCTGGATGCGTCCGTTCGCTGTGATCGGCAGCCGGTACAGGTCCATGAACGAGCCGTCGTCCAGGGCGCAGTCCGTGGTCGCGAGGGCGCCGCTGAGCGCCTGACCGATCGTGATCGGCGTGCTGGCGTCGCAAGGGCTGGTTGTCACCGTCACGGCCGCGGTCCCGCTCTTACCGTCGCTTGTCGCGGTGATCGTCACTGGTCCGCCGGCTGAAATGCCGGACACGAGTCCATTCTGCGTGACGCTCGCGATGGACGCGTCGCTCGTCGTCCAGTTCACGACGTGGCCCGTCAGGATGATGTTGTTCTGATCGCGGATTGTGGCGAAAAGCGGTGTCGTTCCACTGGTCCCTACCGAGACGATGTTCGGCGATATAACAACGCTCGTCACGATCGGTGCGACAACAGACACGGCTGCCGTGGCGCTCTGTCCCTCACTGGTCGCGGTGATCGTGACGGGCCCACCAACAGCCACGGCGGTCACCAATCCAGCGCCCGACACCGTGGCGACAGCCAGATTGGAGGACGTCCAGGTCACGGCTCGACCGGTCAGTGGTGCCCCGGAGGCGTCGCGCGGCGTGGCGACGAGCGGAGCAACGGCACCCGGTGTGAGCGCTGTTGTCGCGGGTGACACGCTCACCGTTGCCACTGGTGGCGGGACCACCGTCACTGTCGCCGAGCCGTCCTGACCTTCACTCGTCGCGACAATCGTCGCCGGTCCGCCGACGGCTACCGCGGTCACGAGCCCGGTGGTCGACACGGTCGCCACGACGGTGTTGGTCGAAGACCAGGTCACCGTGCGGTTCTCGAGGGCACGTTGCTGCGCGTCCAGCGTCGTCGCGGTCAACTGCGCCGTCTGGCCGGGGGAGAGTGTGGACGACGGCGGGGTGACCTGCACCGACGCGACCGGGAGTGGCGGCGCGGTGCCATCGCCGCCGCAGGCCGCGAGGGCCGTTAGGCATCCGGCGAGCCAGCGACGCGCCCTGCGACCGGCGACGCGGTCTGTGCCGCGGGTCACCGGGAGCGGGGTACCGAACCAGCTGTGACCAATATCTTTCAGGGGTTGTCCCTCATGGAGTGTCCGGTCCATGAACGATCGACCGGGCACGTCGATCACGTTTACGGAGGCGCTGTGAACCGCACTATCCATGCAGGGCTGTTGCTCGCTGTCTCCGTTGCCGCGTGCGGGGGGAGCGATCCGGTGTCGAGCACCGCGGTCGCCGCCGTTCAGATTTCCGCACCGCTCGCAACGCTCCGTCCTGGCCAGACGTCGCAGTTCACGGCCACGGCGGTGAACGGCCAGGGGAACACGATCAGCGGTGCCGGCCCGGTCCAATGGTCCTCGCTCGCGCCGTCGATCGCCTCGATCGACGCCAATGGACTCGTCACGGCGTTCACCGTGGGGAGCACCAGCATCACCGCGACGGTTCAGGGCGTCGCTGGTACGCGCGTCGTGACCGTGCTTCCTGCCGGCATCGGCGCCATCGTCACGATGCCCGGGAATTCCTTCATTCCCTTCGAGGTGACGATAAGGGTCGGTGAGCAGGTGTTTTTCGAGTTCCCGCAGGTGATTCATAACGTGGTCTTCGAGCGAAAGGCCGGCGCGCCCCAGGACATCGCCCAGACGAGCAACGTCACGGTCCCGCGGACGTTCACCGTCGCCGGCCGGTTCACATACGACTGCACCCTGCACCCGGGAATGACAGGCGCGGTTTCGGTCACACCCTGAGCGCGACACGATTCGGCCTCACCGCCGCGCCGCGATCGCGCTGACCGCATCCTTGGTGACCCCGCGGAACGTCGGGACGAAGCCGGGGAAGATGACGTCGAGGTTGTTGTTGCCCAGCCGGTTCTTCACGATCTCCGCGAGCACGTCGCGATAGTCGACGCTGACCTTGAGATCCTGCTGATCCTGCAGGTTCTCGCGGGCGAGGCTCATCCAGTTGTTCGTGATCACGCGGCCGCCGGCGATCTGGCGTCCCATGGCGAACACCGCGGTGCCGCGTCCGTGGTCGGTGCCCAGGCCGCCGTTTTCGCGCACGTTGCGTCCGAACTCCGATATCACCACGACCGTGATGTTCTGCGCGAGGCCACTGGCGATGCAGTCCTGCCAGAAGGCGCCGAGCGCGCCGCCAAGTTCGTTCATGCGCGTCGCCATGCCGCCGGCCTGCTGCGTGTGGGTGTCCCACCCGCCGACGTCGAGGTGTGCCGCCTCGACGCCGATGTCGGCCTTGATCAGGCCCGCCGTGTTTTTGAGGCCGCGCCCGAGTCCGTTGTTCGGATAGACCGCGCCATTGGCGGGCTGGTAGGCGCTGAGGTTGAGCGTGGCCAGCAGGTTGATCGTCGCGATGGCGTCCAGCGCGGCGGTCTTCGCCGGCTCGATCGTCGTCGCGTATTCCGACTGGAGCCAGTTCATTCGTTCGTTCCTGGTCGAGGTGCTTCCACTCAGTCCGTAGGCGGCGGGGTTGGGAATCGGCAGGGTCTTTGGACCGCCCTTGAGCGTGTCGACCAGGCCATCGGAAAACCCGATCGCCCGAAGGGACGCGTCGGAGCGCACGGGGGTGCTCGTCGCGAGATGGCGCCCGAGCCAGCCGGTGTTCACGGTGGGGTCGTTGGACTTCCCGACTTCCATGAAGCGCTGCGCGTCGAAGTGCGAGCGGGTGTTGTAGGTCAGTCCCGCGCCGTGAATGATCGCGAGGTTGCCGGCCTGATACGCGGCGAACAGCGCGCTGAGGTTCGGCGGGAGGCCGAACATGTTGTCGAGCGCGATGGCCTTGTTGGTGGCCGAACTGTCCGGCCTCGGGATGGCGAGCGTCGGACGGCCGGTGTAGTACTCCGGGTCGCCGAAGGGAACGCACAGCGTGAGCCCATCGGCTCCGCCGCGCAGGAAGATCGAGACCACCACGTCGCGGTTCGAGACGAACGCGTCGGCGATGGACACCTGCGGAAGCCACTCCGGGAAGGCGGCCGCGAACGCGCTGATGCCGACGGCGCCGCCGGACTTCATGAGGAACTCACGTCGAGACGTGAGTTCGTTGTATTCGCTGCAGGCGCAGTTGTCGTGGAGTTCGCTGCTCATGGCCACCGTCCGTGATTGCTGATCGTCAGGTCCCGGTCCGCGTCACATCCACTGGAACGCCGAGGCACTCATGGCCAGCGCGAGCGTCTCGCGGGCCCGGGTGGCCGTCAGCGTGGCGCCTTGCGCATAGCTCAGGAGCTGTGATCGCAGCGCGTCAGGCATCTCTCCGGCAAAGAGCGCGGTGTTGATGGCGTCGACCAGGCCGGTCGGCGTCGGCGTCGCCAGGAACTTGTTGATGTCCACCGGCACATCGGCGGTGTTCGTGGCGAGGTACTGCGCGAAGTTCCAGCGCGGCAGTGCGCCGCCGGACCAGTACTCGGCGGTATCCGGGTACCCATCCGGAGGCCCCCAGGCAAAGAGCGACTGTCCCACCGTGCGCAGCCACGTGCCGGTCACGTTCTGGAGACGCAGGATGCCGGGGTTGGTCGAGCGCAGGCAAGCGAGGATGTACGTGTACGGCCGGCGGTACTTCGCCGGGGCAGCCACGAGGTTCTCGGGCGTGAGGATGGCGCGGATCATCGACGGTATGTCGCCCTGCGTGCTCGAGTACACGGATGCCACCGACTGGATCTGCTCCTCGCTCGGATCGTAGCGGAGGAGCCAGCGCAGCATCTTCTTCGACACATACCGCGCCGTATTGGGGTGCGCGACCAGGTAGTCGATCATCATGTCGCCGTCGCGGAGGCCGAGCTGGCCGGAGTTCGACGGCTGGGACGGGATCACCTGGCCCAAGACCACTTTCTGGTTCCAGTCGTGACCGTTGGGGTCAAAAGTGAACGCGACGCCGCGTGACGCGATGGTCCAACCCGTCAGGCAGCGGGACAACTCGGCGACATCGTTCTGCGTGTAACCGCCGTCGACGCCAACGGTGTGCAGCTCCATCAGCTCGCGGGCGTAGTTCTGGTTGACGTTATTCCGCCGGTTGCGCGTGTTGTCGAGGTACTCGAGCATGGCCGGCGAATGCGCGCTGGCGCGCACCATGTCCGGGAACTTCCCCAGCGCGTACAAGCGCGGTACGTCGCGCTCGTCCGGAACCTTCATGTACTGGACGTTCGCGTACTCGATGTTGAAGTGATCGCTGAAGAATTCGGCCATGCGCTCGTACAGCTGGCGCTTGCTGAACGCAGCGCGGTAGAGCGTGGCATTGATGAACTGGGTTTGCACCGTGCCGGCATCCAGCGAGTAGAGCTGGGCGGAATCCTGCAGGGCCAGCGGGTAGTTGGTCGCGACATACGTCTGTACGGCGTTGTCGTCGATCTTCGACCAGTTGAGCTGGTAGTTGAGGTACCCGGCGAAGCCCAACTTCCGCGCCAGGGTCATTTCGTCCGCCGTGACGCCGTTGGTGATGCGGCGGACGAGTTTGGAGAGGGCGCTGTCATACGCCGCTGCGGAAACCAGTGTGCTGCGGGCGGGGCCCGGTTCGGGGCGCGTCGTCTTCCTGAGGACGCGCCGCACCATGTCACGGCGTGTGCCGGTTCCGGTCCCCTGCGCCGAGGCGGCGCGCGTACTCAACAGGCTGGCGGCGGCGATGGACGCCCCCGCCGTGAAGAAGCGGCGACGCGACGTGAACGACTTGGCGTCGGGACAGACGTCGTCGGACACGTCGATCGTCGTGGCTTCTCCTTCCACCTTGCGACTTGACATGAGGTCTCCAAAGTCGGTCCGTGCCTGACGCCGGGGTCGCCCTCCCCGGCGATATCAAGAGACGCGTCAACCATCGATCTGGTTAAACCCGCCGGCGCACTGTGAGCTGCGATGCCAGCAGTCAGGGTCCGCGGCCACAGGTCAACGGTCAATGATCCTGACACACTGCAGGGCGCTCACCCCGAGCGGCGTGTCACGGGCCACAGACCCGCCGTGATTCAGAGGCCCCCGTCGGAGGAGCCGCAGGCGCAAGGCCGGACGCCGCGCAGAATCCCGTTGCAAAATGCAACTCCGGGACACCCGGACACGCTGGCCGCTGCCCGCGGATCAACGGCCCGCGTCGGCGCGCTGCGCGCGTGGCCGGATCCGCCAGGACGGGTCGTCAGGTCTCGCCGCCAATGTCGGCGTCCTCGCCGGCGCCACCCGGCTGTCCGTCTCGCCCGAGGGTCCTCAGGTCATAGCTGGTGGCGTTGCGTTCCCCCGGAAACCGGTACAGGTAGGGGCGACCCCAGGGGTCGTTAGGCACGGCCTTTCGAATGTACGGGCCGCGCCAGTTGCCGGGGACCGGGGCGCGCGCCGGCTTCTCCCGGAGCGCCTGGAGCCCCTGTTCCGTGGTCGGGTACGCGCCGTTGTCGAGGCGATAGTTGTCGAGCGCCGTGCCCAGGAGCTCGATCTGGGTCCGGGCGGTGGTGCCGCGCGCCTCGGTGAGCCGGCCGAAGATCTGCGGGGCGACGAGTCCCGCCAGCAGCGCGAGAACGATGATGACGACGATGATCTCGAGAAGCGTGAACCCACCACGCGAGACTCTGGGGTGCGCCATGTCCTCAAGATAGTGCGTCCCGCCTGACGATCCACTGGAAATCGTTCGTCGCTCCCTCACAGGACCCCCGCGTTCACGCTGTACACGGCCTGCAGCATCGCGAGGGCGATGAACCCCACGATCACCCCGAACGCGAGGATGAGCGCGGGCTCGACGAGCCGAACCAGCGTGCGAAGCGATCGCCCGACCGACTCATCGTGTATCTGCGCCACCCGCGCGCACATTTCCGGGAGGCGACCGCCCTCTTCGCCGGCTGCGAGCAGCTCTACGGCGAGAGGCGGAAACACGGACGCCAACGACTCGGCGACGCGATCTCCGCGGGCAATCCGCTCGCCGGCGGTGTCCAGCTGACCCGCGATCGACAGGTTCGTGACACCCTCACGCGCCACGCGCAGGGCGGTGAGCACGGGTGTGCCGCTCTGCAGGAGCACGCCGAGCGCGCTCGTGAACCGGGCCGTCATCGTGTCTCGTTCGAGCGGACCGGACCTGGGGAATCGGAGGCGCGCCGCGTGCCACCGCCGGCGATTCTCCGGATCCCCGAGCCACCAGCGAATCGCGAGCACGGTCGCCACGACCAGGGGCAGCCAGATCCACCACCCGCCCATCACCACCCGACTCAGGCCCACGAGGATGCGCGTCGAGAGCGGAAGGGCACCGCCGACATCGCCGAGAATGGCGACGAAGCGCGGCACCACGAACGCGAGCAGGACGATGACGCCAATGCCGGCGACGATTCCCATCAACACCGGATACAGGAGCGCGGCGCGAACCTCGGCGCGGAGCTCGTTTGCCCGGTCGAACCAATCGGCCAGCCTGACGAGTGATTGATCCAGCGTTCCGCTCTCTTCACCGGCGTGAACGGCGGCTGCCGCGAATGCTCCGAATGACGGGTGCCTGCGAATCGCCTCCGACAGCATCACGCCGCGCTGCACGTCGGATCGCATGGCGTGGAAAGCGGCAGCCGTGTCGGGATGGCTGGCGTGGCGACCCACGAAATCGAGCGCCTGTTCGAGCGCGAGACCGGCGGACAGAAGGGTGGAAAGGGTCCGCAGCGCCGACGCCACGCTCTCCTGCCGGCCCGTCGCCGACCGTGCCCCGGTTTGCGATCCTGACGCCTGGCGAGTGGCGGATTCGACGCTGACGGGCACGAGGCTCTGTCGCCGGAGCGCGTCGGCGGCATCCCGGACGGACCCGGCATGCACGACACCTTCCACGAGGTCGCCGGCGCCGGTCGCCGCGCGGTAGCGGAACGCCTCGTTCACTGCTCGTCCGCTGCGGTTACGCGAAGAACTTCGGCAATGGACGTCAGTCCAGTTCTCGCGGCCTCCCACGCCGCTTCGCGCAGCGTGATGAGTCCGTCGTCGCGAGCCAGCGCGCGAAGCTCGTCGAGCGTTGCGCCCTGCGCGACGCGAGCCCGTATGCGCTCCGTCGGGACGAACAGCTCGTAGATGCCGCGCCGGCCACGATACCCGGTGCCGGAGCATGCCTCGCACCCACGCGGCCGGCGGAAGCGGCGGTCGATTCGCTTCGCAACGGAAGCGGGCGCTGTCGCGAGCTCCGCCGACGTCGGCTCGATCGGTTCGGCGCAGGCGTCACAAAGGACGCGCACCAGGCGCTGCGCGAGGATGGCCTCCACGGTCGCCGAAACGAGGTACGGCTCGATGCCCATGTCGACGAGCCGGGTGATGCCGCCGACGGCGTCATTCGTGTGCAGCGTTGACAAGACCAGATGTCCGGTGAGCGCCGCCTGCACCGCGATCTCGGCGGTCTCGCGGTCGCGCATCTCGCCCACCATGATGATGTCCGGGTCGTGCCTCAGCATCGACCGCAAGGCGCTGCCGAAGCCGAGTCCGGCACGCCGGTTGACGGGAATCTGCGTGATCCCCGCCAGGCGGTATTCGACGGGATCCTCGACGGTCAGGATCTTGACGGCGGGCCCATTCACCCTGCCTAACGCCGCATACAGCGTGGTGGTCTTGCCCGAGCCGGTGGGGCCGGTCACCAGGATGAGTCCCGTCGGCCGGTGGATGAGGCGATCGAAGCGCGCCTCCAGCTCGGCGGAGAGGCCAAGCTCCGCCAGCCCGCGAGCGGTCGTGGAGTGATCCAGGAGGCGCACGACCGCGCTTTCGCCATAGATCGACGGAAGGGTGGACACGCGGAGGTCGACCTCGCGGTCGGCGAGCGCCAGGCGGGCGCGCCCGTCCTGCGGAACCCGCCGCTCGGCGATGTCGAGTCCGGCGAGCAGCTTGATCCGGCTGAGAATGCCGGACTGGTGCGCCTTCCCCAGCGTCGAGATGTCGCGCAGGACACCGTCGAGGCGCATGCGAACGCGAAGGCCCTCGGTGGTCGACTCGACGTGCACGTCGCTGGCTCCAGCCTTCAGCGCATCGAGCAGCATGACGTTGACGAACTGGATGACCGGCGCTTCGTTGGCCAGCGCGCGGAGGTCACCCACCGCGACCGCGGCGGCGTCGTCCGGCGCCGGGGCGATTGTCTCCGTGTCCGCCGGCGCCGCGGGCCGGGCAGCCAGCAACGCGGCGCGGATCTCGGCCGCCTCGACCGGCACCACCCGCACGGGCCGTTCGAAGATCCGTGACAGCTCGTCCAGCACCGTGGGATCGAGCGGCATACCGGCCGCGGCGGTCAGCGTGCTGTCGTCCTCGAGCCCCAGCGGGATGAGACAGTGCTCCTCCAGATACCGCGGCGAAAGCCTGGCGGCGAGCGCTCCGGCAGCGGCGGCCCGCAGGTCCATGGTCAGCGCCTGACGTCTGGCGGCCGGACCGATCCTGTGTCCGGCAACGTGTCGCGCACGCCGCCGTCGACGCGGCGCCGGAACCGCCGCCAGATCGCATCGGCATCGGCGTCGGTGCGGACGACATACGGCGTCACGAAGATGGCCAGCTCCGTTCTATTGCGCACGACGCTCTTGCTCTTGAAGAGCCAGCCGAGGAGCGGGATGTCCTTGAGGAAGGGAATGCCGCGCTCGACGTCCTCGTCGCTCGTGCCGATCAGGCCGGCGATGACGGCGGTCTGCGCGTTCTTGATGACGGCGCGGGTGGATGCCTCACGCGTGGCGATGACGGGTGCATCGAGCGCCGCCGCCACGGTCCGCGTGGTGAGGCTGCTCACCTCCTGGAGAATGCGGACGCTGACGTAGTCGTCGTCGTTGATCGTCGGGATGAGCGTCAGCTGCGTCCCCACGTTCTCGTATTGCACGGAACGATCAATCGCGATGTCGTTGCCAAGTCGCGTGGAGGCAACAAAGGGAACGCGGCTTCCCACGAGCACCCTGGCCTCCCGGTTGTTCATCGCCAGGAGCTCCGGCGTCGAGAGCACGCGCACCCTGGTCCGCGACGAAATGGCGCGAAGCACGGCGCGAATGTCCGCGTTGCGAAGCGAGATGAAACGGAGCAGGAGTCCGGACGAAACGGCGGAGTCGGCGGCGACCGGATCGCCAAAGGTCGTCTGCGTGCTCCCTCCAGCGTGCTCCCAGTCGATGCCGTATTCGTCGCCGCTCCCGAGCGTGATCTCGGCGACGGTGACCTCGAACAGCACCTGGGCCGGGCGCACGTCGAGCGCCTGGATGGTCTCGCGCAGGAGTGGGTAGTTGGGAGGCGCCGTCCTGATGATGAGCGCGTTGGTCGGCGCGCTGGCGACGAGGGTCGTCTGCCCGATCAGGGCGCCGGATCGCGCGCTGTCGCCGCGCGCCGAGTCGGCCGGCGTGAGCCCGGTCGGGGGAGGCAGGGATCGCATGCGGAAGGAATCGGCCTCGCGCTGCCGATACGCCTCCAGCGTGCGCGAAAGGCTCATGTCATCGAATGAACGCCCGCTCCCCGACGCCACCAGGATGCCGTAAAGCCTGCCTAACGACTCGGCCAGATCGTCGGCGAGGGCGTACTTGAGCGGCACGACGTAGGTGCGGAGCCCCGCCTCGCCCTGCGGCCGCTGGTCCAGCTGCCGGAGGAGCTCGAGGTATCGCGCGACGTGGATGCCGCGGTCCGTGATGAGCAGCGCGTTGGAACGGGCGATCGGCTCGATGCGGGCCGATGGAGAGGCGAGCTGGCGCAGCGCCGCCGCACCCTCATCGGCCTGCATGGACTGGAGCGGGACGAGCTGCGTGACGATGCCCAGCGGCGGCGGGTCGGGAAACTCGGTGCCAAATCGAACCTGCCCGGTCGGCAGCGACGCGCCCGCGGGAAAGATCTGCGCCACTGAGCCCTGCTGAACGAGCACCAGGCCGTTCGCCTCCAGCACGGTTTCGAGCATGCGCGGAAGGTCGGCCAACGATGTCGGGGCGGTGGTCGAGAACGTGATTCGCTTGTCGGGAATGTCCGCCAGCACGACGTTGAGTCCCGCGAGGGACGCGATCGACCGGATGACGTCGACGAGCCGCGCGTCCTGGAAGTCGAGCCGCGAGACCTGGGCGCTGGCGAGAGTCGGTGCGCTGACTGCCTGCAATCCGAGACAGAGCATGCAGGCCCGGGCCAGGCGGCTCGAGGAGCCAAGGCTCGAGACCGATCGCGCCGAGCGAAGGCGCGATGCGCTGTGGGAAACACGCCTCACGAGTTGTCCTCCATGTCCTGGGGCAAGCGAAGCACCACGCGGCCGCGCGGCCCGGCCAACTCCACGGATCGTGCCTCGATCGAGACTACACGATAGCCACCGGCGCTTTCTCCCACCGCATAGAGGCGGGGCGTCTGGTCGTCGCGATCGAGGACCAGCAGGGCCCTCGTCTCGCCCGGTCGTTCTGATACCGCCGTACCGACGAGCGTCGGGGTGAACGATGTCGCGGCCATCGACTCACCGCCGGGCGTCGGAGACATTCCACTCACGTCGTCCTGCGTTGCGAAACCAGGCCCTCGATAGCGCCCCGACGGAGCAGTCCGCGCCGCCGAGAAGAGATTGTAGAGGATGATGTCCTCGGCAAGCGAGTCCGCGTGGGCACGGGCATCGGGAGGCGCCGACGAAACCACTGGCAGCTCCGGCAACGCCAGCGGCGCGACGTCGGATCCGCTTGGCCCGAACAGGAACGCGATGCCAACCAGGAAGGCGGCGATGGCCACCACTCGCATGACGTCGTACGCGCGCCCCATTGTTATTGCTCCAGCGCGATCGGCGCGCGCAGCCCGATCGACACCTGCAGAAGGTTTCCGCGCAGTACCGGATTGGGCGCAATCGTCAGGTCCGTGAGTTCGACGAGCGACGGACCGTATTGCAGGCGGCGGAGGAAGTCAGCGATCCCGTAGATATCCCCCTGCGCGGATATCGTCGCCGGGAGCGCGAATGTGGTGCCGCCGATGGCGATGGGCGCACCGGCGGCGTCGAGCCGGGTCACGGAGACCACGCTCGACCGAGCGTACTCGCGCACCATCGACTGCAGCGTGGATGCAGCGAGCGCCAGGGTGCGCGCGCGAACGAGTCGCGTCCCGCCGGCGTCGAGGCGAGCTTCCATTGCTCGCGTCTGTTCGGCGAGCTGCGCTTCGCGACCGACGATGGACTCGACGCGCGCCAGCCGCTCCCGGGTCGCCGCGATGAGCGACTCCCGTTCGGACCATCCGCGTGCCAGCGGCAGCACGCCGAGCACGACCACGGCCGCGAGCGCGACGACGGTGGCGCCGACGGCGATCGTGCGCCGCTCTCGCGGCTCAAGGCTGCGGCCGAAAGCGGAGCGCAATGGAAAAGGTCTCGTAGGAACGGTTCGCATCGCGGTATCGCGAGCTGGCCGAGAGGAACCGCACACTGTCAAATCGTGCGTGGCGGTCGAGCCGCGGGACGAGCGTGGATGCGTCGCTGGTCGTGCCGTCGATCTGCCAGAGGTTGCCGCTGGCCCGGGCGGAGAGGACGGTCGCCTCGCGCGGGAGCGCGGCACTGATGGCCGCGAGCGCGCCGAAGGGATCGGCGCGATTCGTGACGACATCCCCGATGGTGGCCGCTTCGGCTTCACGCGAGCGCAACATGCGGAGCGCCGTGTCAGCCGGCGCGGCTTGCGTTTCGATCCGGGATATCCGGTCTTCAAGCGCAGCGAGTGTGCGTTCGCGCCAGCGATCCGCGGCCCAGATGGCGAACACGATTCCCATGATGGCCATGATCGCGGCGGCCGCAATAGCTGTGCGCCGTCTCGCAGCCAACCGACGACGCCACGGGGCTGCCGCCAGTGACGGCACTCCCCGCGCGTCCCGCGGTTGCCACTTTGCCGCGCCGAGCGCCGCGGCAAACGGCGCAGGGGTCGCGGCGATGGCGGGAACCGCGCGCGCGCCGCTGCCGGCGGCGGCGTCCCTGGCGCGACGCACCGACGCGATGCGTCCATGTTCGATCTGCAGTACTCCGGTCTCGTCCTCGCCCGCCTCGATGCGCCAGGCGCCGTCGCGTTGTCGAGCGAGCACGCGAGCCGTCGCGATCGGCGCCGGCTCCACCCAGTCTACTGGCGCCCAGGTTTCGAACGCCGCGATCCAGGCAGCGATCAACGCGGCCGGCGCACCGAATGCGATCGGCGACTCGGGCGCCAGGGTGGTGACCAGACTCTCGCGGCCCGCGGCGGCGAAGAAGCGATCCGGCTCCAGGTCGATCATCCGGACGCGCTCGTCCGGCGCGACCGGTGGGAGGTCCACCCGCATCACTTCCAGGAACCCCAGTCCGACAGCGAGCGAAATGCTCCGCGGCCGTCCGGCTCTCGAGCGCAACGCCGCGACAGCGTCCGCGGGGCGCAGCGGGTCCCAGGGGATTTCGATGGTTTGCGCCACGCGCCGGGTGTACGGCGCGAGCCGGACCACGCGCACGACCTGGGGAGTGAGCTCCACGCCGGCGCGACCGCTCACAGCGATCGCTCGCGCCAATGCGAGAATACGAGCCGATTCCCCGAGATGGCGTACACGGCTTGAATCTCGCACGTCAACGGATGACCCCAAACCCACCCGCGACTGATCAGGAGAAGCCGGCTTGGCTCGTCGCGAAGTTCTCCGGTAGCCGCGACCAGGACCGTGTCCGACGCGGTGCGCTGGTTGATCACTCCGTCGCCGTCCACAGTGAGGTAAGGCGCCGCTCGCTCGAGAATCCGATCGGGCACGAGCCGAGCGACGTGCAGTTCGTCGAGGCTCCGGATCGGCGTGACGGTCAGGGGGCGAAAGGCTGCCCCATCGCGCAACGAAGTGCCGGAGTCGATTCGCGCGCGTATCGCCCGCGCGATCGCCGCGGCTTCGGCCGGGTCCGTGAACTGCGCGAAGAACGTCCGCAGCGCGGACTCGCTGGCGGCGTTCACGTCGAGCCGCGCGCTGACGTCGACGACGGTGACGGCGAACCGGCCATCGCCTAACGTGACGGAGTCGCGGCCCGATCCAGCGGCCAGGGCGTTGAGCCACTCCTGCCGGTCCCCGGCGTCCGCGAGACTGGCCAGCGAATCCTCGATCGCGGCAACGAGCGCTTCGATCCCGCTCTCGGCCGCGGCGCGGGCGATCACGCCGGCTCGGGCGTTGGCGGCGATGGCAGACGAGGTGCGGGCCGCCCGCACCACGCCGGCACTGATGGTGGTCAGCACGACCACCAGCCAGAGCACCAGGATGAGCGCGACGCCGCGCCGGGAGCGCCTCATCACGGATTTCCCTCCAGTCCCACCCGCGCGATCAACGGTGCACCACGCGCGCGACCGTCGGCGCCGAGGAACGCAATGGAAACCGCGACGGGGCTGCGATCCGCTGCCAGCCACGACTCGAGCCAGCCATCGCGGGGATCGCGCCCGCGCACCCGCACGTCGATCGCGCGCGCTGCGTGAAGCGTTGCCGAGAACGGCGAGCCGGAACCGTGGACGGCGCGCGCTGACAGGCGCATGCCGGCCGTTGTGCTGAGCAACGTCACCTCCCACACCCCGGTCGCGCCGAACGGCTCGAGCACGCCACGCGTGCGGAACACGAGTTCGTCGCCCGGCGCGGCGCCCTGGCCACGCTCGCGAAGCACGAAGACCGGCTCGCCGCCGATGGTGCCGGGAAGCGCATGTCGCAGTGCGCTCGAGAGAATCGAACGGGCCACGATCTCACGCTCCGCGCCATCGCGCGCGCTCGTCAGGCGGTCTGACGTATCGAAGCCGGCCTGCAATGCCGCGTACGCCATGGAAACGACCAGGCCCGTCACGACGAGCGCTACGATGACTTCAATGAGCGTGAAGGCGCGTCGCTTCACCGGCGGCGCACCAGCCGATGCACCGTCATCGACCGCCCATCGGAAAGCGTCACTCGAACAACGAGGTCTTCGACGTTGCCGCGCCACGACTGCATGTCGACTTGGGTCTCAACCCCGCGCTCCCTCTCGTCGGTTGCGATCGCGGACGCGGTTCCCTCAATGCGCGCCTGCACTGCCTCCTCGATGGCCGCCTCCGCCGCGGCGCTCGCGCGATTCCACGCGTCGGCCGATTGCACGGAACGCGCACCGGTCTGGAAGACTCCGAGGACACCCGCGACGGATGCGCCAAGGATCACCAGCGCCACCAGTGCCTCGAGGAGGGTCACGGTGGCTCACTCCGGCTGGCGCGCGCACACGCGATGGCGTCCCAGCTTTCGGCAGGTGACCAGTCCTCGGCAAGGCACACGCCAAGGGGCGTAATCCTGAACTTCACCACCGAGCCGCCGGTATGGATCGCTCCCGACCCGATCGAGATGGTGCCTCCTGCTGGCGTGAGTCTCCAGTTCCCCCGCGCATCCATCTGGAACACGAGCGTCTGGGCTCGCCGCACAGCCATCTCCCGGGACTCGGCGAGGACTGTGGCGAGTTCGTCCCTGGGCGCGGCCTCGGTCCGGAATACCGGAGCCACCAGTGCCGCCGCGAGGCCGAGGAGGGCAAGCGTTACGACGACCTCCAGCAGCGTAAACCCGCCGGCGGCTGTTGAGTCGAGCGAGCGGAAGTGCCGGAAGGCGCGAATCTATGATCCGTGTCGCGGGACGCAGGAACGTGCAACAAGATCGCGAGTGGACTCGGTATTCACCAGCGACAATTTGCGAGGTGCGCGCTGCGAAAATGTGTGTGCCGAGTCACCCTGTCCCGTCACCCGTCGCCTTTCACATAACGGTGCGCCGAGGAACGACGATCGCTCCAAGCCCAAGGCGTTGTAACAGGGCATTGAATGCCACCAGATCGCGATCGATGATTTCCTGCAGCCGCGCGCGGAGCGGCGCCCACGACTGCTGCAGGTCGCCCAGCCGCTCGATCGCGCCGCGGGTTGGCCGCCCCTCCGCGCCGCCGGCGATGTAGCCTCCGGGACCGGTGACGTACCCGTACAACTCGGCCAGCTGGTTGTCGAGCTGACCGGCGAAACGGATGGGATCCTGTCCGCTCTGGCTCTTCGATTGAATCAACCCGCCCTCAACGGCGGTCAGCTTCCGCGCCAGTGAATCCGCGGCCGGCTTCACGTCAGCCGCGCGGTCGATCCGTCCCGCCTGTTCGACGGCGCGATCGGCCTGCTCCTTGAGAGAGCGAATGGTCTCGATCGCGCGCGTGACGACGTTGATCGAGTCGCGCACCTGGACGGCGATGCGGAACTGCTCGTCGTAATCGGCCAGCGTGATTGTGGTGAGCCTCGGATCCGCGAGCACGCGGAAGGGATTCTCCATGGTGACCCCGTTCGCCGTCAGGCGGACGCGATACTCACCGGGTGGCGCCTTCACGCCGCCCGTGTATCCCCACGTGACGGCATTCTTCGGATAGCGCGGGCCGGTGTAGGTGAGATCCCAGATGAGCCGGTTGCCGCCGCGCCTGTTTGTCAGTACGGGTGCGCTGGCCCCGCGTGAAGCCGCGGTGTCGGTCGAGAACGTGCGCACCGTTGTTCCGCGACCATCGAGCACATCGATGCGCACCGTGGAGTCGGGCGCGCTGAGGTAGTACTGAATGATCGCGCCGGCCGGTGCGGGATCCGGCGCCGCCTCGACGCCTCCAGCACCTCCGCCTCCGATCTGCACCCGATATGCGTCGCGCGGTTTGAACAGATGCGCGCGGGCGCCTGCCGCAACGTCCGCGAGCTGGTGCAGCGGAGTCAGGTCGTCGAGGATCCAGATCGAGCGTCCCTGGGTCGCTACGACAAGGTCGTTGCGATGCACTCGCATGTCGGCGATGGGCGAGATGGGCAGGTTGAGCTGGAGCGACTGCCAGCGCCGCCCGCCGTCAAACGTCACGTACAACCCATGCTCGGTTCCGGCGTATACGATCCCGTCCTTGACCGGATCCTCGCGAACGGAGCGAATGGGACTCCCGGCCGGAATGCCGTTTCCATCAGTCAGCAGAGTCCACGTGCGCCCGTAATCATCGGTGCGGAAGACGTACGGCTTGAAGTCATCCAGCCTGTACCGCTGCACGCCAATGTATGCGCGGCCCGGCCGGTGAGCCGAGAGATCGATGTTCTCGACCGTTCCGTACGAAGGCATTCCCGGCGGCGTGATGTTCTGCCACGACGCTCCGCCATCACGCGTGATGTGCACGCGACCGTCATCGCTCCCGGCCCAGAGCGTGCGCGCATCGGCAGGATCTTCCGACAGCGCGAAGATGACGTTGGTGATCTCGACGCCGGTGACGTCGTTGTTGATCGGACCGCCCGACGCTTCCTGCTTCGTCTTGTCGTTCGTCGTCAGGTCCGGGCTGATCGTCTCCCACGACATCCCCCCGTCGCGCGTGCGATGCACGTATTGCGACGCGTGATAGACGACGTTGCGGTCATGTTTCGAGACGAGAATCGGCGAGACCCACTGGAACCGGTACTTGAGGTCCTTCGCGGCCTGGCCGAGCTGGAGCTGCGGATAGATGATGACGGTGCGCCGTTCGTCGGTGACGGTGTTGAACCGGCTGATCGCGCCGCCGTAGCAACCGCCGTACATCACCTCGGGATGATCCGGATGCAACGCCACCGGCCCCGTCTCGCACGCCGATGCATAACGCCACTCGTTCATCGGATGCAGGACGTTCGGTCCCTGCCACACCGGAAGGCTGATGCTGGTGTTATCCTGCTGCGACGAGTACACCCGGTACGGGAACCCATTGTCCACGACGACATCGTAGAACTCGGCGGTCGGTTGCAGGTTCATCGACGACCAGGTCTTTCCGCGATTGAGCGAGACCACGCCGCCGCCGTCATCGCCAAGGACCATCAGGTTGCGATTGGACGGATTGATCCAGAGGTCGTGCGTGTCGCCGTGCGGGACGCCGATCGGGTCGAACGTCTTGCCGCCGTCCACCGAGCGGAAGAGCTGCACGTTGAGGCCATAGACCGTGTTCTCGTCGCCGGGGTCGGCGATGACCTTCGTGTAGTACCACGCGCGCTGGCGCAGCCTGTTCTCGCTGTTGGTGCGCGTCCAGGTCTTGCCGGCGTCGTCCGAGCGATAGACACCACCGGCAGGCTCGGCTTCCATGATCGCCCAGACGCGATTCGGGTTGGCCGGCGACACCGTCACGCCGACCTTGCCGATCAGGCCCGTGGGCAGGCCGCCGGCGAGCTTCTTCCAGGTGTCCCCGCCGTCGGTGCTCTGGTACACGCCGCCTTCGGGCGCTCCGGAAATGAGGGTCCACGGCTTCCGTTCGGCGCGCCACATGCCGGCGTAGAGCACTCGCGGGTTGGCAGGGTTCATCGCGAGGTCCGACGCGCCCGTCGAGTCGTTGAGCGCCAGCACGTGCTCCCAGGTGCGGCCGCCGTCCTTCGAGCGATACACGCCGCGTTCGGCATTCTTCCCGAACGGATGGCCTAACGCGGCGACGTAGACGAGATCGGGGTTGGACGGATGGACCTCGATGCGACGAATGGCGCCCGACTCAGGGAGGCCGATGAATGTCCAGGTGACGCCCGCATCGACCGACTTCCACACGCCTCGACCGGCCGACGAATTGCCGCGGATGTCCGCCGAGCCGGTGCCGACGTAGATGACGTTGGGATCCGAATCGGCGATGTCCACCGCGCCGATCGAGCCGCCGAAGAATCCGTCGGTGATGTTGCGCCACGACGTCCCGGCATCCTCGGTCTTCCAGACCCCACCGCCCGTGGCGCCGACCAGGAACGTGTGCGGCTGCGCGGCGAAGCCCGCGACGGCGGTGGAGCGACCCCCGCGGAATGGGCCGAGCAGCCGGAAACGCAGACCATTGAAGAGAAGCGTGTCGACGGCTGGGGCAATCGTCGCGGGCCGCGTGGCGGCTGGGCGCGCCGGCTGCGCGTGACTCGGAAACGCCGGCGCCGCGATGGCGATGGCGATAGGGAGACCACGAAGGTACCGATGCATGGCAGTCCGGGGAGGTGAGAGTTCGATCACACATTCTGGACCGATGGCGGCGTGCGGCGGAAGGGCGCCCGGCGCCATGGAAGCCATGATGAGGATTGCCGAGCGGCTCGGAGAGGCCTCATCTTGCAGGTAACGTTATGCGCAACACGGCCGTCGGCGGCCCCTCGTCATGAAGGCCGCAGCCCTCTCCTACGTCGTGGTGACCGATCGGTATCGGACCATCCGACGCCTGGTGGACTGCCTGCGCGCCCAGACCGCCCGGCGTGAGCTCGAAGTGGTCATCGTCGCCCCGATGGGCGCCGGCGCCGACCTGAGTCAGGTTCCGCCTGACGAGTTTGCCGGCGTTCGCATCGTGGAGCAGGAGTCGATCTGGCCGATGTCCACGGCGCGGGCGGCGGGAGTCCGTGCCGCGACGGCTCCCATCGTGTTCCTCGGCGAAACGCACAGCTTTCCGCACCCGGAGTTTGCCCGCGTGATCATGGATGCAGCGTCGGCGCAGTGGGACGTGCTCGTGCCGGCGCTCGAGAACGCGAATCCGGAGAACGCGATCAGTTGGTCCAACTTCGTCATGGATTATGGCTCATGGCATCGCGACCTCCCGTCTGGCGCGATCGAGGGTGGCCCGACCTGGAACGTCGCCTACCGCCGCTCGGTGCTCATGGAGCTGGAGGCCGACCTCGCGCGCATGCTCTCGCATGGCGACGACCTCGCGGTCGCGTTTCGGGCGGCGAACCGGACCACGGTGTTCGCGCCGACGGCCATCGTTGGTCACGTGAACGTGTCACGGCCCCGCTGGTGGTTCGAGCAGCGATACCTCTGCGGCCTGATGATTGGTGACAGCCGGCGCCGGCGCTGGTCGGCGAAAAAGCGCCTGCTCTACGTCGCCGCGTCGCCATTGATCCCCGCGGTCGTCCTCGCGCGCCTCGGGCCGGCCATCTTCGGTGGTTCGCGCGGTGGCATGCCCTGGACAGCCATCCCGACGCTGTTCGCCGGCGCGGTGTTCCGCGCGATGGGGGAAGCGGTGGCATACGCTCGCGGCGCGTTGCCGGCGTCGCAGACGCGCATGGACGAATACGAGCTGCACAAGCTCGACTTCACGAGCCTCTCCTACTGACTCCGCCATGAGAGTCGCCGTGACGGGAGCGGCGGGTTTCATTGGCTCGCCGCTGGTCGACCGGCTCCTTTCGGAGCGCCACGACGTCACGGTCCTGGTGCGGCGTGAACCTGACGACCTGTCGCTTCGGGAGCGTGGCGTCTCGGTGATCCTTGGCGACGTGCGGGACGAGGTAACTGTGGGTCGCACCGTCCGTGGCGCCGAGGTGGTGTATCACATGGCTCGCGCCAAGGGCCATGGTGCGATGCCCGCATCCGAGGTGCAGTCGACCAATGTCGCGGGCACGGCGATCGTCGCCGACGTGAGCGCTCGGTCCGGTGTCCGGTCGCTCGTGAGCTGCAGCTCGATCGCCGTATACGGCCACCACCTTCCCGACGTGCCCATCGATGAGAGTGCCCCGCTGCGCCCCGACTCGGCGTACGGCCGCAGCAAGGCGGCGGCCGAGGATTCGCTGCGGGCTCGCACACGCGACGGGTTCGACATTGTCATCGCCCGCATCAGCGCCGTGCTTGGCCCAGGGTGCCTGAGTTGGCTGTCGTTCGTCCGGTCGATCGGGCGCCGCCGGCTGCCGGTCATCGGAGCGGGCGCGAACTGGCACCATCCGGCTGACGTTGCCGACATCGTGGATGGTCTCGTGCTGTGCGGAAGGTCGGGCACGCGCAGCGCCACGTACAACCTGGCGGGTCCCGAGCCGGTGCGACTGCGAGAATTGATGGCGCGTATCGCCGAGGAGCTGGGAGCGAGGCCGCCCAGGTCGATTCCCGCGGCGCCGATCGGCTGGTACCTGCGCCTGAACGGCGTGGTCGAGCGCTACACCGGCAAGGACCTGCCGAGCGTGGCCGGCGCACGGTTTCTCACCAGCAACCGGCGGTTCGACCTGACTCGCGCCAATCGAGAACTCGGATTCCAGCCGAAGGTCGGCGTGCGCGAGGCGGTAAAGCGCACGGTGGATTGGTACCGGAGCGAGGGGTTTCTTTAGAGCCTGGCGACGACCGGGGGCTGTGGAAACGCTTGCGCTTTGCGCTCTGCGCTTATTCAGTCCCCCACCTCCCCCACCGCCACCGCTCGCGCCTTTTCCCCGAGGACGAACCGCTTCACCGCGTCTCCCGCGTGATGCAGGATGACATAGAAACTCGGCACCACGAAAAGCGTGAGCAGCGACGACAGTGACAGGCCGCCCACCACCGCGATCGCGAGCGGCCTCATCAACTCGCCGCCCTCGCCGAGGCCGAGTGCCAGTGGCATCGCACCCACCAGCGATGTGAACGTCGTCATCAAGATCGGCCGCATGCGCACGACGCCGGCTTCGACCACGGCCGCCTCGATGGAAGCGCCAGCCTCCCGCCGGAAATGGTTCGAGAACTCCACCAGAAGGATGGAGTTATTCACCACGATGCCCGCCAGCATGATCATTCCGAGCAACACCGGCGCCGAGAACGGTGTGTTGGTGATGCCGAGAATGGCGACGACGCCGATGAGCGCCAGCGGGACCGCGGTCAGGATGATGAGCGGGTCGAGCAGGCTCTCGTACTGTACCGCCAGCACCACGAAGACCAGGAAGATCGCGAGCCCGATGACCAGCGTCATCTGCGAGTTCGTGTCCCGGATCGCCTCCTCCTCTCCGCCGATGATGAGGCCGTAGCCGTCGGGCAAGGTCAGGTCTGAAAGGCGATTCCGGAGGGAATCGGTGATCGACCCGATGGACGCGACGGCCGTGATCACGTCGCCGCTCACCTCGATCCGCCGGTTCTGGTTTTCGCGGCGGATGGTGGCGGGACTGACCGCCGGATTCACGCTGGCGATGTCGCGCAGGAAGACCGGGTGCGTATTACGCCCGCCGGGGAAGAGAAGCGTACCGCCGATGTCGGTGGCGCTCTGGAATTTGTGCTTCGGGAAGAGCACGCGCACATCGTACTCGAAGTTCCCTTCTGCATAACGAGTGGCGATCGTTCCGTCCAGCGCGGTGCGCACCGTCTGGCCGACCGCCGCAACGTCAAGCCCGAGGTTCCGTGCGCGTTCGCGATCCAGCGCGATGGAAAGCATCGGCCGCGGTTCATCGGCCTGTACCTGCACATTCTCGAGGCCCGGGATGCCGCGCAGGCGCCGTACGACTTCCTGCCCGATCTCGTCGAGCTGATCGAGGTGGTCGCCCACAATGGTCACCGAGACGTCGGTGCCGGCGGACGAGGTGCGGAGGCCGCGGATGCGCGGCGGTCGCACGAAGACGCGCGACCCGGCGAAGCCGGCGTCGTCCACGCGCCGCTGGAGCATCTGCACCCACTGATCGGAAGTCACCTGGCGCTCGCCGGCCTTCGTCAGGCGGACGTCAAGACCGCCGCGTCCGGCGCCCGCATTGGTGAACACGCTGTGCACGGCGGGCATCTCACCGATCATCCTCTCGACTTCGAGCGCCAACCGGTTCGCCTGCTGCGGAGTGCTGCCGGGAGGCATGCGCATGTTGGCGGTGACCGTGCCGTCATCGACCTGCGGCAGGAATTCGGAGGGGAACGTCTTGGCCATGAACCATGCGGCCACGCCCAACCCCGTGACGCCGGCCAGGAGGAGCCAGCGCGCGCGCACGACGCCGGTCGCGAGACGGCGATACCCCTCGACCATCCGGTCGAATCCGCGCTCGAACGCCAGCAATGGCCGGAATCGCTCCAGGCCGCTGCTGAAGCGAACCTTGCCCAGTTGCGCGGCGAGCATCGGGATCAGCGTGAGCGCCAGGGGAAGCGACGCCAGGATGGCGAATGAGATCGTGAGGATCAACTCACGGAAGATGAGCGCGGACAGGCCCGTGATCAGCAGGAACGGCGCGACCGAGGCGAGGTTCGTCGTGGTGGACGCGACGACCGGGCTCGTGACTTCCGCCGCGCCGACGTGCGCGGCTTCCTCCGGGTCGAGTCCGTCCGTCTCCCGGCGACGATAGATGTTCTCCAGCATCACGATCGCGTTGTCGAGCAACAGCCCGGTGCCTAATGCCAGCCCGCCCAGCGACATGATGTTGAGCGTCAGGTCGGCGATGCCCATCATCACGAATGTCGCGAGGATGGCCAGCGGGATCGATACGCCGATGATGAAGGTCTTCCGGAACGAGCGGAGAAAGAGGATGACAACCAGCATGGACAGGATCGCGCCGATGATCGCCGCGTTACGCACCGACCTGAGCGCGTCGCTGATGAACCCGGACTGGTCGTACGTGACCTCGTTCCTGATGTCGGCGGGGACGTAGCCGCTCGACTGGAGTTGCGCGAGCTTCGCCTGGACGCCGCGCACGACCTCGACGGTGTTGGCCTCGGGCTGCTTCTGGATGCCGATGCGCACGGCGGGAACGCCGTTGAGACGCGCCCAGCTCCGTTGCTCCTGGCTGGTGTCGCGAATCGCGGCGATATCGCGGAGCGGCACGCGCGCGCCGCTCGGTGACGTCAGCAGGACGCCGCGGATGTCCTCGAGCGAGCGGAACTTGCCCGCCGTGGTGCCGACCATCTCGCGATCCAGCGTCGAGATGCGACCGGCGGCCATGTCCTGGTTCTCATTCCGTAGCGCGCTGATGACCTGCGACACGGACAGTCCCAGGCCACGGAGACGGTCCGGATCGAGCTCCACCTGGATCTCGCGCACCAGGCCGCCGAAGATCTCGACGGCCGCGACGCCATTCACGGACAGCAACTGCGGGCGAAGGCGCTGGTCCACCCACTGGCGGAGAGCGATCTGGTTCCGGCTGGCTGAAGAGAACGCGACCTGGTAGATCTGCTGCTGCGAAGGGTCCGACTTGTTGACGTTAGGCGGATCCGCCTCCTCGGGGAGGCGGGCACGAATGCGCTCGACGTTCTTCGCGGCATCCTGGAGCGCAAAGTCGACGTTGGTGCCGTACTCGAAGTCGAGCGTGATGTTGACCGAGCCCGTCGACACGTCGGCGGCCATGCGCGTCAGCCCTTCGGTCGTCGCGAGCGCCGCCTCGAGCGGCTTGGCGACGGTTTCCTCGAGCACGGCCGGGTCTACGCCCGGGTTGCTCACGTTGACCCGCACCTGCGGATACACGATGCGCGGGAGCAGGTCGACGGGGATGCGTCCCACGTAGACCGCGCCGAGCACGAGCAGCGTGCTCGTGATCATGATCGTCCCGATGGGACGGCTGATCGACCAGCTGGCGATGCCGCGTCGCTTGTCTTTCACTTGCCGTCCCCCCGTCCGCCCCTGCCGGCCCTGCCGGCGCCGGGTGATGCTGTAGCCGTGGAATCGAGAGGCTTGCTGATCGGCGCTCGATCGCTGAGCGGGGCGACGACTTTCGCCTTGGCGCCTTCGCGCAGCATCGACGTGCCGGAGACGATCACCGAGTCGCCCTCGGCGACACCCTCGAAGATCTCCGACTGGCCGGACATGTCGCTGCCGACGCGCACGGCGCGTCGTTCAATCTGTCCACCCTTTACGACATAGACCGCGCGCGCACCTGCCGGACCAGACACCGCGCGAGACGGCACGAGCAACGCATCGTCACGCTTGTCGAGCGCCAGTGTGGCGCGGACCGTGTATCCGGGACGCAGACCCGCGAGCTGGTTCCCGCTGAGCGCGACCTCGACGGGCACGAGTCGAGTCGCGCTGTCCGCCGAGGGGAAGATGCGACGGATGCGACCTTCGACTCGCTGACCACCAAGGGCGTCCACCGTCAGCGGCACCACGTCGCCGGCGCGAAGCGTGCTGACCTCGAGCTCGGACACCTGAATGCGCGTTACCAGGGTGCCCATGTCGGCCACGGTGAAGAGGCGCGTCTGTGAAGAGACGATGTCACCTGCCTCGATGCGTTTCTCGGTAATGATTCCCGATATCGGCGCGACCACGTGCGCATACCCGAGCCGGGTCTTGAGCTGTTCACTCGTTGCCTTCGCGGCCTCGTGTGACGCTCGGTCCCGCTCGAGTTCCGCGATCGTGATGATCTGCTGCTTGAAGAGCTGTTCCGATCGCTCCAGCGTGGACTGCGCGAATCGGAGAGCAGCCTCGGCGCTGCGCGCCTGCGCTTCAAGTTCCTGCGCGTCTATCTCGGCCAGGACCTCGCCCTGCCGGACGCGATGACCTTCCTCCGCCTTCAGCGAGAGGAGGATTCCCGAGAGCTGCGCGTTCACGCCGACCGTGCGGATGGGTTCGAGCATTCCCGCGATGACCGAGGTGCGCGACACCGACCCGCGCTTCACCAGTTCGATTTCCACGGGAGTGGGACGGTCCGAGGCACCCGCGCGTCCGCCGGCTCGACTGGAGCCGGCACGACCGGCGCCGGCTGCCGTTCCCGCGGCCGGCTCTCCGCCTGCCGGCTTGGTGCAGGAGACGGCGAATGACCCTGTGGCGAGGGCGATTCCCAACATGCAGTACTGCTTCAGCTTACGTAACAATCGTCCTCCAATTAGACCGAGCCCGTCAGGGCCGCACAGGTTAAACGCCCAGCCACGGGAAAACGCTTGCTGCGTTCCCCGGGACGGTCACTTCCCGGAGCCCGTCCGGAACCGCTTCAATCGGATGCGATCCTCGCGTTCCCGCTCCTCGAGCTGACGACGAACCTGCGCGATCTGCCGTTCGAGTCTGGGAGCGACTCGTTGTTCGAGCGTCCGCATCTGACGAGTGGTGCGAGAGACGGCATCGCCGAGCCGGCGCACACGTTGTTCGCGCGGGGCTGCTTCCACCAGTAGGTCGGTCAGCCGCTCGAAACGCGCCGCGGCGCGCGCCGCGGCCGGACCGGTCATGGCCGGAGCCGTTCCGCGCGCATCGAGCGACCTCGACACGGGCTCGCGATTCACGACGTCGGAAACCGGGATGCCCCAGACCACGGCCGGCTTGAGGTCGACCGAAACTTCGCGCGCGGGGTTGGCCATGGCGGCGAGTCCGGAGCTTCCATGTTCGGCGAGCGCGTCGATCAGCGCCTTCGCGGCTTCCGTTGATGCCCTCGTGATGCGGTCACGAAGGTCGAGCGCGGGTCGCGCGGCCCGGAACAGCTCAGCCACCAGGGCCTCTCGCTTCCGCCTGACGAGTGACGCCCCGTGTCGCACGCGGCGCAGTTCGCGACGGGCGCGAAGGAGGTCGAGGCGAGTGGCCGCGAGGCGGTCGCCGGTCATCGTGCCGCAGCGCCCGCCGGCACCGCCTGACGCGCGGCATCGGAGTCTTTTGCCGGGTCCTCGGCGCGCGACTGCTGGCGGCTCTCGATGGCGCGATCGCCGAGTCGGGCGAGATCCTCCCTGGGAAGCGCATCGAGCAGCTCCCACCCTGCTTCGACGGTTTCGCCAATGGTGCGCCGCGCTTCGCCCTGGTGAATGAACCGGTGCTCGAATGCTTCGGCGAACTCGAGCGCCCTGCGGTCCGCCGGAAGCAGGCCAGACGATCCGACGATGGCTGCCATGCTGCGCGCCTCGCGGCCGCGTGCGTACGACGCATACAACTGGTCGGACCACTCGCGGTGGTCGCGCCAGGTGCGCCCCTCGCCGATGCCGCTGTTCATCAGCCGGGACAGCGATGGCAGCACGTCGATGGGCGGGTCGAGGCCTCGCCGATGGAGGTCGCGACTCAGGACCACCTGTCCTTCCGTGATGTAGCCCGTGAGATCGGGAATGGGATGCGTGATGTCATCGTCAGGCATCGTCACGATCGGGATGAGCGTGATGGAGCCCGCGCGCCCCCTGACGATGCCGGCCCGCTCGTACAAGCTGGCCAGGTCCGTGTACATGTAGCCCGGATATCCGCGTCGTCCGGGTACTTCCTCGCGCGCGGTGCCCAGCTCACGAAGCGCTTCGCAGTAATGCGTCATGTCGGCGACGACGACCAGGACGTGCATGCCGGCATCGAAGGCGAGGTACTCGGCGGCGGTGAGCGCGAGCCGCGGCGCGAGGAGCCTCTCGACGGTGGGATGTGACGCCTCGTTGAGATAGAGCACCGTGCGCGGCATGGCGCCGCTGGCCCGCACGCGATCGACGAACACCTGCGTCTCCCGCGCGGTGATGCCGACGGCCGCGAAGACGACGGCGAACGATTCGCCGTGCGGCGCTCGCGCGCCCTCGACGATGCGGGCCGCCAGGTCGAGTCCGGGAAGTCCGGGGCCGGAGAACACCGGCAGCTTCTGCCCGCGCACGAGCGTGTTCATGGCATCGATGGCCGACACGCCGGTCTCGATGAAGTCGGAGGGACGCGCGCGGCGCACCGGATTGAGGGCCGCGCCGCCGACGGCGCGGATGTCGGACCCGATCGGCGGCGGAAGCCCGTCGACCGGCGCGCCGTGTCCGGAGAAGGCGCGGCCGAGCAGGTCGCGCCCCACGACGCTGCGCACCGGCTCCCCGGTCAGGATGACCTCGGCGCGATGCGGCGCCAGGCCGACCGGTTCGTCGAGCAGCTGGATCACGGTTCGGGACTCGCCGGCGTCGATGACCTGGCCGCGCCGGTCGGGCTGCCCCTCGAGTCGGACGACCACGCGCTCGCCTAACGCGACGCGCCTCGCCTCCGCGAGGAACAGGAGCGGGCCGGCGGCTGCCGCGGCGCCCCGGTAGGTGCGCTGGAACGTCGTCATGGCGAGATCCCCCCGGCCACGGCCAGGGCCGCGTTCCGTGCATCGCGCGACCGGTCCGCCACGTCCGGTCCGGGCGCGTCGCGGAGCGCGACCAGCGCCTGACGAACGCGCTCGAGGTCGAGCCGGGCGGTCGGGATGCCGCTGGCCAGCGCCTCGCGGCCTTTCTGCCCGGCCAGCACGGCGGCGGAGGCCATGGCGTACGTCTTGTCGACCGGGGAGCGCGCGTCGTCAGGTTGGAAGGCGCTCTGTCGCAGGATGACGTCGCGCACGATCCACGCGATGTTCATCACGAAGCGGTCCTCGTCCTCCAGCGCATCCGGGCCAACCAGGCTGGCGATGTCACGCAACTCACGCTCGCGCTGGAGCAATGCCACGAGGTATCGTCGGAGTTCGTCCCAGTCCGCGCCCGCGGCTTCGGCAAACCAGCCCGCCACCTGGTTGGCATACAGGCTGAAGCTCGTGTCCCAATCGACGGCGGGGTAATGGCGCTGCTGCGCCAGCGAGGCGTCGAGCGCCCAGAGGGCGCCGGTCACGCGGAGTGCGGCCTGCGTCACCGGTTCGGAGAAGTCGCCTCCGGGCGGCGAAACGGCGCCGATGATGGTGACCGCGCCTTCGCGGTCGGGTTTGCCGCGGGCGCGGGCGTAGCCGGCACGCTCGAAGAAGAGGCTGAGCCGGCTCGCCAGGTATGTCGGGTACCCCTCCTCACCCGGCATCTCCTGAAGGCGCGCGCCCATCTCGCGCAGCGCTTCCGCCCAGCGTGAGGTGGAGTCGATCATGAGTGCGACGCGGCGTCCCTGGTCCCTGTAGTACTCGGCGACGGTCACGCCGAGGTAGATCGACGCCTCACGAGCCGCGACGGGCATGTTCGAGGTGTTGACAATGAGCACCGAACGGTCCATCACGGGACGCCCGGTCCGCGGATCGACGAGCGCGGGGAACTCCGTCAGCACGTCGGTCATTTCGTTGCCGCGCTCGCCGCACCCGACGAAGACGATGATGTCGGCGTCGGCGAAGCGCGCCAGCGATTGCTCGATGATGGTCTTCCCGGTGCCGAAGCCGCCGGGGACCGCGCACGCACCACCTTCCGCCACGGGGAAGAGCAGGTCAAAGACGCGCTGCCCGGTCACGAACGGACGATTCGTCGCCAGTCGCTGGGCGATGGGACGCGGCACGCGGATGGGCCAGCGGTGCGCGAGATGAAGCGGCGTTCCATCCTTCAGCGCGCCCACCTGATCTTCCACCGTGAAGCTTCCCGCGGTGATCGACGCGAGAGTTCCCTTCACGTTCGGAGGGACAAGGATCGCATGCGTCAGTCCCTCCGTCTCCTCCACGGTGCCGAGAATATCACCGCCTTCCACGGTTGCGCCGACTTCGAGTGCGGGCTCGAATGTCCACTTTCGCGATGGGTCGAGGGTGCTGGCGGCCAGCCCTGCTCCGATGAAATCGCCGCCAACCTCCGCCAGCCGGGCCAGTGGTCGTCCCGTGCCGTCGAGCACCGAGCCTAACAATCCGGGGCCAAGCTGCGCGGCGAGCGCCGTTCCCATTGCCTCGACCGGCTCGCCGAGCGCAAGCCCGCTCGTCTCTTCGTAAACCTGGATGGTCGCGGTGTCGCCCGACTGTCGCACGATCTCGCCGAGCAACCGGTGCGTGCCGACCAGGGCGAGTTCGTAGAGTGCGCCGAGGAGCGGGCGCGCCTCGATGAGGGCGCCGGCGACGCGGACGATGCGCGCGGCGCTCATTGAAGCCTCACGCGATATCCAATCGCGCGTTGGAGGAGGTCCAGGATGTACTCCTCGGCGCCGCTGCGTCCTCCGGCCCAATCCGCGGCCGGGATCGGAACGACCACGGGCACGGGGCTGCGATCGAGCGCGCGTCGCTGCGCATCGGGAAGGAGGTCGAACCAGTCCTGCTGCATGAGGATCACTCCCGTGTCGGGACGCGCGGCCAGTCGCTCGAGCAGCGCCGCGGCCTGGGGTGCGCTCGTGGCCTCGTTCACCGAGAGCCCGGCGAGCCGGAATCCGGTGGCGAGTACGGGGCCGACAATCGCGCGCAGGGTCGCCATCACGCCTCCACCGGCTCGAGGGCGCGCGCGGCGGCGGGCACACCCGCCGCGATGCTCCAGATGACGCGACGAATGGCCGCCGCCTCGGCGCGGAGGCGAAGCCAGAACTCGATGATGGGTGCGGTGCTCAGTGGTTGCTGACGCGCGATAGCGCGCTGCTCCCTGATGAGCGCGTGGCGGACGCGTTCCTCGACGTTGTCGCCTACCCCGGTCGCCGCGGCGAGGGGCGACTGCCTGACGAGCTTGTCGAGGATTTCAACGGCGCGCGATCGGCTCTTCGCGGCCGCCGCCTGTTCCAGGTCACCGCGCCTGATGAGCGCGCCTCCTTCGATGAACAGCGAGCCGGCCGGTCCGTCGAACCCATGCTCGGCCACGAGCAGTGCCGTCCAGAGATTGGCGAGGTCGAGCTGTCGCTTCACGAAGGCGCGCATCGCGCGATCGCCGCGCCGGGCGGCGCGTCGCGCGCGCGTGGCCCACGTGCTCACCAGCGAGTGCTCGATCTGAAACAGGTCGGGATTCTGCCGCGAGGTTTCGGCCACCAGCGGCGGTCCGTAAGGATTCCCCCAGGCGACCAGGAGCGCCGCGATGGCGGCCTGCAGGTCGCAACTCGCGAGCTGGTCGAGGGCGCGCATCGGCAGCGCCGGCGTCGGGATCAATCCGGCGAGTCGATCGGCGGCCGGTACGCCGGCGACGGCTCCGCGAAGAACGGTCCTGAGACTTCGGCGATCCTCATCGTCAAACAGCGGCGCCAGCAAGTTCACGTGAGCACCGGACCAGTGGGCGAGCAATCGAAGTTGGGCCCCGTAGTGGCGCCGTTCGTCGTCCTCGAGTGATCGAGCCGACACGGCTTCCGGCGCCGGTCGCGCGCGACGAGCGGCCAGGCGCGTCCCGAGGTCCCGGAGGTCGGTCGATGGTGCGAGTTCCGCCAGCGCCGCTGGACTGAGCAGTCTCCCCGACAGGCCACGGGCGCGAGCGACGACGCCTACCCAGACCGTCATGACCAGCCCTCCGTGACCCGCGCGATGATCATCTGTGCCAGCCGGGGGCGCTCATCACGAAGGAACCGCTCGAGCGTTGCCTCGACGCGCACCTTGCCTCCGGCGCTCTCCAGCACCACGCCTGACTGGCCTTCGAGCGGTTCCTCACGCACCTCGCGTCCCGGGGCGCAGGCCCGCGCCGCCGCCGCGCCGCCGGCGAACGATGTCCTGACGACGATCGGTCCGTCCGGAAGAAAGTCGATCGCGTTCCCCAGGGTGCTCGCCAGCCAGCGATCCGCGTCGCCACCGCGCGTGAATTCCGCGGCACGATCACTGGCGCATTGCAGCACCCGTGTCACCAGCCGATCGCTCGCGGCCAGTGTCTCGCGAGCGGCCGCCACACGCGACTCGTTGAGAACGCGTTCGCGATCTCGCGACCAGGTGTCGGCGCGCCGCTCGAGTTCCTGCTGCCGCCGGCGCTCCAGCGTCGCGGTGGCCGCAGTCAGCAGCAGCCGCGCTTCCTCCCGCGCAGCCTCGAGGCGCCGCTCGCTCTCGGTGCGCGCGGAATCCCGCAACTGGCCCAGCAGGGGTGCGATGGTCATCGCTGTGCCCCTCCGACCCGCGGCTCAGCCTCCACCACGGAGGATGATCAGTACCGCCACGACGAAGCCGAGGATGACCATCGTCTCCGGAATGGCGACGAGGATGATCACCGTGCCGCTCAGCTCGGGCTTCTCCGCCAGCGTGGCGGCGCCAGCCGCGCCGATGCGTGACTGCGCCCACGCCGTCGCGATGGCCGATACCGCCAGCACCAGCGCGGCACTCAAGGCAATCCACATGCTGTCCATTCAACCTCCATGACGTTAGGCACCCGGCGTCGGGTGCCAGTGACCGAACGGTTCATAGCGGCGCCCGCCCGGGCTGTAGAACTTCCCGAAGAACTCCACGAAGTGCAGACGCATCGCGTGGATCGAAGGGCTGAACAGGCCGATCGCGAAGTTCACGAGGTGGAACAGCAGCGCGAACAGCACGCCGACCACGGTGCTCCCGATCGCGCCCACCATCCGATTGGCCACCACCGCGAGCATGACCGATGCGGTGCCGAGGGCCATGATACGCGTGTACGACAACACGTTTCCCAGTGTCGCGAGCAGCTCGAGTGGCGCCAGAAAGCCCTCCACCGCGACGAGCACGGGGAACGCCACCAGCATCGCGATGACCGCTGGCGTGAACAGGCGGCCGGGCAGCACATCGAAAGCCGCCAGCAGCGTGACGATCACCAGCACGACCATCAGGCCCGAGACGCCGCGCCCGATCGCCTGGCGTCGATGGAATCGCCACGCGCCCGCCACGCCCACGGCGAGACCGACGACGATGTGCACGGCGCCAATGCCGGCCGCCAGGGCCAGCGCCGCCATCACGGATTCTCCGCGGTCGAACCACAGCGCCTGCAGCCCGAACCGCGTGCCGAGGTCCCCGAAGAATTCCCCGTACAACGCGCCGAACACGATGCTGAAGGCGGCGCACGGACCGGCAATCTCGGAGACGGTGCGCATGAGCGATCCCGGTCGCGAGCGGTGGTGCAGCCACATCCCGAGCAGGGCGAGCACGATGCCGTACCCGATGTCGCCGAGCATCATGCCGAAGAACATCGGGAAGAACACCGCGACGAACGGCGTCGGATCGATGGATCCGTACGCCGGCAGCGGCAGCACGCGCACGATCGCCTCGAAAGGCCGGAAGAGCCGCGGGTTGTGGAGGACGACCGGAGCGTCCTCGGCGGCCCAGGCCTCGCGCGCCAGTTCCTCGACCACCACGGCCTCACCAACGCGGTCGCGGAGCATGTTCCGCAAGTCGCCGCTCTTCGAGTACGGCAGCCACCCCTCGAGCGCGAAGGCCCGGGGCGTGACGCCAACCCGGCGGCGTGCCTCGAGACTCGTCAGGCAGTCCTGGAGCGTCGCCAGGTACCGGCTCATCTCGCGACGAGTCGTGTCGCCGAGGTTGCGCCGGTCCTTCTCCACGACGGCGAGCTCGCCGGGAATCGCCTCCAGGCGGGCCAGCATCGCAGGCACCACCTCGGTCAGCGGCTTTCCCTTGTATTCCGCCGGAACGGGAATCTCCGGCACGCGCGATTCGGCGAGTCGCGACTCGAGTCGCTGGGCGAACGACAGCGGCAGCACCAGCAGGACGGCCAGGTCGCCGCCGGGGAGCTCGCGCGACGCCGTCGCGAAATCGGGCCCGACCTCGGCGCGAAGGGCGTCGTTCAGCGTCTTGAGCGCGTCCTTCGCCGCCGCGGGGATCACCACCGCGTAACTCGTCAGGCGTGGCGAACCCGCCAGCCGCTGAAGCACGGGACGCACCGCGGCGAGGAAATCGCGGTACCGCTCCAGCAGCAGCCGCTCCTCGCCAAGGGCAACGCGCCGTGCGTCGAGTGCGCGGGCCCTCCGCGCCACCTTCCGCGCCATTCGCACCACGTGTCGCAGGTCGATCTCTTCCGGGCGCATCGCCGGCTCCGCTCTAGGCGGCGCTCCCACGAGTCGCAACGCGTCCATGAGGTCAGTGACGGCACGGCGGAGGTGACGTTCGCGACGCGCCTGCCGCGAATCGGAGGGCTGAGCGCCCAGGCCCGGCACCACCGACGCGTCACCGAGATGAAGGAGCCCGAAGTCCTGAAGCGCGGTGAGCGCGCTGTCCATGCGCTCGCGCGGTCCGAGGATTCGTACCTTCGCCATCGGGATGATCATGCTTTCGCTCCCGATGAGGGCGAGACGCCCAGGAAGTCCTGGAGGACCGCGGCGGCGAGTTCACGCACGCGATCCTCCGGCACGTCGCCGAGGCGACGCGCACGTGCGCGCGCTTCGTCAGCAGTGCGAGAAACCGCGGCCGCTGTCTCCGCTTCCTGTGAAGCGTCCAGGTCGCGCAGCTCCGCGGCGACGCTCGCCTCGAACTCCTGTTCCATCTCGCGCGCCCTGGTCCTGGCCGCCTCGACGATGGCGGCAGCCTCTTCCTCGGCGTGCTCCAGCGCCGTCGTCAGCTCGCGCTCGGTCTCGAGCAGCGTGCTCAGGCCGTCGGTGTCAGAGGGATTACCAGCGGCGCTTCCCGTTGGCGAGCGCTTGCCGTGTTGCCCCATTCGATGGACCTCCGCCGGGGAATCGCCGCTTCGCGACGCGGCTACCGGTTCGGAAGCACGTTCTACAGGAGGTCGGGGTCGCGACCAGCAGGTTTCACGACTGAGAGCCGTGAGGGTTTACCCGACAGAGGGCGCCGAGGGACGGAGCGCTAGAGTCTCCCGAAGCGATCCAGCCTGAACAGCGAGATGTCATGGGGCGTCTGGCCTCGGGTCACGAGGTCGGCGACGATTTCGCCGATCACACTGCAGAACTTGAAGCCGTGACCTGAGCAGGCGGAAACGACCAGCACCTCCGGGGTGCCGGGCAGGCGATCGATGATGAAGTGCTCGTCAGGCGTGTTGGTGAAGATGCAGGTCGAGGCGCGAACCATCGGTCCATCGGCGGCGGGGAAGAAGGATCGCACGCATTCACGCAGGACGGCTTCGTCGTCAGCGTCGACGACCCGATTCATCGCGTCCGGGTCGACCACTTCGGCCCGATGGTGGTACTTCCCGATCTTGAAGCCCGGCACTCCGTGCTGAGGGAATCCATAGAAGTACGCCTCAGGCGTGTTCAACACGAAGACAGGGAATCGGCCGGCCGCAAAGGCCGCGTCGTCTTCAACTGCAAACCACGCGACGACTTGTCGTTCGGGGCGGAGTAGCGGTGCGAGAGACGGTGCCAGCGCCGGCGTCCACGCGCCCGCACAGATCACGAGCTGCCGCGCGCGGATCTCTTCGTCAGCCAGGCGAACGACGACGCCGTCGGTCATTCGGGACCAGCTTTGAACCTGAACACCGGTGCGAACGTTCGCGCCGTGGTTCGAGGCGGCGGCGGCGTACGAGCGAATGCACTTTTCCGGCTCGAGGAATCCACCGTCAGGCTGGAAGACCGCTTTGTATCCGGGGGGAAGGTGATAACCCGGGAACCGCCAGTTGACTTCCTCGGCAGTGAGCACTTCATGCCGAAGTCCGTGCGCCAGGCATGACTGGACTGACCCCTCGAACACCCGCGATCCGGGCAGTCCGGCATCCATGGCGCCGGTGACATGAAGCAGCCGCTCTCCTGATTCCGTCTCCAGGTCGCGCCACAGTGTGAAGGCCCGCCGTAGCAGGGGGACATAGGACGGGTCCTCAAAGTAGGCGAGTCGGATAATCCTGCTGAGCCCGTGCGACGATCCCCGGTCGTGTCCGAGCGTGTGCCGCTCCAGGGCTACCACCTTGAGTCCGCGGCTCGCGAGATGGTACGCGACGGCGCTTCCCATGCCGCCAACCCCAAGTACAACAACGTCCTGTGCCGTCGCCAAACCCTTCTCCCCGCCGCGCGCGCCGCGCAGCCAAAGACCATAAGGAAAGTCCTAATGCCGAACCCGGCGATTAGGCCAAGCTGCCGCGAACACATGCGGCGGTGCAAGGCGGCGGTCGTGACGGGATTATGCCCGGAAAGTCCTCCTGATTGTGACCATAGCCATGGCCCGAGTGACCCCGGATGCATCGCCAGTCGGTGACGCCGCCGCTGGTAATGAGAGTCCCGCGCTGAGCGGTACGTTCGCCGCGTCAATGGAGCGATTGGTGGGCCTGGTGGCGAAAAGCACCGCCGCGCCGGCCGTACTCATCGCATTTCTCGGCGATGACCGCCGGAGTTTCAGCGCCGGCGAAATGTGGCGCGACTGGTTCAAGCACGATGCGGGCGCGCTGATCCGGTCGGGGCTCATGAAACGCACTCTCGACAACGGCGGGGTCCTGTCGTTGAACGACCTCAGTGCGCTGGAAGGGGATCCCGTCCTGAGAACCGCGGCGGCCGAGCTGAGCATCGTCAGCGTCGCCTCAGCGACGTTCCTTCGAGCCGACGGCAGTGTGGGCGGGATGCTCTGCATGCTCGACGAGGTGCCGCGGGAATGGACTGCCGAGGAGGTCGCGATACTCGCCGACTTCGGCACCATGGCGGGCACGGAGATGCAGCTCAGGAAACTCCTTTCCGATCGCGAAATCCGCGAGCAGCGGCTGCGCCACGAATCGGTCCACGATCCGCTGACCGGGCTGCCCAACCGCGCGCTGTTCATGAGGCGACTGGCAGATGCCACGCACCGTGCGAGACGCGGGCATGATGGCCTCTTCGCGGTACTCTTTCTCGACGTGGACGGCTTCAAGGTCGTCAATGACTCGATGGGGCATCATGTCGGTGACGAGATGCTGGTGTCGATTGCCCGGCGGCTGGAAGGTTGTGTGCGCGGCGGCGACATCGTCGCCCGGCTGGGTGGCGATGAGTTTGCCATCCTGCTCGAGCGTATCATCGACGTCCGTGACGCAGCCATGGTGGCCGAGCGCGTACAGGAGGCGCTTCATGCTCCGGTCCGCGTTGGCGGCTACGAGCACGCGACTTCCGCCAGCATTGGCGTTGCCCTGAGCACCGGGGCCAGCGAACTACCCGAGTACGTTCTGCGTAGCGCCGACATAGCGATGTACCGGGCGAAGAACAGCGGGCGCGGGCGCTATGAGATGTTCGACCGCGCGATGCACGCCGAGGCGCTCACCCGACTCCAGATCGAGACGGACCTGCGGCACGCCTTCGAGCGCGAGGAGTTCTTCCTCCACTATCAGCCGATCATCTCGTTGGCCGAGGGACGGATCATCGGGGCCGAAGCACTGATTCGCTGGCGCCATTTCGAGCGGGGGATCGTTTCCCCGGCGACGTTCGTGCCGGTCGCCGAGGATACCGGTCTGGTCGTGCCGCTGGGCCGATGGGTGCTGCGCGAGGCCTGTCGTCAGGCATACGCCTGGCAATCATCCGCAGCCGACGGACAGCACTTCGCCATCTCGGTCAACCTGTCGGTGCGTGAATTCGCGCAGCCCGACCTGGTGAGGACCGTCGCGTCGATACTCGACGAGACGGGACTCCCTCCGAAAGCGCTGCGCCTCGAGATCACCGAGAGCGCGATCATTGGCCAGAAGCACCCGGCGATCGAGACGGTCCAGCAGCTTCGCGCGCTTGGCGTTGGAATCCATCTCGACGACTTCGGGACCGGCTACTCGGCGCTGAGCTACCTGCACCGTCTGCCGCTCGATGCCGTCAAAGTCGATCGCGCGTTCATCAGTTCCATCGATCAGGAAGAGCGGCCCCTGTACGTGGTGAAGGCGATCGTCTCGCTGGCCCACGCGATCGGTCTCGAGGTGGTCGCCGAGGGCGTCACGAACCTCCGCCAGCTGGAGCTGCTGCGCGGGATAGGCTGCGACCTGGCCCAGGGGTTCATCTTCTCGAGGCCGTGCAACATCGAGGATATGGAGGGTCTGCTCGCGAAGGGACCTCGCTGGTAGCTCCGCGAACGAAAAACGTCCGGAGCGTGACGGAGCCGGCAGGGAGGGAGACCATTAGCAGATGTTCGGGTCGGTGACTCCTCCGGGTTTGGGCCCGTCTTGGCATTAACGATGCCAGAGTTAACGCCCACACCGACCGGCACTTATCCGCAAACGACCGTTGCGGATGCGCCAATTGTTGCCTGGTGGTCGAACCCCGGCATCATCGCGCGCGTTGCGATCACGTTCGCGATCGTGATCGGAGGACTGTCGCTGGTCGGCTGGCTTGTTGGCGTTCCGGAACTTCGAGCGCTCGGCCCGGCAGATAATGCCGCCGTGAACCCCATGACCGCGGCCTGCTTCATCGCACTGGGTTCATCGATGTGGCTCCTCGCGCACGACGAGCTTCGCCGCGGTCGCGAGATTGCCAGCGCGTTGGCGATTCTCGTGATCGTCGTGGGCGCTGCGCGATTGTTCGGGATGTCGACCGGCGACGTTCCTGGCGCCGACCAACTGATCTTCGGCAATACCATGTCGCAGACAGCGGACGGACGCGACAACCGGATGTCGCTCAACGCCGCCCTCAATCTCGTGCTGCTGGGCGGCGCGCTGCTCCTGCAGATGCGCAGGTCCCGATTCGCCAGTGCCCTGGCGCAGATCATCTCCGTGGTCGTGTTGTTCAGCGCGCAGGCCGCGCTCATTGCCCACGCGTACCAGAGCGGGTGGTTCGAGTCCGTTGGGGCGTTCAATCGAATGGCGTTGCCAACCGCGGTCGGTTTTGCCGCGCTGGGGATCGGCGTCATGACGCTTTCGAGCAGCGATGGACTGATTGCGATTGTGCTCAGCGAGGGTCCGGGAGGTTCGCTGGCGCGAACGCTGCTTCCCGCTGGTTTTCTCGTCCCCGCGGTGCTTGGTTGGCTCCTGATCTTCGGGCGACGCGCCAGCCTGATCGATCCTGACCTGGCGGACACGCTGTTCGTGCTGGCGACCATCCTGGTGTTTGTCGCCATCGTGGCGTGGATCGCAACGAAACTTCATGAAAGCCATCTCGAGCGACTGCGGACCGAGCGCGCGCTGCGGGAGAGCGAAGTCCGGTTTCGCCTCATCGCGGAGAACGGCAGTGACGTGGTGAGCCTGTACTCGCCGGACGGTCGTCTCGTCTACATCAGCCCTTCCTGCGAACGAGTGCTCGGCTTTCTGCCCGAGGAAATGCCGCGCATGGCGCCGTTCGCGACCGTGCATCCCGAGGATCTCGACCGACTGCGGCGGCACTTCAATCGACTGCTGCGCGGGGAACCCGTGGCTTCGATCCAGGTTCGCATGCTGCACAAGACAGGGCGCCACCTCTGGCTCGAGATGATGTGGCGCGCGGTAGTGGACGAGAGCGGAGAAGTCGTGCAGTTGCAGGTTTCGTCGCGCGACATCACGGACAGCAAGCAGAACGAGCGCCGGCTCGAGGATACGCAGCGCAAGCTTCGGCAGCAGCAGGACATGCTGCAGGATGTGAACAGCAAGCTTTCGGAGCTGGCCACAGTGGACGGCCTGACCCAACTGCGGAATCGGCGTGCGTTCGAGGAACGCATGGAGGATGAGACGCGGCGCTGGCGCCGGCATGGGGGCGACGTCTCGCTGGTGCTGCTCGACATCGACAACTTCAAGGAGTACAACGACACCTTCGGTCATCCCAAGGGCGACGAGGTACTGCGCGCTGTTGGCCGGCTCCTGCTACGGTCGCTGCGTGCGTCGGACTTTGCCGCGCGGTACGGCGGAGAGGAATTCGCCATCATCCTGCCCAACACGGGTCGGTCCGGATCTCTGGTCGTGGCGGAGCAGCTCCGCCGCGCCATCGAGGCGTCGACGTGGGAGGACCGCCAGATCACGGCCAGTGTCGGGGTCGCGAGCATGGGCGAGGAGATCACCAACGGTGAGGAGCTGGTCGACTGCGCGGACCGCGCCCTGTACCGATCGAAAGAAGCGGGCCGGAATTGCGTCTCCCAGGGCGTTTGATCGTGACTCGGCGCGCGTGATTCCTGAGTCGCAACTGTGACCGAGGGCTTTCGCGTAACATTCGCGCACAACGCGCCCACGGCATAGTTTCGGAGCCTCGGCAGCGAGGTGCCGAGTCACGAGTCACCAATCACGATGTCCGGTTCCCGTCGCGACTTCATCGCGCAACTCTCCGCGTTCGGCCTCGCGCTCGCCGGCATTCCGCGCTTGCCGATCCTGGTGCGGCCCCGCTTCGCTGCCAACCCGTTCTCGCTTGGCATTGCCTCAGGCGATCCCGGACCCGATGGAGTCGTGCTCTGGTCGCGACTGGCGCCAGATCCGCTGAACGGCGGCGGGATGACTCCAGAGGCGGTCACCGTCCGCTGGGAAGTCGCGAGCGACGAGGCAATGCGCTCCGTCGTGAAACGTGGCACGACGGTGGCCCGGCCCGACCTCGGCCATTCGATCCACGCGGAAGTTGACGGACTGCGGCCGTCGGCGTGGTACTGGTACCGCTTCGACGTGGGTGGCGAGTCGAGTCAGGTTGGACGAACGCGAACCGCGCCAGCCACGGACGCGATGCCCGACCGGTACAGGTTCGCCTTCGCTTCGTGCCAGCATTACGAAAACGGGCGCTACACGGCCCACGAGCACCTTGTCCGCGAAGACGTCGAGCTTGTCGCCTTCCTGGGCGACTATATCTATGAGGGAGCGAACAATCCCGCGGCGACGCCGGCACCGGTTCGGCCCCACCAGGCCTGGGAACCAACCACGCTGGAGCAGTACCGGAATCGTTATGCGCTGTACAAGACCGACCCGGCGCTGCAGGCCGCGCATGCGGCCTTTCCGTGGGTCGTGACGTGGGACGACCACGAAGTGGACAACAACTACGCCAGCGAGTTCGGGTCGGACGGCATGGCTCGCGATGCGTTTCTCCTCAGGCGGGCGGCGGCGTACCAGGCGTACTATGAGCACCAGCCGTTGCGTAAAGCCTCGATTCCGAAAGGCCCGGACATGCTGCTGTTCCGCACGCTCAGCGTGGGCCGTCTGGCGCGGTTCCACGTGCTCGACACGCGCCAGTATCGGAGTGACCAGTCCTGCGGCGATGGAATCAAGCCGGCCTGTACCGAATGGAGCGACACCGCGCGCGTCGTGCTCGGCGACACGCAGGAACGTTGGCTGACGCGAGGCGTCGAGCAGTCGCAGTCACGCTGGAATATTCTGGCCCAGCAGGTCGCGTTCAGCCGCGTTCCCAACCCCGCCCAGCCGACCTTCCACGCGATGGATCCGTGGAGTGGATACCCGGCGGCCCGCGATCGGCTGCTGGCGTGGATGGCCGAACGGCAGCAGAAGAACCTCGTCGTGCTCACCGGTGACATCCACGCGTCGTTCGTCATGGATGTCACGCGAGATGCATTGCAACCCGCCTCGCCAACCATCGCGACCGAGTTCATCGGCACGTCCATTACATCGGGACGCGACGGATTCGACCGGTGGGGGCAGTTGCGGGACTACGAGACCACGGTGCCGAACATGAAGTACCACAACGCTCGACGAGGGTACGTGCGTTGCGAGTTGACCGCCGATCGGTGGACGAGCGACTACCGGATGGTGCCGTATGTGACGCGTCCGGGCGCGCCGGTCGAGACAGCGGCGACGTTCGTGGTCGAGAACGGGAAGCCCGGCGCTGAACGCGCCGTGTGACGGGTAGCGGGTTGCGGGTGGGAGCGATCGGCGCCGTGCGTCACAAGCCCGCCACCCGCTACCCGCGACCCGATGTCTCCCGCAAATTGCGGGAACCTCCAGCCTTCAGCCGCCATGCGCATTCAAGTCGCTGCCATCGTTGTCGCATTCTCTGCCAACCTGATCACTCCGTGCGACTTGCTGGCGCAGGGACGGGGCGGGGGTCGAGGCGGGCGTGGTGGGGCGGCTCCTCCGGCCGCTACCGAAGGCGGCCGCCGCGCGCTGACCGTGTCGGACATGTATCGCGTTCGCACGGTCGGCAATCTGCAGATCGCGCCGGACGGCGAATGGGTTATCTACACGGTCTCGCAACTGGATTCGGTGCGCGATCGAAACGAATCGGACCTGTACATCACGCGATGGGACGGCAGCCGCACGTTGCGGCTCACCTATTCGCCAGAGTCCGAGGGTTCGCCGAGGTTCAGTCCCGACGGCAAGTACATCTCCTACACGTCGTCACGAGGGCTTCCGTCAGGCCGCGGCGCACAGGTCTGGCTTCTCGATCGCAGCGGCGGTGAGGCACAGAAGCTCACTGACGTCAAGGGAGGCGTGAGCGGCTACGAGTGGTCGCCGGACGCGAAGCGTCTGGTTCTTTCCGTGCAGGATCCCGATCCCGATGCCGAACGGCCGCCCGCAGCCGACACGACGCGCCCCCGCCCTGCCAGCCCGATTGTGGTGGATCGGTATCACTTCAAGGAGGACGGCGAGGGTTACCTGGGGAACCGTCGCAGGCACCTGTACCTGTTCGACGTCGAGTCGAAGAAGATCGACCAGCTGACCACGGGCAAGTTCACGGAGTCGAATCCGTCCTGGTCGCCAGATGGGCAGTGGATCGCCTTCGTCTCCGAGCGCGGTGCGGATCCTGACCGGAAGAACGACTCGAACATCTTCGTGGTCGAGGCGCGGGTGACTGCGCAGCCTCGCCAGTTGACGAAGTTCGAAGGACCTGACGGTGGAAGGCCGGTCTGGAGCGCTGACGGCAAGACGATCGCGTATCAGCAGGGCAGCGAGCCGAAGCTTTACGCGTATGATCTGGACAAGCTCGCGGTGGTGCCGGTGGATGGCGGCGACGCGCGGGTGGTGACGTCGGCGCTCGATCGCGCGGTGAACGCCCCGGTCTGGCTTCGGGATGGCACGGAGCTCATGGTGCAGGTCCAGGACGATCGCGCCACGCACCTGGTCCGCGTGCGCCTGTCCGACGGCGCGGTGACGCGGGTGATCGAAGGCCGGCGGACGGTGTCCTCGTTCGCCGTAGCCGGGAATGGTCGAGTCGCCGTGCTGACGGGCACCGCCACGCAGCCGAACGAGGTCTTCGCGTTCGACAACGGCGCGCTGCGCGCCCTGACGAAGGAAAACGCGGCCTGGCTGGAAACGGTGCAGCTGGGGACGACCGAGGACTTTTCGGCCCGCGGCAAGGACGGGACGGTCGTCAACGGCCTGATGGTGAAGCCGGCGTCGTTCAAGGCGGACACCCGGTACCCGACGCTGCTGCGCATCCACGGCGGGCCTAACGGGCAGGATCAGCACTCTTTCAGCTTCGAGCGCGAACTCTTTGCCGCGAACGGCTATGTGGTGCTGGCCGTCAACTACCGGGGAAGCGCGGGCCGCGGCGCCGAGTACCAGAAGGCGATCTACGCCGACTGGGGGAACAAGGAGGTCCAGGATCTGTTGGCGGCCGTCGATCACGCCATCGCGACGGGTATCGCCGATTCCACACGACTCGGCATTGGCGGATGGAGCTATGGCGGAATTCTGACGGACTACACGATCGCCACCACCACGCGATTCAAGGCCGCCACCAGCGGAGCCGGCAGCGCGCTCCAGACGTCAATGTACGGGACTGACCAGTACATCTTTCAGTACGACACGGAGGTCGGCCAGCCGTGGGAGAACAAGGAGCTGTGGGACAAGCTCTCGTATCCGTTCTGGCAGGCGAACAAGATCAAGACGCCCACGCTCTTCCTGGGTGGCGAACGGGACATGAACGTGCCGATCACCGGCAGCGAGCAGATGTACATGGCGCTCAAGAGCCAGGGGATCGATACGCAACTGATCGTCTACCCGAACCAGAATCACGGCATCGTGCTGCCGTCGTACCAGAAGGACCGGTACCAGCGGTACCTGGATTGGTACGCAAAGTACCTCAAACCGGCAGCGACACCAGCCAGCTAAAGCCAACTGAGTTGTCAGTACTGGGTGCTCGAACGATTTGCTGGGACGGGAGCTGGAGCTGGAGCTGGAGCTGAACGAGGGTCCCAGCGCCAGCTCCCGCAACGTGCACCCAGTTCGAGCACCCAGTAATAACAACTCAGCGCGTCCTCGCTCGCACCGAAATCAGCACCGGCCGCCTGAGCACCGCTCGCGGCAGCAGCGTGCCCGAGTCGTCGTATTTCTCCCACTGACTGTTGGCGACATAGATGAAATCGTCGCCAACGATCGTGCCGATCGTCGGCTCGTCGGCAATCGGGAGATTCCGATCGAGTACCTCGGCACGCACGATGCGCGTCCACGCGCTGTCCAGTTCGAATCGCATGACGCGCGGCGGCGTTACGCCGTTCTGCACGGCGATGATCGCGCCGTCGTGCCAGGCGATGCCGTCACAACCCAGCGACGTCGAACCGGGTACGTCGCCCAACCGGATCACTTCGCCCGAGATCACGTCCACCTTGAGCAGGCCGTGCGAATAATCCGCGACGAACACCGCGCGGGCGCCTGGTGCGGGCGCGATGCCCTGCAGCGACCGGAAGAGCGGATGCCGGATCGGCTGCAGTTCGCCGCCGTCCGCCGGAAGGCGGTACAGTACCGGGTCCCTGGAGTCGCTCATGAAGACATCACCCAGCGGCCCGATGGCGACGTCGCCCAACGTGTGGCCACCGGCGACTGACGGCAGTTCCCAGCGTCCGTCGATCTCGCCTTCCGGCAGTCTGATTCGCAACAGAGCGTGGATCGTCGAGTCCGCCGGCGCGAACCCTTCCGACTGCGGGATCCCCGACATGGTCGCCCAGAGCGCGCCACGTTGCGGGTCGACGCGCACAGCGAGGATCGCGCCGAGCCCGATGCCACTTCGTGGCAGCAGCTCGCGCACGTAATCGCCGCGCGGTGTCAACTCGGCGATCGTGCGGTGTCGGATGCTGGCGACATAGGTGAAGCCCGTGCGCGGGTCGACATCGACGCCTTCGGGAAAAAACGTCGAGTCGGGGAGCACCGCGATGGCTCGTCCGCGCGTGATCGGCGCGTACTGCGCGGCGTGGCGCGCGGCTACCATCTGAAACGCCGGAAGGGCGGACAATCGCGCCAGTGCGGTGTCAGCAGTGAGGTCGCGCCCCAGTCCGAGGTTGGCGTACCGGGTCAATGCGTCGAGCACCACCGCCGTGTCGCCCATGCGCAGGCCGATGACGACCCGAGCCCAGTGATACGCGGCCTGGGTCGGCCACGCGCTGGCCGCGCGCGCCGCCTCGGCTCGAGCCCTGCGGTAGTCAGTGGCGCGGAGGGCCGCGCCGGCCCGGGCATACGCGCCCCGCGCCACCGCCGCCGAGTCCACGGTTGCGTTCCTCGTCATCGCCGGACCGGGTCCCTGAGCCTGACGAGTGACCGCCAGGATCGCGGGAATAGCGAGGAGGATGCCGGCGCGGATCACCTGGGACATGGCGCCAAGTTACTCACCACACCGTCATCTGCGGAGCCGAGACCTGATTCGCCGTCGCGGCAGCCCGCTGCCGGTCGCGACGTGACCCACGGTGTCCAGCGCCGGGTCACGCGTCGGAGAAGCGGTGGACGATCGTTGTGATGTTCCGGGATTCGCGACGCTCGTAGCGCACGTCGTCGAACATCCGTCGCACGAGGAGTACGCCGAGGCCGCCGGTCTCGCGGACTTCGAGCGACAGCGTCGTGTCCGGCTCGGATAGCTCCAACGGATTGAACGGCACACCGTCGTCCGCTATGACCGCCTCAATGGCACCGTCCCGTCGCGCCACCTCGCACTCGATGACCCGCCCGTCCTCACCTGAATAGGCGTACTTGATGATGTTGCTCAGCAGTTCGTCGAAGGCCAGCGCAAACCGCTGCTGTGTCACAACGCTTCCCCCGCATCGTCCCACCAATCCTTCCACATCGGCCGCTACTGGCGCGAGCGACTCAAAACGACTGAGTACGCGCAGGCGGAAGCCCGTCTCTGGCGTGGACGGACCGTCACCAATGAAGCGCAGGGCCAGCACGGTGATGTCGTCGGCCTGCTCCGCTCCACCTGCGAACGAATCAACGGCCGCGACCACGGCGCGGGCCGCCTCTTCCGCCGATGCGACGCCGTCATTCGACAGGGTGTCGCGCAGCCGGGCCTCGGTGAACAGCTGCCCCTCCGGGTCGAGCGCCTCGGTCACACCATCGGTGAACAGCAGAAGCACATCGCCCGGGTCAAGTTGCGCGATTGACTCGGCATAGCTGGCACCATCGAGGGCCCCGAGTACAGGGCCATGACGGCCATCGAGCCGCTCAGTCCGCGACGATGCCCGGCGTACCAGCGGTGGATTGTGCCCCGCGTTGGCGTATCGGATCGTACCCGACTGCGGGTCGAGGGAGGCGACGAAAGCGGTGACGAACATTGAACTTTCGTTGTCCCGACTCAGCTCCGCGTTCACCTGTGTCAGCACCACACCGGGAGTACTGCCCCTCGCCGCCGAGGAATTGACCAGCGTCTTCGTGACCGCCATCAGCAGCGCCGCCGGCACGCCCTTCCCTGAAACGTCGCCGACGCACATCCACAGCAACCCGGTCTGCGTGGTGAAGAAATCGTAGAAATCGCCGCCGACTTCGCGCGCAGGACGCAGCGCCGCCCACAAGTCGGCGCGATCCATCCGCGGAAACCGGTGTGGCACCATGCTCAACTGGATCTCGCGCCCGACATCCAGCTCGTACTGCATTCGCTGCCTTTGTCCTTCGATCACTGCGTACGCCTGTCGCAGCTGCTCCAGCAGCACCGCCTGCGATTTCACCTGTGCTTCGAGTTCGCTTTCCAGTCGCTTCCGCTCGCTGACGTCGCTGATGAGGCCGACGAAGAGACGTTTCCCGTCGGATTCCACTTCACTGACGATCAGGCGCGCTGGGAAGAGCGTCCCGTCCCTGCGCACGGCCACCGTTTCACGTTCGGGCCGGATAATATGGGCGTCTCCCGTCAGCAGGAGCGTCTCCTTGCGACCGCTCGCCCACCCGGACTCCACGTACTCTCGCAGGTACTCCTCGTGCTGGTCGCGATCGGGCGGGGGCATGAGGATCGACACGTTTTGCCCGACGACCTCCGACATCCTGTATCCGAAGGTTCGCTCCGCCGACGGGCTGAACGAGCGGATGATCCCATGGTCGTCAATCACGACCAGGGCATCGGCCAGGCTCTGGAAGACGCTGCGATAGAGCGTTCCGAGCTGCTTCGCGCCGGTGGCTTCCGCGGAACCCCGGTCGTCCACGGCGGACCCGTCCTGCGTCGGGTCGCCGCCGGTCCCCGCGTTCGCGGGCTTCCGGCGTGAGCGGACCACCGACCACGAGAGGACGCCTAACGCGGCTCCGGTGAAAGCGAGCGAGAGGGTCACCATCGCTGCGGACATTCTCACTTCCCGGGCGCGGCGAGCGCGTTCCGCGTAAGTTCCACCACGCGCGCCCGGTCGGTGGCATCAAGCGCGGCGATGAACGGCCCGCGATGACCGATGTGGCACACGGGCTGGCCGTCGAGATCCACTGCCTCGCCCCCGGCCGTGCGCACGAGCATGAGTCCTGCCGCCAGGTCCCATGCCGCCGACTCGCGGCGATCCCACAGGTTCACGTACACGAAGTTTCCCTTCGCCACCTCGAGCAGCCCGAGCGAAGGCGCGCCGCCGGCCGAGCGTACCATGTCGAGTTCACCTTCCTGCCAGGCACGAGCCAGTGCCTTCGCGACTGGTCCGGCGGCACGCTGCGGATGGAGGCTCACGAGCAGCCCCTCCGGACCCGCCGGGGGGATGGGCAGGTCGACGGCGCGATCGGCTTCTCCGAAGGTGCTGAGCTGCAGCAGCCGCGGAACGCGCCCCTCGGCGGCGTATGCGATTTCACCTGTTGCCGGATTGGCGACGACGCCCAGGAACGTTTGTCCATCGCGTGCTAACGCGAGACTCGTGGCGGCGGTTTCGGTGCGGTTCAGGAGCGACCAGGTGCCGTCGATGGGGTCCACGGCGAGTGTGACGCGGTTCGCGCAGTCTGCGTCGGATGTTTCCTCGCCGATGAACGTGACCGGCGCGGGCGCTCGCGCGAGTTCCCGCATGATGATCTGCTCGACGTGGAGCTCGACCGCGGTGAGCGGCGAGCGGTCGGGCTTGAAATCCACCGGCCCATCTAGGTCGCCAAGACGTCTGGACCGCACGTGGCGAGACGCGAGCAGGGCAAGTCGCAGCGCCAGTCCAATCCAGCTATCCAGATTGTCCGGCGCTGCCCGCGTTCCATCACCGTTCACGTCGTGCCGCCAGGCGGTGAGCGCCGCGAGTTCCAGGTCATTGAGTCGCATGTGACGGTTAACCGGTGGCGGCCAGCACTGCGGAGACGGTGGCCCCTGTCAACTGTCCTGCGGCTCCGAGTGCGCGAACGGCGGCGCGTGCGTGACGGGCTGAGGGGGCCGGTACACGGTTGATGGTGGCCGCATCCAGGGGATGCCACGAGATGGACTCGAACCCCGCGCCGGCGCGGAAGAAATCCTCGACACCTCCGTCCGTGACGTGCACGTGTCGAACGCTGGTCACCACCCAGGCGTGATCCGTCCGGCGCAGATCGTACTCGTATCCTTCCGACAGCACCTCCGAGGGCAGGTTCATGCGCCAACCGGCCGTGGCCTCTATCACGCGAGCCAATGCCGCTTCGGCGGCTTCGCGCGAGCGCACGAAATCGCGAGGCAGGACCAGCGCTTCCGAGGCCTCGGGAGTACCAAGAAGGATTTCGAGACCGCTCGCGCCGGACACGGCGCGCGTGATGACGGCGACGACCACGACGTTCGGGCCCCAGCGTCCCAGCGAGCCACGCCCGGACAAACCGGTCCGACCGTGCGGGTGCAGCGGGCGACCGGCGGCGTCGCGCTTCACGCCGAGCGTGGCCAGGTCCTCCGAGACGAGCGTTATATCCTCGGGATCCGCCCACCCGCCGGCGACGCACGTGCAGTCATTCGCCAGCACCTCGGGCGCGACGTAATACGGCGGGTGGTATTCCGGGCACTCCACTGCCCATGGTGCCGAGTCGATCGACACGCGCTGCCGCGGTGGATAGCACGAGGGTCGTTCTCCGCGGATGCGGAGCTGGAAGTCGTCGACCATCAGGTCATTCAGAAGCGACTCGACGGAGTACAGTGCGTGCATCAACTGCGGCAGGTCGCACTCGCCTCGACCCCGGCGTCTGTCGAACGACAGGCTGTGCAGCGCGTACTTGAGCAACGCGGCGCGATACACGAGCCACTGCTCGCCCTCCTTCAGATCGAAGCAGACCTGACGGATCCTGCGGACGACGAGCAGCATCTTCCTGAAACGCAGGTCCCACTTCGCGAAGCGAAGATCGTCGGGAAGGCTATCCACCGTCGACGGGATCCGTTGCCTGACGAGGTACTCTTCCACTTGTCGAAGGCGCGGCAGATCTTCCAGGCCGAACTCCTTGCTCATGACGAACTTGACGTCGTTCTCCATCTTCGCGAAGTCGAGTTCAACCGGCATGCGCCCGCAGTGCGTCCAGTCGATCAGCCAGACGTTTTCGCCATGATCGCAGATGACGTTCTTGAGGTTCAGGTCGCCGTGAACGAGACAGACTTCGGTTTCGACGCCGTCCTCGTTGCGGTTTATCGTCCGCAGCAGCGTCGCGAGCATGGCGCGATCCAGGGGCAGCTCGCCGCCGGTGTCCGCCTTCCAATGGCGCGCGATCGCGTCGAGGTTTTCGTCGAGCCACTGCAACTGCAGGTCGATATGCAGGTGGAAGGCGCGATAGGGACTGACCCAGTCGATGCGCCGTGTGTTGCGGTAGAGGCGTGACGACAGAAGCTCCAGCGTCTTGTCGAGACGTCGCAGGAAACGCTCTGCCTGTTCATCGGATTCGGCTTCCTCGAACGCATCCTGCAGAGACGCGGGCGCGCCTTCCATCGCGGCCAGCTCCATGCCGACGCCCAGTGAGCCGTTCATCGTGACGGGCAGGTCGAAGGTGGGCACGTGCTTGCCGAGGAGGTCCTTCACCATGTGATAACCATCGATCTCGCGGCGCATCTGCTGGCAGGTGTCGACCTTCAGCACCATCGGCTCGGTGCGGGCGTGTCCCTTCCATCCCGACGCCAGCAGCAGCAGGCTTCCGCTGAACCCGCCCGCCAGCGGGTGCAGCTGCGCCCTGGTCCAATGGAGGCAGAGCAACTCGACGATGTGCCTGGCCGTCTCGCCGAGCCCTTCGCGGAAGTCCGCGGGCTCGATCTCGCAGGCCGTGCAGCGGAGGGACTGCATGACCGTTTCATCGACGCCGGCCCAGCGCGCGGCATCTTCGAGACGAAGGAGCACATGAACGCCGGCGCGTGGCAGATGGCGCCGCAGCATTGCCAGGTGCGCCTCCGTGGTAGCGCTCCCCACCAGGTGCGGTGACGTCGCCACTCGCGTATAACCGAGGATGCTCCGCAGGAAGAGTGAGGCGGCCAGGACCCGCTCCTCGGTCTGGCAGCCGAACAGGAGGAACTGCACCTCGTCGCGGCCGTCCGTGGCGAGGGGATCGGTCCCCGTCAGGCGGTGAATCGCCTCGATCATGGGTTCCCACGGCACCGCTCCTGGCGCGGCCACAACGTGCTCCGCGCCACAAACCAACGGCGCGAGCGCCGCTGCGACGGGGATGGTGCCGGTGTCGCTGAGCAGGAGCAACCCCGCCGGTGCGCCGGCGCGCCGTGCCTGATCGAATGCCGCCAGAAACGTCGGAAGCGGCCCCCGGCCGTAGTCGCGACCGGCACCCATGAGACGCTCGGACTCCGCGCGGCCGACGTGCGACGGGCCGCCCAGATACTTCAGCTCCGTGCCGAGCACGCTGTCGGAAAGGTCGGTGCCGATGGCGACCGTGAAAGTCATCGTTAGGCGTTCATGCCAGCAGGTCCGGCCGCGTCAAGCCTCGCGGACAGCGTCTCCTGTCGAGGCGAAGACGGGTAGCAGTTCGCTGAATCCGGAGATGTCGAACACTTCCCGCACCGTCTCGTTCAGGCAGCAGACCCGGAGTTCCCCACCCGACGCCCGAATCCGCTTTGCCGTGGAGAGCAGGACCCGGAGCCCCGCGCTCGCCACGTAAGCGACTTCACTGAAGTCCACGACGATCTGGCGCACACCGCGGTCGAGGAGGGCAGAAAGCTGCTGCTGAGCATCGGGCGCGGTGCCCGTGTCGAGTCGCATCCGTGGGGACACGACAGTGAAGCGGCCGTGCTCGCGCAGCAATATCTCCATGGCAACCACCTCCCCCCGGACGGACGGAAGGGATCGGACAATCGAACTCTGGCCGACGCGCACAAGGGAAAGCGCGCGATGCCGGGACGACCATTGTACCATCGGGAATTCGGAGGACAGCTTCAAGAGAGGATCCCTGACGCGGCGTAGGGGATTTCTCCGGCGGCGCCAGCCGGGGCACGTCGCTGGAGAGGTCAGCCTCCTACGCGCAAAGCGGTTCGAATCTCGCCTGGAAGAACCGGAGGTACTTCGGCTCGTGGACCATTCGCAGGCCGCGCGCCGACGTGCGAGCGTCGTGGACGCTCTTCACCGACTCAGCCACCACGTCCATGTGCGCCTGCGTGTAAACACGGCGCGGAATCGTCAGGCGCGTGAGCTCGAGCGCGGGACGATGGTGATCCCCCGTGACCGGGTCGCGTCCCGCGCTCACGATGCCGCGCTCCATCGCTCGGATCCCCGAGTCCAGGTACAGTTCGGCGGCGAGCGTCTGCGCCGGAAACGCGTCCTGGGGCAGGTGTGCGTAGAAGGCCTTCGCGTCGAGGAAGATCGCGTGGCCGCCCACCGGGTGCACGATCGGGATGTCCCATTCGGTGAGGAGGCTGCCCAGGTATCGCACCTGGCCGATGCGCGCCCGCACGTGGTCGTCCTTGATCGACTCCTCGATGCCGATGGCCATCGCTTCGAGATCGCGTCCCGCCAGGCCGCCGTAGGTGTGCAGGCCCTCGTAGAGGACCACCAGGTTGCGCAGTTCCTCGAAGATCGTGGTGTCGTTGACCGCGACCCAGCCGCCGATGTTCACCAGACTGTCCTTCTTGGCGCTCATCCAGGCGCCGTCGGTGCAGCCGCAGAAGTCGAGCATGATCTCGGCGATGGACCGGGCCGACTGGCCCGCTTCGCGCTCCTGGATGAAGAAGGCGTTCTCCACCAGCCGCGTGGCGTCGAGGAAGACGCGAATGCCGTGGTGGCTGCATAACGAGCGCAGCGCCCGCGCGTTGGCCAGGCTCACCGGCTGTCCGCCGGCCATGTTCACCGTGGCGGCGAGGCTGATGTAGGCGACCTGCGCGGGCCCGACGCGGCGGATCAGCGCGTCGAGCGCCTCGAGGTCCACGTTTCCCTTGAACGGATGGAAGCTGGCGGGGTCGTGAGCCTCGGGAATGACCACGTCGACGAACTTCCCGCCAGCCAGTTCCTGGTGGGCGCGCGTCGTCGTGAAGTACATGTTCCCCGGCACGACCTGCCCGGGCCGTATCGCCACCTTGCTGAGCAGGTGTTCAGCGCCGCGACCCTGGTGCGTCGGGACCAGGTGGCGGTAGCCGTATCGTCGCTGCACGGCCTCCTCGAGGTGGTAGAAGTTCCGGCTGCCCGCGTACGCCTCGTCGCCGAGCATCATGCCCGCCCACTGGCGATCGCTCATCGCGCTGGTGCCGCTGTCCGTCAGCAGGTCGATGTAGACGTGCTCGGAGCGGTGGAGGAAGGTGTTGTAGCCGGCTTCGGCCAGGGCGCGCTCGCGTTGCTGGCGCGACACCATGCTGAGGGGCTCGACCATCTTGATCTTCCACGGCTCGGCCCAGGAACGCCGGCCGGCCTGCTGCCCCATCGTGCGAGGAGGATGCGGTGACATGATGTCCGAAACTCGCCCATCTGCGTGTCGATTCAGTCGGGGAATTTCGGACTGTCGTCGGGGGAAGCCGGACCCCAGCCGCCAGCACCCAGCACCCAGCACCCAGCACCCAGCACCCAGCACCCAGCACCCACCACC